>Ga0302325_10005053_pt1 | contig 30265 bp, 21 predicted proteins | sample Palsa_T0_2_FD_201948 | JGI IMG/M metagenome (GOLD analysis project Ga0302325, IMG submission 201948) | Peat permafrost microbial communities from Stordalen Mire near Abisko, Sweden - Palsa_T0_2 | ecosystem: Environmental > Terrestrial > Soil > Palsa > Peat permafrost | place: Sweden: Abisko... | reverse complement strand
GAGCTGGTGGAGGTCGACTATGACGACCTGCCTCCGGTGGTGAATGCCGCCTACGCGCTCGACCCGAGCAGCCCGCCGCTGTTCGCGAATCTGGGTGACAACATCGCCCGCCCGCACTCGCGCAACGAGTTCGGCGACGTCGCCGGTACGTTCGCCAAGGCTGATCGCGTCATCGACTTCCACATCGACGTGCACCGGCACCAGAACGTGCCGATGGAGGGACGCGGCTGTGTCGCGAGCTGGGATGCCAGCCTAGCTGCCATGACGGTCTACGCGGCCACGCAGAGCGTGCACATCACCAGGAATGGTGTCGCCACGCGCCTGGGTATCGAGCCGGACCAGGTGCGCGTCCTGGCCGGCGATATCGGCGGTTCGTTCGGTCTGAAGATCGGCGCATCACGCGAAGAGCTCGCCGTGGCCGCCGCCTCGCGTCATCTCGGCCGGCCGGTCAAGTGGGTCGAGGACCGCGGCGAGAACCTCATGGTGTCGGGACAGGCGCGCGAGGAGAGCTTCGACGTCCGGGCCGCGGTCAGCCACGACGGCGACCTGCTCGGGCTGGACGTGAAGGTGGTCGTCGACACCGGCGCGTATCCCGGGATGGGGATGGGCGCGATGGTCCCGGACATCATGCAGGCGATGCTGCCCGGCCCGTACAAGCTCGCGGCCCTGGGTTTCGAGTCAACCGCGGCGATCACGAACAAGGCGACGTACGTCGCCTATCGCGGGCCGTGGGCGTCCGAGACGTTCGTGCGGGAACGTGTGCTGGATCTCATCGCGAAAGACCTCGGCCTCGATCCGGTCGAGATCCGGCTGCGCAACATCGCCGCGCGCACCGATCCGCCGGCCTCGATGATTACCGGCCGTCCGCTGGTGGGCGTCACGACCATCGAGGCGCTTGAGCGGGTCGCCCAGCTGGTGGACTTCCCCGCGTTCCGGCGCCGGCAGGCGCAGGCACGACCGCAAGGCCGCTACCTCGGCATCGGGGTGGCAACGTTCATCGAAGCCGCTCCGGGCCCGCGGGGGCCCGACGGCGCCCTGGGCAGTGAGTCCATGCGCCTCCGGCTCACAGAAGACGGCATCGTCGCGCTGTTCACCGGCCAGATGCCGCACGGCCAGAGCCATCAGACGACCCTGGCCCAGATCGCCGCCGACGAGTTCGGCGTGCCGTTCGAGCAGGTACGCGTCGTGGTCGGCGACAGCGACGTCGTCCCGTTCGGACTGACCGGCGGCAGCCGGTCGGCCACCATGACCGGAGGCGTGGCGCTCCACGGCGCCCGGGAGCTCAAGGCCAAGGTGCTCGATTTCGCCGCCTATCTCATGGAGGCCCGCGCACAGGACCTCCTGATCACCGACGGCAATGTCTGGGTGCGTGGCGATCCCGCGAGCGCGATCGCCGTGAGCGAGGTCGGACGGCGTGCGGCATCAGGGCAGTTCGGTGCCGACGTGGACGCCGCGCTCGAGGTCGAGACCACGTTCGACGGCGGCCAAGGCGGCTGGTCCGGCGGTACTCACTGCGCGATCGTGGAAGTCGATGCCGAGACTGGCATCGTGAAGGTGGAGCGGTATGTCGCCGTTGAAGACTGCGGCGCACTTATCAATCCCGCCGTCGTCGAGGGCCAGATCCGCGGCGGCGTCGCGCAGGGCATCGGCGCGGTGCTGCTCGAACGATCGGCGTACGGCGAAGACGGCAGCTTCCAGTCAGCCACGTTCATGGATTACCTGATGCCGACCACCTGTGATATTCCCCGTATCGAGATCGAGCACCTCGAGACGGTGCCGCTCGACGCAGACGTCAACTTCCGCGGCGTGGGCGAAGGTGGCATGATCGTCGCACCGCCCACGGTAGTGAACGCCATCGAGGACGCCCTCTCACCCTTCGGCGTGCGGATCTATGAGCAGCACCTGCCCCCGGCCCGCATCCTGGAACTCATTGCCGCAGCGGACTCGGGCCAATAGAGGCTACTTGTCCGTTCGACGTCCCGTCGATGCCGGTACCGGCTGCACCGTGTCACGGGCCTTCTCAAGGCCGTCGAGGATCAGGTCGAGCCCGAATTCGAACTCGTCTCCATAGTCGTAGCCGGGCTGCAGGACGTGCTCGAGAGTCAACTCGGCGAGGTGGGGGTACTCGTCGGGGGTTAGCTGCGCCATGATCATCTGCGCTAGGTCGGCTGTCTCCTGCCCGGTGTCGAACGGCAAGCTCGCCTCCTGCAGCGCGAAGCCGTAGATGTAGCTGTCCAGGACGGAGAACGCGTGCGCGGCCAGCGCGACCGGGAAGCCGGCTTGCCGCAGACTTCGGATCACGGCGTCGTGGTGCCGCAGCGTGGCGGGACCGGGCGAGCTCCGCGACTCCATCAGGCCGATCGCCCAGGGGTGGCGTGACAGAGCCTGGCGGGCAGAGAGTGCCCGCTGGCGCATCGCCGCCTTCCGCTCCCGATCTGGAGCAGGTGACAGGCCGCTACTTCGCCGGCACCAAACCCAGGAGATCCTCCAGGCGCAGCTACGACCAGGCCGCCGCGGCACGGCTCTGGCAGGTGAGCGCCGACCTGGCCGCCCTGACCCCGGCCGGGGCCACAACTAGCGCACGGCCAGCGGGAAGAACGTCTTGACGCCATTGACAGGGAGTCTGTGCTCCAGCGGCCACCCTTTCCTGCGGTGAGCCTCGCGGCTGCACGGGCGGTCGTGGGCGAGTTCGTCGCATCCGAGCGAGCCAAGTCCGAGCGTCCTGTTCCGAGTTTGCGGTCATTGCCTACGGCGCGTGAACGGCATTTACTGGCTACTAGCTAGACAGACCACCTTTTGGGGGTGCGATGCGTCGCATCGGAGAGGCCTTGGCGATCTTCCTCGTCGTAGGGGCCTTTACCGGTTGTACCGCGGCAGCGTCTCCGGCCGCGCCATCCACATCACCTATCAAAGGGGCCTGGGGTCCTGCCGTGGCAGTTCCTGGGCTGTCGGCCCTAAGTCCGGAGGACGTTGAGGTAGTCACGTCCATCTCCTGCACCGGGCCTGGCGATTGCACGGCTGGCGGGGCCTACCAGTCGACCGGCGATACCGGCCCAAGTCCCGATCAGGCGTACGTCGTGTCCGAGGTCAACGGCACGTGGGGCAACGCGGAAGCGGTCCCCGGGACGGTGGCGCTCAACACCGGCCTCGGCGCGGCGACCACGGCGGCCTCCTGCTCGTCGCCGGGGAACTGCGTCGCGGTCGGTTACTACACGTACCGGTACGCCAAGACCGCGCTGGGAGTCGCAGGATTCGTCGCGAACCAGGTCAACGGCACGTGGGAGAAGGCGCGGCCGGTGCCTGCCCTCACCCGCGCCGCCCACTTCGCCAAGGTGACCACGGTGTCGTGTGCCCCAGCCACGACTGTGGCTGCCCGTAAGGCCAGGTTGAACTGCGTCGCGGCCGGCGTCTCGCAACTCCCGCAGAACAGCAGTGTCGGGTTCGTCTTGGCGGAGGTACACGGCACATGGGGGACCGCGCGGCCAGTGCCCGGACTTGCGACAACGCCCCCGGGTAGCGCGGTGACCTCGGTGTCCTGCTCGTTCCCGGGCACCTGCGGCGTCGGCGGCTACTACACCGACAAGTCCCGCCACTCCCAGGCATTCGTTGCGAACGAGGTTCACCAGACCTGGCGCAAGGCGCAGCAGGTGCCCGGCACCGCGACGCTGAACGCCGGCGGCGATGCTGGCGTCACCTCCCTGTCCTGCCCGGTCGCCGGCGCCTGCGTGGCGGCAGGGGCCTACAAGCCCAAGAGTGGTCCTGACCGGATCTTCGTTGTCACCGAGAGCGCCGGCCAGTGGAAGCGAGCGATCCAGCTACCCGGTTCCGGGAAGCTCGTCACCCACAACGGCAGCACCGTAGGCGATGTATCCTGCGCCTCGGCCACCACCTGTGAGGTCGGCGGCACGCTGCAGACCGGGCCGTCCAGCGCCCGGGGGTTCCTCGCGGGCGAGACCGGCGGCCGGTGGGGCAAGGTGTACGTGGTGCCCGACGGGATAGGATCCACGATCACCGCGCTCTCCTGCCCGGCCCCGGGCTACTGCGCCGCCGGCGGGCAGCAGATCAACCCGCCGTCGGCGTCCTTCCCGGCTAGCACGATCGCTATCGACGAGGTAGCCGGGCGCTGGGGCAAGACGGTCTCGCTGGCCGGTGGCTACATCGGCGCGCCGGACACCGAGTCTGTCTACGCCGTCTCCTGCGCAGCACCGCGCAGCTGCGGCGCGGGCGGTAACCTGGGCGGCGGCGAGGGCCGGCCGTACGCAGTCGTCGCCAACGAGACGCCGGTGAAGTAAGGGCAGCTGCCGGGGCGCTGCGCGCCGCCTAGGTGCTGCGAACCAGGCGCGTTTATAGTCCGATGCGGGTCGGGTCGGATACCGCATCGTAGCCCTGCTGCTGACCACTGGTCTGGGAGGAAGCTAGGGTGCTGTGCTTGGCGCAGATCGCCGTGGATGCCGACGTCAAAGGTATTGCGCGAGTACCTGGCGCCAGTCGGCCCAGGCGGTCAATCGCGGCTTCTGGGCCGTCCGGTTGTAGGGAGCGTCGAAGAGCACTTGCCGCCATGGTGGCGGTTGCACGAGCCCGTCGACTTCGGGCCGGTCGTCGACCAAGATGCACCGCCGGAGCGGGTTTCCCACTAGTGTCTTGTCCTTGGTGATGATGACCCGGTCCACCCAGGACTCGCCCAAGTGCTTCTCGACCCAGGCGAGCTTTTCCTGTATGCACCAACGCGTGCCGCTCAGCGGTGACGTGCACACGAACACCTCGTGCCCGGCCTCGAGCATCTCGTCGAAGGCACGCGGAACGCCGGTGATCACGGGCAGGCTCAGGTAGAAGCCCTCGGTTTTCATGATGGCGTCAACTGCAGGGCCCCACTCCGGCCCGTACTGCTTTCTGGCGCTGACCTCACGCCGGTCGGGTACGTCGATGAACGGTGCGTCGGGATGCTTGGCCCGGAACGCATCGAGGAGCGCTCGCTCGAAATCGGCTATGGTCCCGTCCTGATCGACCAGCACCAAGCCCACAACGCTGTCCCCTCTGCCGCAGTCCGCGAGGCGTGTACCGGTCTCATCGGAAACCCTGGTGCCCTCGGCGCCAACCATACTTTCTGCCGCACGCCGCGCCGGATGTCGCGCTCATATAGAGAGGACGGGCGTGCCGCCCGTTCAGCGCCGTGCAAGTCCTTCGTGACATAGGCGGCGAGCAGGACGTTGTAGGCACCGCCGATGAGGCCCCAGGAGATGCCTACCCAGATCACCGACCTCGCCAGGGGCAGAGCCCGCAGTGCGGTAAAGCCCTCAGCCAGGTCGGCATGCAGAGACCGGAGAGCACCGCCTGCCTGCGCACCCTGCCGGAATGCCGGCCGTGCCAAGGCCAGCAGGGGCACGGTCGCCGCGAGCTGGAGTCCCGCAGCTGCTGAGAGCGCAGCGCTTGCGCTCCAGGCCGACAAGACCCCGCCCAGCGCCGCGCCGGCGATTGTCATGACGCCGCTCACTGAGCCAATCGCGGCGTTGGCCGCGGCGGGACTGCGGTCCTCGCGGACCAGCGCATACAGCCACCGCTGCCGCGCTGGCGGCCATACCGCGCCGGCGGCCCCCTGCAAGCCGTAGCAGGCTGCGATTTCCCACAGACCGACCCTCAGCAGCACCAGCACGCCCAGCAGGCTAAGCGCCTGAACCCCCATGGCGCCCAGCGCCAGCCTCCGGACATCGCGGCGATCGGCAATCGCGCCGGCGAACGGCATGCACAACAGGGCAGGCAGCGTGCCGACGAGTTCCACAATCGCGAGTGAAGAAGCCGAGAAATGGTGGAGCACGTATACGAAAACAGCTACCAGCATGATCCAGGAGGCTGTCTGCGATCACCGATCCGGCAAGGTCGAGAATATCCTTTACCTCGCCTTCCCGCTTCGTCATGTCATGGTCACATCGGGAGCCGGGTCCGAGACGAAGATAATGCTCCCGTTAGGAACACAGAACGCGCGCAGAAAGCCCGCCCATATTCCCCCGCCACCGCGACGCGCTGGCCTCCTCGGCCTGCGGCCGGGGCATCCTGCCGGGACCGTCCGGGGGGAGCAAATACCCGAGGTCAGCGCGGGACTTATCGGGCTGCCATGTCGGTCTCCGGACGGAGAAATCAGCTAGTTACCCATCAGACTGCCCAAAGCCGGACGGCTCGACGGTGATCGACACCCCTTCCTGCTGCGGGGGCGTGAGGGCCGGGAACGAGTCAAGCCCGCTGCTGATGAGGCGGGCGGCGCGGTGGACGTCGCCGGTCACCGCCTGGTGGACCTGGGCGGGCGTGCGGGTGCCGTCGAGGTATCTCGGCAGGGCGCGGTACTGGATGCGCCACAGGCCGAGCAGGGCGGCGGCCGCGATCTGCGGCTCCGGGTCGTCCGGGCGCGTCCCGGCGCGCCCGGCCAGGATCGCGGCGGTCACGGCGGTGAACTGGTCCATCATGTCGCTCTGGTAAGCCCGCAGTGAGGGGGTGTCCCGCATCAGGGCGCCGAAGCGCCGGATCGCGGCGCTCGCCTGGGCCGGGTCGTCCTGGGCGGCCAGCCAGGACGTCATGGCGCCCAGTTCACCGTCCAGGATCCGCAGCACCGCCTGCACCGGCGGAACGGCGGGGTCGGCCAGGCCGGACTTCAGCGAGGCCATCGTTGCCTCCAGGCGGTCCAGGATCAGCGATTCCTTGGTGGGGAAGTAGTTGAAGACTGTTTTCTCCGACACCCCGCACGCCTCGGCGATCTCCGAGACGCGGACGCCGTCGAAGCCGCGCTCCATGAACATCCGCGTGGCCGTGTCCGACAGCTGCTGACGCATCAGGCGCTTCTTGCGCTCCCGCAGCCCGTCGGCCTCCCGCGCCTCGCTCCCCGGGGCGAGCGGCGGCACCGGCCATTCCGCCGTGCGCGATTCCATGCCGTCAGCATACTCCAGTGTCAGTATTTTTTCTGTTACTATAAATTTCTAGCGGCTAAAGATAACGGCGGCCGCTGCCCCTTGGCTACCGAGGAGTCCTCATGTCCGAGATCCGTATCGTGCGTGACTATCCCCATTCTCCCGAGAAGGTCTGGCGTGCCCTGACCGACCCGGCGCTGATCCCGCTGTGGACGTCCACCGGCGCCGGCGGGCGGCCGGAAGGGTTCGTTCCCGTTGCCGGGACGAAGTTCAGGTTCGTCGCCAAGCCGAAGCCGGGCTGGAACGGCATCGTCGACTGCGAGGTGATCGAGGCGGACGAGCCCTGGCTGCTGCGCTACTCGTGGGCCGACGGCAACGGCGGCGGCGACGTGACCCAGGTCGCCTACCGGCTCGAACCCCGCGCCGACGGCACCCGCTTCAGCTACGAGCACACCGGCTTCACCGGCGCCGGGGGGCTGTTCATGTCGATACTGCTCGGCCGCGTCCGGACGAAGATGCTCAGCCGGGGCCTGCCCGCGCTCCTGAACGACCTCGCCGACGACGGCACGCTCCGTCCCGGCAGCACCGTCAAGCCCAGACCCCTGGGATGACCGGCGGTCTCGCTCGGCGGCAGCGAAGGGGGTTGGCCATGCCCGAAGCGTGCGCTGGCCCGGCCAGGCTCTGCGGCACTTCAACCGTGCAGCGTGAACCTTGGTCCGTCCGCAGCACCACGGTCCGTTCGGAAGATCAAGATCCTTTCACCGAACGGACCGTGGTGCGAGCCCCAGACCAGTCGTGACCGGAGACCCCGGGCATCGAATAGGCATTGGCTCTGGCCAAGGCATACGTTACAACCATGTGGCCCATCGACCTGCCGCCGAAGTGGGTGGACCGCAGCCGGGAGCTCGCGATTCTCCGGGCCGGCATCGAGGCTCTCCGCCATGGCGGGGGCGCGGCGGTCTGGGTCGAGGGCGAGCCTGGCATCGGCAAGTCGTCCCTGGTCGTCGAGGCCCTAGCCGGAACAAGCGAGCTGGGATGGGACATCGGGTGGGGGATCGCAGACCAGCTCGCCGAGCGGCTACCGCTGAGCGTGATGCAGGACTGCCTGCAGGTCCGGCTCAGTTCGCCCGACCCTCGCCGTGCGCACGCCGCCGGCCTGCTGCGCAGCCAGCGGCTCGGGCTGTTCCCGAGGCGGCACGAGAGCTCGCGGCCACGGATGCGGATACCTTGAGCGTCGCACAGCAGCTTTTCGCGGCGAACCAGCCGGGTCAGGGCTGGGTTCGAGCCTGGCTCATCCGGACCGCGCCCAGGCTGACCACGCGGGCGCCGCAACTGGCGGCCGACCTGCTGCGGCGGGAACTGGACGAGACGCCAAGCGGCGATGGGGCCTGGGAAGGGCTCACCGCCAGCCTGGCCTGGGCCCTGCTCGCGGTCGGCTCCTATGACGAGGCGGCCCAGCAGGCCCGAGCGGCGCTGCCGATGATGGCTGACCTGGTGCGGCGGGCCGAGACATACTCGGCGCTCGCGCGCGCTCAGGTGAGCGCGGGCCGCAGCGACGAGGCGATCGCCACCATACGCCAGGGGTTGGCGGCCGACCTGCCCCGCACCTGGCAGGCCCGGATGCTGGCCTTGCTCGCGATGCTCCAGCGGGCCGACACCGGCGAGCTGGACACGGCGGACGTGACCGCCCGGCAGGCCCTTTCTGTCGCCGAGGAGGCAGGCGACGCGTTCGCGACCGCCCACGCCCTGGCCGGCCTGTGGCTGAGCCACGGCGTCAGGCGTGACCATGCCGCCGCGCTCGACTACGTCGACCGGGCGCTGCGCGTGCTCGGCGACGATCCCGGCTACGCGGACCTGCGCTCGTTCGCCGTCGATGGCCGTATTTTCACCCTGCAGAATCTGGACCGCCGGCCGGAAGCGGAGGTTACCCTCCGGCAGGCCCGCGAATCCGCCCAGCGCGCGGGCCTGGCTCTCCCCGTCCTGAGGATCCCCGACCGGGAGAACCGGGACTTCCTCGTCGCCGCGCACGCCATGGCGCTGGAGCAGCGCGGCGAGACGCATCGGGCCGTGCAGGTGCTGGGCGCGATCGTGCCCCGGCGCGACGGCGAGATGACCCTGACCCACCAGTGGCTGCCGGATCTCGTCCGGCTCGCGATTGCCACCGGCGACCAGCAGGTCGCGCGGACCGCGGCGCAGGCCTGCCAGGCGGAGGCCGCGGCGGAAACCCAGCCGGCCCAGGCGGCCGCGGCCAGCTTGCGGTGTCAAGGCCTGCTGGAATCTGATCCGGTCCCGATCCGGGACGCCGTCGCGCACTACCGGACGATCGGCCCGGCCGCGGAATTGCCTGCCGCCGTCAGCCTCCGGGCGCTCAGCGGCGTCATTTCGTCTGGCGACAAGCCAGGAACCCTTGATGTTCCGGCCGCTCCTCCCGTCAGAGGAGGAGTCGTGTCTCGGTGCGCGCTGTTCGGGCGGCTGGCCGAGGCGGAACGCGTAGTGCAGATTTCGGCGCCGGTGGGGAGCGGGAAGACGGTGCTGATGCGGTCCTGGATCGCCGAGGCCGGCTTGGCCACCCGCGCCGCGTGGGTATCGGTGGACAGCGAGGATCGTGATCCGCAAGGGTTCTGGATCTCGGTGGCCGGCGCGCTGCGGGCCACGACGGCCGGATCGGCGCTGGTGCGGCCGCTGACCGCGGCACCGGATCTTGACGGCTGGGCGGTGGTGGAGCGGCTGCTGACCGACCTGGCCCCGCTGGAAGAACGGCTGTGGCTGGTGATCGACGATGCCCATTTGCTGGCGTCAGCCGAGGTGCTGCCCCAGCTTGAGCTGCTGCTGTTGCGCGCACCGCAGGAGCTTCGGTTCGTCCTTGGGACCCGGCACGATCTGTGGCTGGGGCTGCACCGGCTGCGGCTGGAGGGGGAGCTGACCGAGATCCGTGCGGCCGATCTGCGGTTCAGCCTGGCCGAGGCGCGCGCGCTGTTCGGCGCGACCGGGGTGGAAGTGCCAGCCGGCGCGCTGGCCCGGTTGCACGGGCGGACCGAGGGCTGGGCGGCCGGGCTGCGGCTGGCCGCGCTGTCGCTGGCCGGGCACCCGGACCCGGAGCGGTTCGCCGCGGAGTTCTCCGGCACCGATCGGACGGTGGCTGAGTTCCTGCTGGCCGAGGTGCTGGACCGGCAGAGCGAGGCGGTACGCCGGTTGCTGCTGCGCACCTCGGTGCTTGAGCGGGTGTGCGGCCCGCTGGCGGACGTGCTGACTGGCAGCTCAGGCGGGGAACGGATCTTGCAGGATCTGGAGCAGGCCGGCGCGTTCGTGGTGTCGCTGGACGCGGGCAGGTCGTGGTTCCGCTACCACCAGCTGTTCGCGGACCTGCTGCAACTGGAGTTGCGCCGCGCCGAGCCGCATGAGCGGGCCGCGCTGCATGCCACTGCCGCGGGGTGGCTGGCCGGGCACGGGCACCCGGTGGAGGCGGTCCGCCAGGCCCAGGCCGCCGGGGACTGGGGGATGGCCGCCCGGCTGCTCTCGGACCACTGGCTCGACCTCTACCTCGGCGGGCGGGGCGCTACCTTGGCCGGGCTGCTGGCCAGGATCCCCCGCCAGGTCGTCGCGGCCAGTCCGGAGCTCACCGCCGTGCAGGTGGCCGGCGATCTGGTCCGGGGAGCCCTGGACGATGCCGGGCGGCACCTGGCCCAGGCCACCGGCGCGCTGGCGGCGGTGCCTGCGGAGCGCCGGGGACGCGTGCAGGTCATGCTGGCGGTGCTGCGGCTGTTCCTGGCCCGGCGGCTCGCCGACTTCCCGGTCGTGGCCGAGGAGGCGCAGCGGCTGCTCGCCCTCACCGAGGCGGCCGATGCCGCGCACCTCGGGCCGGTCGAGGATCTGCGCGCGGCGGCGTTCATCAGCCTTGGCCTGGCCGAGATATGGGCGTTCCGGTTCGAGGACGCGGAACGGCATGTGCAGCAGGGCGTGGCCCTGGCGCGCCTGATCGGGCGGCCGTACCTGGAGTTGCACGGCCTGGCCCACGGGGCGCACGGAATGCTGCTGTTCCGGCCCGGTGGGTCGCAAGCGGAGTGGAGCACGCAGGCGATCGCGCTGGCGGAACGGCATGGCTGGGGCGAGGAATCGCTCGCCGGGATGGCCTACGCCCAACTCGGCATCGGGAAGCTGTACCAGGGACGCCTGGATGAGGCAGAGCCGTGGCTGGAGCGCGCCGAGCGCACCCTGCGCACCGAGGTGGAACCGGCCGCCGGGATGAGCCTGCGTTACGTGCGCGCGGTCCTGGAAGTGGCCCGGGGTCGTTGCCAGGAGGCGCTGGCGGCGTTCCGCGGCGCCGAGAAGCTGGCCGCGACACTGGTCAGGCCGCACCCCCTTGCGACGTCGATGCGATCACGGATGCTGCAGACGCTGGTGCGGCTGGGCCAGACCGGACGCGTAGGGCAGGCTCTGGCCGAACTGGGCCAGGACGAGCGGGCCAGCGCGGAGATGCGGACCGCGGTGGCAGCGCTGCGACTGGCCGCCGGCGACCCGCAGGCGGCGGCTGATGCGCTCGCGCCGGTCCTGGACGGCTCGCTGTCCGGGGTCCGCCGGGTGCGGATGGTGACGGCGCTGCTGCTGGAGGCAAGAGCCCGCGACGCGCTGGGCGACCGGGCCGCCGCCGGACGTGTCCTGGAGCGGGCACTGGATATCACCAAGTCCGACGGCATAGTCCTGCCGTTCCTCCTGGACCCCGTCCCGGCGCTGCTCGAGCGGCACCGCCGGAGCGGCACCGCTCATCGCGCCTTGATCTCCCAGATCCTCAACCTGCCTGCCGGAAGCCCCCCCATAGGAGGGCCCGGGGGGTACGGGGGGCCGGGCAGCCCTTCCCAAACACCACTCACTGACAGCGAGACCCGTGTCCTGCGCTACCTGCCGACCCACCTCACGGCGCACGAGATCGCGAATGAGCTATTCCTCTCGGTGAACACCGTCAGCACCCACACGCGCCACCTGTACGCCAAGCTCGGCGTCCATAGCCGCCACGGGGCTGTCGACCGTGCCCGCGCTCTGGGCCTCCTGGCGCCCTCCACGCGAAGGGCTTAGGGCCGGATCACAGGACAGCAGGCTGGCGGGCTTCCGGCAGGCCCAGGTGCTCGGCCAGCCACGGCCCGGTCGCGCTGCCCGGGGTCCGCGCGACGTCCTCTGGCGTCCCCGCGGCGAGGATGTGGCCGCCGTCCGGGCCGCCGCCCGGGCCCATGTCGATGAGGTGGTCGGCCGCGGCGAGCAGGTCCAGGTCGTGGTCGATGACGATGATCGTGGCCCCGGCCGCCAGGAGCCGGTCGAACACGCCGGCCAGGGTGGCCACGTCAAGCGGATGCAGGCCGGTGGACGGCTCGTCGAAGACGTACAGCACGCCGCGCTGGCTGGCGCGCAGCCGGGAGGCGATCCGCAGCCGCTGCGACTCGCCGCCGGACAGGGACGGGGTGGGCTCGCCGAGGCGCAGGTAACCCAGGCCGACCTCGCTGACGGGCCGGAGCGCCGCGGCGACCGGGGCCCAGCCGGCGAACCGTTCCAGGGCGTCCTCTACGCTCAGGCCGAGCACGTCGGCGATGGTCAGGCCGTCGACCCGGACGGCCAGGGTGGCGTCGTTGAAGCGGGCGCCGTGGCAGGTCGGGCAGCCGACGGTGATGTCGGGCAGGTACTGGACGTCGAGGTCGATGTGACCGAGCCCGCGGCAGGTCGGGCACTGGCCCTCGCGGGTGTTGAACGAGAAGTGTCCCGGCTTCCAGCGCCGCCGCCTGGCGTAGCCGGACTCGGCGAACACGCGACGGATCTGGTCGAACGCCCCGCAGTAGGTCGCGGGGGTCGACCGGGCGTTCTGGCCGATCGGGGCGGCGTCGACCTGGACGACCTGGCGGATGCCGGCCAGGTCCAGGCGGCGGACATGCCCGGGCAGCGCGGAGGCGCTCAGCAGCGCCCGCGCGGCCGGGATGAGGCTGTCCAGGACGAGGGCGGTCTTCCCCGCGCCGGACGGCCCGGCCAGCACGGTCAGCCGGCCCACCGGGAAGGCGGCGGTGACGCCGTGCAGGTTGTACAGGTCCTCGATCTCGATGGTGATCTGCCCGCCGGGACCGGTCCGCACCGGATGGTCCCGGGTCACGGCCACGGCGCCGGCCAGGAACGGGCCGATGACCGAGTGCGGGTCGCCCTCCAGTTGCCCGGGTGTGCCCTGGGCGATCACCGTGCCGCCGTGGCGGCCGGCCGCGGGGCCGATTTCGATGACCCAGTCCGCGGCGCGGATGATCTCCCGCTCGTGCTCCACCACGACCACGGAATTGCCGTTCCTGGTCAGTGCCGTGATCGTCTTGCGCAGTCCGGCGACGTTGCTCGGGTGCAGCCCGACCGAGGGCTCGTCCAGCACGTACAGCATGCCCGTGGTGCTGGCGCGCACCGTCGAGGTGAGCTCGATCCGCTGCCGCTCTCCCGTCGACAGCGAGGCGCCGGCCCGGTCGAGGGTCAGGTAGACCAGTCCGACGTCGAGCAGCGGCGTGAGCCTGCCGTCCAGCTCGGCCAGCAGGCCGGCCGTCATCCGGCTCAGCTCAGCGGGCAGCCCCGCGGGCAGGCCGGCCACGAAGCCGCGCAGCTCGCCCAGGCTGAGCGCGCTGATCTCGGCGAGGTTGCGGCCGCCGAGCTGCGAAGCCAGCGCTTCGGGTCGCAGCCGGGTGCCGTGGCACACCGAGCAGACGCGGGTGACGAGGAAACGCTGCACCAGGCGGCGGGTGCGCTCGTTGTTGCTGCGCAGCGAGCGTTCGACCGCGGCGACCGCGTTGTCGTAGTTGACCGACAGCTGCACGGTCCGCGCGTTCCGGCCCGAGTGCAGCGTCACCTGCCGCCGGACCGGTTCGCCGTGCAGCACGATGTCGCGCTCCTGATCGGTCAGCGACCGGTACGGCACGTCGAGCCGGACCCCGAGCTCGCCCGCGGCGTACATCGACAGCCGCCGCCCGCCGGAGTTCCACGGCAGCACCGCGCCTGCGGCGATCGTCTTGTCCGGATCGGGCACCAGGGTGGCGACGTCGACTTCGGACCGCACGCCCAGGCCCTGGCAGGCCGGGCACGCGCCGTAGGAGTTGAAGGCGAAGGATTCGGCGCTGGGATGCACGAAACGCACCCCGCATACCGGGCAGACGATCTCCTCGCTGAACGTGGCGATCGACGGCCCGACGCGGTGGCCGTTCGGGCATAGGTGCGTGCCCAGCCGTGACATCATCAGGCGCAGCACGTTGAGCACCTCGGACATGGTGCCGACCGTGCTGCGCGGCCCCGGTATGGGCGGGCGCTGCCGCAGCGCAAGCGCGGGCGGCAGGTAGTCGATCCGGTCCACGTCCGGCCGCTGGGCCTGGGTGAGCCGCCGGCGGCTGTAGGTGCTCAGCCCCTCCAGGAACCGGTGCAGGCCCTCGGCGTACAGCGTGCCCATGGCCAGCGATGTCTTGCCCGATCCGGACACCCCGACCACGGCGACCGTCCGCCACAACGGCACGTCCACATCGACGTCCCGCAGGTTGTTGTGCCGCGCCCCGCGCACGCCGATGACCGCGGGCAAGGTTCCCGGCACGGGAAGATCACTAGCCTCCATACCAGCCAACTTACGGCTGCTCGCCTGCAGTTGCCCGGCCAGGTCCGCACCGGGGCCGGCGCTGGCCCGGCCCCGGTGCGTGGTGGTCACGGGTGGACCGGTCCGAGGTGCCCGCGGTCGAGGCGCAGCGACTGCATGATGAGGAACGTCGTGGTGGTGGTGAAGGCCTCGATGTCCGCGGCGGCCAGCACGCCGGTGTACTTGGCGATGACGGGTGCGGCCGCGCGTTCGGTGACGGTATCGAGGTGGGCCTTCACGCCGGCCCAGACGTTCTCCCCGTAGTGCATGTAGTAAGGCACTGGGTTGACCGAGTCCAGCGCCTCTCTCGAGCTGGCTTCGATGTCGGCGACGTACTGCTGGTGCACCAAGACGTCATCGCGGGTGGCGAGCCTGCCGAGGTGCCCGGAGATGAGGTGCGTCCATGGGTAGGACAGCGCGGTGGCCGGGGCTTCCATGTACCCGATGACATCTTCGCTGAGGTTGAGGTTGTAGATGGGCACCCAGCCGGCGTTGACGACGTCGATGAGCATCAGGGTGTCATGGTCCGGGAAGTGCAGGTAGATGTTGTCCGGCGTGTGGTTGGAGCCATGCCAGGCCAGTTCGACGCGCTCACCCCCGACCTCCAGGGTGTACCGGTCGCCGAAGGTCACCTCGGGCGCAGGCCGGGCCGTGTCGTTGTCCCGCAGCATGAGCCGTCTGGTCTCCTCGTGCCCGATCCGGACCACGTTCCCGTCGAACAGCGAGGAGGCGCCGGAGTGATCGGCGTGGTGGTGGGAGTAGACGAGATGGGTCACCCTGTTGCTCACGCCCTCGGCCGCGGCGATCTCGTCCACGGCTCGCTGGATGTTGCCCCCGATGCTCGGGGGAGCGTCGAACAGCACGACGCCGTCTGGGGTGGTCAGGAACGCCGACTGGTAAACGCCGTCGGTGATCCAGTACAGGTTCCGCTCGACGCGTCCGACGTGGTAGCCCTGATCGTTGAGGGTCGCGCCTCGCGCGGACGGGGGGATGGGCGCGTAGTCGGGCAGGTCGCCGGATGCTGGTGATGTCACGGTATCTCCCTTGAATCTCGCACGTCCCTGATGGCCGTGCCTTCGCGACGGATCCAGGCTCGCCGTCAGACAGGTGAGAGGTCGTCACCGGATCTTGGTGATTCGCGCCGTTGACAGAACGTGCGGTGGCTCGGTGCCGAGAGGGGCTTTTCTGGTCCCCGCTGGCGGCCATCATGCGGCCTCCGTTCGGCCGGGGAGTGCGAGCCGGGCGGTTTACGGGGCCAGGCGCAGCCTGGTTAAGCGCCGTACGCTGGTAGTATCGCGCCGCTCACCGGCGCTGCGGCGTCGCTGACCAGGAAGGCGATCACTTCAGCGATCGCCTCGGGCGTGACCGCGTGCGCCATCGCCTCGGCCGGGAACGTGGCCCGGTTTTGGGGGTCATCGAGCAACTGCGGTGCGACCGCGTTCACCCGGATCCCTTGCGGGCGCAGTTCGATGTCGAGGATGCGCGTCAGGTGGACGAGAGCGGCCTTGCTGGTGCTGTAGGCCGCCAGGCCGGCGGCTGGCTCGATCCCCGGCCGGGCGGTTACGTGCACGATGACCCCTGAACCCTGCTGCCGCATATGCGGCGCGACGGCCTGGCTCAGCCACAGCGCGGGTCCCAGGTTGACATCGAGCATGAGCCGCAGCATCTCGGGCGTCGTGCTGAGCGCGTCGGCTGGACGGAACGCGCCGATGGTGTTCACCAGCACGTCAGGCGGCCCGGTCTCGCTGGCGATCCGGTCGATGAGCCGCGTCGCCGCGGCCGGGTCGGTAGCGTCGGCCACCTCGCGGCGGATGTCGTCGGGGAGGTCACCCAGCCCGCGTTCGTTCCGGTCGACCGCCACGACCGTGAGGCCGGCGGCGGAAAGGGCCATCGCCGTCGCGTGACCAAGCGCCCCGCCGGCACCGGCCACGAGCGCCACCTTTGCGCTCATGGCGTCACCCGACCGGGGATCGCGGCGGCGACGTGCTCATCGAGCCGATCTACGTTGCTGCTCAACATGAATCCTCCTGACCATGCGATCGACAGACCCAGAGTTCCTGTGCGGCAGGTGAGAGGCCATCACCGGATCCTGGTGATTCGCGCGGGCCGGGACGATGCGTACGCTGGCCTGGTGGCTCGGGCGACTCTCCGGCTGATCGACCGGGGTGATCTTCTGGCGGCCCTGGATCGGGCGGCGGTCAAGAAGGTGACGGTCATCTCGGCTCCGGCCGGCAGCGGTAAGACCTCGCTGCTGCGTGCCTGGGCCGACCTTCGGGGTCAGCGGGACCGGGTCGCGGTCCTGCAGGTGCAGCGGGATCAGCATGATGCCCAGCAGTTCTGGCTGGCGCTGCTGGACGCGGTCCGTCATGTCGGCGGCCCAGCCGGCGACGCGGAACCGGCGGCGGCGACACCGGAGTTCAACGGGCGGGCGATGGCCGGCCGGGTGCTCGCGGAGCTCGGCGGCCACTGCGGCGGTGTCGTCCTGGTCATCGATGATCTGCACGAGCTGCGCTCGGCGGAGGCGCTGGCCCAGCTCAGCGGGCTGCTGGCCGGTCTTCCCCCGAACGCGCGCGCGGTGCTGGCGACGCGCCGTGATCTGCGGCTGCAGCTGCATCAGCTGCGGCTGGCCGGTGAGCTGGCCGAGATCCGGGGGACGGATCTGCGGTTCACCGGGCGCGAGGCCCGCGAGCTGCTCGCCGCGTCGGGTATCACCTTGTCCGGGGCGGGCGCGGCGCTGCTGCACCAGCGGACCGAGGGGTGGGCGGCCGGGCTGCGGCTGGCGGCGATCTCGCTGGCCGGGCACCCCGATCCGGAGCGGTTCGTCGCGGAGTTCTCCGGCAGCGACCGCACGGTCGCGGAGTACCTGATCGCCGAGATGCTCGACCGCCAGCCCGGCGAGGTCCAGCAGTTGCTGCTGCTCACCTCGTTGCTGGACCGGGTCAACGGTGAGCTGGCCGACTTGCTGACCGGCCGGCCGGGCTCGGAACGGATCTTGCTGGACCTGGAGGACGCGAACGCGTTCGTCGTCTCGCTCGATCCCGGGCGGACCTGGTTCCGGTACCACCACTTGTTCGCGGACCTGCTCCGGCTGGAACTGCGCCGCAGGTGGCCCGAACAGGTGCCGACCCTGCACCGGCGGGCCGCCGGGTGGTTCGCTCGGCACGGCCAGCTGGCCGACGCCATCCGGCATACCCAGGCGGCGGGCGACTGGCGTGACGCGGCCCGGCTGCTCGCGGACCATTCGTTCAGCCTGACCATGGACGGGCAGGCACAGACCATCCGGGCGCTGCTGCAAGCCTTCCCGCCGGGCGCAGACTACCCTGAGCTGGCCCTGATACGCGCAGGGCATAACCTCGCCCGGGGCCGTCTGGACGAGGCGACCGCCCACCTGGCGGTCGCCGAGGCGTACGCCGAGACGACGCCGCCGGATCGTCAAGGCCCGCTCTGGGTAGCGATCGCGTCGCTGAAGCTCTCGCTGGCCGCGCGGCGCAGTCACCGGGCCGGCGTCACCGAACAGACCAGATTCCTCGCCTCCCCGGTCACCGGGCAGTCCGACGAGGACATCGCGCTCGGCAACGACCTGCGGGCAGTGGCGCTGATGAACCTGGGGACCGTCGAAGCGTCCCTGGGGCTTGCCGACGCCGAACGCCACCTTCACGAGGGCGCGGTGCTGGCCCGGCAGATCGGCCGGCCCTACCTCGAGGTCAGATGCCTCGTGCAGCTCGGGTTCGCGTCGAGGATCCACCCGTTCGCCACCGTCCAGCGGCGCTGCCGCGAGGCGATCGCGCTCGCCGAGCGGCACGGCTGGGGCGCGGAGTGGATGCTCGCGCCGGCGCTGGTAACGCTGGCCAGCACGATGGTGTGGACGGGTGAGTTTGACGAGGCCGAGCGGTGGCTGCAGCGGGCCGTGCGGGCCCTGCAGGCCGACACCGGGGCGGACATCAGGCTGCTTGTGCATATCGTCAGCGGAATGCTGCAAGGCTGCCGCGGCCGCAACTATGAGGCATGGCAGGAGTTCAGCGCGGCCGAGTACCTGGGATCGCAGCTCGCGGACTCGCACGCCATAGCAGGCCAGGTGACCGGCTGGATGCTGGCCACGCAGGCCCGTCTCGGAATGCCCGGCGAGGCCCGAGCCACGATCGCGGCGCTCGCTGATGAGCGGGCCAGCTTGGGCGAGATAAATAATGCCCGCGCGGTGATCTGTCTCGTGGAGGGCGATCCGGCCGGGGCGCTTGGCGCGGTGCGGGACGTACTGGACGGTACGGCACCGGTGATCGGTTACGTGACGGTGGTTGAGGCTCAGCTGCTGGCCGGGCTCGCCCATCGTGAGCTCGGTGACCTGCGTGCGGGGAACGATGCGGCTGAACGGGCGCTGGCCCTGGCGGAGTCTGACCGGCTGGTCCTGCCGTTCGTGATGACCGGCTCCCGCGAGCTGCTCGAGGCGCTGCCGCGGCATGAGACAGCGCACGCCGCCCTTCTCGCCGACATCCTCGACGTCCTGCACGGTTCATCCCCGGCGGCCGAAGATCGGCCTCCACCGGACGCGGAAGAGCTCAGCCCGGGCGAGCTAAGGGTGCTGCGATATCTCCCGACGAATTTGTCCCGGCCTGAGATCGCGGCCGAGCTGTCCGTCTCACCGAACACTGTCAGCACACACATCCGCAGCATCTACGCCAAGCTCCAGGTCCGTGACCGGTCCTCGGCGGTGCAGCGCGCGCGGGAGCTGCAGCTGCTCGTGCCCGGCCGCACACGCTAGGCCACCCGTCACCCACGGGACCAGGTTCTCCAACTGACGGCAGCGGTCCGTCAGGCCGGGCGCCGCTCATTGGTCACAGGCTGCTTGCTGGCCGTCCTTCGCCGCGCGGCAGCGCGCTCGTGTTCGGTCGCGCCGCCCCAGATGCCATAGACCTGCCCTGTCCGCAGCGCGAACGCCAGACATTCGCGCCGAACCCGGCAGGTCGCGCAGATCGCTTTGGCCTTCGCCGCCTGTTCCAGAGCTGGGCCGGAATCCGAGATCGGAAAGAACAGATCGGGGTCGGCAGACCGGCAGGCGGCAGCCGACCGCCACTGTCCGCGGGTAATGAGCGGCGGCGTCCAGGGCTCGTCGGCCCGCTGCCGGCGTTCCGGGACTCCGCTCATCAGCCAGCCTCCTCGACATCGGCTGCGACCCAGACCATCGCGGTTGACATCGTTCAGTTCACCGTGCCGGGCCGGGGCGGAATAGTAGGCGCTGCCTGTCGTCGCATAGTCGTCAGTTATGGGTCTCCGGGCTGTAACGAGTCTCGGGACCGGCGCGCCAGGTCTTGAGCACGGTGTGAAACGGCGCTCCCCGACGATCTCCGCCGGCGGCAGCGGCACGGCGGGAACTCACGCCGAGCCTCCGGTCGACGCGGTCACGCGTCCGGATGCGACCGCAGCGGTGAGGGCCCGGTGGTCACGCTCGTTCTGGTCGGCGTAGGCAGCGGCGAACTCGGCGATGGCGTGGTCGAACACGGCGGATTGGCCAAGGTAGGCGGCGATGGCGATACGGTCCCCGGACCGGGCATGCGCCCGGGCCAGCGTCCAGCCGCATAGCTCGCCGTAGGCGCGCATTCCTGCTGCGGTCATCGCTTCGATGTCGGCGGAGAACTTCCCATCCCGTAGCTGGCGGACGTAGAAATCATGCGATCGGCCGTCGGGATCGACCTGACTGCGCTGCCAGCCGAGGAAAATGTCGCTAGCGGCCTGCATGAGCCGCTGCCCGGCCACCACCCGCTGGCCGTGGTTGGCGTATTCGCTGGCCCCGGCGAAGTCCTCGAGGACGGACCGTTCGGCCTCCTTCACCTGCAAGAACAGCGGGTCCGAACCGTCGCGCCCGAGCATAAGGACGATCCAGCAGCGGGTCCCGACGCTGCCTACACCGACCACCTTGCGGGCCATGTCGGCGAACTCGAACTGCTCAAGCAGGTAGCGGCGGTCGGTTTCCAGGGTGCGCCGGTAGCCGCCGATCAGTCTCCTGAGCTCGGTTTCCAGCTTCGCCTGGTCCGTAGAGTCCGCGACCAGGTCGGACAGCGGCACGACCAGGGGCGGGTCGGCCACGATCCGCGGCCTGCCGTCCACCTGCTGGGTCAGCCGGGCGAGCGCCTGCAGGCTGTCCCGGGTCCGCGCCTTGGCCACAGCCCAGTCCGCCTGTCGCTGCTCACGGGCGGCGAGCTGGGACCCGAACTGCTCGCGCAGCGTGCCGGTTTCCGCCCGCGCGTACCAGACGGCAAGGTTGCCCTGATCAGCGAAAGCGCGCATCGCCTCGCGGTACCGGCCGACCGCCGCGGTCACCACCTTACGGCGCAGCCCGGACCGGTAGCCGTTGCCACGCCCGGCCACCTCCAGGCTGGCCGCCAGCCGCTTGACGTCCCACTCCCAGGGGCCCGGCAGCGTCTCATCGAAGTCGTTAAGGTCGAAGACCAGGGCACGTTCGGGCGAGGCGTAGACGCCGAAGTTGGACAGATGCGCGTCGCCGCAGGCCTGTACGACCAGTCCCGATACGGGCGTGGCCGCGAGGTCGGCGGCCATCGAGAGGGCCGCGCCGCGGAAGTAGCTGAAGGGCGAGGCCAGCATCCGGCCGTAGCGGACCGGCACCAGGTCGGGCAGTCGCGTGGCGGCCTGGCGTTCCAGCAAGCCCACCGGATCCGGGCGGTCTGCGCGCGGATCGTAGACGGCATGGCTGTGCCTGGGTACCGCAGACCGGACCGCCTTGCCCCGCTCGGCCCGTTCAGCGGGGGTCAGCCGTGCGGCCGCCGAGTCCAAGGCGGACGGTCGGCTGGACCCCAGCGGCGCTGCCGGCCTCGGCAGTTTCGCCGGCTCCGGCGGGCTGTCCGAGTGGGCTGCCTTCATCCTCTCTCCTTAATTAGGCACCTGACGCTGGACTGGAGGGGCGAGCAGCCGCACCTGCCGGATTATTCGGTAGCCGTGATCAGAAGTTTCCGATCAGCCGGATTATCTGAGAGAAAAACAAGGAGGAGGCTTAACCATGGCAACTGTGTCCATTGAGTATCTCGTCATCGCGTTCCCTGATGGGAACATCAGCGACGAGATCGCTCCCGAGTTGGCCGATCTGGTCGACAAGAGGATCATCCGTATTCTCGACTTTGCCGTCTTTCACTGGCGGGGTTTCGGTGCTGGATCCGGCCTGGCGGTGGATCCGGATCCACCGCAATAACCGGAGGGGTCCTTACGTTTCTGCTGCTTGCGTGGTCCCTGTGACCACGGTGGTGCTGCGCAGGTTCGTGCTAATTGACCGGCGTTCTACTAGTTCTGGTTATTTCTGCCCTGGCCGATCACGACGCAGTGCGCCGTCGTGACCGCGGCTCAGCAGCCGAGGCGGCGGACTCCGAGCAGTTCGAGGCCCAGCGCTTCGATCTGCGCCACCAACCCGTAGAGCGCCGCCTGGTCGGCTAGCGGTCCGGTGAGCACGGTCTCCGTTCCGTGTACCTGGGCATGCAGATCGGGGAACGCGCCGAGCAGCGTCCCGCCCAGCTGCCCGCGGACGCGGATCTGGTAGCAGACCGATCTGGTCCCTTCATCCATGGCGTCAAGTCCGTTTCTTTTCGCCGTCTCAGCCGAGCGGTACTTCATGGTTCCGCCCGGCTAGGTGAGCCGACATCGCACGATTCTGGTGATCCGAGACGGCGGGCTGTACTCGCGGACTAATTCCAGGCGATGTCTTCGTGCCGAGCGCCGTGAGGTTTCTGGGTTCAGGGCAGCAGCATCAACAGGATCGGCTTTATCCGGGCCTGAACGGACGGGTCTCAGTTCGCAGCCTGGTGTCGTGCGAAAATCTGGGTCATGGGACCCGCCGAAGGATCGGACGCGGATGCCGGCCGGGTCGCTCATCCTGGCACGGGAGGAGTCGTTTCCCGGCCGGATCTGACGAGGCGGCTCGGGGCGTCGGCCCGGGTGACCGTGGTCTCGGCGCCGCCGGGCAGCGGGAAGTCGGTGCTGCTGCAGTCGTGGATCGGCGAGGCGGGCCTTAAGGACAGTACCGGGTGGGTATCGGTCGGCCGCGACGATCGTGATCCGCAGCGGTTTTGGCTGTCGGTGCTGGGCGCACTGCGCCAGACTTCTGCCGGGTCGAGGCTGGTCCGGGAGCTGACGCCGGCGCCGGACCTGGACGGGTGGGCGCTGGTGGAGCGGCTGCTGAAGGACCTGACGCCGCTACAGGACCGGCTCTGGCTGGTGCTCGATGACGTGCACGAGCTGGGGTCGGCGGAAGTGCGGCGGCAGCTTGAGCTGCTGCTGATGCGCGGCCCGCCGCGGCTGCGGTTCGTGCTGGCGACCCGGCATGATCTGCGGCTGGGGCTGCACCGGTTGCGGCTGGAGGGGGAGCTCACCGAGATCCGCGCGGCGCACCTGCGGTTCAGCCTGGCTGAGGCCCGGGAGCTGTTCGCCGGGGCGGGAGTGGAGCTGCCTTCCTCTGCCCTCACGTTGCTGCATGCGCGGACCGAGGGCTGGGCGGCCGGGCTGCGGCTGGCCGCGTTGTCGCTGGCCAGGCATCCGGATCCGGAGCGGTTCGCGGCTGGGTTTTCTGGCAGCGAGCGGACGGTCGCCGAGTACCTGCTGGCCGAGGTGCTGGAGCGGCAGAGCGAGGAGGTGCGTCGGCTGCTGCTGCGAACCTCGATCCTGGAACAGGTCAATGGCGAGCTCGCCGATCTGCTGACCGGAGACGAGGGCGGCGAGCGGGTGTTGCAGGAGCTGGAGGAGGCGAACGCGTTCGTGGTCGCGCTGGATGTGGCGCGGTCGCGGTTCCGCTACCACCAACTGTTCGCGGACCTGCTGCAGCTGGAGCTGCGCCGGACCGCATCGGGTGAGATCGCTGCGCTGCGCCAGACGGCTGCGCAGTGGTATGCCGACCATGGATACCCGATGGAGGCGATCCGGCAAGCCCAGGCGGCGCAGGACTGGGCGTCGGCCGCCCGCCTGCTGGCCGACCACTGGCCCGGCCTGCAACTGGACGGGAAGGCGGCCACCGTGCACGCGCTCCTGGGCAGATTCCCCGCCGAGGCCCGCACGGCGGACGCTGAGCTTGCGGTGCTGGCCGCGGCGGATGAGCTTGCCGCGGGATCACTCGCGCAAGCAGAGTGGTTCCTGGGGCTCGCGGCACGGGGGACGGCGTCGGTGCCGCCTGACCGGCGCGGCCAGCTGGACGTGCTGCTCAGCATGGTTCGGCTGCTGCTCGCCCGGCAGCGGATGAACCTTCCGGCGGCGGCCGAAGAGGCGCAGCGGCTGCGGGTCGTAGCCGACGCTCCAGATACGGCGCCGCTCGGCCTGAGTGAGGAGCTGCGCGCGCTGGCGCTGATAAACCTCGGTATCACCGAGTACTGGGGTGGCCGCCTCGCGGAGGCGGAACCGCACCTGGAACACGGCATCACGCTGGCGCGGCGGATCGCCCGACCGTACCTGGAGTTCCTCGGCCTGGCGCATCGCACGTCGATCGCCAGTGTGCGGTCATCGCCATACGCGCTGGCGGAAGAGCGCGCCAGGCAGACGATCGAACTGGCCCGGCGGCACGGCTGGACCGACGAGCCTGCCGTCGGCATAGCCTACATATCGCTCGCGGCGGGGCTGATCTGGCGGCGGCGGCTTGAGGAGGCGGCGGATTGGGTGCGGCGCGCCGAGCGCACCCTCCGGGCGGAAGCCGAGCCCACAACGGCGATTGCGATCCGCTATGTCCGCGCGCTGCTGGAGCTGGCGCGCGGCCGCGACCAGGAGGTGCTGGCCACCTTCCAGGCCGCCGAGCGGCTGTCCAGGCTGCTTGACGCACCCGACTGGCCGCTGATGCGGACCCGCGCGTTGCGGCTGCACGCCCTGGTGCGGCTGGGCGAAACTGGGCGCGCTGAGCAGGACATCGCGGAAATCGGCGAGCAAGGCCGGGCCAGCGGCGAGATACGCATGGCCCTGGGAGCGCTGCGGATCGCCCAGGATGACCCGCACGCGGCGACCGTCGCGCTCGCGCCGGTCCTGGATGGTGCCGCACCCGTCCCCCCGACGACCTGGCTAGCGCACGCCTGCCTGCTGGAGGCAATCGCCCGAGACGCACTCGGTGACCCGGCCGCCGCCAGGGACGCCATGCGGCGTGCACTCGAGATAGCCAAGCCCGATGGCGCGCTCACGGCCTTCCTTTTCCATCCCCCCGCCCGGGAGCTGTTCGACCGCTATGCCCCGGATCGCAGTGAACAGGAAGCCCTGGTGCTCGAGATCCGTCGCCTGCTCCCCGCAGAACCAAAGCTAGGGGCGCATGGGAGATCGCCCCGGCGAGCAGGCTCCTTCCGCCTAGTAGATCCGCTTAGCAAGAGCGAGATACGGGTGCTGCGTTATATGCCGACCAGCTTGTCCACGCCGGAGATCGCCCGCGAGCTGTCCCTGTCGGTGCACACGGTCCGGACGCATGTCCGCCACCTCTTCGCCAAACTGGGCGCACATGGTCGCAGCGAAGCGGTCGCGCGCGCCCGCGCCCTCGGCCTGCTCGCTCCATCCGGCCGCACGACCTGAGGCGTGCCCGGCTGGGTGAGCCGTCTCGCGCGGCCGGGGTGACCCGACTCGCGTGGCCGGAAGCGTGACACCGGATGTGAACGGACGGTGAACTCGATTCGCCGGCTGGCGTCGTGGGATGATCTGGCCGTGGGCCCTGCCGAGTCACCAGATGACGTGGCCGGGCGCGCCGCCCACCCGGGTCTGAGCGGAGTCGTGCCTCGTCCCGGGCTGTTGGAGCGGCTCAGGGCCTCCGCCCGGGTCACCGTGCTTTCGGCACCGCCCGGAAGCGGGAAGTCAGTGCTGCTGCGGTCCTGGATCGGTGAGCCAGGGCTGGCGAACCGTGCCGCGTGGGTTTCGGTGGGGCGCGGCGAGCAGGATCCGCAGCGATTCTGGCTGTCGGTGATCGGTGCGCTGCGCAGTACGGCGGCCGGGTCGGGGCTGGTACGGGAGCTCACGGCGGCGCCGGACCTGGACGGCTGGGTAGTCGTGGAGCGGCTGCTGAAAGACCTGGCCCCGCTGGCGGACCGGCTCTGGCTGGTGATCGATGATGTGCATGAGCTGGGCTCGGCCGACGCACTGGCCCAGCTTGAGTTGCTGGTGATGCGCGCCCCGCCGGAGCTGCGGTTCGTGCTGGCCACCCGGCATGACCTGCGGCTGGGGCTGCACCGGCTGCGGCTGGAGGGGGAGCTGGCTGAGATTCGCGCGGCCGATCTGCGGTTCTCTGTGGTCGAGGCGCGGGAGTTGCTGGCGGCGGCCGGGGTGGCACTGCCCGAGCCTGCGCTGGCGATGTTGCATGATCGGGCCGAGGGCTGGGCGGCGGGGTTGCGGCTGGCGGCACTGTCGCTGGCTGACCACGAAGATCCAGAGCGGTTCGCGGCGGAGTTTTCCGGCACCGAACGAACACTGGCGGAGTACCTGCTAGCCGAGGTGCTGGAGCGGCAGCCAGCTGAGGTGCGGCGGCTGCTCCTGCGGACCTCAGTCCTGGAGCGGGTGTCCGGCCCGCTGGCCGATGTGCTGACCGGAGGCTCGGAGAGTGAAAGGATGTTGCAGGAGCTGGAGGAGGCGAACGCGTTCGTGGTGTCGCTGGACGCGGCGCGGTCCTGGTTCCGCTACCATCACCTGTTCGCCGACCTGCTGCAGCTGGAGCTGCGGCGCACCACGCCGGGCGAGGTCACCGCACTGCACGAGGCAGCCGCCCGGTGGTTCGCGGAGCACAGGTTCCCGGCCGAAGCGATCCGCCACGCGCAGGCGGCGGGGGACTGGGGACTGGCCGCCCGGCTGCTCGCCGATCACTGGCCCGGCCTGCAACTGGAAGGGCAGGCCGCCACCATGCACGTAATCCTGGCCAGGTTCCCCGCCGAGGTCACCGCGGCGGATGCCGAGCTTGCCACGGTGGCTGCGGCGAATGAGCTGGCGCAGGGGTCGCTGGAGGAGGCGGAGCGCTTTCTGAGGCTGGCGGCGCGGCGATTCGAAGGGTCGGTGCCGGCCGGGCGGCGCTGGCAGGCGCAGTTGCTGCTGGGGGTGGTCCGGCTGCTGCTGGCCCGCCAGCGCGGGAATCTCCCGGCGGTCGCCGAGGAGGTACGGCGGCTGCAGGCCCTGACCGAGGCCCCGGACGCAGTGCCGGCCGGCCTGGGCGAGGAACTGCGCGCGCTGGCGCTGGTCAGCCTCGGCACCACCGAGGTCTGGGCGGCCAAGTTCGAGGAGGCACAGCGGCACCTAGAGCAGGGCCGGGCGCTGGCGCTCCAGACCGGGCGGCCGTTTCTTGAGTTCAGCGGTCTGGCGCACCAGGCGGCTATCGAGGGTTTCCGGTCGTCGTATTCGCTGGCGGCGGAGCGTAGTTTGCAGGCGATCGAGCTGGCGCGGCGGCATGGCTGGACCGACGAGCCGGCCGCCGGCATCGCGTCCGTGATACTCGCAATCGTGCTGGCCTGGCGGGGGCGGCTGGACGAGGCAGAGCCCTGGATCCAGCGCGCCGAGCGCACCGTCAGGCCGGAGGCCGAGCCAACCGCGGGGTTGTTGGTGTGCTACGTCCGCGGGCTGCTTGAGCTGGCGCGCGGCCATCACGCCGACGCGCTGGTCGCTTTCCGAGCGGCCGAGCGGCTGGCCGGGCTCCTCGCCGCACCGCACTTGCTCGTCAGGCGGGTGCGGGCATTGCAGCTGCAAGCCATGGTGCGCCTCGGCGAGACAGAGGGTGCTGAGCGTGCCCTCGCTGAGCTCGGTGAACAAGAGCGCGAACGCGGTCAGATACGCATCGCTACGGCGGTGCTGCGGCTAGCCCAGGACCAACCGCGCGAGGCAATTAACGCGCTCGCCCCGGTCCTCGACGGTTCTGCTCCCGTAACTCGCTCGACCTGGCTGGCGCAGGCTTTCGTACTGGAGGCGACCGCCAGGGACGCGCTCGGCGACCCGGCCGCCGCCGGGCGCGCCCTGGAACGCGCGCTCGATCTGGCCGAGCCTGACAGTACGCTGTCGGCGTTCCTGATCCATCCTGTCCCGGCGCTGCTCGAGCGCTACGCCCGGCAAAGTACCAGACACGCCACCCTGATCTCCGAGATCCTCGACCTGCTCCCCCCGCGGGTCCTCTCGTGTGGCGCCCTGCGGGTCCCGCCGGCGGGGGCCCCTTGGGGCCCCCCAGGGGGGTCTGGGGGGATGGCATCCCCCCAGAATCGGGGGGGTCTTGGGGGGTCGTCCCCCCGGCTAGTACAGTCCGCCCGGCTAACCGAGCCGCTCAGCCAGAGCGAGATCCGCGTGCTGCGTTATATACCGACCAACTTGTCCACGCCGGAGATCGCCCGCGAGCTGTCCCTGTCGGTGCACACGGTCCGGACGCATGTTCGCCATCTGTTCGCCAAACTCGGCGCGCACGGTCGTGCCGAGGCGGTCGCGCGAGCCCGCGCCCTCGGCCTGCTCGCGCCACCCCCGTCCCCTCGCGCGCCGTGAGGCCTGGTGCGCCCCCAGCCGGCGGCTATGGAGCCATAGGCAGCAGATGTTGGCCAGTACCGGCGGCTGGCATGTCTCCTGGACCTAACAGGAAGGGCACACAGCAAATGGGCACCACTAAAGACATCCGCGAGGCAGTCGAGGCAGTCGAGGCAGAGTTCGAGTTCGAGTTCGAGTTCTACCCGTTCGTCGACGACGCGGACATTCATGTCGTGAACATCAACGGGGACACCGGCTGACCAGGCCATCGCGGGCAAGGGACGACATGGCGGCTCACCAGAGCGCCGGCACCCCGCCGGACGCGCCTACTGACCGGGCGCCGCCGCACGGAGGCCGACGGCGCCCAGCCGTGCGCTTGATCGCGCATGGCGTGCTGTTCGTGGCGCTGGTCGCGGGCGTGTTCGGCTTGCTGCCGCGGCTGGGCGGCCTGACGCACGACGCCGCGGGCCTGCGGCACGCCCGCCCGGCCTTCCTGGCCGCGGCGATCGTGGCGCAGGCGCTGTCGCTCGGCTGTTATGCCCAGCTCTACCGGCAGGTTCTGGCCGCCCTCGGGGCGCGGATCCGGTTCCGGCTGGCCGCGGACGTCATCCTGGCCACCTTCTTCGTCAGTCACCTCACCCCGTTCGGTTCGGCCACTGGCACGCTGGTGAACGCGAGCACGCTGGAGTCCGAGGGCATCGCCGCGGCCACCACTGGCGAAGCGATCGCGCTGACCAGCCTGACGTCCACGATCGCCCTGATCGTCCTGTTCGGGACCGGGTTCGCGGCCACGGCGGGGCGGCACGTCTCCCACCAGTACCTCGTCATCGCGTTCTTCGTGATCTTCTTGGTTGTGGCGGCGCTGGCCGCAGTGCTCGCCGTCGGCGCCCACCCCGCCGTCGCCGGCCGGGCCGGGCGCTGGGCCGCAAGCATAGCGAAGCACGTCCGGCCGGGAATCGATCCGGAGAAGGCGGCTGAGACCAGCCGTCGGCTCGCGTCGCTGGCCCGGTCCGCGCTGACCGGACGGGCCTTCCTGAGGAGTTTCGGGTTCGCCTCGGGTGACCTGCTCTTCGACCTGCTCTCCCTCGATCTGGTGTTCCTCGCGCTCAGGTACCAGCCTGGCTTTGGACCGCTGGCCGTCGCCTACGGGGCGGCGAACATCGCCAGTGCCATCCCGCTGACGCCCGGTGGCCTGGGCGTAATCGAGGTCACGCTGGTGGCCATCACGGTCGGCTTCGGGACGCCGCGGGCCACGGCGGTGCTGGCCGTGCTCGGCTACCGGATCGTGAACTTTTGGCTCCCGCTCATCCCCGGCGCCATCGCCTATATCCGGCTCAGGCTGCGGCCTGATGCCGACGGCAAAAGGGAAGGCAAAGAAAAGCCCGCGGCGCCGCAGGCGGGCTGAGGACGGCGGGCAGCGTGAGGACCATGGTGAGCCCGCCCCCAGGGGTCTCTTCGGGTTCCACGGTGCCGCCCATCGTCTCGGCCGGGCCGCGGGCCACCGCGAGGCCGAGCCCGACGCCGGTACTGTCGCCCAGGGCGCCGAGCCGGCAGAAGGGCCGGAACATCCGCTTCCGGTCGGCCGAGCGGATGTTTGTCGCCCAGCCGACCCTGAGCCAGCAGATCCGGCGCCTCGAAGAGATCGTCGGTACCCAGTTGCTGGAGCGCCGCCGTGAAGGCCTGCAGCTGACCAAGGCCGGCGCTGTGCTGCTGGATGCATCCCGTACCGTGCTGTCGCTCGTGGATCACGAGGTGAACCGGACCCGGCAGGCGGCGGGCCTGGGACGGCCGCGCCTGCGGGTGGTCGTGCCGCCGCGGCTGCCGGATGCCTTCGCGGTCGAGGCGGCGTCTGCGCTGCGGTCGGCGGCGGCGGCCGCGGACGTGGATTTCGTCTGGCTGGAAGCTGCCCTGGACGCCGGGTTCTCGCTCATAGCCCAGCGCCGGGCCGACGCCGGGCTGGGCTGGCTCACCGACCGTCCAGAGGCGCTGCCCGCCCCGCTCGACGCCATGAGCCTGGGCGAGTTCGAACCCGACGTGTGGGTCCCTGCGCCGCGCGCCGCGGCGCGCCTCGGCACGATCAGCCTCGGCGAACTGGCGCGGATGGAGATCATCCACGGCCCGCGCCGCGCGGAGCCGGGCACCTACGATGCCGGGACGCGGATCCTGCGGACCGTCGATCCGCGCGTTGAGTTCACCGATCCGCCGCTCCGGCACTCGCTGCAGATGGACCTCGCCTTCGCCGCGGCCGCGGACCGGCTCACCGCGGTGCTGACCGGCCCCAGCGTCATCACCGGAAGCCAACCCAGGCTGATCCGGCTGCCCCGGC
>Ga0302325_10005052_pt1 | contig 30273 bp, 27 predicted proteins | sample Palsa_T0_2_FD_201948 | JGI IMG/M metagenome (GOLD analysis project Ga0302325, IMG submission 201948) | Peat permafrost microbial communities from Stordalen Mire near Abisko, Sweden - Palsa_T0_2 | ecosystem: Environmental > Terrestrial > Soil > Palsa > Peat permafrost | place: Sweden: Abisko... | reverse complement strand
CCGGTGCCGTCCGGCTGTGCCGGCTGGCGGCCGGGGCCGAGCCGGCCCGGACCCCCAACGCACTGTGCGCCTGGTGCACCGACCTGCCCCGGTGCGAGCCGGGCCAGGCCCGGGCCGGCACCGACGTGGCCCGCCGTCCGGGAGAGGGCGACGACGACGGGGACCTCGTCCTCGTGGCCCCCGACGGTGACGGCTCCGGGGCCGGGGAGGACGGCTGATGACGGCCCCGGCCCCGACGGGGATCTCGCTGTCGCTGCCCCGGGCCGGCGCCTTGACCGCCGCCCTCCTGGCCCCGGTCCCTGCGGCGGTGGCGGCCGGCGATCTGCTGGCCCTGAAGGAGCGCCTGGCCGGTGACCTGGCCGCCCTGGTGGCGGAGCTGCCGGCGGGCGAGCGGCTGCGGCTGGACGGCTTCGGTTTCGCCCTGGCCCGGGACCACCCTGACCGTCTGGGCGGGGCCGACAGACCCTTCGTCCCCTCCCCGGCCACGTCACGGCGGGCCGTGGGGCTGGCGGCTGTGGCCCGCTGCGTCCGGAGCCGGTCGCCGTCGCCGGCGGCGGCGGTGGCCGAGGTCCTGGCCGCCGGGGTCGAGGACGTGGCCGACGGCCTCGATGGTGCCGACGGCGCCGCCCGGGCCCCGTGGTGGGCCGGCTGGTACGCCGGCCTGGCCGCCGGGGGGCGGGCCATGGTGGCGGCCGAGGCGGTGACGTGGGCCACCCAGGTGTGGACCGCCCTCGAGTGGGACCGGGTGGGCCCGGCCGTGGTGGGCGGGGGAGACGACTGGTGGGACTGCCCCGGGACGCGGGCCATCACCTTGCGGGGGCGGGCCGAGGTCCGGGTCCGGGCGGGAGCGAGGCCGGCGCTGCTGGTGGTCGGCTCCGGCCTCCCGCCCACAGACTGGCGGGGCACCCTCGGCTTCCCGGCCCTGGTGGCCGCCCTGGCCCGGGGCGAGGGCGCCGTGGCCGCCCGGGTGGTGGGGCTGTGGCCGGCCAGCGGGCAGGTCCGGATCCTCCCGGTGGACGCCGACGCCCTGACGGCCACGGCCACCGCCGTGGTCGCCGCCGTGGCCACCTGGGTCGACGCCCGCCTCGAGGCCACGGCCTCTCCCACCGGCTGAAGGGGTCGCCCTCGCGGTCAGGCGGCGTGGCCGGCCGTCCAGTCGAGGAGGCGGTCGAGGGGCCAGGCGTTCACGATCCGGTCGATCGGTGTGTCGGCCTCGACGGCCTGGACGCATCCGTTGGTCAGCCACTCGAGCTGCCCCGGGGCGTGGGCGTCGGTGTCGATGGAAACGAGGCAGCCGAGCTCGAGGGCCCGGCGCAGCAGCGCCTCGGGCGGATCGCGCCGTTCGGGGCGGGCGTTGATCTCGACCGCCGTGGCTGTCCGGGCACAGGCGGAGAAGACGGCGTCGGCGTCGAAGCGCGACGGGGCCCGCCCCCGGCCCACCAGTTTCCGACCGGTGCAGTGGCCGAGGATGTCGGTGTGGGGGCTCTCGACGGCCGCCACCAGGCGCCTGGTCATGGGACCGGGCTCCATGGAGAGCTTCGAGTGGGCGCTGGCCACCACCACGTCCAGGCGGGCCAGGAGATCCTCCTCCTGGTCGAGCCGTCCGTCCTCCAGGATGTCGACCTCGATGCCGGTGAGGATGCGGAACGGGGCCAGCTTCTCGTTCAGCTCGGCCACCACGTCGAGTTGGGCGCGCAGGCGCGCCGGGTCGAGGCCGTGGGCCACGGTGAGACGGGGGCTGTGGTCGGTGAGGGCCCAGTAGTCGTGGCCGAGGTCGCGGGCCGCCTCGGCCATCTCGGCGATGGGGCTGCCACCGTCGGACCAGTCCGAGTGGGAGTGGCAGTCGCCCCGCAGCGCGGCCCGCAGCGCGGCGGCCGCCCCCACCGGGGCCGGCGCCGCCCGGGACAGAAGCTCGCTCAGATAGGCCGGCTCGGCACCGTCGAGGGCCTCGGTCACCGCCGTGGCCGTGCTGGCGCCGATACCGGGGAGCGAGGTCAGCCGTCCCGACCGGGCCAGCTCCTCGACCCGGGCCGGGTCGAGCTCGGCCAGGGAGGCGGCGGCGCGGCGGAAGGCCCGGACCTTGTAGGTGTCGGCCCCTTCGGCCTCGAGGAGATAGGCGATCCGGCGCAGCGCCACCACGGGGTCCACCCGACCGAATGTACCGGCCTGTGCCACCATCGGGAGATGCCCGCCAAGGCGCCGTCGGTCGAGGTCGAGGTGGACGGCAAGACGGTCACCGTCACCAACCCCGACAAGGTCTTCTTCGCCACCAGGGGCGAGACCAAGCTCGATCTCGTCCGGTACTACCTGGCCGTGGGTCCGGGGGCACTCACCGGCGTCCGTCACCGGCCCACCGTCCTGAAGCGCTTCCCCCACGGCGCCGAGGGCGATTTCTTCTACCAGAAGCGGGTGCCCACGGCCCGGCCCCCCTGGATCGAGACGGTCACGGTGGCCTTCCCGAGCGGGCGCTTCGCCGAGGAGCTGTGCCCGGTGGACGTGGCCCACATCGCCTGGGCCGCCAACCTCGGCTGCCTGGACTTGAATCCCTGGCCCGTGCGCAGCGACGACGTCGACCACCCCGACGAGTTCCGGGTCGACCTCGACCCCCAGCCCGGGGTGGCCTTCGACACCGTGCGCCGGGTGGCCCTGGAGGTCCGGGCCGTCCTGGCCGAGCACGGCCTCGAGGGATTTCCGAAGACGTCGGGGTCGCGCGGCATCCACGTGAACGTCCGCATCGAGCGCCGGTGGGATTTCACCGAGGTCCGGCGGGCGGCGCTGGCCCTGGCCCGGGCCGTGGAACGCCGGATGCCGGCCGAGGCCACCTCGGCGTGGTGGAAGGAGCAGCGCGGCGAGCGGGTCTTCATCGACTACAACCAGAACGCCCGGGACCGGACGGTGGCGTCGGCCTACTCGGTGCGGGCCAACCCCGAGGGCCGGGTGTCGTGCCCGCTCGACTGGGACGAGGTCCCCGATGTCGAGCCGCCCGACCTCACGCTGGCCACCGTCCCCGCCCGCTTCGCCGAACGGGGCGATCCCGGGGCGGGGATCGACGACCGGCCGTTCGACCTCGGCGCCCTGCTCGAGCTCGCCGCGCGCGACGAGGCCGAGGGGCTCGGCGATGCGCCGTGGCCCCCGCACTTCGCCAAGCAACGGGGCGAGCCCCGCCGGGTGGCCCCGGGCCGAGCCCGGGACCGGCCGCCGACCGACTGAGAGCGCCGCCGGGCGGGCCGGTGGCCCGGGGTGATCAGGCGACGAGCCCGAGGGCGGCGGCCACGTCGCCGAGCGAGGCGAACGGGTGGTGGGCCAGTGCGCCGGCGGCGCACCACCGGGCCAGCGCGTCCTTGGCGAAGAGCACGTCGGCCAGGACCGCCGCCTTCTGGTCGCTCGTGCCGTCGCCCACGAAGATCGTCGTCCGCCCCCGGGCGGCGGCGGCCCGCAGCGGCCTCTGCTTGCACGTCCCGCAGCGGGCGCACGGGCACGACAGGTCGGCGAAGGGGAACGAGAGGGCGCCGGTGCCCCAGTCCACGGTGGCCGTCATGACGGGCACGCCGACGACGGCGCCGAGGGCGGTGGCCGGGAAGCCGAAGCCGTCGGAGACGATGGTGACCTCGGCCCCGGCGGCGAGCAGGCCGGTCACGAGCCCCTCGACATGGGCGTCGAGGGGGATCTCGGCCGCCACCGCACGCAGGACCTCCTCGTCGAAGGTGGGCAGCAGCCCCCACTGACGGACCACGCACTCCCGGCTGCCGATCTCGCCGCTCTGGTAGAGGGCCTCGAGGCCGTGCCAGGCGTCGCCCACCAGCCGCTCGAGCAGATGGACACCGGTGTCGGCCACCGAGATCGTCCCGTCGAAGTCCAGGAACACCGACGCCCGGGCCAGCTCGACGGGGAGGGGCCCGGCGTCCGTCATGCGCCGAAGACGGCGTCGAGCTCCTCGGGCACCACCACCTCGAGCTGGGCGTAGGTGCAGGTCTCGGGACGGCGGTCGGGGCGCCAGCGCCGGAAGGTGGTGGCGTGGCGGAAGCGGTTGCCCTGGAGGTTGTCGTAGGCCACCTCGCAGACGAGCTCGGGGACGAGGGGCTCCCAGGAGAGGTCCTTCTTGGCGTTCCAGCGCGACGGCGCCCCCGGGGTGCGGCCCGCCCTCGGCTCGGGGGTGGCCCACGCCTCCCACGGGTGGCCCTCGAGGCCGCCCCGGTAGGGGGCCAGTTCGTCGACGAGCTCACGGCGCCGGGCCATGGTGAACGAGGCGGTGACCCCCAGGTGGTGCAGGACGCCGGCCTCGTCGAACAGCCCGAGCAACAGGGACCCGACCACGGGGCCCGACTTGTGCCACCGGAACCCGGCCACCACGCAGTCGGCCGTGCGCTCGTGCTTCACCTTCATCATGACCCGCTCGTCCTCGCGGTAGGGGAGGTCGAGCTTCTTGGCCACCACCCCGTCGAGCCCGGCGCCTTCGAAGCGGGCGAACCAGTCGCGGGCCACCGCCGCGTCGGCCGTAGCCGGGGTCAGGTGGACGGGAGCCTTCGCCCCTTTCAGGGCCTTTTCGAGCAGGGCCCGCCTCTCGCTGAAAGGCGCCGGGCGCAGGTCGCGTGGCCCGAGGGCCAGCAGGTCGAAGGCCACGAACGAGGCCGGGGTGGTCCGGGCCAGCATGTCGACGCGCGAGGCGGCGGGGTGGATGCGCTGGAGCAGGGCGTCGAAGTCGAGGCCCTTTTCCCCGGCGATGACGATCTCCCCGTCGACCACGGCCCGGGCGGGCAGGGCCCGCCGGAGGGGCTCGATGAGCTCGGGGAAGTACCGGGTGAGGGGACGCTCGTTGCGGCTCCCGAGCTCCACCTCGTCGCCGTCGCGGAAGACGATGCAGCGGAAGCCGTCCCACTTGGGCTCGTAGACGAGGTCGTCGTCCTCGGGGAGCTGGCGGGCCAGCTTGGCCAGCATGGGGGCGACGGGGGCCATGACGGGGAGGTCCACGCCCCCACGCTGCCACGCCGGCGGCCGGGGTGCCGATTCACAACGGCGGCCCAAGGTCGTCGCCGAGGCTGGTGGGGAGCCCCGGGAACGTCGATAGACAACCGATGGCCCACGACACCACGGCGGCCGGTACCGCCAGCGGGGCCCCGTCCCCGTGGCGGGCCCGATTGGGGCGCCTGCTGCCGTGGCGCTGGGTGGCCCGGCCGGACACGACGGCGGTAGCGGAGCCGGCCGACACCGGCACCCTGACCACGCGACTGGTGGGTCAGATCTCCTCGGCTCTGTTCCTGCTGTGCGGGGTCCTCGTCATCGCCGCCGGCGCCCTGGTGGCGTTCCCCCCCGGGGCCGACCGGGCGGGGCTCATCGCCCTGGGTCTGGCCACCGAAGCGACCGGCGTGGCCATCGGGGTGATCCCGTGGGCCCGCTGGCGGCGGTCGACCATGCTGTGGCTCGTCCCCGTGGCCTTCGCCCTCATCGTGCTCCACGGCGTGTTCAGCGCCGACGACGGCTTCATCTACGGCCTGTTCTACGTGGTGGTCTTCGTCTGGCTGGGGCTCGGGCACCCACCGGGGACGTCGCTCAAGTTCATGCCCCTGTTCGCCGTGGTCTATGTCGTCCCGCTCCTGGTCCACGGTCACGGGTCGGTGGGACCGTCGTCGGCCGTCTACGTCGTTCCCTCCTTCGTCCTCATGGGCGAGACGGTGGCGTGGGTCAGCAACCGGCTGCGCCGATCGGAGAACGCCCTCACCGGGAGCGAGCGGCGCTTCCGGGCCCTCGTCGAGGCGGCCGTCGACATCGTCACCCTCATCGCCGCCGACGGCACCATCGTGTTCGAGACGCCGGCCGTGACCACCACCCTGGGGTACGCCGTCGACGCCCGGGTGGGCCACGCCGCCGCCGACTACGTCCATCCCGAGGACCGGGGACTGCTCCTCGACACCTACCGGTCGGTGGTGGAGGGCGGCGGCTCCACCGAGCGCCTGCTCATCCGGTTCCGCCACGCCGACGGCAGCTACCGCTGGTGCGAGGTCGTCCTGCGCAACCTCCTGGGCGAGCCGGCCGTGGGGGCGGTGGTGGCCAACGTCTCCGACGTCACCGCCCGGCGTCAGGCCGAGAACCGCCTGGCCGAGAGTGAGGCCAACTTCCGTCAGCTTTTCGCCCAGAACCCCCAACCGATGTGGGTGCACGACCGGGACAGCGCCGCCTTCCTGGAGGTGAACCAGGCCGCCATCGACCACTACGGCTACGACCGCCAGACGTTCCTGGCCATGGTCGTCTCCGACCTGTGGCCACCGTCGGACCGCCAGCACGTCGACGTCCTGCGCCGCCGACGGGGCGAGGACCATGTCCGGACCTGGACCCACGTGGTGGCCGATGGCCGGCAGATCGTGGTCGAGGTGGCGTCGCACGACCTCGACTTCGCCGGCCACGAGGCCGTGCTCGTCGCCGTGAAGGACATCACCGCCCAGAAGGCCCTCGAGGCCCAGCTCACCCACCAGGCCTTCCACGATCCCCTGACCGGCCTGCCCAACCGGGCGCTGTTCCGCGAACGGGTGGAGTACGCCCTCGAGAGCCGGACGGCCAAGAACGTCCAGGTCCTGTTCATCGACCTCGACCGTTTCAAGACGGTGAACGACAGCCTGGGACACGGGACGGGTGACGAGCTGCTGGCTGCGGTGGCCCGGCGGCTGTCTCCCACCCTGCGCGGCGACGACACCCTGGCCCGGTTGGGCGGCGACGAGTTCGCCGTGCTCACCGTGGGCACCGCCGACGCCGGTGAGCGGGTGGCCCGCCGCATCCTCGACGCCCTGCGGGGCCCCTTCGCCGTGGCCGGCGGCGAGGTGTCGGTGTCGGCCAGCATCGGTGTGGCGCGCGCCGCGGGGACGGCGGAGAACCTGCTGCGCGACGCCGATATCGCCATGTACGGGGCCAAGGCGGCCGGCCGCAACCGCTACGAGGTCTTCGATCCCTCCACCCACCACGCCGAGCGGAACCGGCTCCGGCTCGAGTCCGACCTCGTCCACGCCATCGACCGCCACCAGTTGCGCGTCGTGTACCAGCCGGTGATCGAGCTGCGTTCGGACGCCGTGGTCGGGTTCGAGGCCCTGCTGCGCTGGGAGCACCCCGAGTTCGGCACCATCTCCCCGCTCGACTTCGTCCCCATCGCCGAGGAGACGGGACTCATCGTCCCCCTCGGGCGCTGGGTCCTGGAGCAGGCCTGCGCCCAGGCCCGGCGCTGGCAGCGCCTGTACTCGCGGCCGAGGGCGCTCACCATGTCGGTCAACGTCTCGGCCCGCCAGCTGCAGGAGGCGTCCTTCGTCGACGACGTCCAGGAGCAGCTCACGGCCCATGGGCTGCATCCGCCCACGCTCACCCTGGAGATCACCGAGAGCGTGCTCCTGGATGAGAGCACCACCATCAGGGACCGCCTGGCCGAGCTCAGCCACACCGGCGTGCGCCTGGCCATCGACGACTTCGGGACCGGCTACTCGTCGCTGTCTTACCTGCGGCAGTTCCCCATCGACATCTTGAAGGTCGACCGCACCTTCACCAACCTGATCGAAGGGCCGGGGCCCGTGCCCCCGTTGCTCGAGGGCCTCGTCTTCCTCGGGCGCCAGCTCGGCCTCGAGCTCGTGGCCGAGGGCATCGAGCTGGCCGAGCAGCGCACCCAGCTGCTCGACCTCGGCTGTCAGCTCGGCCAGGGGTTCCTGTGGGCCGCCCCCATGGAGCCGGCGGCCGTCGAGGCCTTTCTGCGCCGGGAGATCTCCACCCGGATCACGGTCGGATCCCTGCCCGTCCTCACCTTGTCACCGGCACCGGATTCCTTCTCCGCCGTGGGACAACCGACACCATGACCACCTGCCGACGGAGCCCGTTCGTGGCCCTCGGTCCCACGCGCCGGGGCACACCGGCCGCCATCCTGGTGGTCGACGACGATGACGCCGTCCGGTCATCGGTGTCGGACATCCTGCGTCTCGAGGGCTATGAGGTCCACGAGGCCGACGACGGCGACGTCGCCCTCAACCTGCTGGCCACCGAGCGGTTCGACGCCCTCGTGCTCGACGACCGCCTGCCCCGGCTCGACGGCATGGAGATGCTGGCGGCGGTGGAGAACTCACCGCCGGCCGTCATCATGTCGAACAACGACGTGGAATCGGTGGGGGGCAAGGAGCTCACGGTCCGGGGTATCTCCTACGTGCACAAGCCCGTGGTCACCGAGCACCTGCTCGACGCCGTGGCCACCGCCCTCGGCCGCGGCGCTCACTGACGCCCGGCGACCTCTTGCCCCCGTCCGTCGTCTTGCCCTCGTCCGTCGTCGCTGCCGCCTGAACATTTCGCCGTCTCCCGGCGTAGGCCACGGCGACAGCACAGAGCCGGGACCCTCCCGGCCCGGGGAAGGATCCATGACGCAGAGACGGGGACAGGAACAGAGACGCGGCGGTCGCGGGCGACGGGTGGTGGCCGCCACCGCCGGTGCCATGGTCGTCGGTGGGCTGTTCGTGCCGGCGGTGGCGTCGGCCCACGCCGGGGGCGCCACCAAGGCCCCCAAGGCGACCAAGGTCGTGAAAGAGGAGATGCGCAGCCCCTACGGCGAGATCCTGACCAACCTGAAGAGCCACGCCCTTTATATCCAGACGTCGGGGACGTGTACCGGGAGCTGCCTCACCATCTGGCCCCCGCTGCTCATGCCCAAGCACAAGACGATGCCGGCCGGGGCCAGCGGTCTGGGCACCGTGTCCACCAGTGCCGGGCTCCAGGTCACCTACAACTCCGAGCCCCTCTACACCTTCTACACCGACACCAAAAAGAGCGTGAGCGGCGAGAACCAGGGTGGCTTCGTGGTGGCCCAGGTGACGGCACCGGCGTCGTAAGCGGCGCTACGGCGCCCGCCGGCGTGCCACACTCGGGGCCGTTCCCCGGGTCGTTCTCGCCGGCCGCCGGCCGTGGCGAGCCCGGGGCCGGGTCGGTGGTGTGCCGTGGCGAAGAGATTGACGGTGGTGGGGACGACGGTGGTGGCCGTGGTCATGGTGGTGGCCGGCACGGCGACGTGGTCGGCGGCCGCCGCCGGGTCCCCGCCCACACTGGCGCCCTCCACCGTCCCGGTGCCGTCGGTGGAGGGTCCCGTCACCGGTCCGGGAACCCCGTCGATCATCAGCACGTCGTTCGACCTGGCCTCGGTCGGGTACCGGGAGGCCGAGTACTTCATCTCGGGCACGGCCACCCGCTACCGGCGGGTGGGGGCGGTGCCGGCCGACGGTCGCTGGAAGGTGGCGGCGGCGGGGCGGGCGTCGTACAAGACGCGGCTGCTCGTGTACCGGCCCGCCGATGCGAAGAAATTCAACGGGACGGTCATCGTCGAGTGGCTGAACGAGAGCGCCGGGGCCGACACCGCCCCCGACTGGATCAACGACCACACCGAGCTCATCCGCCAGGGCTTCGCCTGGGTCGGCGTCTCGGCCCAGGCCCTCGGCGTGAACGGGGGGACAGGGGTGCTCGGCGACGGCTCGTCCGGGCTCAAGAAGACGAACCCGGCGCGCTACGCGACGCTGCACCATCCCGGGGACGCCTACTCCTACGACATCTTCTCCCAGGCGGCCCAGGCCATCCGCCACCGGGGCCGGGTCTCGGTGCTCGGCGGGCTGCGACCGAAGGCGTTGATCGCCGACGGCGAGTCGCAGTCGGCCTTCTTCCTCACCACCTACATCGATGCCGTTGCCCCCCTGGCCCACGTCTTCAACGGCTACTTCGTCCACAGCCGGTGGGGGGGTGGGACCACGTTGTCGGGGTCGCTCGATCTCAGCGCCCACGAGCCCTTCCGGACCGATCTCGGCGTGCCCGTCATGGCCTTCGAGACCGAGACCGATCTGGTCGAGGGGTACGCCGACGATCGCCAGCCCGACAGCCGCTGGTTCCGGGACTGGGAGGTGGCGGGGACGGCCCACGCCGATGACTACACGATCATCGGGTTGACCGACAATGGGCGGGCCAACGCGGCGGTGAAGATCATCGACGAGGACACGCCTCTCGCCATCCTCGGCTGTACGGCGGCGCCCAACTCCGGGCCCCAGCACTGGGTGCTCGACGCCGCCATCTCCGCCTTCAACCGGTGGGTGACGACCGGTCATCCTCCACCCCACGCCCCCCGCATCGAGACGACCGCCGGCCCCCACCCGGCCATCCGCCGCGACGCTCTCGGCAACGCCCTCGGTGGCATCCGCACTCCCGAGCTCGACGTGCCCATCGCCGCCTACTCGGGGACGGCCGCCCCCGGGCAGAATGTCACCTGCAGCCTGTTCGGTGCGACGGTCCCCTTCGACCAGGCCACCCTCACCTCGCTCTACCCCACGCACGCCGACTACGTGGCGAAGTTCGACGCCGCCACCGGGCGGGCGGTGAGGGCCGGTTTCATCGTCCCCGCCGACGCCAGCGAGATCGAGGCGGCCGCCGCCTCATCGGCCGTTCCCTGACGGCGTCGGTCCTCAGGGCTCGAAGCGGTAGTGCGGATTCCACAGGAGGCAGACGCCGCCGTTGGACAGGGCCGTGCCCTCGACGGTGCACACGGCACCCTTGACCATGCCGGGGACGCGCCGGGGGCCGCCGAAGACGAGGGTGAGACAACCGCTGTCGTCGTCGATCCTGCAGATGAAGGCCGGCTCCCGGTGCCAGCGCGACAGCTCACTGTCCACGATCGAGCCCGTCACCACCACCCGGCGACGGGGGGCGACGTCGGCGATCCGGCGGGCGATCGGGCGCCCACCACAGCTATCGCCGGTGGTGGGTTCCCAGGCCGTCATTTGAGTTTGGCGAGGGCCACGTTGAGCTGCAGGACGTCGATGTAGCTGCTGCCCATGAAGCCGAATTGTCTGCCGTTGGTCTGGCGGGCGATGAGCGAGCGGAGCGAGGCCGGCGAGATGCCGGTGGCGGCCGAGACCATGGGAATCTGGACGAGGGCGTCCTCGGGCGTGATGTCGGGGTCGACGCCGCTGCCCGAGGTGGTGACGAGATCGGGGGTGGGATCGACGCCGCGCTCGTGCCAGTAGGCCACCAGTTCCTTGGTGTAGGTCAACAGTTCCTGCGAACGGGGCCCGAGGTTGGTCGCTCCGGTCTCACCTGGCTGTCCGTTGGCCACGAGGGGGTCGTCGCCCGGGTGTTCGGCCGGCGATGTCTTGGCGCTCGAGTAGGGACCGAGGTCATCGGGCCGGCCCTGGAAGACGCAACTGCCCACGGGGTGTCCGGGACAGACGGCGTCGGACCAGTTCTGGCCCACCAGGGTCGACCCGTAGCGGGTCACCGAACCGTCGGCCTGGTGCTTGAAGAGCACCTGGGAGACGCCCGTGCCGACGAAGGCGTAGACGAAGGTCAAGACAATGGCGATGAGGCCGAGGACGACGGACCGGCGCAGGTGGGCGAGCATCAGCTTCTCTCCATCAGTAGGCGTGGAGGGCGACGAGGACGAGGTCGATGAGCTTGATGAAGATGAAGGGCACGATGACGCCGCCCACTCCGTAGATCCAGACGTTCCGGCGCAGGATGGCGGCCGACGACGCCGGCCGGAATTTCACCCCGCGCAGCGCCAGGGGAATGAGAGCCACGATCACGAGGGCGTTGAAGATCACCGCCGCCAGTACCGCACTCTGCGGACTGTGCAGCTTCATGATGTTGAGGGTGTTCAGCGGCCCGGGCACGCCCGGTCGTGGTTCGTACAAGGTGGCGAACAGGGCGGGGATGATGGCGAAGTACTTGGCCACGTCGTTGGCGATGGAGAAGGTGGTGAGCGACCCCCGGGTGATGAGAAGCTGCTTGCCGATCTCGACGACGTCGATGAGCTTGGTCGGGTTCGAGTCGAGGTCGACCATGTTGCCCGCCTCTTTGGGCGCCGTGGTACCCGTATTCATGGCCACGCCCACGTCGGCCTGGGCCAGGGCCGGGGCGTCGTTGGTGCCGTCGCCTGTCATGGCCACGAGCTTGCCGCCCTCCTGCTCGGCCTTGATGAGGGCCATCTTGGCCTCGGGGGTGGCCTCGGCCAGGTAGTCGTCGACTCCGGCTTCCTGGGCGATGGCGGCGGCCGTCAGAGGGTTGTCGCCCGTGATCATGACCGTCCGAATGCCCATCTGGCGCATCTCGTTGAACTTCTCCTTGATGCCCTGCTTCACCACGTCCTTCAGCTCGATGACGCCGAGGATCTTGGCTCCGTCGGCCACCGTGAGCGGCGTGGAGCCGGCGCGGGAAATGCGCTCGACGATTTCGTCGAGGCCTTCGGGAACCGCTCCGCCCTGGTCGAGCACCCACCGCTTCACCGATTCGGCCGCCCCCTTGCGGATCTGACGGCCGTCGATGTCGAGACCGGACATGCGGGTGGTGGCCGTGAACGGTACGAAGACGTGGCCTGTTCCCATTTCCTGCTCACGGATGTTGAACCGCTCCTTGGCCAGGACCACGATGGAGCGACCCTCCGGTGTCTCGTCGGCCAGTGAGGCCATCTGGGCAGCGTTGGCCAGCTCTTCTTCGCTGATGCCGGCGGCCGGGTAGAAGGCCGAGGCCATGCGGTTGCCCAGGGTGATGGTTCCTGTCTTGTCCAGGAGCAGGGTCTGGACGTCCCCGGCCGCTTCGACGGCGCGACCGCTCATAGCCAGCACGTTGCGCTGGACGAGGCGGTCCATGCCGGCGATCCCGATGGCCGACAACAACGCCCCGATCGTCGTCGGGATGAGACACACGAGCAGCGACACCAGGATGACCACCGACACGGTGGTGCCCGAGAAGTGGGCGAAGGGCTGGAGCACGACCACGACGGGGAGGAACACGATGGTGAGGACGGCGAGCAGGATGGTGAGGGCGATCTCGTTGGGCGTCTTCTGACGGTTGGCCCCCTCGACCAGATGGATCATCCGGTCGAGGAAGGTCTTGCCCGGCTCGGCCGTGATGCGGACGACGATCCGGTCCGACAGCACGGTGGTTCCCCCGGTCACGGCCGACCGGTCGCCACCGGACTCCCGGATGACAGGGGCCGACTCGCCGGTGATGGCCGACTCGTCCACGGAGGCCACCCCTTCGACGATCTCGCCGTCGGAGGGGACGACGTCGCCCGCTTCGCAGACGACGAGGTCGCCCTTGGCCAGGCTAGCCGCCGGCACCCGCCTCTCCGTGCCGTCGGCGTCGAGCAGGCGTGCCTCGGTGTCCGAGCGCATCTTCCGCAGAGTGTCGGCCTGGGCCTTGCCCCGACCCTCGGCCATGGCCTCGGCGAAGTTGGCGAAGGCGACGGTCAGGAAAAGCCAGATGGTGATGGACCAGGTGAAGATGCCCGGGTGGGCGATGGCCTCGATGAGGGTGACGACGGATCCGATCAGCACCACGAACATCACCGGGTTCTTGATCTGGTCCTTGGGGTTGAATTTCCTGAAGGCGTCGACGAGAGCGTGGCGCAGGATTTCGCCGTCGAAGAGGCTGCGCGCCTCGGCCACGCCGTGGGCCGTCGGCGCCACCGCCGCCGTGGCCGTGGTCGTCCCCGTGCTCGGCGGGGTGGCGGAGGACTCGTGCACCGGTATCCCGTTGTCGTCGCTATCGGTCATCAGAAGAACTTTCCGTGGATCAGCTGCTCGAGGACCGGTCCGAGCGAGACGGCGGGGAAGAAGGTGAGGCCACCGATGATCACGATGACGCCGATGGTGAGCCCTACGAACATCCCGTTGTCGGTCCGGAAGGTGCCGAGCGACTCGGGGACGACGTTCTTGGCCGCCAGTGTTCCGCCCAGGGCCAGGGCCGGGATCATGATCCCGAACCGGCCGACAAGCATGTCGATGGCCCCTATGACGTTGTAGAAGGCGGTGTCGCCCGTGAGGCCCCCGAAGGCCGAACCGTTGTTGTTGCCCTGCGAGGTGAGCCCGTAGAGGATCTCGGTGAAGCCGTGGGGTCCGGCATTTTCCGGTCCCACCTGGCCGGCGTGGATGGACACGGCGATGCCGGTGAGGACGAGCACAATCAAGGGCATGACGAGCGCCCCCAGGCCGGCCAGCTTCACCTCCGTGGCCTGTATCTTCTTGCCCAGGTACTCCGGTGTTCGCCCGATCATGAGGCCGCCGATGAAGACGGCGATGATGGCGTAGATGAGGATCGTGTAGAGACCACTGCCGGTGCCACCCGGAGTCACTTCCCCGAGCATCATGCCGGTGAGCAGCCCCAGGCCCCCGATGGGCGTGAACGAGTCGTAGGCCCCGTCGGCCGAACCGGTGGAGGTGTTGGTGGAGGCCACCCCGAACAGGCCGGTCGTGGTGTCGCCGAACTCGGCCTCCTTGCCCTCGGTGTTCCCCACGGTCGAGTGGACGCCGGCAGCGGCCACGGCCGGGTTCTGCCCGTGCTCGGCGTAGCTGGTGAAGCCGACCCACACCCCGAAGATGAGCACCATGGCGGCCAGCAGAGTGGCGCCGTGGCGGATGCTGCCCACCATCTTCCCGAAGGTGTAGGTGAGGGCGAAGGGGATGGACAGCAGCAGGTAGATGGAGAGCCAGTTGGTAAGGGCGGTGGGATTCTCGAACGGCACGGCCGAGTTGGCGTTGTAGAAGCCGCCTCCGTTGGTGCCCAGCTGCTTGATGGCCTCCATGAAGCCCACGGGGCCGAGGGCGAGGGTCTGGGTGACCCCGTTCAACGAGTCGTGGAACGTCGTCGTCCCCGCCAGCGTCTGCACCGCCCCCTGACCCACGAAGACGAGGCCGGCGATGAAGGCGATGGGGGCCAGGATGTAGAGCATGCAGCGGATGATGTCGACCCAGAAGTTCCCAATGGTCGGGCTGTTGCGGCGCTGAAATCCTCGGACCATGGCGATGGCCACGGCGATACCGACGGCCGGGCTCAAGAACTGCTGGAAGGTGAGGGCGCCGATCTGGGAGAAGTACGACATGGTCGTCTCGCCGCCGTAGTTCTGCCAGTTGGTGTTGGTGGTGAACGATGCAGCCGTGTTGGCCGACAGCGCCGGCGATACCGCCCCCAGGTGCTGCGGGTTCAAGGGGAGCGATCCCTGGATCCGCAGGATGACGTAGGTGAAGACCATCGTCACGGCGGAGAAGATGATCATCGATGTGGCGTAGCGCTTCCACGTCTGCTCGTGGTCGGGACCGGTGCCCAGCAGCCGGTAGGCCGGCCGTTCGATGAAGCCCAGGAAGTGGACGCGACCGTCGAAGACTGCCGCCATGTACGAACCCAGGTAGCGCCACGTCAGCCCCAGGGCGACGACGAGGGTGACGATCGTCCAGAAGAAGCCCATGGAGAGCTAGAACCACTCAGGCTTGAACATGGCGATCCCGAGATAGATGAAGACGGCTATCGAGACGGCCAGCAGGATCCCCTGGACGACGGTCATACCCGGTCCAGTGCCCAGATGAGGCCGAGCATGACGAGGACGAAGCCCACCGTCCCGACAGCGAAGAGAAAATCAGCCATGTGTCCAAACCTACGCGGGTCCGGCGTGAACCGGTTGTGAACGATGACGGCTGCCGCGTAAATGAAGCGTGAACGGGCCGCCGCCGATCCTCCTGAGTTCGAGTCGAGACCACCAGGATGTTTGAAGGCGGGGGGAGGACCAATGACGGGCCATCCCCAGTCGGAGGCAGCCTCTTAGCAAGCCACGCGTCCTCGTTGGGGTTTCCGAGCCGTGGATCGCCAGATCGGCTTCAAACGAGCCCAGACAAGGCGGCAGGTACGCTCTGAGCCAGATCCACGGCCCGGGGATCCCAGCGGCGGGGCAAGAGGCGATAGACCTCGCGGGCCACGTACCGCTTGAGGCCAGTTAGTCGTCGGCGCCCACCACGCTGGGGCAGCTAACGGATTCCTCGGTCCGTCGGGCACAGGGTTCGCACCGCGGTCGAGACCGCGATCCGCCGAGTCCCACAGCACCGAAGACCAATTACAGGGCCTGGTTCGGATGGGCCCGTGCGTGAGACGCCTGATCATCGACGTTGCGCCGCGCAACCAGCGCCGATTCCGGGTTCCGAGAATCATCCTGGGAATTGACCTGGGAATTGGAGGGGGTTGGCGGGGCGAAAGGATTGGCCCGCGAGCGCAGAAAGGTGAGAGCGGCGATGACCCGACGGTCGACGAGGGTGTGGTCGTCCAGTCCGAGCTTGCGAAAGATTATCGTGACGGACTTTTCGACGGCCTTGGTCGAGACGTGCAGTTCGGCGGCCACCGCTCTGTTGGACAGGCCGTGGGCCATCTGCTCCAACACGTCGACCTCCCGCAAGGTGAACAGGTCGATGTCGAGGTCGCCACTGCACTGCACGAGGGCGTCCACGATGCTCGGGTCGAGCACCGACTGTCCTGCCCGCAGGGCCCGCAGCGCGCCGAGCACGGCATCGAGACCAGGGAGGTGCTCGTCCAGGAGGAATGCGATCCGGCTAGCCCCACCCCGCAGCAGCTCGCGGGCGAAGCCGTCGGTGCGGTCGGAGATCACCACGATGCCCAGTTCGGGAGACTCCGCCCGTAGGCGGCGGGCGGCGATGATGGTGGCCATCGTGGAGATCACTGGGGTGCGGATGGCGATGATCACGGCCTCGGGAACGAGTGCGGTGGTCACCTGGAGCAGCTCGTCGTAGTCGCGCGCCCGCCCCACGACTTCGACGTCAGCGATGTCGTCGAGAAGTGCGGCCAAGCCGTCGCCGACGAGAAAGCTGTCGGTGGCGAGTACGACGCTGATGGGGTCCCGATCCGAAGGCATAGCGGGCTCCTTGGTGCTGTGGGCATCAGATCTGAGATCAGATTCACAGAAGGCCGTGAGCACCAAGGACCGGGGTAACCTTCGGCCAGGCCAAGGGTAGCAGCGCTCAGGCGCGACGAGGTGCGGCCCTCGGGGCGATCGGGGATCCGGTGGCGGCTGCGTCGGTCCGGACTCGGTCGGAGAGTCCGATCCGCTCGCGCCGACTCTGCCACACCTGCGCCAGCAACCTCGCCGAGGCCCCAGCAGCCTATGCCATTCGTCAGCTCGGTGAGTTTTTCGTCATGGCAGACGAACGATCGTCAGCCAAAAGTTCTCGATCGTGCGTATGACCTCAAGGAATTCGCCGAGGTGGACTGGTTTCGTGATGAAGCAGTTGGCGCCTAGTTCATATGAGCGAAGAATATCGGCCTCGGCCTTTGAAGTGGTCAACACCGCCACGGGTATCGGCTGCAGTCCTGGGTCGGCTCTCATCTCGGCGAGTACCTGTTTGCCATCCTTGCGGGGAAGGTTAAGGTCGAGAAGGACGAGATCAGGGCGAGGGGCCGTAGCGTACTGGCCCTCTTGCCTGAGAAACGCCATCGCGTCCACACCGTCGACGACCACGTTCAGCTCGTTGGCAACCTTGGCCTCCCGCATGGCTTCGATAGTGAGTTCGACGTCACTTGGGCTGTCCTCCACGAGAAGAATCTGAATGATGTCAGCGTTCACAATTACTCCTTATTGACGTCGGGCAATGTGAAGCAGAAGCAACTGCCCGCTTCCCTGGTATCTTCAACCCAAATCTGACCTCCGTGCGTTCGGATGATCCTCATGCAGATTGCGAGGCCGATTCCGGTTCCTGGGTACGCATCCCGGGCGTGAAGTCGTTGGAACATTCCGAATATTTGGTCTCGGTATTCCAAATCGATGCCAATACCGTTATCGGCGACGGAGAAGGTCCACGTATCGTCTTGTCGGTGAGCGTCAATATGGACTCGAGGCGGCACACCCTGCCTGGAGAACTTGAGGCCGTTGGCGATAAGGTTCTGAAAAAGTTGCAGTAGCTGTGCCGGGTCGCCGCGCACTGTAGGAAGACTGTCGTAGACGACTTGGCCATTCGTCTCTTCCAGTGATGTCGCCACGCTGGAGATGACGTCCTTCACGACGCTGGCGCAGTCGACGGTGCCAGTTAGGTTGACCGTCTGTCCAGCGCGAGAATACGTAAGGAGGTCATCGATGAGATGCCGCATTCGATCGCATCCGTCAACGGTATGTTTGATGAATCGGTCGGCGTCGTCATCGAGTTGCCCAACGTAACGCCGGGAAAGTAGCTCGACATAGCCCGAAATCGTACGAAGCGGTTCGGATAAATCGTGCGAGGCGACATAGGCGAACTGCTCCAGCTCGTCGTTCGAACGACGTAGATCTTCGGCTTGACGGGCGAGTTCGGCAAAGACGAGCTTCCGGTGATCAGTAAGGTCGCGAGCGATTGTCGCCGCCCCCACCACGATGCCACTCCTGTCGCGAATCGGTGAGATCGCGGTATCGGCAGGGACGGCAAGGTACTGTAGGACGAGGCCCGCTGCCATTGGCGTGTGATCCGTAGAACACGGCGGTCCGCTGCAAAAACCGCCGGACCCTCATCCCTATTGGCAGGTCGAGAACGTACTCGTCACGTGGTCGAGAAAGTGGCGACAGCCGCAATTTCACGAATACAGGCACCACCTCTTGTCGAGGAGATCTGTTGCAGCAGGACAATGTACGGGCTGATCCGCATCTTCGTGGATCATTTGCAGTGGCGGAGCCAACATGCGACATCGGGCTTGTCCAAGGACCATCACAAACCAGCGGATCGACATAGTCGCCGGCACGCTGATCCTTCAAGGATTACAAATATCTCCACTACCGCGCCGAAATCGGCGGCAAACGGACCTACCCTGAGCTCGCGACTCCACCGGGGAGGGAACCTGAGCCGCTGGTAACGGCGCAACCGACCGTGAAAGAGAACCCCCACCGGACGGGGAGGCCGGACTCGGGAAGCAACCATTGAGCACACGGTCGTCAGCGACGGGAACATGCCGATGACTCCGGCCGTTATCCGACACCGGAGTGACTCGCGCTCGACGAGGTGGGTGCGGTGACGATCCATGGGCGTTGGCTGGAAAGTACCTGAGCCGGACGTCGTGGATCGTCAGAGAGATGGCCAAGTTCATATCTCGCACTCCCAGTCTGAGCGGAGGGGCGATTCAGTATGACGTTGAGGCTGCACCCCTCATCTTCTGTAGGGCGCACACCCTCGTTGCCGGCCCTCGCTCTGTCGAAGCAACAGGCATCACGGAGAGTCTGCGAGTGATGGGGAGAACTCCATGTCCACACGGAAGTCTGACTCGGCAGCAGTGCCGGCAATTCTCAGTCGGAGGATAGACACGCATTTTCTCTTGGGTGCGCTCACCGGCGTTGAGGGCAGTAACTTCACCGCCCGCATGCCATTTGGTGGGAAGGGCGTGGCCGGTGAAGTCGGCGATGCGGTCAGTGACGTCATCATCGCCAACCAGACGCTCGAGATGGAGCCCAGCCACGTAGTTGGCAGAGAGGGACCGCTCTCCGTCACGGGAAAGCCGATGCTCGGAGAGCGCCAACACTGTATCGACGTCGGGGCCAACGACTTCGTCCCCAAGCCAGTGGACACGACCGGACTCCCGACCGCCCTCAAACCCTGGGTGAACGCTCCCACGGTCTCACCGTCGTGAAGGCCGATCGGGTTGCAACGGAGGATCGGCAGTGTTAGAAGCCCCGCATGTGTTGATCGTCGATGACAACGCCGACAAGAGATTCGCCATCGTGGCGGCGCTGTCGCCTCTTAAATTGCCCATGGTTGAGGCCGACTCTGGGATCGCTGCCCTGAGGTGCCTCATTGACCAGGAGTTCGCCGTCATTCTGCTTGACGTCCGTATGCCCACCATGGACGGGTTCGAGACCGCCGGCCTCATCCGTCAGCGTCAGCAGTCTGAGATGACGCCGATCATTTTCCTCACCGCCTTTTCCAGTGGCGACATCACCCTTGCTGATCACTATGCAGGGGGTGCCGTCGATTTCATCGTAGCCCCATTCGAACCCGCAGTGCTTCGTGCCAAGGTGTCCGTCTTTGCCAACCTGTTCGCCCGAGGTGCCCTCCTGGCGGCCCGCGCCCTCCAAGTGGAGACGTCCGCCAACCAATTGAGGCTTCTGACTGACGTGGCACCAATCGGCATCTTCCAGACCGACGCGGAGAATCGGTATTCCTACACCAATCCGCGCTGGTCGCAGATAACGGGCATAGCGCCAGAGGATGCTGACGGAGAGCCCTGGGAAGCGCTGGTTGGCCCAGGCCAACAGCCTCTGATGGATTCGTACCTCAATTCACTAGAGTCGCGGTCTGAGCTCTCCTTCCAGATAGAGATTCCCGGTCCAACTTCTGAGGCTCGGATCGTTCTCCTCACCGCAGCGTCAATCCCGGACACCGAGGGGGGAAGGGCTGGTTGGGTCGGAACTGTCGCCGACGTGACAGCGGAAGTGAAAGCCGAGGCAGCGGCTTCTCACCTTAAGGCCGTTGTCGAGTCCTCGCAGGACGCCATTATCAGCAAGGACCTCCTCGGAACGATCACGAGCTGGAACGCCGGAGCGGAGCGCCTTTACGGATACACGGCGACTGAGGTCGTCGGAGAACCTCTGTCGCTGCTGATACCGCCGGGCCATGATGACGAACCATCCGAGATACTGCGCAAGGTCCAAGTAGGCGAGCCTGTCGAAGATTTCGAAACCATTCGCAGGCGGAGGGATGGCACCATCGTCGAGGTCTCGTTGACAACATCACCCATTCTCGGCTCGGCCGGCGTGGTGATCGGCGCCTCAATCATCGCAAGAGACATCTCCGACCGTCGAAAGACTGAGCAGCTGAAGGACGAGTTTCTCGCCCTGGTGTCACACGAATTACGTACGCCATTGAGCTCGATTGTGGCACACGTCGAGCTCTTATTGGACGACGGACCGATCGAGGCGGAGCATCGTCGTCGGTTCCTGGAGGTCATCGACCGCAACTCTGTTCGACTCGAGCGGTTGGTGGGGGATCTGCTCTTCGTCGCACAGATTGAATCGGCCCACCTCTCGCTGTCCATGGCGGATGTAGACATTGTTGCCGTTGTAAAAGAGTCCATTGAAGAGATGGAGCTTCGGGCCCGGCAGTCAGATATTGAGATAACGCTCTCTTCCGCACAGAGCTCGTTACTGCTTTCGGGAGACCCCGGTCGGCTCGGTCAGGCTATCGACAATCTCATCTCCAACGCGATCAAGTACTCAACTCCCGGCTCTGCGGTCACGGTACGGATCAATGCTGTCGACGAAGAATGTGTGATCGAGGTTGAGGATCATGGGATCGGCATAGCGACCGAGGAACTCGGCTATCTGTTCGACCGCTTCTTCCGGGGTTCGACGGCGACGAACCTCCACATCCAAGGAGTCGGCCTCGGGCTCTTAATTGTAAAGAGGATCATCGAAGGACACGGCGGAGAGGTCACCGTAGTGAGCGAACCCGACATCGGTACGACATTTCGCGTGGCTCTTCCGCGCGTGCAGTCCGGACTTCCTCAGTCGGCGTCGCTCCTCACCGGCCTGGAAGCCTCATAGGGTGCGGGTTGCCCTCGTTGTCGACGACGACCCCGACCTCGGGGACGTGATCGTGTTCATGCTCGAGCGTGCCGGATTCGAGGTTCACCTCGAGCCAGACGGTGCAGCAGGATTCGCCGCCGCCTCGGCCCTGCATCCAGACGTCGTGTTGCTTGATTGGATGATGCCTGGCATGAGTGGCGTTGAGGTGTGCAAGGCGTTGCGAGATGACGTCGAGCTTTCGTCGACCGCGGTGATCATGCTGAGCGCCAGAGCCCAGGAAGCGGATGTCCGGCAGGGGTACGCCGCCGGGGCCGACGACTACATCGTCAAGCCTTTCAGACCGAAAGAGCTTGTTGAGCGCGTCGAGACGGTGCTGGCCCGCCCTCATCGTGCGTGCGGCAACGACTCCCACCTACCCAGCGAAGCCTAGAGAAACTGAGGTCATCATGACGGACGATCGAACGCGCCTGAAGCGCCATCTGGCTTCCAGGACCAGCCGAGATGCTCTGGGCCGCCGTGCCCGAGTTGTGCAGGTGACGGTATGACCGTGACGTCCGAGGAGGACCTTGAGCTCGGGGCATCTCTGGCCATGCTGTGGCAACGTCACAGGCAGACGAACCTTGATCGCATTTCGATGCTCGAAGGCCTTTCCGCCGATGTCTTGCGCGGAACAGCAGAGGGCGGTGCTATTGACGAGGGAGGGAGAGAGGCACACAAGCTCGCCGGTTCGCTGGGTACCTTCGGATTCGACAGTGGCAGTCGAGCAGCCCTCGAAGTCGAAGGACTGCTGAAGGATCCGGGAATCGATGGCCGCGTGCTCGCCGAAGCAGTACTCGCCCTGCGCGCCTCAGTTTCTGATGAGTCCGAGGATGCGCCCGATGTCCAGTCGGAATTCATCGACCAGGCGCCGACCGCCGCTTCGGTCGCACATCTCATTTCATTTGATACCGATCTCATTTCCCGCCTCATGGTCGAAGCCACGGCAACGGGCCTCGCCGTTACTTCGAGCGCAGCAATGCCCGACGTCGATTCACAAGGGCCCGGTGGACCAGCAATTTTCGTGGTCGATGCCGCCAATAGGACGTGGAGCCCTTCCGGAATGTTGCAATCGGTCTCCGAACTGTCTCAGCACGCCTTTGTCGTTGTCCTCACGGACGATGATGGATTTGAGGAGCGTGTCGCCCTCGCCCGGGCCGGAGCGATCGGCGTTGTCCCGCGATCACAAGGAGCTCACCTGGTCATTTCCTTTCTTTGGGAGGTGCTTGCCCGTCGGAGCACGGAGCCGTCCCTGGTCCTTGCCTCGAACCTCGGTCCCGGTCTCCTGGATCTCCTCAGTGGTTCTCTGGCTGGATCCAATTGCCATCTGGACATCCGCCCTGATGCTTCGACCTTTTGGGAGGCTCTCGAAGAACACGGTGCTGATCTTGCCATCTTAGGCTCCGATGGGGCGGATCTCAATGGTCCCGACCTGTGTCGGGTCATTCGGTCCCACCCTCGCTGGCACCAGCTTCCCATTGTGCTCATCGACCACAAGGGGGCCGCGGGTCTGGTCGACGCCATCGACGCCGGCGCCGACGACCACCTGAGCGCAAGAATCGCAGGCCGTTCATTGACGGCACGGTTGGAGCACCATCTGTACCGTGGGCGCCTTACGCAGGAGGCGTGTGAAGTCGATCCGCTGACAGGAACGGGGAATCGGATTGCGACAGAGCGTTCCCTGGATCGTCACCTTCGCCTCGCCGCTCGTCAGGAACAGCCGTTCTCGCTGGCATTCATCTCGGTGGATCAACTCGAGGTCATGCGTGCGGAAGAGGGAAATGCTGTCTGTGATGTCGTTCTGCGCCGCCTGGGTACGCGGCTCCGTGACCAATTCGGTGATCAGGACGTCGTCGGACGATGGGCCGACGAGGGCTTCGCAGTGGGAATCTTTGGTGTCGAGCGCGATCGTGCGTGCGAGCAAATCACCCGTGTTCTCCAGGGATTTGCCCAAGAGGAGGTCCTGACGACCTCGGGCCGGCATGCTACGTATACCCTCAGCGCTGGAGTTGCCTCGTCACCCGCCGATGGGTCCAGCCTCGCCGCCCTACAGAGGCTCGGGGAAACCGCCCTGCAGAGAGCCCAGCTCGTCGGGAACTGCGTGATGGCTGTCGGCGAGCGGTCGATCGATCAGCCGGCAACCATCTTCGATGTCGTGCTCGTCGAGGACGATGATTCCGTGGCTGACGTCATCGAGTACGCCCTGGGCCTCCGTCACTACAGCTTCACGCGGTTTAGCGACGGTGCCGAGGCTGCCCGTGCGCTGGGGGAGGGCCAGGTGAAAGGTCAGATCGTGCTGCTCGACATCGGGCTCCCGAGCCTGGACGGATTCGGGGTGTTACAGGTGATGCGCGACAACGGGATTCTAGAGAGCACCCGTGTCATCATGCTCACCGCTCGTTCCAGCGAGGCCGAGATGCTCCGTGCCCTAGGACTCGGGGCTCTCGAGCACATCACCAAGCCGTTCAGCATCCCGATTCTCCTGGGCCGGCTCGGTCAGACCCGTCTACGGGGCGCCGCATGAGTACCCTTGAGCTACTTAGCGTCATGCTTATCGTCATTGCCACGGCGATCACCGCCGTGCTGGTGACGGTGGGTGTGAGCAGCCTCGCTCGAGCTCATCGCGTGCGCCTTGAACCCTCACTCGACGATGCCCGCCACGCGATCGTCAAAGCCTTGTCGGGTGGGATCGCAGAGAGCAACGACGCTGTGGCCGTTTTAGGCCGTTTCTCCAGGCGCCACGTGACGAGCGTGATGCTTGAATTGGCACCTTCGGTAAACGGCACCTCGCGTTCCGTCCTGGTCAACCTGGGAGATCGCACGGGAGTGCTCCCGAGTGCCCGCGGCGGGTTGCGGCGGCGGCGGTGGTCTACTCGTCTGTATTCGATCCGTGTTCTCGCCGCTTTCGGGGTGGAAACCGAGGAGATGCGGCGTCTGCTCGCCGATCGCTCTTCCCACGTTCGTGCTCAGGCGGCCGCATGGGCAGTGGTGGCGCCAAGTGCGGAGGTTCTGGCTGGTCTCATCGATCTCCTCAGCGACCCGGACGGGCTGTGCCGATTCGCCGCACAGGACGCGCTCGTCCGCATCGGCTTGGCGGGATCCGAGGCACTGATCACGGCGCTCGACACCGCGGACGACGACGTCGTCCGACGAATTCTAGAGGTGGCGGCCGCTATGGGGGACGAGCGATTTTGCGACATCGCCATGGGGCTCTCCGTGCATTCGACTCCAGAGACACGGGCGTTGGCCGGCGCCGTGCTGGCACGAACGGGAAGTCCGAACGCCGGTCCGGCCCTTGTCGGGATGCTCAATGACTCGTCGGAGGACGTGATCCGGGCGGCCGTCGTCGGCATTGCCAAGCTCTCGTACTGGCCCGGCGGTGCAGCCGTTGAGCCGTTACTCGGTCATCCTTCGTGGGAACTACGGAAACAAGCAGGCCTGACTCTTCTCGCCCTGGGTGCGCCCGGAGAAATTCTCTTGAGGTCGGCGGCGCCCGGGGACGATCTTGCAGCCGAGATGGCAGTTCGCGCCCTGCAGCTCCAGTCCATATCGCCTCAGGAGGCATTTGCGTGAGACATTTCTACGTCACCTTTATGACACCCCTCACCTACGTCGTCGTGGCCTATTTCATCGGCCTCGGCGTCTTCTATCTGGTGATGTACGGATCTGCTGCGCTGGAGATGCGACAGTACCTACGGGAAGTACGGGCTGAGAGGTACCGCGAGATTCTGTCCTCTGAGATGGCGCCGAGTATCTCGATGCTCGTACCTGCGCATAACGAGGAAGCGACCATTAAAGAGAACATTCGCTCATTGCTCACGGTCACGTATCCTCAGCTCGAGATCGTTGTGGTGGACGATGGTTCGACCGATGAGACATTGTCGATATTGACGTCCACGTTCGATCTCAAACCCATCCAACCGATCTACGATGAACGCATTCCGACCAAGCATGTCAATGCGATCTACAGGGCGCAGTTATTCCCCAACTTGATCGTCGTTTCGAAGGAGAAGGGCGGTAAGGCTGATGCCCTCAATGTGGCGCTGAACATCTCCGGTAGCGAGCTGGTCTGCAACATCGATGCCGACACCATTCTCGATCCCGACGGCCTGCGGCGTCTGGTGCGGCCCTTCATCCGCTCCCGCGACGTGGTGGCAGCAGGAGCCACCATCCGAGTGGCCAACGGCTGCACCGTCGTGCACGGCCGGCTTGCTTCAGAGGCCGGGCCCCACCGAGCTTTGGCCGGTATACAGGCAGTGGAATACCTGAGGGCATTTCTCTTCGGCCGACCGGGCTGGAACCGATTGGGCGGCAATCTGTTGATCTCGGGAGCCTTCGGCTTGTTCAGGCGCCAGAGTCTATTGGAAACAAACGGTTACGCTCAGAGCGTAGGCGAGGATATGGAGCTGGTGGTGCGTCTCCGTCGCCACGGGTATGACACAAACCAACCGGCGCGCATCGAATTCGTACCGGACCCGGTGGCCTGGACGGCGGCGCCTACTGGATTCAGGGAGTTGGGTCGTCAGCGAGAGCGGTGGCAGCGCGGTTTTTCGGACGTGCTGTGGCGGCATCGAGGCGTTCTGCTCAGACCCCGATACGGGGTCTTGGGCATGATCGTGATGCCGGCATTTGTTCTGTTCGAGTGGCTGGCGCCGATCGTCGAGGCCGTCGGCCTGGTCTTGGTTCTCGTTGGCGTGTTGCTCGGAGAGCTGTCGACGTTGTTTGCCGTCTTGTTCTTCTCGCTGGCCTGCGGTCTCGGCATTCTGCTCTCGATGCTCGCCCTTATGCTGGAGGAACTCTCGTTTCGCCGATACGGCCGGGCGCGCGACCGAGCTCTTCTCGTCGTCTGGGCGGTGCTGGAGAACCTGGGCTACCGCCAACTCACCGTAGTGTGGCGCATTCGCGGCATCATCAGCTTCATCCGAGGTAAGAAGTCCTGGGGAAAGATGAATCGGAAAGGGTTCAAATCAGCCGATGAGGACAGCGACACTCCGGCCATTATCGCCGAACCGATCCGTCCGGCAGGAGTCAGACGCCTGGCTCCTGCGCAGTTCGGCCCGGCACTTGCTCGGCCAGATACGAGGGAATCGGTCGGAAACACGAGCCGGGCGTTGTAGACGGAAGCGTGGCGAAGGACGATAGGAGCTGCGACAGTGCGGGGTACTGGATGGCCGCTTCCGACGGGAGCCTGTTCGCTTTGGGCGATGCCGGATCGTGGGCACGCCGGCAGAAGCCCTCACTGTCACACGACGACCACCTTCGCCCAACCCGAGTCATAAGCAAGGGGGTCCGAGGAGATGCCCTCCCGCGACCTGTCGAGCAATCCAACTGTCAAGTCTCGTAAATCTCGTCTGGGACCCGCCAGCACCTGGCGAGGTCGCGTGGTCTTGGCTGGGTAAGGGGAAAATCAAGAAGATCGAATGATCCGCCCCGATATTCGCCGGCTGCTAGTCGCAGAGCGCCTCGACGTCCCCAGGGCCACAGCCGGTGCGTGATAGATGACCTCACAGCCCGTAGACTCAAGCCTTCAAGAGCATCGTCGCGTTGCTGTCTCGCTCTACGTGTCACTTCTCGGACCAAGAAACTCGGGAAAGTGCCCTAAATGCACGCTCCCCACCGCTCCTCGGGTGTACTTTGCGTATGCCGCCTCTGCGGTACGCCGCCCAGACCTCGCGGATTCTCGATGGGACCGACGATGGCGACTGACCGGCAACTTTCGGACGTGTTGAGCGAGTTCGCTCGCACCATGATCACCGACTTCCCTATTCAAGGGATCCTGGATCACTTGGTGAAGAGGATCGTCGAGGTCTTACCCATCACCTCAGCAGGAGTCACGCTGATTTCACCTAATACCACTCCCCGATTCGTTGCGGCATCGGACGAGTCGGCTTTGCGCTACGAGCAACTACAAAGCGAACTTGACGAAGGTCCATGTCTGGTCGCCTACCGAACGGGAGAGGCGGTCGCCGTACCGGATCTCCGAGGGGAGCTCCGATTCGAGGTTTTCGGACCTCGAGCAGTCGAGGCCGGGCTCGCGGCCGTGTTCACCTTTCCGTTGCGCCAAGGGGCCCGACAGCTCGGAGCTCTCGACCTCTACCGGGACAGCCGAGGTCCACTGGACGACGACGATATGGCGGCGGCACAGACTCTGGCCGATGTGACCGCCGCATATCTCAACAACGCGAGCGCCCGCGCCGATCTACAAGACTCATCCGACCGGTCGCACGAAAGCTCCGTCCACGATGCCCTGACGGGTCTGCCAAATCGACTTCTGCTCCTGGAGCGGATGGACCATGCCCTCCTCCGCAGTCGTCGGTCGGGGAAACTCGTGGCAATACTGTTCGTTGACCTCGATCACTTCAAATCGGTCAACGATGATCATGGGCACCAAGCTGGCGATGCGCTCCTCGTCGCCGTTGGCCGTCGCATCGCTGGGCTGCTACGACCAGGTGACACTGTGGCCCGCCTGGCTGGGGATGAGTTCGTCGTCTTGTGTGAGGAGCTCGACCGAGAATCCCAAGCAGACCTAATTGCACACCGCATCGTTGATGCCGTCGCCCGGCCTTTCCCCTTGGCAAAAGTCGAGGTGGAGCTATCGGCCAGCATCGGCATCGCCTTTGCCACCAGCGGCCACGACGATTCCCAGCAACTGCTGGAGCAAGCAGACGTTGCCATGTACCAGGTCAAGCGAAAGGGAGGCGCTGACACTCAAGTCATCGACCTGCGCGAACAACACGTCGCCGAGGATCAGGCAGATTTGAAGGTGGATCTAGGCCAAGCGATGCTGCGGAAAGAACTCCGATTGGAATACCAACCAATCGTCCGTGCTAGTGACGCACAAGTCATAGGAGCTGAGGCCCTATTGCGGTGGGACCACCCAACCCGCGGGCCGATAACGCCGGCGACTTTGATTCCCTTGGCGGAGCAATCCGCCGCCATCGCCGAGATTGGACATTGGGTGCTGACGCAAGCGTGCTCGGACCGACACCGGTGGGGACGCCACGGCGATTTCATCATGAACGTCAACGTGTCAGCCCAACAGTTTCTGTCGTCTGACTTCGTAACAATGGTCAGGTCCGTTCTCGACAGTACAAACACTCGCTCGGATGACCTCGCCCTGGAGATAACCGAAGCAGTGTTTGTCCAAGACGCTGCCCGAGCAGAACTCGTGCTACACGAGCTCAAACAGCTCGGGCTCCGCCTCGCGCTTGACGACTTCGGTACGGGGTACTCATCGCTCAATTATCTCAAGAGATTCCCGGGCGACTTCGTGAAACTCGACCACAGTGTCATCTCGGATCTCGCGCATCACAGAGAGAGCCAAGCCGTCATTTCCAAGATCATAGAGCTGGCCCATGTGCTTGACATGAGCGTCATAAGCGAAGGAGTGGAAACGGCCGATCAACATCGAGAGGTGATCAAGCTCGGCAGCGACTTCTGTCAGGGTTTCTATTTCTCACGGCCGGTCTCTGCCGAAGTGCTGACTACGTCGGCGGCATAATCCGCCAAACTTCATAGCCAACAGGAGTGTTGCAGCGACGGGAGCATCGTGATCGAACGGACGCATGCCAGTGAAGCCATCGAGCGGCTGGCGATCATTCGGCATGTCCAGGACGTGACAGGAGATGTTGCGAAGACATGCCGCCACTACGGAATCAGTCGACCGAGGTACTACAGGTGGCTACAGCGCTACCAAGAGGAGGGGCTCGAAGGCCTCCGAGACCGGTCGTCTCGTCCTTTTAGAAGCCCTAGGACCACCAAGGCGGAAGTCGTAGCTCAAATTGTCTACTTGAGGGAGAACCGTCGCCTCGGGCCTCACAAGATCGCTGCTTACCTCAAGTGCTATCACGGCATCGAGATCAGTGGCTCGGGCGTCTGGCTCGTGCTGAAGCGCCTTGGTATGAACCGGCTCCCGAGTTCCGCCACCGTGTCAGAGGCAAGCGGCCATCGGCTTGTACCTCACCCACACCGAACTCCGTAACGCAGCTCCCTCAACAGCAGAGACGAGTAGGAGGAGGGCGAGGAGAAGAGATACAGGTTTGCCGGCGGGATGCCGACCAAACGAAAGAGGAACGGGTGTCTCCTGCAGTCTGCGAGAAACATCATGATGTTCTCACTGGAGGCTTTCATGCCCGATACGGTCGCGCTGGTTGCCGACGCGCTCGACGCCAATGTCCTGCTGAATGTCTTGGCCCAAGTCAAAAGGGGCGACTTTACTGCCCGCATGCCTCTCGAATGGACCGGTGTTGCTGGCAAGGTGGCCGACGGCTTCAACGACGTCATCATCGCCAACCAGGTGCTCGAGGTGGAGCTGGCGCGGGTCAGTCAGGTGGTTGGCGAGCAAGGCAGGCTCTCACAGCGAATGGTGCTCGGATCGACTCCGAGCTGGTCGGGAAGCGTCGAATCAGTCAATAGCCTGATCGGTGCCCTGGTGCGCCCGACCATCGAGATGCAGCGAGTCATCGGTGCCGTCGCCGGCGGCGACCTCAGCAAGAAGGTCTCGATCGAGGTCCGTGGCGAGATGCTGGAGCTCAAGAACACCATCAACGCCATGGTGGACCAGCTGAACGGCTTCATCTCCGAAGTAACACGTGTCGCTCGAGAGGTCGGTACCGAAGGCAAGCTCGGTCAGGCTGCTGCTGTCACCATCGAGGTAGGCGGGGTCTGGAAGGACTTGACCGACAACGTGAACCTCATGGCGGGCAACCTGACAGGACAGGTTCGTAACATCGCCGAGGTTACAACCGCGGTCGCCAACGGCGACCTCAGCAAAAAGATCTCGATCGACGTAAAGGGTGAGTTCCTCGCGCTCAAAATCACCGTCAACGCCATGGTCGACCAGCTCAACGCCTTCGCAGGAGAGGTGACTCGGGTGGCCCGTGAGGTCGGAGTCGAAGGCAAGCTGGGCGGCCAGGCGCAATCTAAGGAAGTCGCAGGCG
>Ga0302325_10005051_pt1 | contig 30274 bp, 37 predicted proteins | sample Palsa_T0_2_FD_201948 | JGI IMG/M metagenome (GOLD analysis project Ga0302325, IMG submission 201948) | Peat permafrost microbial communities from Stordalen Mire near Abisko, Sweden - Palsa_T0_2 | ecosystem: Environmental > Terrestrial > Soil > Palsa > Peat permafrost | place: Sweden: Abisko... | reverse complement strand
CCTCAAGGTAAATTGCCATTCTCCAGCTGATTTGCCTATGCTCTCCTGTAGTCCTTTCGCATCGGACGCACCGCTACATCCGGCTTCGATCTTCTGAAGCGGGGCGCTCTTTCATAATGCATTGACCCGATCGAGCGGGGTTTTGAGTGCTAAGACTTGTGGATGTTGAACAAAGTCCAGTTTCCTCAAAACAGCGACAATTTGGGGATAGAAAATGTCTAGAAAACCGAGAAAGTCGGTTATAGGGCTTCCTAGCGTGATTCTATTTTGGTGAATTTCGCGGGAAGGAGTTTTCCAACAGCCACGCCTGATAACAACAATAATCGCACGAACGCACACCAGTCACGCCGCGACGACCCCGCATGTCGCTGACGTTTGTTTGGATAGGCGAAATTGTAGGATGGCAAAGGTCGACCGCGTTGTCGTCGAACACAAAAGTCTAGTACTGCCACTTTGAAACTCTCCCCTGCGGGCCGCCTCTATCAACGATCCAAAGCATTACACCTCGGGATCTAGTTTAGGAGGCAGCGCCCTCGGACTTTTATCCCAAAAGCTGTTGGATTGCGGTCATCAGACGGAGATTAGTGACAGGTTTCTCAAAAAATCGCTTGGCTCCAGCGTCGCGACAGCGCCTTTGGTGGGTAAGTGCGTTGCGCCCGGTTAGGACGATGACCGGCACGTCAGCAAGTTCAGGAAATGCATGGAAGCTTTGCATAACAGAGTAGCCATCACGATCGGGTAACCCGATGTCGAGAATGATAAGGTTCGGCACCTCAGCAAGCGCAGTGCTGAGCGCGGACTCCGCATCATGCGCGAAACACGGATTGTAGTCGTTAGCCTTGAGTCGGGCATTGATGCCAAGACACAAGATCTGATCGTCGTCGATGACGAGGATCTTATTGCCTCCTGTTTTTGCTAGGCGGCGGTTTAGTTTCAATCGAACCGGCAGGCAGTGATCAGCAAGAGGCTCATCGTCTATAAATGCCAACATATCCCCACTCCTTCTAGTGCCGCTCCTGGAGGGCGGCCGCCGCTTTCGGATTGTTAGATGTTATTACAACAGTTGCCTTGTACAACCACCCCTTCGTACATGTCCTCCTTCTCGAAAAGCGCGCCCGGTTGTCTATTTGCTATCAGCCACGGAATTTCGCAAGACCAGTGGTGTGCGTGGCATAGAACAACTTCTCTGCAAACTCACGGTCGACCGGCTTGGCTGTGAAATCTCCATCTACTACCATTGATAGATATTGGCGTAAAATATCCTGCGGACAGGGGAGAGATAGTGCGGTGCCTCTCCCATTTCTCCTCACGTGCGGATTGGTGCTGCAAAGCCCGCTCCCTTTCCCCCCTTCCTTTTGCATAGGCGCACTATGTGTTCATTCGTCACAGACCGCCCTCCGATGTTCATCTAAGTGCTCTCCTGCCCAGCAGGGTCACTGGCCTATCGGTGCGCTTCATTGCCCGCTCGTCTGTATAACATCTGCACAATGAGACCAGACGTAAGACTCTCGCGAAACGACGAAGAATATCGACTGCTCGCTGTTTATGAGGAGTCTCGCACCAAGGAACACGCCGCCTCCAGTCAATTGCTATATCCACCCCGAAAGTTATCGTATACGGAATACATGCAACGGGTCGCCGAGCTTCGGGTTATGCGGACGGAATGTGACCAAAAGATGCTCGCGGTCAAGGCTTATCACAATGCGAGGCTAGACCAGTTGATCGTGGCACATCACGTCTAATGTACCCGTGAGCTTCCCATTTACTCGTTCACGATTGATGAAGATCGTGACCACGTCGCAGCGCAGCGCGAGCACGTGATCACGAACCTCTGACTGGGACGCTAGCCGAGCATCGGACTGGGATCGGGAGAATAAAATGAAACGCTACTTGTGTACCTTGCTGTTGTTGGTTTCCGCGCCGTCTTTCGCCGCGGTGGTCACGCCCGTCGTTATCGACAGCGTATCGATCAACTACACGAGCAACACGATTACCATTACGGGGCAGGTTTTGCGCTGATCTCAAGGCGGCTACCGTCGCTTTTAACGGAACCAAGCTCACGCTGGTGACGACCGTATGCTCCAGAACTTCGGTCGTGGCCAACTTGGCCGCGCAAGAGCAGGGCTCTTACAGCTTGACGGTCACTAACGGAAGCGAGGGCACGGCGACGTTCGACGTGACTTACGGAACGGTTGGTCTGCAACGCCCACAAGGGCCCAACGGGTTAACGGGAGGCACGGGCGCGACGGGCGCTATGGGTCCGCAAGGCCCGGGTGGTCCCGCTGGAGCGAATGGCACTAACGGAGCCGATGGTGCAGCAGGTCCCCAGGGTCCACAAGGTCCGGTTGGGTCACAGGGCGTTCCGGACACGAACGGCACGAACGGTGCGGGCATGAACTGGACTGGTCCGTGGAGCGCGACCACGAGCTACAACGTGGGCGATGCCGTGTCTTATTACGGTGCTAGTTATCTTGCAATACAAAGTGGTGCAGGTCAAGAACCGGGTTTGGTCTTTACTTTGACCGATAAACCAAGCGGCCAAGTGGTAACGTGGACTTTGCCCGCGATTGCGAGTTCGGCGGGAAATCACGACTCAATCGGTGGCGGATCATTCCAATTTATCCGGCAACCGTTGACGATTAACGCTCCCTGATAGTTCACCGGGAGGTTGGGGAATTGTGGAGTTTTTCGCCTCCGGTGCAGGTGGGGGAGTCTCAGGCCCGATGATCGCTGTGGTCGCTAACGGCGCCACAGGCAGCGGGCTTGTTTTGATGGAAGCGGGTCCGCTGGTTTGGTCGCCAAACAGCGTGGCCTTCGTACCCGGAACCTATTCCGTGACCTCTTATTCCGATGCAGGAAATGAACCGGGGTCGCCGCTCGGCACTGCTACTCTCGTCATCACTCCCAGTTCCGCTAACGCGCAGTGGAACTTGGTAGCACAGGCGGGTGTTGGCGCAGTCGGGGCTGCTGGTCCTGCCGGGACGGTTGGTCTGCAAGGACGGATGGGTCTAACCGGAGCACAAGGTCCGGCTGGGACGAACGGCACTGATGGTTCACAGGGACCACAAGGTCCAGCAGGAGGTCCACAGGGTTTACAAGGAGCGGCATCTACTGTTCCCGGTCCTCCAGGGTCCAATTGGTCCAGTCGGTCCTGCTGGTGCCGCTGGCACGGGTTTCAACTGGCGCGGCCCATGGAACTCAGCTGCAAGCTACAACCCCAACGATGCTACATCGTATAACGGGACTAGGTACGTCGCTATCGCTCAAAACACCAATCAAGAACTGGACATAGCGGATGTCCCCTCGGCAAACATCACGTTCACGATCACCTTCAATTGTGCTCCGGGAACGAATGGGACTTATACCGGCGGTCAGGCCGAAGGATGCTACTCCGCTCCCTGCGAGGTTATCGCCTGCAAAGCGTTGGCGCGGGCCACGCCGAGATGCGCCAAGGCACCCGTCCAGCAGCTCCAGACGATGCCACTGAGGTCGATGATCTTCTGAAACTCGGCGGCGGCAGCGATGCGCTCTTTGACGGGATTCTGCATGACGGATAGGCTAGCAGATGAATCCGAGCACAATTCAGCCGAGCCAGAAGCGCATATCAAAAGTGCTCACAAACTTCTAAAGGGCGCCCAAAAGAAGATTGGAGAGCGCGCATTGGTTGCTGACCACATGAGCCCTAAGAAAGCGGCACCCTCTGGCAATAACAAGTAGGATGGAGTTAGGTGGCCATTTGCCAGAAACGTTTTGACCAACTGGGCGGAAGGATCCGATCTTGCTCGACTTGAACTTACCCAACCAGATACATTCACAGTTCGTACACACTCTAGCCAACAAACTCGCTGTCATCATCGGCCACTGCGATCTGCTAAAGCAACACTTGGAAGCAGACTCACGGAGCACCCAGCGCGTGGATGCAATTAAAGCCGTAGCACATAGCATGGCTAAGGAACTATACGAGCATCAGTGCTAAGTGGCGGAAGCGGCCCGAAGATGGCGCTTACGATCCAAGTCTGCACCGTCTGTTCAGAAGAGTTCGCGCTGGAGCCGGACAAACCCGGCTTTGCCAACCGCTGCCCGGCGTGCAGCGAACCTGAACACGTTGATCCCAAAACGAAGCGGGCCACCGACGCCGATGAGCGCAAGGCTCTTATGGAAGCGAACGAAGCTCGGAGGCTAGCGATGCGTGACCTCCTCTGCCGCAAAGATAGCTAACGGCTTTCCGGGCGCTTTCGTTTTTCACCCAGTGCCGAACTGCGCTGGGGCGGTGGCGAAGCGGGCGGCCTTCCGCCGTTCCGAGCAGACTTCTGCGTCAGATTCGGTTTACGCGTCCGATCTTGGCAATCTCTACAATTCGCTCGCAGCCGAGACTATGAATGCGAAGAGTGTTTCCTGCTCTAAGGTTGTACACCTATTGCCCAAAATGCGGAGAGGAAAAGAGACTACAGTGAAGTTGTGAGATATGACAGCAACTCCGATGAATGACTGCGCGGTGTTCAAATGCACTTTTTGCGAGCACAGCCTCACCACCCTGCATTCAAAAGCACTATTGGCAACGGCTCGGGCCGCAAAATGACGGCAGTGACAAATCAGCGGGTTCGTTTATTGCACTTGCGGACGACGGCTGCCAATCACATAGTGACGCGTTCTAGCCGTTCTCGGCCCGGTTGACGAGGATTTCTGCTGCTTGAACTTTCTCAAGGGTGAAAAGATAGAGGCCTATATGACTGAAAAACTATTCGCGGTTCGAAGTTCGGTTTCCTCGACTGCTGCCTCCGCTACCGCCCCCAAGCGTAACACCTCCGGACACGAACTGGCCGAGGCGCTCCGAGAAAGCGAAGAGCGATATCGGATGCTCCTCGATGGAATCCAGAAATATGCCATTTTCATGATGGACACGCAGGGCCGGATTCTCAGTTGGAATGCCGGCGCCGAACGAATTAAAGGTTATACCGCAGATCAGATAATCGGTCATAACTTTTCCTGCTTCTTTCCGCCGGAAGATATCAAGCGGGGAAGGCCGGAAGAGGTGCTCCGAATAGCCGCTGCCAGCGGACGGCACGAAGAACAGAGCATGCGCGTGCGGAAAGACGGCTCCCGATTCTTGGCGGGTGTTACGTTCACAGCGTTGCGCGACCCGGTCGGAAATCTGCAGGGATTTTCTGAGTTCAGCCACGATCTCAGTGAGAGCAAAGAGTCGGAGGCAAAATACCGCGGCCTATTGGAGGCGGCTCCCGACGCCATGGTGGTGGTGAACGTGGCTGGGGAGATCGTTCTGCTGAATGTTCGGGCGGAGAAAGAGTTTGGCTACAGCCGCGATGAGCTGATCGGGCAGAAGGTAAAGAACATCATTCCCGAGGGCTTCGCAGAACGCCTGATCGCCGACGGTACCCGCAGCGCGGCAGAGGCTCTGGCGCAGCAGATCGGCACCGGGATCGAACTCATCGGACGGCGCAAGGATGGCAGCGAGTTTCCTATCGAACTGATGCTGAGCCCGCTCGAAAGCGCCGAAGGAATTCTGGTAACGGCGGCGATTCGCGACATCAGCGTGCGCAAGGGTGCGGAAACGCATCTGGCGCAGATGGAGGGGCGGTACCGCGGCCTATTGGAGGCGGCTCCCGACGCCATGGTGGTGGTGAACGTGGCTGGGGAGATCGTTCTGCTGAATGTTCGGGCGGAAAAAGAGTTTGGCTACAGCCGCGACGAACTCGTCGGGCAGAAGGTGAAGAACATCATTCCCGAGGGCTTTGCGGAACGGATCATAGCCGACGGTACCCGCAGCGCGGCGGAGGCTCTGGCGCAGCAGATCGGTATGGGGATCGAACTGATCGGGCGGCGCAAGGATGGCAGCGAGTTTCCTATCGAACTGATGCTGAGCCCGCTCGAAAGCGCCGAAGGAATTCTGGTAACGGCGGCGATTCGCGACATCAGCGTGCGCAAGGGTGCGGAAACGCATCTGGCGCAGATGGAGGGGCGGTACCGCGGCCTATTGGAGGCGGCTCCCGACGCCATGGTGGTGGTGAACGTGGCTGGGGAGATCGTTCTGCTGAATGTTCGGGCGGAAAAAGAGTTTGGCTACAGCCGCGACGAACTCGTCGGGCAGAAGGTGAAGAACATCATTCCCGAGGGCTTTGCGGAACGGATCATAGCCGACGGTACCCGCAGCGCGGCGGAGGCTCTGGCGCAGCAGATCGGTATGGGGATCGAACTGATCGGGCGGCGCAAGGATGGCAGCGAGTTTCCTATCGAACTGATGCTGAGCCCGCTCGAAAGCGCCGAAGGAATTCTGGTAACGGCGGCGATTCGCGATATCAGCGTGCGCCAAAAAGCCGAGAAGCATCTCGTGAAGACGGTGGGGGAACTGAAGCGTTCCAATGACGAACTGCGGCAATTTGCATATGTTTCATCCCACGATCTCCAGGAGCCGTTGCGCATGGTTTCCAGTTATACGCAACTGTTGGCCAAGCGCTACAAAGGACGTCTGGACTCCGACGCCGATGAGTTCATCGCCTATGCGGTAGACGGGTGCAACCGCATGCAGGGGTTGATCCAGGATCTGCTGACCTATTCTCGGGCGGGGACAAATGGAAAGGCGCTCCACGAGATTTCCAGTGAAGACGCTTTGAGAGTGGCCCTTACAAACTTGCGACCCACGATTGAGCAGAGCGGTGCGGTTGTAACGCACGATTCCCTCCCGGCCGTCACGACGGATGCACCGCAGTTGACTCAGGTATTTCAAAACCTCGTCGGAAACGCAATCAAGTACCGCGGTCATGAGGTCCCTCAAGTGCACGTCTCCGCGACGAACAACGGTGGCGACGAATGGATCTTTTCCGTGCGCGACAATGGCCTCGGGATTGATCCTCAGTACTTTGAAAGGATCTTCATCATTTTCCAACGCCTGCACGGGCGAGAAGAATTCGAGGGCACCGGAATCGGATTGGCTATTTGCAAGAAAATCTTGGAACGGCTGGGCGGCAGGATCTGGGTCGAGTCGCGGCCGGAAAAGGGCTCAACTTTCTACTTTGCTCTGCCGGACACAGAGGAGAAATAATGGAATCAATTGGAACGGATGCTTCACCTATTGAAGTTCTCTTAGTAGAGGATAGTCCCGGCGACGTCCGGCTCACGCAGGAAGCGTTCAAAGACGCCAAGGTGCACATCAACCTGCACGTGGCGTCGGATGGGGCAAAGGCTATGGCTTTCCTGAAACGGGAGGGCGAGCACGCCAATGCTGCCCGTCCGGATCTGATCTTACTCGACTTGAACCTGCCAAAAAAAGATGGCCGCGAGGTGCTGGAGGAAATCAAGGCGAGTCCGGCACTGAAGACCATTCCTGTGGTTGTCCTGACTACCTCTTCGTCTGAGGTAGATATCCTGCGAAGTTACACGCTCCATGCGAATTGTTACATCACCAAGCCTGTGGGCCTCGATGGATTCCTCACAGTCGTGAAAAGCATCGACAATTTCTGGCTATCTGTGGTCAAGTTGCCGCGAGAAGCACGCTGATGAAAGAAAAGCCACTCCAGGTTCTTCTGGTCGAGGATAACGCGGGAGACGCCCGCCTGATTCGCGAGATGTTCATCAATGAGCGGCCGGACAGTTTCGAATTGACGCACCTCTTGCGCATGAGTGACGCCGAGACCCAGCTTGCGAAAGGAGGAGCGGACATCGTGCTTTTGGACATGGGATTGCCGGATGGGCATGGTCTCGATACTGTCCGGCGAGCGCACGCAGCAGCCCCAGGTGTCCCGGTGATCGTGTTAACTGGTTTGGACGACGAGGCACTAGCTGCTGAGGCCCTGAAGGAAGGCGCACAAGACTATCTGATCAAGGGCCAGATCGAAAATCGCGCGCTTCCCCGGGCTCTTCGCCATGCTATCGAGCGCCACCGCATGCAGACAGAGACTGATCTCATCCGGATCAATCAGATGCAGTTTAAAGATGAGTTCCTCTCTCACGTCTCGCACGAACTTCGTTCGCCACTGAGCGCAATCCGTCAGTTTGTGACCATTCTCCTGGACGGGCTGGCCGGCGAACTGAAGCCGGCACAACACGAGTACATGGAAATTGTTTTGAGGAATGTCAAACAGCTGCAGTCGATGATTAATGACTTGCTCGAAGTCACACGCGGGCAGGCGGGCAAACTGACGATCGAACCGCAACGTGCGTCGATTTCCGATGCCATCGCGTATGTGGTCAGCACTCTCCAGGGAGCCGCTACAGCTAAGGGAATCACTCTCTCTTCAGATAACGAGTGCGTGCTGCCGTCAGTCTGCGCCGATCCAACGCGTATTCGACAAATTCTAATCATCCTGGTCGACAACGCCATAAAGTTTACCCCGGCGGATGGTGAGATAAAGGTTCAAGCTCGCGTGTTCGACAAGGATCCACGTCTTGTCGTTCTGGAAGTCTCAGACTCGGGATGCGGCATCAGCCCGGACATGACCGAGCGGATTTTTGAACGTCTCTTCCAGACATCAGATCCTTCCCTGGAAGGTCGAAACGGCCTTGGTTTGGGGCTGTACATCTGCAAAGAGCTGGTGACGCGACAGGGGGGACAAATCTGGGCAAAGAGCGCTCTGGGGCAAGGCGCAGTCTTTTCCGTGACCTTGCCGATTTTCTCTTTGCCTAACCTGATTTCCCCGGCATTCAGTAAGGAAGTACGTGCAGACCGGCCTGTCGCAATCGTGGTAACGGAAATCGGCTCACAGAGCGGCTGGCTTTCCGATGATGTGCGTGCGGAACAATCTCACGGGGTTCGTGAAGTTCTGCAGCATTGTTTGCACTCCGATCTGGACGTTCTGCTGCCGAAGATGGGGGCCGCAGGAGGTGTAGAACTCTTCTTTGTTATAGCCCTCACGGACTCGATTGGCGGTGAGGCAATTAGCAAGAGGATACGGGAACGATTGCAAGAGCATGTCCAGCGAGCTGGCCTGACGGTCTCAACTTCGTACCAGTTCCTTCCACCGGTCAAGCGAAAATCGACGGAATCCATAGAGGAGCATCTGGAGCGGTTGGGCGCTGGAATTCAGGAACTTATAGACGTAGAAACCTCATCAAGAATGGTGGTAAATGCCTAACAAGAAGATTTTAATCGTCGATGATGATCGGGATGTTCAGCAAGGTATGAATCTGCGCCTCAAGGCCAACCAGTACGATACTTGCCTTGCCGGCGATGCGTTCTCCGGTGTGGCTGAGGCACGAAGAAGCGAGCCAGACTTGATTCTTCTTGACCTCGGGATGCCGGCCGGCGGCGGCTTTCTGGTAATGGAAAGGCTCAAGATGATTCCATCGCTCGCTGTCATCCCAGTCATCGTGGTCTCGGCTCGCCACGGTCTGGAAAACCAGAAGCGCGCTTTGGAATCAGGAGCGAAGGCCTTTCTCCAGAAACCCGTGGATGATGACCAACTCTTGGCGGTCATTCGGCAAACCCTGGGAGAACCCGCGAGAATGAAAAAACCTGCCTTGTGTAACCAAGGAGTTGTATGACGAAACCCACACAGCGCATCGCAGACCTCCCTGCCTACTTGTCTCACGAATTGCGAAATGCTCTTGCCTGTATCCATCAATTTGGAAACATCTTAGTCGATGGGCTGGCAGGTAAATTGACGGGCGAACAACGCGAGTATGTCAGCATCATCTTGGAGAATGCCAGCACAATTCGCTCAGTGCTAGACACCGCGCTGGACGGGGCTGCGCCCGCTGCAAGCAAAATACGAACCAAAATCTAACGTGTTTCTAAACTGGAGACCTAAAATGGACAAGACGAAAATATTGGTTGTCGACGACAACTTCACAATAAGAAAAGGACTGAGCATCCGTCTGCGAGCGAACGGTTACGAGGTGGTGCTTGCCGAGGATGCCATTTCGGCTACCGCCGCTCTGATAGCTGAAAGACCCGACCTGGTGCTTCTTGATCTCGGACTGCCCGCCGGAGATGGATTCGTCGTGATGGATCGATTGCACAAGAACGACCGTCTGTCGCACATTCCAGTGATTGTACTGACAGGCCGCGAATTGGCCGGTAATCGCGACCGAGCTCTGAACGCGGGAGCGGCAGCCTTTTTTCAAAAACCCGTGGAAGACGGCACCCTGCTCTTTGCCATTAAGAAGGCGCTGGATGTCTCGCGCGGTGAGTTACGTTTTGACGAGTAACCGGGATCTAAATGTTGTAAACCCAACACAGACTTTTATCAAGCGAGGAACCCTATTCACATGCTGACGATCCTTTTAGTAGACGATAACGTTCACCTCCAAATCGCATTCAAGAAAGTACTCACTTCCTCCGGCTATCGAGTTGAACTCGCCGGCGATGGCGAGGAGGCTTTGCGCCTTGCGCGCAGCATAAGGCCGGATGTCATTCTGCTCGATATGTTACTGCCGAAACTTGGTGGTGTAGAAGTCCTTCGTGCCTTGAAAGCAGATCGCGCGACAAAAACAATTCCGGTAATTGCCCTCAGCGGTCTGCCTATGAGTAATGAAACGAGATTGAGGAGAGACGGCGCGATAAGCTATCTGCAAAAGTCAAACCTGGAAGACCTGGATGTCCTTCTGCAAGCCATCGATTACGCCCTTCTTTTGCCCCGTGACGACGAGTTTTGCGAAGTGGCATTTCTTCCCAGCGTGCCGGCCCAAAGTAAGCGTTCCGAGTAATAGCAATGAACTCGAACTCAGGGACCAACGGTGATGACTGACCTTCCGGTCTTGATGGCAGCTGGTGGACCACTGAAATTGACGAAATCCTCCCACTCCGCATTCACGTGGTACGTACCCGGCGTGCTGGGCGCGAAGTGGGTCACGGTCAGATCGTCGGCGTCCGTTATCTGAATCGAGCCGGCAGGGCAAGGTCCGGGGGGAACGATGCCCACATACGTGGCGCAGTCGGAGCCGGTGGGGTTCTCGGTGACGGTCCAAGTATTGATCGCATTGATGTATGCGGAGAGGAGACCTTGAACCGTAGCTTGCAGAGGCACCTGCCCGTTCATCGGGGTTGCGGCAGTTGCTCTGCGAATGACCACCCGTAATAAATCCCGCTCCGTAACAGGCACGCTGGTCAGCGCAATGCTCGGAAGAGAGAGCGTGCTGTGACGCAGATCACAGCACGCAAGAACCCTGACTTCGTGTTCCCCCTAGATATGAAGTCTGGGCTAGTACCGGCAGTTGAACGTAATGCTAGGCCCAACCCCGAACGAGTGACAAGAGACTCAAGGCTCTAGCGGTTCCTAAGAGAGCGTTGATGGAATCGTGACGGTGGGTGTGAGAGCTAAGCCGCTTCTTGCGCATCGCCAACAAACTACTGAGCTATCGCTTTACGGAACGCCTCGTCACCAAGCTGCAAGCGCATTGCATACATCGGTTTTGCATCCGCACCAGCAATATAGCGGAGTTGATCTTTTCCGTCTGTGACAGCTTCGTACACTACCTCGACGATCTGGTCAGGGGAAGAGTAGGTCGCCATCTGTTTGGGGTCGGTAGCGACGCTCATCACTTTGTTCACCAGTGCGTCGTAGGCAGGATGCCGACCAGTATCGAAAGATCGTGTGAAGAAATCCGTTTTCATGCCACCCGGTTCTATGACCTCGTAGACTTCTTCCTGAGGGTGTAAATGCTCGTGGATCGACGAACCGCGTTTGAAGTCGTAATGGGCGAATGTCATGCTGGGCGAATGAAAATAGCGTCCATACCAGCCCGGTAGACGCTCGATGACTTCGAGGGCGCTGGTATCAATGAATGGCACGGCAGTGCTCCGGTGAGCGATTGTAGCACTGCCTCCCGATGCGGGCGGTTCAATTGAACTGGGACGATTGCGTTCACTGGATCGTGCCGTATCCTTAAGGCGGTGCAGCAAAAGAAATGGAACAAGGACGTTCGCTTTCTCCTCTATCCTCTACCCGCATCACCATTGCACGACCTTGCGGTCTCGCTACCCGAAGGGAGCGATGCGGGCTTCCACATGCATGACTGAATGGGTTAGGTCCCTCCTGCTATACCGACGGCCTTTTCGCCCACGACGGGTGAGAATGGAGCAGTATGGGACGCTGTTGATTGGCGAACCATCGAGGACAATGTTCGCCGACTCCAAGCGCGGGGCGATGTTGTAGCGAGGACTCCAGTCTTCATCTCCCCGAGACGTGTCGAAGTGCTCCTCGATAAGCTGTTTTCTCCTCGACAGTCGGTAGCGGCCGCACATGGGGAGATTATGTCAGATCGACTGATCGACTGAGCATTTCACCCGTCGTGCTGCTAGCACAAATCAGATGAAATCGAAGGGTGGCGCGAAGGTCGGAGTGGTAAACGCTGGGGTGCAGTAAAGACTACAGCCTTCATCGCACGGCGTGGGCTAGTCTTGGCTCTTTACGTAGTCGACCCCATATTCTGTTAAATCGTTGCTGATCTTGCGGCAACGTACAATACAGCCGGTCACGAAAATGTTTACCGCACCCTGCGTGTAAGGGACAGCAATTTGAACCCAACTGTCCTCATGGTAAGTTTGAGAACTGCGGAAACAAATACCTTTGCGTGAAATGTTCACCACCTCAACTATGTCTGCTTCGGGACCAAGTGGACCAATGCAAGCAACCGTTTTCATGTTGATGCGGCCGTATTTTCTCTTCTCCCGATTTTTGCCAGTCGCGAGGAGTTCCTCCGGTAAGGTTTTATCCGGAACTGGTTCCCACACGGTATTTGCAGAGCACACATCGCACATGCGCGTGAGACGATGGGTGATTTGGAAAACGGAGAGTTCAACCTCGTTGAGGGCAGTCACGTGACAGGTTTGGCACACAGCGCATTTGAGAAGCGTGCGTGAGTGACTTTCTTCCAGTTCCTTTTGTCGAGGAAACCGACTACCCCATGGTCGAGGAAACCGAATACCCCAGAAATTGTCGCTTTGGTTGAGCACTTCGATTCCATAAAGATTGTGTTCGGAACGAATGCCAGCCTGCCCCACTATGCGGCCGACCGCTTCCTCGCCACTGCCTATCCGTTGCAAGTGAATTTTCTGCCCGGGGGCCAAGGAACACTTTAAGAGCAGACTGCAACCGTTGCGGCTGACATTCGCCGTCTGCACAACGTCGGTGAAGTGCTCACCCGCGAGATCGATACACGAGACCCGAACGCTGATTGAGATTGAAATACGATCACCCTTGCGAGTCGTTGAGGCCGCTGATTCTTGAGTTTCCATATGTTAGATCGTATGAGAACGAACCACAACTAACTGTGGCAAGCTTTCATAGCTGCTCCAAACGAAATTCTGAATTTAGACAGAAGTTACTAAGCTGCCGCTGCGCTTCGCTGGCACCCGTCAGCGGAAAACAGCGGACGACGGGGGAGGACCGCGTCAGTTCCTTCACATGTTCCCAGCTAAACAAATTTAGAACCGCGACATATCTTGGGAGTGTTCACAATTGCACACTGTTTGAAATAAGTGATCCCGATTTGGGAATGAGTTACAGAAGCCGCGAACTGCGTCACGCATGCACTAGCAGTGGCGAGCAAAAAGTACCAGCAGAGGATGTCAGGAAACGCTGACTGCCCGCTCGGTGCAGAACGTTCTCGCAGTCACGACATGTAGATGCCGTCCGTTTGGCGACGGTTCCCAACCCATGCAGTACGGCCTGATCGCTGAGGTAGCCGATGGAGGTGGCGCTGGCCGCAGTGTCCAGCCTGCTCTTCATGAAAGACTCTAAGCGAGAATGAACTTAGTCCCCTATGAAATGCTTTCTAACGATGCAGAGTAATCCCGCGGCCCAACACGAAAATGAAAATGAGCGACAGGATTGCCGCCACGATTATCCAGACATAGTTCCTGCCTATGCCTTCCGACCCTAGCTCGGGAACGGTCTTTTTTGGAATGTAGTACTGCAACCACAGCAGCCCGCAGTCCGCGCCAGCCGCTCCGGGCAGAGCGGATTGCCAAACCAGTTGAATCCCAATCGGATTCAAGAGTCCTCCAGCACTCAAGAGGAATGCCGCCGAGAAGTAGGAGATGAACGTAAGTTTTCGGAGCCGTCGCAGCTCGGTTCGCGGAACGCCCACGTACCTCACGAGCCCAACTCCTACAACCACTATGGCAACGTAGTACGACGCCATCCCGATGACGACGAGCAGCGTCCGCCACAGCCAGTACGGGTGCAAGTCGGCAATCACAACGGCCCAGTCGACAAAATTGGTGACACCCGAAAAAAAGAAATATCCGGTCCCAGCGAGAAGATTGAAGGCAACACTCGTCAGCAGAAAAAAGCGAAGGTAGACCGAGGCCCGTTTCGCGCTGCGCAATGCGATCCAAGAAACGATTCCCGCTGCCAGATTCGCCAGTGCCCCCCCGCAGCGACTAGTCTCGAATCGAACGCGCTGGACCATGCGACGGTCGTCAGCACGCCGGATTGCGCTCCAGTCATCAGAGCCACTGCGCCGTGTCCCAGACCTTCGTGCACAACATTAGCGAGCATCGCCGATAGCAGGCTGATGGCGCAAACCGTCAATGCGTCGTCATTCGTCGGCGAAACCGTGCCCGGCGTTGCCGCCATTTTCGCTTCTCCGATCACCGTGGTTTAGGCGCTATTCTATTCGGAAAATCGCGGTTGGAGCCAAAAACGATTGGTGCGCCCAAGCGCTGGTCTGCGAAACGGTGCTTCTCGAATGGAGCACCGGTCATGCGCCGTCCCAATTTAGGAGAATGGAATCACTTCGGGGTTGCGACGATTCTGGTCAAGTAGACCGTCACCTCACCATCGCCCCGCCGCCACACCGCTTGTATTTCTTGCCGGAGCCAGAGAGGTACGGATCGTTCCGCCCGACCTTGGGAGAGGCGTACCGGGGCTACTGGTGCGGACACTCGCACAAAACCTGCAGATACTCCCTGAAATATTGATATCCAGCCCGACTTGCCCAGCCGCCTTGTGCACGATGAGCAGCGGAGAGAGGTGCGGTCAGCAGTTCTGCGAAAATGAGGGATTAGTCGCTTGCTTTAGGGTTCTTGGTTTTGGGGTCATCGACCACGCAAATGACCGGACCGGCAGAGGGTGATGCATCGCCGATATCTATCGCTTTTTTGGTTGCTGCTCGTATTGCGTGCACCCAACCCTTAAATTTTCCAACCCGATGGGTTTGCCGCAGGTGAACAAGCGTTGTGTCCCATACATCATCCCCGAGGTTCTTCATTCGAACCTTGACCTTATGATTAAGCGGAGTGGTCACGGTGATTCCTCGCATGAATGCTTGAGTCCGTTTAACAGATCGATCACGCCCCCTATCAAGGGTATTGAGTCCCGTCTCAAAATGGCTTCTCGCTTCGGGATGGCTCATCAAATTCCTCAAGTTTTCCCGTGACGACTAAAGAATTTTTCTCCCGGATCGAGTTTAAAAACCAGTCCAATCGCTGCACTGCTGACAGTACGGGGGGCGGAGGCGGTCGAGTGAAGAACATATCCCTGATTGTCATAACCCCATGATCCAGCCTGCAATGCTTTCCCAGATGCTCACTATTGACCAGTTCGTGACCATCGTTCCGCTTCCCCTCTATGTTTACGGGAACGGATGTGGGAGGGAGGATGAAGCCCGTGACCCACCTGCCATTGCGTCACCCACTGGGAATCCGATTTGCAGGAGATTTGGCTGCCCGGATGGGGTTTGGGTCGGCTGGAACGTCTCAGACGTACAGGGGGCTTTTGTGGCCAAGTAGAAACCACCTCAGGGTAGGCATGGCGACCGGATATTGCGACTCGATGGGCGCTAGCTCCGATTTCGCCGTTGGATGTCGGCATCCGATGGCACAGACGGAGGGAAAGTTACGCAATAGGGCCGGAATGCTTGGGCCGGGGAGGGCTGGCGAGGGCGAGGACGTGAGTTACCGAGCACTAACCTTTGGTCCACTAACCTTTGGTCCTATCAATTTGTGTCGTCGAGGAAGAGGATCAGATAACTACCCGCGAAAGGAAACGATGAAAACTCTTTGCATTGCACTGCTGTCATCAGTGCTGCTGTGTGGATGCAACGCTGCCAAGCAAACGTCCTCGACGCCTGCACCAACGCCAACACCCACGGCTATACCCGTTATTGCTCCGTCTTGGATGGCCGTAGAGTACAGCGGAAGTTTCAACGGCACAAACTTCATCGGCCAGCAACGTTTTGGTTTCGATTTTTGCTATCTGCCAGTCACTGACGGCTCTTGCACTTTGACACCTACAGCCTCGACACCTTCAGTAAACGGAGTAGCCGCCCCTGAAATCAACGAAGTATCCATTAACCTCCCTTGTGATGGCGTTTGGGGAATCCACAACCCCACAGGTCTGAATAATGGCGGAACTTGGGTGCCAATTGCTGTTAGTGTGTCTGGGAACACAGTCGAAGCCTCTTGGGTGGGAACAGACGGACAAACGTCTGTACAATTCAACGGAACTTACAGCGCTTCCAGCACCTTTATCACCGGAAACCTATCATTCAGTGCTCCGGGGTGCGGCACCGTTCAGAATCCGTGGACTGCCTCGTTTACTGTAGCACCAACTACCTAGGTCGATGTTGGAAGGGCGCCCGCGATTCCGCAAGCCTTTAACGACTTATCTCTAGTTTTATTCTTCCCTCACGTGCGGGAATCCCCAGTTTCAAGGTCTAGGTTCTCCTAACCGTCCGTTACATCCGTGTACGGTCAGAACCGTACATGACTACACCTAGCCGTTCCGCGCCACATCCCATGGCCTGCCCAGGATGGCCGACGCTGCGCACCAGGAGAATGCTGCGGGGCGAACATAAGGTAAACGACCTGCGGCCTACCCGGCACGCCGGGCGCGTCCTGGGGGGACCTGGGCTTTCGCAAAGCGCTCGGCGGGTTCGCCGTCTAGGAGATCGGCGAGCGTACCGCCTGGAGTTGCCGGGCACGAACTTTGGTCACGTATCAATCTATGTCGCCGAGGAAGAGGATCGGATGAGGAACTTGAACATAGGGAACAATTCGCGGAGGAATCACTGGCAAGAAAGCTATCAACAGACCATGACGGTCAAGAACTAAGAACCCTCGCGTACTGAAACCGCTGATTACCGCCAAAGGAAACGATGAAAACTCTTTACATTGCCCTGCTGTCTTCAGTGCTGCTGTGTAAATGCAACGCTGCCAAGCAAACGACGCCAACGCCAACACCGACTTCAGCATCAGCCGTCGCTGTTGGAAGCGCCCCTGTCGCCGTGGCGGTGAACTCGGTGACGAACCAGATCTACGTCGCGAATGATCAGAGCAACAACGTAACTGTGATTGACGGAGCAACGAACAACACGAGGACCGTAGCCGTCGGAACCGCCCCTGTCGCCGTGGCGGTGAACTGGGTGACGAATCAGATCTACGTCGCGAACGAAGAAAGCGACAACGTGACCGTGATTAACGGGGCAACGAACAACACGACGACGGTCGCCACTGGACTCAGTCCCTACGCCGTGGCGGTAAACCCAAACACGAACCAGATCTACGTCACAAACGGCGCCAGCAACAACGTGACCGTGATTGACGGGGCAACGAACAGCACGACCACCGTCGCCGTTGGAAACAGTCCTGACGCCGTAGCAGTAAACTCTGTGACGAACCAGATCTACGTCGCGAATGCCGACGGCACCGTGACGGTGATTGACGGAGCAACGAACAACACCACGACCGTGGACGCTGGAATCTATTCCTTCGCTGTAGCGGTGAACCCAAACACGAACCAGATCTACGTCGCGAACGAAGAAAGCGACAACGTGACCGTGATTGACGGGGCAACGAACAACACGACGACCGTGACCGCCGGAAACCGTTCTGTCGCCGTGGCGGTGAACCCGAACACGAACCAGATCTACGTCGCCAATTACAACAGCAGCAGCGTGACCGTGATTGACGGGGCAACGAACAGCACGACCAAAGTCGCCGTCGGAACCAGCCCTTGCGCCGTGGCGCTGAACTCGAACACGAACCAGATCTATGTCCCGAACAGCGCCAGCAACAACGTGACCGTGATTGACGGGGCAACTAACAACACGACGACTCTCACCGTGGGGAACAATCCTGACGCCGTGGCGGTCAACCTGACTACGAACAACATCTACGTCGCGAACGCAGTAAGCAACAACGTGACGGTGCTGACATCACAGTAGTTCTCAACCCGCGCCCACTTAGTCTGACGGCGTGCTCGATTGACGCTGGCTCGGGCTGCCCACAACCAGTTCATTATCGTGGGTTATGGAAATCCTGGTTTCAATTGGCGGGAACTGCTTCCTGTTGAGCGACGTTCACCCGATTCCGTCCATTCCTTTTCGCCCCATAGAGCGCTTGGTCCGCGGCGGCAACCAATTCTTCTGGGGAACTGTGCGACTCCAGAGTTGCGGTCGCGACACCCACGCTGATCGTCAGGAACGGGGCAACCGGCGATGCAGGATGCGGCAACTGGAGACCAGCGATTGCCAACCGAATCGACTCCGCGACCCGCGTGGCCCCGGCGGCGTCTGTTGCCGGAAGAATCACGGCGAATTCCTCACCGCCATAGCGTGCGGCCAAATCAATCTGGCGCTTGGCAAGCCGAGTTAGTTCCGATCCCACCAACCTGAGATACTCATCGCCTCGCTGGTGTCCCTCGGAATCGTTAAGCGCCTTAAAGTGATCGACATCGAGGATCACGAGCGAGACTGCGGACCCCGTTCTCTTCCCGCGGGCACATTCCGTCTTGAGTGTTTGGTCAAACACCCGCCTGTTTGCCAGTCCGGTCAGCGAATCGAGGGACGATAGCCGTGACAGATCCTCATTGAGCCGCCGCAGATCCGCTGTTTTCTCTTCCACGATCCGCTGGAGCTCGTGCTCCCGTCTTTGTGCTCCCAACATCCGCAATCGAAGGATACCCAAAACCGCCGACACAGGGATTAGTCCGCACGTGCCGACAAACCACCACGTCCAATACCACGGAGTCAGGATTTCAGATGCGAAATCAGCCCTGTGACCACTCCACACTCCATCGCTGTCTCGGGCTTCTATCTCCAGCCGGTATGTTCCGGGCGCCAGCTCTGCGAACTGCAGTTCTCTTTGAGCCGTTTCGGTCCAGGTTGAATTTGCTCCCTCTAATCGGTAGCGAAAAACAACCCCGTTTTCACGGAGAGCATTCGGTGTGAAGTATCTTGCGATGAGAGAGTTTGAATGAATGCCGAAGGATGGGTTGCGCTGTCCGGAAACATCCGTGCGTCCCATGACAAGCTTGGTGAAAACGACCTCGGGCGGTGCTTCGGACGCGCGGTGCGGACGCGGCTTGAAACGAGAGAGTCCACCGCTTGTTCCGATCCAGACTGTGCCATCGGCCTCCTCGGCGAACGCGTTCAGGTTGCAGTCGTCCCACGCCAAACCGTCCCTGCTATCGTAGTGGCTCCAGCGGGAACCGTCCCACGTGTCCACACCCCGCTCTGTCCCCACCCACAGCCGCCCCGATGCATCGAATTTCAGGAAATACACCAGTCCGTTGCTGCCAGGTCTCTGGACGGCTTTCTCGATAGCTACGCCGCCAAGTTGCGGATGGATACGGTCGATGCCGCCCCCATGGCGATAACCGATCCACATGATGCCATCCGCACCGGCGCCCAGCGAAAGCACCTCCTGATTGCTCAATCCATCGGCGCGCGTCCAATTCCTCCAGCGCCCGGCCGAGAGACCGAAAAGTCCGGCTACACCCCCAGCCCAGATTGTGCCATCTGTTCCCTCAGCAATCGCCCAAATGCGTGTGGACGGCAATTCGGTGATTCGCGAAAACGTCTGGTAAGGCACTCTGGCCACAAACAGGCCCTCTTCCGTGGCGGCCCAGAGCCTTCGTTCGCGATCGAAGCGTAAGGTGTACACTGCCCTGCCCGAAAGACCTTGCTTCTGACCAAACCACTGCACGCCGCCAGTTCGTGCATCAATGCGGGCGGCGCCACGTGTTTCAGTACCTATCCATAGATCCCCGTCGGAAGCCAGTTGAAGACTATGCACCGGGAAATCAACCAATCCCGCAACTTTCTTCCACAACATGTCGAATTGCCGGCGCGTCCCACGAAACAACCCTCCTTCGGTTGCGACCCAGAGCGACCCGTCGGCCCGCGGCAGGATCTCGTACACAATATCGCTCGGCAGTCCACTTGCAGGCGAGTAACTCTCCCATTGCTGGTACCCTCGCCACTCGACGAGTCCCCGGCCCGCCAACCCAATCCATAGAGCGTGCTGCCGGTCTTCGAAGGCTGCGTAGACCACTCCGCGAAGGCCGACGGATCGGTCGATCTTCTGCCAGCCTTTCCCGTCCCTGATCAGCAGACCATCGGGTGACGGAACCAAAATCCGCCCTTCGGCATCGGTTGCGACTTTTCCCATCTCGCTGCCTGGAATGGGCGCATCTGGCCTTCGAAATCTCGTTTGGCCGACGTGCAACACGAACACACCCGCATTCTTCGCTCGCACCCAAAGATTGCCATCGTGGTCTTTCTGGATTGCTAGCCAGACACGATCCGGAAGTCCGCGGTCTCTCCCGAAGACGGTTGTCCTGTCCCGCTCCCTACGGCACAGTTCCTCTCCGCATCCGTACCATAGGATATCGCCATCCACTAAGACGCCGTAGGCACCCGGTCCGGATGTTCCGGGCGCTTGGGGAAACCTTCGCACGGCGACTCCATCCTGCCCGGGATCGGAATAGAGCTCCACAAGACCGGAGTCCGTGCCAATAAAGGTGTGTCCTTTTCCATCCGACTGGATGCCTTGTGCCCAACTGACCGTCTTGAAGGCGACCGGAAACTTTTCGAAACGGTTGCCCGACAGTTGATAGAGTCCGAAGTCCCCCCCAACCAATAGAGATCCATCGGGAGCGTCGCCAAGCGCGGCGCCCGAAGTGGACGGAATTCCCTGTTCCGGTCCAAAGGCCTCGAAGCGTTCCCCGTCGTACCGGAAGATACCGTTTTCCGTGCTCACCCAAATGAAACCAACGCGGTCTTGGTAGACTTGCCGGACCCCGAGGTTGTTGAGGCCTTCTGCGCTCCCGAAGTTGCGGAAATTATATTCCTGAGCGTACAAGATCCCGGACGTCAGCGCGAGGAGGGCAAATACAGCAACGCTTCTGAAGGCAACGATAACAGCATCGAACTTTCGGTGGATCAATAGACCGACCGCCGCTGGCACTTCCTGACAGACATCAGGCGGAATGGACGTCACTGGATCAGCGGACACAAAAAGCGCCAGTCCGATTGCCATGATAAAGTACACTCCTTATGAGGTCCTCGGTCACGCCTGTCCCCCGTTTGCTTGTGCTCCTAGGTGCGGTTCAGGACGGTCGCCACGCAGCTTGTCGGCGGCCGTCTCTACTGTTAAGGGCTTGCTGAAGTAATAACCCTGAATCTCGTCACACCGATGTTTCCGCAGGAATGACATTTGTGCTTCGTTTTCGACGCCTTCGGCAATCACCTTGAGCTTTAGGCCTTTTGCCATGTTGATAATTGCGGTTGTGATCGCAGCGTCGTCAGAGTTCACGGTGACATCACGGATGAATAGGCGGTCGATCTTGATTTTGTTAACCTGAAACTGCCTCAAGTAGCTGAAACTCGAATAGCCAGTTCCGAAGTCGTCAATCGCCAGCGTCAGCCCCATAGACTTTAATTCTCTAAGGACTGAGAGCGTCACATCTGCATCAGCTAGAAGGAGGCTCTCCGTTAGCTCTAGTTCAAGATATTGCGGGGCGAGGCCAGTCTCACGAAGCACACTTCGGATGAGTTTGCAGAAGCCCTGTTGACGAAACTGTACCGCTGACACATTTACTGCTACTGAAACTGGGGGGAGACCATCGTCTTGCCATTTCTTCGCTTGACGGCAGGCCGTCCTGAGCACCCATTCACCGATTGGTACGATCAGTCCGCTGTTCTCAGCAATTCTTATGAATCTGTCCGGTGGCACGAGTCCCAACTCCGGATGCTGCCAACGAAGAAGCGCCTCCAACCCGGTTATCCTTCCCGTGGCCACATCCATCTGCGGCTGATACAACAGGAAGAGTTCTTCCTTGGCGAGTGCCAACCGCAGGCTGCTTTCTAAGGTCAAACGCTCGACCACCTGCGCGTTCATCTCCTCGCTGAAGAAACGAAAGTTGTTACGTCCGCTGTCCTTGGCACCATACATAGCCGCATCGGCATTCTTGATCAGCGTCTCGAAGTCTGTACCGTGTTCAGGGAAAATGCTGACGCCGATGCTGCAACTAACATTGAGGGAATGCCCTTGGATGACGAATGCAGCGGTCATTGCATCCATGAGCCGTTCGGCGGTAACCGCCACGTCGATGAGGTCTTCTACCTGAGTCACCATGATCAGGAATTCGTCGCCACCGAGACGGGCTACGGTGTCCTGTTCACGCCCCCACGTCTTCAGCCGTTCAGCAATTCCTTGCAGGAGGAGATCGCCGACCGAGTGTCCCAAAGAGTCGTTGATGTCTTTGAACCTGTCGAGATCGAGGAACAGAAACGCGACTTCATGCACTTGCCTACGCGCTGCTGCGAGTGCCTTGCTGACTCGATCCTTAAGAAGAGTCCGATTGGGGAGTCCCGTCAGAGCATCGTAGTAGGCCAAGAATTGAACCTGTTCCTCGGCGAGTTTGCGGTCCGAAATGTCACGCACGGTGGCCAGCAGGCGCGGCTTCCCGCTCAGCATCAATGCAGTGAGGCACACCTCAGCCGGAAAGACTTTGCCGTTCTTGCGCTGGTGCAACCACTCGAAACGTTCCGTGCCCTTGCAAAACGCGGCGGCGATCTTTTCTTCGGCTGCCACTCGGGAGGACGTGCCGTCACGTTGATTTGGAGGTGAAATATCGGACGGATGCATCATCTCGTTGGCTGGGTATCCGAACATCTGGAGTGCAGCCGAATTGCAATCCAGAAATCCCTTTTTGTCCATCAGCCAGTTCGCATCGGCCGAGTCCTCGAACAACACGCGATACTTGTTCTCACTGTTTTGCAGCATCTCCTTGGATCGCTCTTCCTTCCTAAGAACCGTGAAACTAAGAACCGCAGCCACCAGCGTCGCGAATAGAATCGTGACGACATGAGAAGGCCAGATCGTGATTGTGGGATGAAGGGCCTGCTTAGCTGCTTCAAAAACAACCATGATGCAGAACGTAAGCATTGCGGTTCTCGTCGCAAGAATACGGACGCTTAACACGCTCGTCCGCATCGTCCTCGGTGCGCGCACTAAGCAGTTATACGCTGCCGTCAGAGTGGCAATCCCTAAGACGATGATCGTCACTGTCGCAATGCCAATCATGCCGAGATTAGAAACGTCTACGGCATGCGACAAGTCTGCAGCCACGTTGGAAACCGTGAAGCTGGCCGCCGCCATGCCTGTGTAATGCATGACTGGGATCGCAGCGCCCATAACGATTACGCTAGCAATCCTCCGAAGACGTTTGGTCTCGCCGTGATCTCTGGCAAGGAAGACCAAGCGGAGCGCGACAAACGAAATAAGAACCGCAAGAACGACGGAAAGAATCACGACTAAAGGATTGAAGTGGCACATCGCACCAATCCGCATGGCATGCATGCCGATGTAGTGCATCGCACCGATTCCCCCTCCCATGACGACACTTCCAACCGCCGTGTGCCACAGGCTCATCTCTTGGCCACTTGCGAAATGCAATGCTGCGGCTGAGGCGAAAATCGCAGCCAGCAGAGATAGTAGGACAGTCGGCCAGTCGTACCGCACCGGAATCGGCAGCCTAAAAGCTAACATCCCAATGTAGTGCATCGACCAAATGCCGAAGCCCATCGCGCTGGCTCCGCCCGCCAACCATTCAAATCGGGCCGATCCCCGTGCGACGGTCACCCGACCCGCGAGGTCTAACGCTGCATAGGACGCAAAGGTTGCGATCACAACTGACAGGATCACCAAACGGTAGTCATAGGACCCGACGAGCATCGTGTTTTCCATGGTCGAATCTTCGTCTCTGCGGAGCCCGCGATCTCAATTCCCAGAAGGCCCTTGAATGCTGCCTCGCCTCGTTTTGGCTGCCTTCTGTGTTGAGATGGACGGCAAGGTAGGTACCGCTCATGGGCGTACTATTGCAATTTGAGCGTACTCCCGCTGAGAACGGCACAATAGTTACGAAGGGCTCCAGTGGCGATGAGACGAGAAGGCTAAGACCAGTAGTGCAGGTCATCAGTCCTCCGCTACAAAACAACCCTTACACAGGTTCACATCCAAAAGGTATATCGGGCGGACTAGCAAGTTCGGAAATCTCGCATCAATGGATTTCACTCACTTGCGGCTGAATGAGTTGGCGGGTCTCCGATGGCGTAGTTCTGAGTTGGGGACCTCCGATGTAATCTGCCGTGAAACCTCGGGTGCGGAATTCGGTGACGGAGCCTTAGTGGGCGTTGTGTCTGAGCTCTGAGGAGCCCGCTTCAGGCGGTTCGCTCATCAATTCCGGCCCTCGAAGTATTAGCACTTTGGGCACACTTTCGATGAGGGCGTGAGGAATGTGCGCCGTGCCCACCCAAGCCGCTCTCTTCACGAACGGGCGGTCGAGCGCGATCACTTCCTTGATCCTGGTCGCCACTTTATGGTCGATTTCTGCTCCTTGATAATCAGCCAGAATTAACAGCGATTTGGGTCCGTGCTGCGCCACAGTGGTACGAACGAGCTCGGAGAGCATCCTTGGCGAACTGCCACTTCCGGTGTGATAAATCTAGCACTGGAGCAATCCACTACCAATGCCTGTGGAAATTCACACTCCACCACTATCCGTTGCTACGTTTTGCTACGTACGCACGCTGGAGTACAGAGCTACTTTCTGGTAAACTCCGTTCCAATTGAGTCTGGGTCGCGTCATGGGCCACTTGGCGTGCCTTCCCTTCATCTGGCAGAGCAGTGCCGGAAGCAGAATTCACGCAGACAAATCATTTTATCCGCAGGGGGTAGCCATGGATTTGCACCCTGGGCCAGAGAAGCGTCGTGTTGCTCAAGTGAAGCTCGCCCAGGTTGATCTCATCCGGCGGGCTCTCAGCGAAAACGAAGACTGGTATCAGGATCTAGTCGAGCACAGCCATGATCTGCTGTGCATTCACGATCTCGCGGGCCGGCTGCTGTCGGTGAATCCCGCTCCTGCGCGGATGCTCGGGTACAGCGTTGAAGAAATTCTGCAGATTCCCCTCCGGGAGTTGATTGCTCCGGAGTTCCGCCCGCAGTTTGATGCCTACCTCAGCCAGATCGAGCGCGTGGGTGAGGCTCGTGGATTAATGACGGTGATGACGCGGTCGGGCGAGCGGCGCATCTGGGAATATCACAACACGCTGCGGAGCGAAGATGTGGAGACTCCGATCGTGCGAGGTCTGGCGCACGACGTTACCGAGCAAAAGTCTGCCGAGAAGCTGGCACGCGAGGCCAGCGAGAATCTGCTTAACAAAGTGGGCGAAAACGAGCGCACCATCCGGGAACTGAAGCTATTTCGAACTCTGGTGGACCACAGCAACGATGCCATTGAAGTGGTGGATCCGGGAACGCTTCGTTTTCTTGACGTAAATGAAAAGGCCTGCTCCGCACTGGGCTATAGCCGTGAAGAACTTCTGTCGATGAGGGTTTTCGACATCGATCCGACCGTAACGGAGGCTTCGAGGGAGAAAGACAAACAGGCGTTGAGGAAATCGGGATTCGTCGTGACGGAAAAGCTCCACCGGCGAAAGGATGGGTCGACCTTTCCTGTGGAAGTCAGCATGAGATGGGTGGGGCTGGAAAGGGATTACGTCATCGTCATCTGCCGCGACCTCACCGAGCGCAAGCAGGCTGAGGAGGCACTGAAGAAGTCAGAAGAGAAGTTCTCGAAGGCCTTCCGGCAAGGCCCATTGTCACTCACGTTAACGAGCATCAAAGACCATCGTTACATCGAAGTGAACCAAGCTTTTGAGCGCATGACCGGCTGGCGCCGTAAGGAGGTCATCGGACGCACGCCATTCGACATTGGGCTCTGGGTGGATCCGGACGAAATGGTGCAACTGGCAAGGCGGCTTCTGACGGAAGGCAGTCTCCGTAACGTGGAAGCTCCTTTTCGCACGAAGGACGGTGTTCTCCGCATTGGCACGGGAACAGCGGAAATAATCCAGTTGAATGGTGAGCCGTGCGCGATTGCTGTGGTTGCCGACATCACGGAACGCAAGCGAGCGGAGGAGGCGATTGCCGCCCTGGTCCAGGTGCGGGCCGACAGCAGCGAGAGCTTTTTTAACTCGATGGCAATTGAACTCGCCAGGTGCCTTGAGGCCGACTATACGATTATAGGAGAAATCCCCCAAGGCGAAGAAGGAAAGGTGAGGACGATTGGAGTCTGCGGCCAGGGGGTGATCGCGGAGAACTTCAGCAGAGAACTGGCCGGCACTCCCTGCGGATTAGTCATAGAGCGAGGCACCTCATCCTATGCCGCCGGTGTGACCGAGATTTTCCCAAGAGACTTCTTACTGAAACAAATGAAGGTGGAGGGATATGCCGGTACGCCTCTGAACGATTCGCAAGGGCGAGTGATTGGCCTTATGGTGGCGCTCTACACTCGATCGCTGGCAAATGCCAAGTTTGCCGAGATGATTCTGCGATTGTTTTCGACTCGAACGGCGGCGGAGATCGAGCGGAAGCGCACCGAGGACGCCTTGCGCCAGAGTGAAGAACGTTTCCGCATAGCGCTGTCGTGTGCACCCGTCAAGATTTTCAACCAGGACCGCGATTTGCGCTATACCTGGGTGTACAACCTGCCGGAAGGCTGGACCGAGCAGGACTGTCTGGGCAAGACAGACGAGGAAATCTTCGATCCCGAAAATGCCGCAAAGATGGTAGCGCTGAAGCGGCCGGTGCTGGAGACTGGTCGGGGCACCCGGCACGAGTTCGCGCTCACGGCGCGCGGGAAAACCTATCACTGCGACATTACGGTGGAACCGCTGATCGATGGCGCGGGCCAGGTGGTAGGCGTGAACTGCGCGTGCGTGGATATAACCCACCTGCGCGAAGTCACGGAAGAACTTCGGCTGGCCAAGGAGAAGCTGGCGGAAGAGAAGCTTTATTTGGAAGAAGCCATCGACACGGAACTCGGGTTCGGGGAAATTATCGGGCGCAGCAGCGCCTTGGAAGAGGTGATGGCAAAGGTGGCCAAGGTCGCTCCCAGCGATGCTACGGTGCTGCTGCTGGGCGAAACCGGCACGGCAAGGAACTGGTGGCGCGCGCGCTACACCGCATGAGCCACCGGGAGGGCAATAGTTTCATCAAGCTGAACTGCGCCGCCATCCCCTCCGGCCTGTTCGAAAGCGAATTGTTTGGGCACGAGAAAGGAGCCTTCACCGGCGCGGTTGCGAGGAAACTCGGACGCCTGGAACTGGCCGACCGGGGAACTCTCTTCCTGGATGAAATTGGAGAGATTCCGCTGAGCTTGCAGCCCAAGCTCCTGCGAGTGCTGCAGGATCAGGAGTTCGAACGGCTGGGTGGCACGCAGACGTTGAAGGTAAATTTCCGCCTGCTGGCGGCGACCAACCGGGATCTGCTGCAGAGTGTGAAGGAGCACGAGTTTCGTAGCGATTTGTATTACCGCCTGAATGTGTTTCCTATCTATATCCCGCCGCTGCGGGAGCGGCGGGAAGACATTCGGCCACTAGTCGAGCACTTCGTCCGCAAGTTTGCCAGTAAGATGAGAAAGTCCATCACCAGCATCCCGTCGAGAACCATGGAATCGCTGGTGCGGTGGGAGTGGCCGGGCAACATCCGCGAACTGGAGAACTTCCTGGAGCGCTCGGTCATTCTCACTCCGGGCTCGGTTCTGCAGTCGCCGCTCTCCGAATTGCAAGCGGCCGAGGGTGAGGACAATGGCGGCAAGACCGATAGTCGTCGCGATAAGGAACGCGAACGCATTCTTCGCGCTCTCCGGGAGTGCCACGGCCGGCTGGGAGGACCCGACGGCGCAGCCGCGCGGCTGGGCTTGAACCGCACTACTCTGCAGTACAGGCTCGACCAGTTCGGGATCAAGCCGGGAGCGTTCCGCTCGTGAGCTTTTGTGCATCTGACAGGGATTGTGGGTCGTCACAACTGTGTACGGCTTTGAAATCAAACAACTTCGTAAGGACAGACAGGGGGCCGATCTACTAACTTTGAGATTTCGTGAAGATGGTCAAGGCAGGAAGGCAAGAGAAACAAAAGCAAGGGCCGGAGAGGCCCAAGAGCGAATAATGTTGGGTAAGCTTGACCGCGCCGAACTAGTATCAGAGCTTTCGGTGCTCTTCAACTACGTTGGGGTGCTTGCTATACTGGCGCGGATACCAAGACAACGAACATCATCGCCGCGCAATAAAGCCAGTTAAGTCGCCCCCCAAAACCTCATCGGCCATTCCACAAGGCCGTGACGAAGATACTGGAGCAGGACATGGAAATGGAAATCCACGAGACTCGACCAGATTCAGTCCGCTCTGTTTTCTTGAGAGTAGATTAGAAACGGAAACTTACAGTGAAGATCACCGCTAGAGTCTCGAACACCGGGTCAGCTTATGCTGTTGAAGTTGAAACTGATGGTCGGCGGCAATCAATCGGGATAGCTCCAAAAGAGCGTGGGACGAGGCTCCAGCGTCAATGGAGGGGTGGTGTCGTAATAGTGCGTTGCTAGGAGTGCTTTGCTATTTGGGTTTCCAGGCGCTTGATTCTTTCGGCTACAATCTCCGCTTGGCGGGCGGTCCTCCTAGCCCTGTCCGCTAGCGCGGCTGCCTCTTCACGCAGTTCTTCAATTTCATTCCGTAGCGATTCCGAACGATCTTCTTTTTTAGCCATAGGTCAATACACTCAGCTAACCCTTCAGGGAAGTGTTGCCGGATTCTTTCTTCTTAGCGGCTCGGGCGGCTCGGCCCTTTGCAACGGCAGCTTTGGCGCGGGTGATTGTGATAGTTGCGTAGGTCTTTCGCTTCGCCATATTCGGGCATTCAGACAGGATAGAATCCTACGCTCCTGTGTTCGATTCCATACAGTGTTTCGGGTAGCGTCGAGTGGGGCTGATAGCGGTCAGGTTTAGTCGGGTTGCGAGCTACGATGAGGAATCCTCTCGCCCTGTGCAGCCCTGCCAGACTCGGAATCCGCTACGCATTTGCTGGCTTGGCAAGGGGATGTGCTTTATTGCCGACCTTCTTGAGCCAAGGTTGGCGCAGTCGCATACGACCGTCGTCATCCCACTTTACAAGCGCGTCGTCTTCGTTCGTTTGCTCAACTGTACCGAATTCTCCAGTCGGCTTTCCGAAGTCGCCCAAACCCTCGACGCGATCACCGGGATTCAGTTCCGAGTCGGGAGCAGAGGGCTGGATGAGCGGTGGCCTCTTGGCTCGGTCTGCGTCAGCAGGTGCTCCAACGTGTGACAGAGGCGGTTGTGGAGCTTTGCGCAGTTTGGGTGTCAGTTTATTGATACGACTCATATTCCATTTCCCTGGTGGCTCCGCTTCGCCTGTTCATCTTCTCCATGTGTAAAGCATGCGCTTGGAAAGGATGGCTCCGCTGATCCAAACTGCACAGTCCTGACGACTAATTTGGCGGACTTGACAGATTGCAGACGGAAACAGTGCGGGAGCTTCGGATTTTGGCGGGTCAGTGGGTCATGGTGAAATGCCTGATTTCGTCAACGATGTACCAAGGGTCATACAGAGAAGATTAAGATATCTCGAGCTTAAGGCGTATCATCTCGACTGAATCGCTTGGGGGGATGCTGCATGAGCGACGAATGGATTAAAACGCTCGCAGATCGTAGAAGAGTAAAATTCAGTACCCAAGAACTGGACGAGAAAGCGTTTCTCACCGCTCAGATCGAAGGCAACAAAGTGGTGTATTCCATCATGTTGACCAACGCGAAAAACCCGCTCAGTCGTGAAGAGGTTGAAACTCATTTCGAGGGTGAGCTTTCAAAGCGGTCGCCGAAACTGGATTGAGCCTATCCATACTTCCTCCACAGAGGCCAAACGCTCTAAACCTGCGCTGCTTCATCTGCTGCGATCAATCGGCGGTCGCGATGGGACTCCGTACGCGGTTGGCCCGTGCTAAGCTCGCACTTCTTTCCCGGAGCAGCACCGCAAGTTGGACAGGGGACAGCGAGGACTTGTTTTGGGCTGAGTTCTTTTTTCATCGCTAGAGATAGTGCCTCAAAACCAATACACAAGAATGGTCAATCTTGGACACTTTATGTTTTGACGGGGAATCCGAAGAGTACGTCGATGGCGAATTGATGGCGAGCCTTTCTGCGATTGTGAGCAGAATGGAGCAGCTGACCTGACCGATCTT
>Ga0302325_10005050_pt1 | contig 30282 bp, 17 predicted proteins | sample Palsa_T0_2_FD_201948 | JGI IMG/M metagenome (GOLD analysis project Ga0302325, IMG submission 201948) | Peat permafrost microbial communities from Stordalen Mire near Abisko, Sweden - Palsa_T0_2 | ecosystem: Environmental > Terrestrial > Soil > Palsa > Peat permafrost | place: Sweden: Abisko... | reverse complement strand
GAGCGAAGGGGGCCTTTACCGTTCCTCGCTATCGCTAGCCTACCGCTCTCCACATTTTTCATCACCTTGGGTGGGCCGAAGGCCCATGATTCCTCCGGTCGGGATGACAATTCTGTTGTGCCCGCAAGAGCTTCACCGAGAAATACTTGACCCTCGACAGAATTGTCATCCCGACCGGAGCGAAGCGTAGTGGAGGGACCTGCGGTTGCTTTTCCGAGTTCTCACACACCCGCTAAAGCCCAGGATTTTTGCAAGCCGTTACGGCCCGACTAAAGTCGTGCCCTGATACAAAACAGATCTTTTGCGCAGCCGGTCTCCCCATCCACTGGCACAGCTCTGAATGAAAGCGCCGCCCTCCCCTTGTCATCCCGACCGGAGCGTACCCGGATTTCCTACTTCGCACTGCTAGCTACGACCACGCGTGCGGCTCTCCGTAGAAAGAGCCGCATGCAATGGATCAAAGCCACGGGTCTCGACAGAAAATCCGGGGGAGCGTAGTGGAGGGATCTGCAGTTCTCCCCCTACCGCAGCCTTTGCTCTTAGGCACAAGCTAGAATCAACGAAAGGTCACGTACTCATTCTCAAGCGCCGGCTCCTTCGCCTGGCCGCAACAGGAGAGCATGCACAAGCTCCGTAGTCTGTCTGTCTTCGTCGCTCTGGCGATTCTTTCCATCGCGAATGCTGCTTTCGCCCAGGAACCAAAACTGCCGGCGAACGACATACCCTCTCACTTCAAAGCGCCTGCGCAACCGAGCGACTTTGACAAGCGCGTGGTCATGGTGCCGATGCGCGACGGTACCAAACTCTACACCGTGATTGTCGTTCCCAAGGGCGCCAAGGACGCGCCCATTCTGCTCACGCGCACCCCATACAACGCCGCGGAGCGCGCGGCACGCTCCAAGAGCGGGCGCATGATCGAAGCTCTTCCCCTCAGCGACGAAGTCTTCGTAGAAGCAGGGTACATCCGCGTCTATCAGGATGTGCGCGGCAAGTACGGCTCCGAGGGCGTCTACCTGATGACACCACCCCCGGTGAACTCGGGCTACAACCCGTCCGGCGCGGACGACACCACAGATGGATATGACACCATCGATTGGCTGGTCAAAAACGTGCCTGAATCGAACCGCCGGGTAGGCATGATTGGCTCCAGCTATGAAGGCTTCACCGTGGTGATGGCGCTCTTGAATCCGCACCCTGCACTCAAGGTTGCCGCGCCGGAGAGCCCCATGGTGGACGGCTGGATGGGCGACGACTGGTTTCACTATGGCGCATTTCGGCAACCCAACATCGACTACATTCTGGGGCAAACCTCGCAGCGCGGCGAGGGTGTCGAGGTAGCGCACGAGGGGCGCGACGACTACTCGAACTATCTGCGCGCGGGCTCGGCGGACGCCTTTGCCAAGGCCGAAGGTCTGGACCAACTGCCCTACTGGCACCTGTTGGTCGAGCATCCCACGTACGACGGCTTCTGGCAGAGTCAGGCGCTCGACAAGCTGATCGCAGCCAAACCGCTGACCGTGCCCACCATGTGGGAGCAAGGACTGTGGGACCAGGAAGACATGTGGGGAGCCATCCACAGTTACCGTGCCCTCAAAGCCAAGGGTACTCCGGACACCATGAACTACCTGGTGATGGGTCCGTGGTTCCACAGCCAGATCAACCGGGAAGGCCGGGCGCTCGGCTCCCTCACCTGGGCCACCGACACGACGGCCCAGTGGCGTCGTGATGTACTGTTGCCCTTCTTCAACCAGTACCTCAAGCCCGGCGCCCCGCCTCCGACGACGCCGTCGATCTTCATCTACGATACCGGCGCCGATCATTGGGACACGCCGAAGGTTTTCCCCGCGAGCTGCGAGCAGGGCTGCCCCGTGCCGTCGAAGCCGCTCTACCTGGCTGCGGCAGGTTCACTTTCGTTTGCGCCGCCGGCAGAAGCGAGTGCAGCGAAATTTGACGAGTACAACTCGGACCCCGCAAAGCCTGTTCCGTACCGCCCTCGTCCCATCGACGGTGCAGATGAAATGGGTTGGCGCACCTGGCTGGTGACAGACCAGCGCTTCGTCGATGGACGCCCTGACGTTTTGACCTACCAGACCGAACCACTCAAAGAGCCGATGAAGTTATCAGGAGAGCCGCTTGTGCATCTTGTGGCCTCAACCACTGGTACTGATGCGGATTGGGTAGTCAAGCTAATCGATGTGGAGCCCGATCGGATAGCGCCGCCGACTCAGATGAGCGGCTATCAACTACCCATAGCCACGGACATCTTCCGCGGCCGTTACCGCACCAGCTTCGAGCATCCGGAGCCAATCAAGTCCGACGAGCCGCTGACTTACGTCTTTGCGCTACCCATGGTTAACCACACCTTCCAGCCCGGTCACAGGATCATGGTGCAGGTGCAGTCCACGCTCTTTCCTCTCTACGATCGCAACCCACAACGCTTCGTGCCAAACATCCTCGAAGCGAAACCAGACGATTTCCAGAAAGCAACCCAGCGAGTGTGGCATCAGCCTGGCCACGCAAGCTTCATCAGCCTGCCTGTCGTTCCAGCATCGCAGCCTTGACACTCAGCAAACTGCAGATCAGCTCTATGATGGTGGCGTATGCCCGATGAACTTGTCGGCCCACTCGATGAAGTACTTCATGTTCGGCGCATCGGTGTGGCCGCCGTCGTGTTGTCGCCATGCAAGCTGCCCGTCCAGCAGTCCCTGGTTCACCCCAGGCATCTTCGCGGTACGGTAGTCGTCGACAGCGAGTCCCCTGGCTCCAAGCAGTTTGTAGACGCGGCTCGCGTCGACGGTGGCCATGAAGCTGCCCTGGTGATCAAGCCACCGCGCATCGCCCTTCTCCGGTACCCCGTAGCTGACGAAGGTAGGCCGCGGAGCGCAGAGCGCAACGAGTTCATTCGCATCCACTGGGATGTCGCCCGGACTCATGCTTCCGAAGGTCGCCTCAGCGGCGGCGTACTTCATGAAGTTGCCCGCCATCCAGTAAAACTCGCCGCCGGCCAGGCTCTCCACCGCTTCGCCAAAGTTGCGCCGAAGCGGCGTGACTCCACCCTTCCCCGATGAGCCGACCAGCGCCATGGCAAAGCGCTGGTCAAACGCCATGGTGATCAGAGTCGCCTTGCCGTAGCGGGAGACGCCTTCGATACCCACATGTTTTGCATCCACGGCGGGATCGGTTTCAAGATAGTCGAGACCACGGGCCGCGCCCCAGGCCCATGCGCGCAAGGCACCCCAGTCCTCAGGCTTGCGCGGCTGGCCCTTATTGACCAGGCCGATGATGCCGGCAGTCAGCCCCGCGCCATCATCGGCCTGCACGCTCGCCGGGTCTAACCAAGCGAAGCCCCATCCGGCAGCGACCAGCTGCCAGGTATTGGGCAGGTCGCCGTCCTCGTTTCGCTGTGGAAGCTGAAAGGGAGTGGCTTTGACCGGCTCCCATGCGGGATGCTGCGCGAACACTTCTTCCAGCGACGAATCCTGCTGCACCAGCAAAGCCTTCATGGCCTTGTTAATCCGATCCAGGTCCGCGCCCCCGGGCTCGTTCGCTGCCGGGAATCCCGCGCGGCCGAACATCATGAGAACCGGCACCGGGGCCCTCGCCTTTTCCGGTGTGACCAGCATCATGTGGATGCCAACCTTGATCGCCGGGTAGGATGAGTTATCCACCTCCCCGATAACCTCCTTGGCCACCACCGGGGTGAAGCCAATCATCTCGTGATCCACCGTTTTCACCGTCCATGTCACCTTTGGAACGTCCTGTGGGACGCGTCCATAGACATACTTCGAGTACATTTCGACTAGTTCGGGACGGCGCTGGTCCCACCACATCGCAGAGCTAGTCACCTTCTGCCCATCCTTCAGCGTGAGCGGATCGGGAAGCTCGGGAAACGGGTTGGCCCTGGTCTCGTCGTAGTTGGCGTGGTTGGGCGCTTTCTCGTTTCCGCTCGGCCCCGGCCGCAGGCTCTTGATGCCCAGTTGATCCATCATGTTCTGACGATTCTGGTCGGCTGTGAATGTGACCGGCGGAGGCGCTACGGGGCTTTGCGCCAATGCTGTGACCGCGCCTGCGACAACCCACGAAAGGAAGATAGGCAGAAGGCGGGACATGAATGAACTAGGGGGCACGCGATGGCTCCAGGGCGGTTTAGTTCGCGTACCATCGTATATTCGCGCTATGCACAAAACCCAAAAATTCATCGCCGTGTGGAACGTCATGCTGATTGCTCACTGCATGTGGGGGCAGGTTCCGCAACCAGGCGCTCCCCACGCGCAACGCTGGGTGGCGAGTTGGGGAGCCTCCCAGCAGGTTCCGGAACAGCAGAATGAGCTCCCGCCGGATGACCTTCACGACGCCACGGTGCGCCAAATTGTCCATCTGTCTGTGGGCGGGTCCGCGGTGCGGGTGCATGTGACCAACGCATTCGGGACCGACGCCCTGCAGTTCACCTCGGTGCACATTGCCCGTCCGCTCTCTTCTTCCTCCCCAGCCATTGACCCGGCAAGCGATCGCCCGTTGATGTTTGCCGGCCAGCCCGCGGTCACCGTTCCTCCCGGCGCGGAATTTCTCTCCGATCCGCTGGATTACCCGGTGGGGCCGCTATCGGATCTGGCGGTCACCTTTCACCTGGACTTTCCTCCGGCGCGGGAGACAGGACATCCGGGATCCAGGGCAACCTCCTACTATGTGCACGGCGACGCGGTGAGCGCTGCCACGCTGAGCGACGCCAGGCACGTGGACCACTGGTACCAACTTTCGGAGATCGACGTGGAGGCCGCAACAGGAGCCGCATCCGTAGTTGCGCTCGGCGACTCGATCACCGATGGACACGGCGCGACCACCAACGGCAACGATCGTTGGACCGATGTGCTGGCGGCCCGGCTGCAAAGTTCGCCCGCTACACGCAATCTTGGCGTGTCCAATCAGGGCATTGGCGGCAATCACCTGCTGACCGACGGCTCGGGGCCGAATGCACTGGCGCGCTTTGATCGCGATGTGCTCGCGCCGGCGGCTGTGCGGTGGGCGATTGTGTTTGAGGGGGTCAATGATCTCGGTGGCCTGTCGCGCAACGGCGAAGTACCGTCGTCGCAGCATGCTGCGCTTGTGCAGCGTGTGATTGCGGCTTATGACCAGATCATTCTTCGCGCGCGTGCGCACAGACTTCGCATCTACGGCGCCACCATCACGCCCTACGTTGGCTCAACCTACTATCATCCGGGCTCAATGAGCGAAGCCGACCGGCAGCAAGTGAATCATTGGATTCGCACCCCGGGGCATTTCGATGCAGTGATCGATTTCGACGCTGTAGTCCGCGACCCTGAGCATCCCGATCGCCTGCTGCCTGTCTACGACTGCGGTGATCACCTGCATCCCTCACCTGCCGGCTACCAAGCCATGGGCAACGCGATTGCGCTTCAACTCTTCGCCCCGCGTTTCCCACTTTCCCTTCCTGCGGCTGCGACGGTTCATCAACCCTAAAATAAAAAAGTGTAAAGGATGTCTGGAGACAATCTGTAAAGTATGTCCCGAAACTTTACAACTTTAGTCGGGCCGTAAATCACTGACAATACGTCGGGCTAAAGAGCGTGTGTGAGATGTCGGTTCCGGAAGGGCACGGCTTCAGCCGTGCCGTAAATAACATGGCCCTACCCGGCTTTAGCCGCTGAGGTTCGCTGAGGTACGTTTTTTCTATCCTCTAACTTCTCTTGAGCGCTGATAAAAAGATGCCCTCAGGGGCTAAAGCCCGGGAACTCCTATTGAATTACGGCACGACACGAAGCCGTGCCCTTCCAGAACCGAGTTCTCACACACGCTCTTTAGCCCCTGAGGGTTGCCCCGTTGCCCACATCATGCGTCCACTGATCTAATGATCGCGTGAACCGAAGGGTGGGACCAATCTGCGATCACGTTCTGTAGCCACTTTGAATTGGGTGGCCCTTATGACCTGCATGTGTTGCGCCGCGCAACAATCCAATGGGCCGCCCAGCGCTGTACCCAGTGTGGAAGTAAATGTGAACCGCGTGCTGGTGCCGGTCGTGGTGCGCAATCGGCAGGGGCAAACCGTAAACGATTTGAAGAAAGAAGACTTCACCGTCCTGGACAACGACCAGCCGCGGGCGATCTCAGCATTTGTCGTGGAGCAACGCCGAACCGAGGCGCCGGTGCACGGAGCAGCAGCCACCGCGACCCCGAACCGCGAAGCGCAGCCGGCGGTGCTTCCGGATCGCATTGTCGTCCTCCTTTTCGATGACCTGCACCTGAACGGTCAAGACCTGGAGCGCGCCAGGCTAGCAGCAACACCGGTGCTGGCGGATACCGTAACCGGCTCGAAAATGGCCGCGGTGGTGTCGCTTTCGGGCGCGGTGAACAGTGGGCTGACACGCGATCTTACCAAGCTCCAGGCGGCGTTGCAGAGCCTGCAACCCCACCCGATCTACCGCGACGACACGACCAGCTGCGGAGCGATCGACTACTATGAGGCCGACCTGATCGAAAACAAACATGACAGCGTGGCTCTGCAGGAAGCGATCAAGCGCTTTGCCCTCTGCAATCCGGGGATACATTTGGCCGGCGGCGACCTGGCGATGGCGCAAGCTCAGGTGGAGTCATCGGCCAGGCGCGCTTTGGGTCTTGGCGGTCAGGATATGCGGGTCACCTATGCGAATCTCGCAGAATTTGTGCGCAGGATGCAGAAGCTGCCCGGTCAGCGCACGCTGATCCTGGTCTCCTCCGGTTTCCTCGACCAGGAGCCCGAAGCGCTGACTGCGGAATCGCAGATTCTGGATGCGGCCGCGCAATCCAACCTGACCATCAGTGCGCTCGACGCCCGCGGGCTCTATACCAGCGAGGTGACTGCAAGTGAACGCGGCCCTGGTGCGGGTGGGCAGAATCTCGAATATCGCCGCAGCGAGATGAGGCTGGAGGAGAACCCAATGTCTGAACTCGCCAACGGAACCGGCGGCACATTCTTTCACAACCGAAACGATCTGAACACCGGATTCCAACTCCTCACCGAGGCGCCGGAGGTGGTATACCTGCTCGAACTTCCACTCGACGCAGCGCAGCCTGAGAATGGTTATCACCATCTGAAGGTGAAAGTAGATCGCGACGGCCTGGAGGTGCAGGCGCGCCGCGGCTACCTGGTGCCGAGAGCGGAGAAAAAGAAGTAGTCGCATGGCTACCTGGATCCCTGCGCGGCGCGCGCTCTCGGTGGATCCTATGATATTGCTGCGCGAGGTGTGAGCCGCCGGCATGGACACTCGATGGGCTTATTCGTACCGGAGCGCGATCAGGGGGTTGATGCGCATGGCTCGACGCGCGGGTATATAGCAGGCCGCGAGCGCCACAACCGTAAGCAGAATGGTGACCCCCACGAAGGTGAGAGGATCTGTGGGCCTCACGCCGTAAAGCAGCCCGGCCATGAGGTGCGAGGCGATCAACGCACCAACCAGGCCCACGGCGGCGCCGGAAATCGCGAGCCCCAGTCCCTGGCGCAAAACCATCCCCAGAATATTCTCTCTTTGCGCCCCCAGCGCAAGACGAATACCGATGTCGCGTGTACGCTCGCTGACGATATACGAGATCACTCCATAAATTCCCAGCGCCGCCAGCAGCAATGCCGTCGCAGCGAAGCACGCCACCATCTCCATCAGGAATCGCCTCGCGGCGAGCGAGGCTGACAGTGCGTCGGCAAGCGTCTGCGCCCCGTAAACAGGAAGCTCCGGGTTCACCGACTGCACCTGCTCGCGCACCTCTGCCGGAATCGAACTGGGGTCCAGTTGTCCGCGCAGAAAGATTGCCAGTTCCCTAGCCTTGGTTTGGTACACGCTCAGATAGATTTGCGGAACGCCCGCGTCCGCCAGCGATTCAGTTCGGGCATTTGCGATGACGCCGATCACGGTGATCCAGGACTCGCTCGACGGCTTCACCTTCAGGCGCTTGCCCAGCGGATCTGCGTTGGGCCAGTAAGTCCGTGCCATCGCCTGATTGATGACCGCGACCTGCGGTGCTCTCTCGTCGTCGAGATCGCTAAACAGACGGCCCCGCAGCAGAGGGATTTCCAGCAAATGGAAATACTGCGGCGAAACGTCCGATTGCTCCACTAGAGCAGGATCCCTGCTCTGAACATCACGCCCCTCCAGGATCAACGGTGACATGTTTCGATCGTGGTTCAATGGGATGGACGCGTCGAGTCCGAGCGCCACCTCCTGCACGCCTGGCAACGTCCTGCCGCGGCGAAGCAATTCGCGCAGAAACGGCGCCTCCTGTGCTGCGCTTCCGTAAATGTCCGTCTTAGGGTCATTGGGCACAGGCAGCCACAAGCGAACGGCCATCACGCGCTGCGGGTTGAATCCCAGCGGGACCTTGAACAACTCCCAGAAACTGCGCAGCAGTAGGCCAGAGGCAATCATCAGCACTAAAGACAATGCGAACTCCGTCACCACCAGCACGTGACGCATTTTCGTTTGTTCCCGCGAACCCCTCGAGCCGCGGCCGTCCACCCTGAGCGTCTGGCTTAAATCCAGCCGGCCAACCCCAAAGGCTGGAGCCAGACCGAAAATCGTACCGGCTAAGACCGAGGCGCTAAGAGCGAACAGTAGAACGCTCCAGTTGATCGATATGTCATGCAGCCGCGGAAGGCTCTCCGGCAACAGTCGCAACAGCGATCCCCTGGTGCCGAACAAAATTGCCAGGCCTGCCGTGCCTCCCAGCAGAGAAAGAAGCAGGCTCTCGGTGAGCAACTGCCGCACCAGCCGATTTCGGGCGGCCCCGAGCGCCTGGCGAACTGCCATCTCGCGTCCTCTCCTGCTGGCACGCGCCAGCAGCAGATTCGCCACATTCACACAACCGATCAGCAGCACCAATCCCACCGCGCCCAACAGCAATATCAACGACTGGCGAACATTGCCGAACACGCTCTCTTTGAGGGGGACTAATTGCACCCGCCACGCGCTCTCGACCGGATAATTGTCTGGGAATTGTTTCTGCAAAGACGCAACCAACGCGTCCAACCGGCTCTGCGCCGCCGCAAGCGTCAGTCCAGGTTTCAGCCGCGCAATGGTTTCCAAAGTCAACCGCGTGCTGCGGAGCGGGGGCGGAGCCGGGTCGGCGGCGAAACCCGTGCCGGCCCACAACTCGGTATTCCTTTCCCCCGGTGTTCGTCCTGGATCGTGAAAACCAGCCGGCATGACGCCGATGACGCGATACAAATCGTTATCAAGCCGCAAACTTCTGCCCAGAATCTTCGGGTCGCCTCCGAAAGCCCGCTTCCAGAGCCCGTCGCTGATGACCACATCGAGCGTGAAGCCGGGCGTCGGATCCTCCGGATTAAAGGTTCGGCCCAACTCCGGCTTTACCCCCAGAAGCGCGAAATAGCCCGGCGTGACCGGCTCAAACTGGATCCGCGACGGCTGCGAGGAGCCGGTGAGATTCACCGAGCCGGATGACTGGAGCACCACATATTGAAAAATGCCGGAACGCTCCAGATCCTTCCACTCAGGAATGGATATGCCTGCGTCCTCGGCCCGGACGCCGGGCAGGTCGTCTTCGAGCCGCACCAATTGTTCCGGGTGAGGATACGACAGCGGGTGCAGCAGCGTGGCATCCACCAGGCTGAAGATCGCTGTGGTCGCTCCAATACCTAGTGCCATCGTCAGAATCGTGATTGCAGCGAACCCCGGCGATTTTGCCAGCAGCCGCACTCCGTAGCGCACGTCCTGCAGTAAATTTTCCAGGAACGGCAGACCCTGCTCCGCGTGGTAATTCTCCCGGATCCCCTCCCGCCCGCCGAACTTTAGCACTGCCTGGCGGCGCGCCTCCGGCGGAGACATGCCGGCGCGAAGATTCTCCGCTGCCTGGAGAGCAATATGTTCTTCCATCTCTTCCCGCAGCCGCTGGTCATCGCGACGACCGGTCACAAAGTTTCTGATTCGCGTCAGCAACCGTCTAAGGAGTCTCACGGCAAATCCTCCGCTTTCACCTCAAAAAACCGCGCGATGATGGCCGTTGTTTGCTCCCAGCCGCGCGTCTCAACCTCCAGTTGCTTATGTCCCGCCCGTGTCAGCCGATAAAAACGCGCACGCCGATTGTTCTCCGAGGCGCCCCACTCCGACGCGATGGCGCCTTCCTGCTCCAGCTTCAGCAGTACGGGATACAACGTGCCCTGGTTTAAGGCCAAGAGGTCACCGCTGATCTGCTCGATGCGCCGGGCAATCCCGTACCCGTGGAGCGGCCCCAGTACATCAAGCGTCTTGAGGACCATCAGCCCTAACGTGCCCTGCCGGACATCCGACTTCTCCTTCATGGCCATGCCCTCTTGGTTTCCAACAGGAATGATGGCACACGTCCTTTTGGATGGCAACAGGAAAATCGCTACCGCTGACTGGATTGCTGCTCGGTTCTGCGATGCCGTTCCAAACCGGCAAACCGCTAGCCCTTAATCCTTGATCCCTAGTTCAGCAATACACTCTGATTCGGGCAATCCAGTGAGAACGTCGGTATCTCAATATCAAACCGCTCGCCCCTATCGCTCTCCATCTGGTAACTTCCGCCCATCATCCCCGACGGCGTGTTGAGTGGGGCACCACTGGTGTATGCATAGCTCTCGCCCGGCTTAAGGAATGGTTGCTCCCCAATAACACCCGGCCCCTTGACCTCGGTCAATTCGCCGCGGGCATTCGTGATCATCCAGTGCCGGCTTCGCAGTTGCACCGTTTCCCGTCCCTGATTCTCGATAGTCACTCGATAGGCCCAGAAATATTGCGAATTACCAGGCGATGAATTCGCCTCAAGGTAGGTAGGCTCAACGCTTACCGCTATTCTTCGTGTGATTGCTATATACGGTGTCCGATTTGCCATAAAGGAAAGCTTAGAGCAAAGTCGAGGGAGGAGCCAGGATTTGTGGGTCAACGGCATTTGTTCTCAGGATCACCCGGCTCTGCCCTCTTTGAACCTCAAAGCCCCACTCATCCTCAATCGGATGCACACCTATTTGCCGTACGTGATTGCTCTTGAACCGGCTGCGGAAGAGCTCTGTTTTGTATCAAGGCACGACTTCAGTCGTCCCGAAAGTGCTTGGTGCCAGCCCCGGACTTTCAAGCCCGCGAGAACGTTCCGGTATATAAATTGATGGCTTTAGCGGTTTGCTACGCGACTGGTTCCGGCTAGGACATCCGCTTATACACCGCAAAGTAGGGTTGGTTAGAGAGCGTCTCGTTAAAGCCGGGGTATAACCACGCGGAACCTTCCTCGTCCTTCAGCTCGAAGTAATACTGCAACGGGTATTCGGAATCGGTGTATTCGGCCGGAATCGCTCCCGAAAAATGGCCGTCCTGACCGCTCATGGCGACGGATTTCCAGCGTTCTGCCTGATTGACATGCCGATAGCAGAGGCTGACGCTGCTCAGTCCCGCGGTGGGCGGCGCGATACCCAGTGACAAGGAAAGCGGTTGTCCCGCCTGAAAGAGATCCGGCGGTGTATGGGCACCCTGTGCGCTGGGCCGGCTGCTGCGGTGGGTGGCAGCGCGCATGGCCTTCGCGATGTTCTGGCGCGCGCGCGCCGAGGCGGGCGACCCCTGTACTTTGGCGCGCATCGCTGCCAGATCGGTATCGATGCCGGCCAGACGGTCGCTCCAGTGACCGCGCCGCTTGGGCACGCCACCGTAAGAAACGTTAGATCGATAGACGCGAGCCGCGCGTGCGGCCATCGCTGCCCATGCGTCTCTTGCCGTCTGATACTGCGCCATTGCGAGTGTGCCCGCCTCAGCATCGCCGGTCTGCTGCCAGATCTCAAACAACACCGCGCTGCGCAGCTTGTGCGCAAAAAAGGTTCCCAGGCCAATCTGGATAAGGACATCCTCTTCGATGCGCCGGAACTCAGGCGAAGTGCGCGAGCGGCTTGTGCGACGTGCCTCGTCCAGAGCCGCACGCGATGCCGTAGTGCAATCCTCCACCCATTGTGCCACCTCAACGGGCGGGTACTTCACGCTGGGTTGATCCGCGAGCAAAGCCCCTGTGTACTCGACGACGGTCGAGAACATCTGAGGGTCCAGCGGACTTACGGTGCCGAAGACTTTGGGGGTAGGTGTGTCGCCGTACGGTGAAGGTTCGCTGCCCTGCACGATCGGCATGTTGGTCGGCATTTCGTACCAGAGATCGTGATTGCTCGCCGAATCCAGATGAGCCGAAGTAAGCAGAGGCAGGATGCGGCTGGCGCTGGCAAGCGAGGATTCGATGGCGATGGCGCCGCCTCCGAAGCCGGAGCGAAGGTACCTGCGCCACGCCTCAGCATCGGCATCAGGATCATAAAGTTTGCGACCCCAGACGCGATAATAGTACTCATACTTTTGCCAGTCGGCTTTTGGGTCGAGCGACGCGTCGGCATACGCACAGCGGCCACCGGCAACTCCCGAACCCTCCCGGCTTTTAAATGTCAGTGGCTCCATCAGGTCGAGGCCCGCAGCGCCGCAGAAGCTGGCCGAGCGCGCATAGGCGGCGGCCATCTCCGGGTCAACGGAGAGAAGGTGACGCTGGGTTCCGGGCCACGAGCGAAAGAGAAGCCGATACCGGGCGCCCTGGTGCAGAAAGTCCCCGTAGCCGTAGCGGGTAAAGAGCCTCGAACCGCTGCTGAGGCTGAATAGCGCCGATTCCGTCTTGGTCAAGTTGGCGTGCGGAATCTCAAGCGCCCGGATGTCGGCCTGGTGATAACCGAGGCTCTGATGTTCTGCAGAATACTTGGCGCCTAGCTTCACCGGCATTCCTGTAGCAACGGCGATGTCAATCATCGTCTGATTCACACCCTTGGCGTGCATATCGATCTCTATCTCTCGACCGGCGCCCGAGATTGCTTCGAAAAGGGTCTTCCAGAAGGGATAACTCCCCTCGGGGATGCCGCTTTCGCCGTGTACACGCAGGGTGAGTCCCTGAATTTCCGGACACTCTTTCAGAATGACGGCGAGAGCATCGCGGCAGTAGCCGGCATGCGTTTGCGGCGTAAGCCCTTCGATCTGGTGGTAGGCATTCGGACTATCGGTCCATTGGTAAGCGTGCGTCCAAATGCCGAGCTGAAAATGCAAACCGCGAGCTCCGGTTTCCGCAGCAATGAAGCGGAGCATTTGGAAATTGCGGTCGCGCTCTGCTTTGCTGACCGGCAGCGGCGTAGGCAGCCGCGTGCCATCCGGCGCGGCGAGTTGCATGACGCGAACGTCGGGATATCCGGGTACGTCCACGAGGTAAGGGTAAGGGAGATGGAGATAGTCGTCCGTTACTCCCCTGGGGAAGTCATACTCCAGACCATAGGCCATGGTAAAGCGATTGAACCGATTTGCGGCGATCGAATCGAGATATCCAGTCCAGAAGGCTTTATCGTAATACCAGGATTTATCTTCGAGTTCGGAACAGAAGTAGCGGCTGACGCAGCGCACATCGTTCGCCGGCTTCTCCTCCACCACATCGGTGAGGCGCAGAGTTTCTACGGGACTTGAGCCATAACGAACGCGGTCGGCGAGCTCGAGCAATCCATAGACATAACCTCGCACGTCTCCTCCGGATACCAGAAGTGCGGGCGTGCGGCCTACCTTTCCCGAGGAAAAACGCAGACTTTCTGCCGCGGTGAGCGCCGCGCCTTTGGGAAAACCGCGAGCGAGCTGCGACTCGGGAGCGGAGACGACGATGCACCACGAAGCGCCGGCAGCGGCACCAGAGGATGACGCTATTTGGCAGGTCACGCCCTTCGTCACTAGCGCGTGACGCAGTTGCCCGGCGGCTCTCCTGGCAGGTCCGCTCGAGGCCGCGGCATTTGCTGGATCAACAATCAGTGTGCAGCGTTCAGACGGTGCTGCAAAAGCGCCGTGCGAAACCCTGCACGCGGTTGCGGCACCGGCCAATTTCAAAAAGTCTCTGCGATCTACATTCGAGAGAGCATCAGGCTTCATCAGGCTCTCACCAAGGATTGTGGACGCTCAATCAGGGACTGTACCCCTAACTTAGTCCAGGTGTTGGGCAACAAGTAGTTGGTGGAACTCCGGTGTGGTGCGGAGCTGGGCGAATTCCTTGTCCCCCATGAGGAGCCGGCGATTGTTGAAACCAGCATCCAAGGCTTTGCGCAGGTAAATGAGAGCCTGTTCGTTCTTTCCAGCCAGCGCGTAAGCTTTTGCCAGACAGTAGTTGATGGCAACCCGCTGGCGGCGCGAGACCCTCTCCTCGATGACCTCGGCCTGGTCAGGATCAAAACTATTTGGATTAAGCTCCAGGGCTTTCTGATAGGCCTTTACGCCCTCCTTGTAGTTCCCCTCGCTGAAGTAGGCCGTGCCCAGATTGCGGTAGGCGACAGCAGAGTTCGGCCCATATTTAAGCGCCCTCTTATAGGTTTTTTCCGCCTTCTTGTATTTGCGCTCGCCGTGGTAGACGGCAGCGAGGTTGTTGAGCGCGTCGGGGTATCGCGGATTGAGAGTAAGCGCCATCTGGTAATTCTTACGAGCCTCTTCCAAGGCGAAGAGATGATGATATGCGACCCCAATCATGTTCCAAGTGGCGGCGGACCGAAGCGTGCTCTGTTGATAAGCCGAGATAGCGGCGGCATAGTTCCCATTGACCATAAACAGGTCACCTTGCGCCTCCGGCGGCATGGTGGAGATGGTGGCGTTCTGGGGCGGCGGACTCTGCATCATGGCCGCATTTGCCGTTGCGGGCGATGGCTTAACTGTTTCTGCGAGGAAGGTGTGCGAGCCTGCCAGGATGGGAATTGCGAGCCAGACGCAGTTGCCCAAGGACTGGCTGTAGCGACGGCCCCTCATGAATCCCTCCTTTCCCAATGCAGGTCCGGTGGACGAGGCCTAAATCATACTACCTGCGGCCCCGAGTGATCCAAGTCCTGCCGATATCTACAGTAAGGGTACGAGTCGAAGCGACCAGAAGGCCCATCGAAAGGCTGTGAGTACCGGGAGCCAGATGTCCAAGGATGGAGCTTGTGGACTACACTAGGCAGGTTGTATTCGGGGTCAGTCAAGCGCCCCTCAAAAGTGTCTAATCAAGAGCGAATTTGGCGCACGGCGCTCCCGATAGCGCTTCTCGTGCTGGTGATCGGGACTACGCTCGGAGGAGTGTGGCATTGTCATGCCATTTCTTCGCCCGACGCCTGCCCGATTTGCCATCTGAGCCATCAGGCCATCGCGCCAACGCCGGCAAGCACTCGTGTATACCTTCTGGTTCCCACAGGACCTGGACCAGAACCTCAACATTACAGCTTCATCCTGAGTCCCGCCGTCAGGCACATTCCCGCTCGGGCGCCTCCCGCATAAACAGTCCCGCTTTTACGTGCCGCTCGCGGCACACCAATCCGTGTACTGCTCTGCTTAAGAAGGCTGACTGCCCATGCGTTTCGAACGTTTGCGTCTTCTATTCTCTATCGTCGCCATAACTGTTTTGTGTGCCGCCGGGGCACAATCCGCGCCGGCACAGGCGCCCGTACCCCCGGCGCAGACACTGGCCCAGAATCCGGCATCGGTGATGATTTCGCTCGACGACGCCATTCAGATGGCGCTCCGCCACAACCACAACCTCCTGGCTGCACGCACCACGATCCAGCAAAGCGAAGCGGAAGAGATCACGGCGAATCTGCGTCCGAACCCGGTGATTTTGAGCGATTGGCAGTTCTTGCCGATCTTCCAGCCAAGTCAATTCAGTGCGGATTACCTCGACAACATCGCGCAGTTCGACCTGGGCGTCAGCTACCTGTTCGAGCGGGGTAAAAAGCGGCAACACCGCCTGCGGGCCGCCAGGGATATTACGGCGGAGACCCGGTCGCAGGTCGCCGACAGCGAGCGCGGTCTTGCTTTCAACGTGGGCAGCGGATTCATCAACGTGGAGCTCGCCGAATCGACCCTTGCGCTCGCCCAGGAGGATCTCAATAGTTTTCAGAACACAGTAGATATCAGCCAGGCCCGTTACAACGCGGGCGACATAGGCGAGGGAGACCTACTCAAGATCAAGCTGCAGAAGCTTCAATTCCAGACCGACGTATCCGCGGCGCAGCTCGCCAGGGTGCAGGGGCTCTCGGATCTGCGCCAGCTGCTGGGCTACGAATCGATTGCGCCGGACTACGACGTAGCCGGGGCATTCGATTACCAACCGGTCAAGGGGAACCTGGACGACTTTCAAGCAAAGGCCCTGCAGAACCGGCCGGACCTGCGCGCAGCCCAGCAGGGAGTCACCGCTGCCAACAGTCAACACGCTTTGCAACAGGCCATCGGCAAGCGTGACATCACGGGTGAAATCAACTACACCCACATTGGCTATCTCAACGACATTTCTCTTTTCGGGCAAATGCAGATGCCGATTTTTGATCGCAACCAGGGGGAGATTGCACGCGCCGCCTACGCCATCACCCAAGCGCAGGAGCAGGAGAGATTCTCCAACGGCCAGGTGCTGACGGACGTAAGGGACGCCTTTGAGAATTTGCGCACCAACGACCAGGTGGTGGGACTCTATCGCTCCGGGTATCTGGACCAGGCGCGGCAATCGCGCGATATAAGCGAGTATGCCTACCGACACGGCGCAGCCAGCCTGCTTGATTTTCTTGATGCGGAACGGAGCTACCGGACCATACAACTCGCTTATCGGCAGGCGCTCGCTTCCTACCTGCTCGCACTCGAACAGCTTCGCGAAGCCGTGGGAACCAGGAGCCTGCCATGATCACTACATCCATCACGGTCAAAAGTGCGATGGCACTGGCCTTCGCCCTGACGCTCACGGCCTGCAGCTCGAACGATCGTAAAGGAGCAGGCCAGATGACATCCTATTCCGCCAATACTTCGACGTCTGCGACCGCCCAGCTTTTTACCATTCCGCAGGACCAGCTGTCGCACGTCCAGGTAGTAACCGTTCAGCCCACCACCTTGACGCGTACGCTTCGGCTGACAGGCGCGGTTGCCTACAATGCTTTCAGCACTACGCCGGTTATCACCCAGGTCGGGGGACCGGTCAGCCGGATTCTGGTAGTGCCGGGGCAGCACGTCAAGACGGGCCAGCCGATGCTGGACGTAAGCAGCCCTGACTATTCGCAGTTGCTGGACGCTTATTTGAAGGCAGCAGATTCCTTCCGGCTGGCGGACAAGAACTGGGTCCGCGCACAGGACTTATACCAGCACCACGCCATCGCCCAGCGCGACCTGGAACAGGCCGAGTCAGACCGCAACCAGGCGCAGGCAGACCTCAACGCGGCGGATCAGGGGATGAGGATTCTCGGCATCAAGAACCCGGGCGACCTGGCGAAGGCGCCGAGTTCGGCGCTGATTCCCGTGCTTGCTCCCATCGGCGGCGAGGTGGTCGAGCGTCTCGTCTCGCCCGGCCAGGTGGTGCAGGCGGGTCAAACCCAGGCCTTTACCATTTCAGATTTGAGCACGGTCTGGGTTCTGGCCAACGTGTACCAGGCGGACCTGGCCGCTGTTCGCCCGGGCGACGATGTGGTGGTCGAAACGGACGCCTATCCCGGCAGTTTCCACGGAAGGATCTCTTATGTGTCGCCGGCCCTCGACCCCAATACCAGAACGCTGCAGGCCCGCATTGTCGTAGACAATCCCGGGGAGAAGTTGAAAAGGGACATGTATTGCACCGTCACGGTGACGGCAGGCTCCATAGCTAACGCGATCGCCGTACCGGACTCGTCGGTGCTGCGCGACGATAACAACCAGCCGTTCGTATACCTGGCCACCGGCGCCAATCAGTTTGGCCGGCGCGACGTGGAGATCGGCCAAAGCCTGGAGGGGAAGACGCAAATTCTACGGGGCCTGTCCCCGGGAGAGAGGGTTGTGGGCGATGGCAGCTTGTTCCTTCAGTTTGCTAATTCGCTGCAACACTGAGGAGACGGCTTCCCATGATTCATCACATTGTTCAGTTTGCTCTGCGCCAACGGCTTTTAATCCTGCTGCTGGTGGCCTTCATTGCCGTGGGGGGAGCGATCTCATTCCAGCACATGCCTGTGGACGCCTATCCCGATCTGTCACCGCCGATGGTCGAAGTCATTACCCAATGGCCGGGACATGCAGCCGAAGAAATCGAACGCCTGGTGACCATCCCGACAGAAGTGGAAATGAACGGCGTGCCGAAGATGGCTGTCATGCGTTCGATTTCGCTGTACGGGCTTTCCGATGTCATCATGACCTTCGACGAAGGCACCGACGACTATTTTGCCCGCCAGGTGGTTTTCCAGCGCTTAAGTGAAGTGACTTATCCAACCGGCGTAACCCCTACGCTGGCGCCGCTCGCGAGCCCGTCAGGGCTTGTCTATCGTTATGTGATCGAGAGCCCGGACCGTACCCCGCAAGAGCTGAAGGTCTACGAAGATTGGGTGATCGAGCGCGAATACAAGCAGGTCCCCGGGGTCGCCGACGACTCCGGTTTCGGGGGCACGGTGATGCAGTACCAGGTGCTGCTCGATCCGGCCCGGCTTTACGCCTACCACGTCACGGTGCCGGCCGTGCTGCAGCAGCTCTCGGTCAACAATTCCAACGCCGGCGGCGGATTCTATTCGCAGGGCGGCCAGTTTTATTATGTTCGCGGCCTGGGCCTGGCGCGCGATACGCGGGACATTGGCGACATCGTCGTGGGCTCGCAAAACGGGGTGCCGGTGCGCATTCGCGACATCGGTGACGTCACCATCGGAGGCGCTCCACGGCTGGGTGAATTCGGCTTCAACAAGAAGGATGATGCGGTCGAGGGCGTCATCATGATGCGTCGCGGCGAGCAGACGCAGAATGTGCTCAAGGGAGTGGAGGCAAAAACCCGGCAACTGAATGAGAATCTTCTGCCCGCCGATGTAAAGGTGCTGCCCTACTACGATCGCAGCGACCTGGTTCAACTCACCATCGATACCGTCGAGCACAACATGGTCGTGGGTATGGCCCTGGTGCTCATCGTTCTGATGGCTTTTCTGGTGAGCCTTCGCGCCGCGGTGATCGTCGCCCTTACCATTCCGCTGGCCTTGCTCTTTTCGTTCATCTTCCTGCACGCGCGCGGTGTTGCCGCCAACTTGCTTTCGATTGGCGCCATTGATTTTGGAATTCTCATCGACGGAACCCTGGTGATGGTAGAGAACGTGTTCCGCGAGCTGGGCGCGCGTGAAGGCCAGAGCTACGACCTGCAAGAGGTCATACTCGCGGCCGCCAGGGACGTCGATCGCCCTATCTTCTATTCTGTCGCGGTCATTATCGCGGGCTATCTGCCCATCTACGCGCTCGGTGGGCCGTCGGGAAAACTGTTTAAGCCCATGGCTGACACGGTGTCGATCGCCTTGGTCGGCGCCCTGATTCTGACCCTCACCTTCGTTCCAGTCATGTGTGCTTACTGGTTCAAGCATGGGGTGCGCGAGCGCGTGAACCGGCCGTTTGAATGGTTGCGCGAAAAGTATGCGGTGGAGCTCGACTGGTGCCTCGACCACCCCAAAACGACCATGTTCGTGGCCAGCTTGATTTTCCTTGCCACCCTTCTGCTCGTCCCTTTCATCGGCGGCGAGTTTATGCCACACCTGGACGAAGGCGCGCTTTGGGTTCGCGCCACCATGCCTTACACGGTCTCGTTCGAAGAAGCGAGCAGATTCTCGCCCCAGGTTCGCAATATCCTGATGAAGTACCCGATGGTGACCGATGTCGGCTCCGAGCTTGGCCGTCCCGACGATGGCACTGATCCCACTGGATTTTTCAATGACGAGTTCTACGTGGGTCTTAAGCCTTACCATGACGCTGCCTGGAAGAGCGGTTCGATCCATAACAAAGCCCAGTTGGAGGAGGACCTGCAGAAGCAACTGAGTGCATTTCCGGGTGTCATCTTCAATTACACCCAGCCGGCTGAAGACGCGGTGGACGAAGCGTTGACTGGGCTCAAGAGTGCGCTGGCGGTAAAGATTTACGGACCCGACCTGAACGTGCTGCAAAGCAGGGCGCTCGAGATCAAGCGCCGGCTCTCCCAGGTGCCGGGCTTTACCGATCTGACCGTGGTCCGCGAGCTGGGCCAGCCCAGCTTACTGATCGACGTAGATCGCGACCAGATTGCCCGCTACGGCATTAACGTTGCCGACGTAGAAGCGGTGGTACAAGCGGCGGTGGGCGGGCAGGCGGCGACCCAGGTCATTCAGGGGGAAAAATTGTTCGATCTGGTGGTGCGCATGAAGCCGGAATTTCGCGAGAATGCGCAGCAGATTGGCAACCTGCTGGTAGGCACGCCGGCAGGCCAGCAGATACCACTCAGGGAGCTGTCGAATATCCACGAGGCCGGCGGCGCGTCCTTCATCTATCGCGAAAACAACTCGCGCTACATTGGCGTGCAGTACAGCGTTGAGGGACGCGACCTGCAGGGCGCCGTGCTCGCTGGACAGCGAGCCATTGCGGGTCTGGAGAAATCTTTGCCGCCCGGGTATCGGCTCGCCTGGGGCGGGGAGTACAGCGAATTTCTCGAAGCCAAGCACCAGATAGAATTTATCGGCCCGCTTGCCTTGCTCATCATTTTCATGATCCTGTTCGCGCTTTACGGCAATTTCAAATTCCCCATAACGATTGCTCTTGGCGTCGTGCTGACCGAACCTGTAGGCGCGCTGATTGCGCTCAAGCTCACGCACACCCCATTCAGCGTGTCGTCGGCGCTGGGCCTGCTCGCGCTGATGGGGGTCTCGGTGGAAACCGCGGTTATCCTGGTTTCCTATATCAACAAGCTGCGTCTGGAGAATCGCGACATCCGCACCGCCACGCGCGAGGCTTCGCTGCTGCGATTGCGGCCTATCGTGATGACTGCCATGGTTGCTTGCCTGGGGCTTCTGCCGGCGGCGCTTTCCACCGGCATCGGTTCCGACACACAAAAGCCTTTTGCGATCGTAATTGTTGCCGGGCTGGTATCGCGGCTCTTGCTTGGTTTCTTCGTCAACCCTGTGCTCTACGAGATGGTCGCCCGCGATGGCGACGTCTTGCAGGTCTGATTGGATGGCCTCTCGCCGTGCGGCGCCCTAGCAGGCTGCGGAAAGACTCGGTGTTGCGCTTACGTACGGCCTAAAGAGTCTGCGTGAGAACTCGAAAAACAGACATCAGGTGGGAGAAATTCGAGAGCGGGCGAGAGAGGCAGGGGCTAAAGCCCGACATATTCTCAATCGTTTACGGCCCGACTAAAGTCGTGCCCTGATACAAAACAGAGCTTTCGCGCAGCCCGTAAAGTTGTCCCCTGAGGGAAGTCCAGTTCTCACGCAGGCTCTTAAGCCGCTGAGGTACGTTTTCATCCTCTAAATTCTCTTGTGCGCTGATAAAAAGATGCCCTCAGGGGCTAAAGCCCAAAATATTTTCAATCGTTTACGGCCCGACTAAAGTCGTGCCCTGATACAAAACAGAGCTTTCGCGCAGCCCGTAAAGTTGTCCCCTGAGGGAAGTCGAGTTCCACGCAGGCTCTTAAGCCGCTGAGGTACGTTTTTCATCCTCTAAATTCTCTTGGGCGCTGATAAAAAGATGCCCTCAGGGCCAGCCGTCTCATCCCATCTAAAAGGCCGTACCCTTCAAAAACTTGGGTTTTTCCGCAGCCTGCTAGGGCTTGAGGGCCACAGAAAAGGGACGTCCCCAAAAAAGTGCGCAAAAAGCGATAAAAGCGATAAAAGGCCCTATTGAGCTTCTACCGGTTCCTCGTCTTCGGCTAGCGAATCCGCATTTTCTTGGTGTTGGTCCGCTGCTGTGGCCACCCAGCGGGTAGAGGGTCTACCCCCGGTGGGCTCGCTTTGGATGCCCAAAGCACCGAGGGCAATGAGTGTTTCGAGGGCAGCGTCGATACGGTCGGTCTCCATGTGGCCATGAAAGAGGCGCACAATTTGATACTTCGACAATGCGCCGCCGGCGGCGTCGATGGCTTCGCGGATACGGTCGGCGATGGGATCTCCGGTGGACCTGCCGAAGAGGAGGGTGGCACTGGCGTAGCAGTAATCCCATACGGCGAGGGCGGCCTGGAGGTGAGGCAGGGCGATGACGGGGGTGGAGTCCAACGCGGCGTAGATGGCGCTGAGACGCAGGACCTGGGCCTCGGCACGACTGGTGGCGGCGCCGCGCATACCCGGACGAAGCTGACTCAGGCTGGGATAGCAATCCCGCCAAAGCTTGGCGGCCGCAGCGTCGCGGCGAAACACGATTTCTGGAGTTGCGTTAGCCCAGTCGAGGGCGCGGCGAAGTTCGCCGGCCACTGGGGATAGATCGTGGGCGGTGAGGCTTCCGCCGTCGGGTAGGCAATTGCTGCGCTCGACCCAGGCCCAGAGGCAGCGGTTGGCAAAGCCGTTATGGGCTTCGGTGGGGTGGAGATTCGGGGTGAGCTCACGCTGGGTGATGTGGGCAATGAGGCTGATATGGGTTCCGGTGGCGTGCACCGGCTGGTGCATATTGAGCGCCGGGAGATGACCACTATCCCAAGCGCAGCGAAGCAGGGGTGATAAGTTCCCGCTGCCGGACTTGAGCGAACGGAGGACGGAGGCGAACTCCTCAGAGAGCGCGAGGAGCCGGCGATCGGTCGAAGGCTGCTGATCACGAAGAGTATGGACAAGGCCGCCGGCTGTAAGGCGAGCGGCGGTGACGCGGGTAGAAAGCCAAGGCTGGTCGACTTCCGCAAAGAGGCGGGCGATCTGACTCCAACTGGTTCCCTTGCGCGCTTTGCTGGAATCGCCTACGAGGACGAGAAAGAGGTTCAGACCGTGGCGGGTGGCATCCACCATGCAGTGAGGTCCGCGACCCACCACGTTGCCGAAGGCGGCCAGAAGCTGGAGCAGAATGGCGGCGGGATGCGCCTCGGTGTGCGGAGCGATGGTGCGGACGGCGAGTCCGGCGTAGCCGTGGAGAGCGGCCACGGGGAGCCTGGGCGAAGCTGAATCGGGGAGCGGCGGTGGCGCGGCAGGAGAAGGACGGGGCTGCTCCTGTTGTTGGTTGTGTGGCTGATGGTCAAGCGGGAGGCGGCGCAGCTCAGCCCTGCGGGGTTCTACGTCCGCAAGGGTTAACCGCTCCGGCCGCAGGAGGTCTGCGCTGATATGGGCTGTCATGATTTGACACTATTCCTGTTCCGAATGGTTGTCGAAAACTCATTAGTTACCCCGGTAAAAGGTGACTTAATTTCAATAAAAAGATGAAGTGGCGCGCGACGTTTTCCGGAAGTGTCAAAAATCATTGACTATGCAGTTACTGGAAGGGGTCATTTTGGTTCGATGTCAAGCCAGTTAAGCTGAATATTTTTTGGTTGAGCCTGGCAATAGGTCACCTGGGAGCCGAGTAACTTACTAATATCCGGATAAGAAAGTAGAAAATAATTTTCGATCACTCGTGCTTTGCTGCCCCGTTTAAATCTGGCGTATGAGCAATTCGAACACTCTCTAAACCTGGGATCTGTTTTCCTTGTCTTTGGCGGGTTGCCTGGCACGGGCAAAAGCAGCATCGCGCGCTCTTTGGCTGCAAGAATCGACGCTGTGTACCTTGGAGCGATACCATCGAGCCGGCGAGGGGGTTGTTTCGTCCTCCGGTTTTGTCACGGTGGTGAATAGGTATCGTGTCACCGCATTTCCCTTCGTCAGGCGCCTTCTCCAGTCCTCTCAAGCCAATTCAAAAAGTGTAACTTTTGGCTCCATTGAGATGGCTAATGTTGCACAGGCGTTTGCAGCTTGTCGGCAAATGGCTCGGGCGCGTGAATCCTATGCACGAATACTAACGCGCTGAAACTCTTCGCGGGAACAAGATGCCCGGTTCCATTCTCATCACGGACGGACATCCCGCGCATCCATGGCGAGTTCTGGTCAACATTGGAAAAATCAAGAAGGAAGTCATGGTCTGACAACTTCGACAGGGCACTCTCAAGCTCATAGTCGGAGCTGGATGGCAGTTTCCGAAGCGCCAATGGCGGATCCGCTTGATCGTCAACTGAGATGGATTGAGGGTCAGTCACTGATTGCTGGGCTTTGTCTGTTCCGGAACGGTCTTTCCAGCGGCGTAGTTGTTAATCCATTCCGGCGGATCAGACTCGCTCATCCCAAGGCGACCAAAATTACGCTCCTTTGCCCAGCGATAGCCCCACATCATGCCATATTTCGTGACGTACGTGTCTGGAATGGCATACGCAGGATCGTGTTGTGCTTCTGCTAGACTGACAAATTTGTAGCCGCGATCGCGGAAGAGAGCAAGAAGGTCGTCGATGCTGTCAGCATTCAGCAGGCTGTCATGAATTAGCATGACCTCGGGCGGTTCATAGGCGAGAACACGGCGGTTCAGAGCCGCATAGAAATCGATCTCGGTTGCGCTGTATGCAAGGTACTCGTGGCGGATGCGGTCAGCCATGGTCGAGTCATGAGAACCAACTGCGCGAGCATAAGCGGCAGCGAATGTGTAGTCAGAAGTATCAATTGTGCAACTGGCGACCTGGTAGCCATGCGTCTTAAGGTACGCGTCAAGATCGTCGTGTTTGGCTTGGGTATCGCCCGTGTCGTTATAGGGAAAACGGAAGAATTGGAGTTTGCGACCATTCGCGGCGAGCAGCGGTCTCAGTGTGGTGTCTGCACGCGCAACGTCAGATTCCATTTGCTCGGTGCTGATATCGGCAAAATTGGGATGTGAGTAGCTGTGACTCCCAAGGTCGAAACCTGCGTCTAGCCACAGTTGCAGTGAGTGTTGGCCAACGGCACCGGCCTGCTCGACACCTTGAGTGATGACAAACCCCGTCACTGGGGCGCGAGCCCGGACTAGACCGGCAATCAAGTGCTGGTTGGTCGTATCCATCATCCCTGGCCGGGATGATCCGTCGGGGTTGAGTGGTGCACAATTGGCGCAAGGCAGGTCATCGACCGTGATGGCTACTGTGCGCGTTTGTGCTTCAGTAGCAATAGCTATACACAGGAGCAAGAATCCGGCAGTACGCATGCCCAGAATTGTACGGCGCTGCACCAGATTAGTCTCGACAGTCGGCCAGGCCCCAGCAATTCGGAAGTGGCGTATCGCGGTATGCTGCGGCGTTTTACGGGACCAATCCTGGAAATGGGTGCAAACCCGTGCTCGATGAGCGCTTTGGCCTGTTCTCAACCACAGAGAACTGTACTTGCCGAAAACAAGACTTCACCGGCAAGTCGAGGATCACGAAGCTTACCTTTCCGAGTCAAGCCTTCGTCGGCGGACGCCTTCCGCGAACAAGGCTGTACAGATAAGCCATCATTACCGCTAGGCTGATCGCCAGAGCTTTGTACGGCGCGGGGACGAAAAGAAACGCCGCGTAGCAGAGTATGCCACGGCCGATCGCGTGCTCCATGCCCGTCCGATCATCCGCTGCCCAGCCGTAGGGGATCCAGATCATTCCCATAAGGATGGCCCCGCCAAGAACGTACAGATTCGGATCCCGGGCAGTGTATGCAGCCACCAGGACCAGTGGCCACAACAGAATGACCATCCCGAGCGATTGGAAGAACATCCCCATTACAGGGTTGCCACCGGTTCCCGCGCGCATGGTGCGGCCGCGGAGACGATCGATTAAGACCCCGAGGGGAAAGACCATTCCGCTGCCGAAAAGCACCAGGAGTGCCACATTCTGTAGGGGTAGCCGAAGGGATGCCAAGGCAACCACGCCCCAGAAGATCATGCCGGCAATCGGCATCGACAGAGTGGTGTTTGCTAGAAAATCCGCGCGGAGCTCGTCAAGTCGCGAGGCAGCGTTCATTCTCTCCTCCTATTCTTGTGCCGTCAGTCTATATGTTATTTTCCCTGTTCTGATGGAACCTCACAGTGCCAGCACTCAGCTCCGGCTGGGTTATGTTGGCGATCTGCAAGCTATCTGGCTCCGGCCAGACAGACCGCGACTCGCCGCAATGCACGAAATACGGTGTTTTCGGCAACTACGGAGCTGGGACCTCTCTCCATCCCATGTCGATTGGTGGTAAATCGCCAATGCGCTCACCGATGCCGATTACTCCTCAAAAGTCGGCTAGTGTCCGCCGATCTGTCTGGGCAAGATCGTCAGTTGGCATACCCAACAGGCCAACGCCCCCAGAGCCATTGGACGGACCTATATCTATGTCATCAGCGATTGGCTTTCATCGGAATATACCTTTCCTCCACCAATCAACGGAAACATGACTGAACCGTCGCGCTCACAGTCAGCCTCCGCCGAGCGCCCGGTAAAGTTGCACCAGACTTTGATACTCGCTCCCTCGCACCTGCGCGAGTGTCAGTTCTTCGGTATACAGCGACCGCTGCCCGTCCAGCACTCCAAGGTAGGTCGTGGCGCCGCCTTTACATCGCATGTTCGACAGGCGGACAGACTCCTGCAGATCGGCGACGCTATCTTCCAGGCGAAATCGCACCTGGTGCTGCTTCGAGTCTTGTCACGACCAAAGAGCCTTAAGAAAGGTGTAGCTGAAAGTTTTTTCATGACGGCTCCCCTGGTCGAAGACGCAATCAACCGGGGCGCCAACAGCCCAGGGATTACACTGCGGTCTATGCGAATTCTTCCTCGTTGGTCTGCGGTTCTGCTGTTTCTTTCCACTCTGCCTGCCATCTCCGCCACTGCCCAGGACCTCGGCTCCGGCATCGCCTTCGCCCGAGCGCAGCATCTGCAGCACGGCATCAACACCGCCATCTGGTTTGCCCAGGCGCGCGACTACTCGCCACAGCGCCTGCGCACCTTCACCACAGCGGACGACATCGCGCTGATCGCGCGCATGGGCTTCGACCACTGCCGGCTCAGCGTCGACGCCGACCCGCTGATCGAGTGGCAACGCGCCGGCAAAGAGACGCCCTTCATGACCGAGCTCGATCGCGCCGTCGAGACCATGCTCGGCCACCATCTCTCCGTCATCATCGACATTCATCCCAGCAGCGAGTACAAGGCCGAACTCTTTCAGGGGCCGACGGGTATGGCGGGTTTCACTTCACTGTGGGGGGCGCTGGCCGCGCATTTCGCGCCCATCGATCCCGAGCACATCCTCTTCGAGATCATGAACGAGCCGGAGCAGAACGATCCGTATCGATGGCAGGGCATGGAAGCAACGGTCGTGGATGCCATCCGCCAGGCCGCTCCGCAGAACACCGTCATCGCCGCTGGAGCGCACTGGTCGGGCCTCGGCGACCTGCTGGTGCTCGAACCGCTGGCCGACCCCAACATCATCTATACCTTCCACGACTACGATCCGTTCCCCTTCACCCACCAGGGAGCCACGTGGACCAACACCGCGGTGCGGCCGGAGCGGGCGATTCCTTACCCTTCCACTCCTGAGAACATCGCGCCCAAACTTGATCAGGAGCCGAACCTCGCCGGCCAGTTCTTCCTCGACACCTACGGCGAGGACCGCTGGGACGCCGCCCGGGTCGAGAACACCATTGAATTCGCGGCACGCTGGTCCCGCCTGCACTCTGTGCCTGTTTACTGCGGGGAGTTCGGCGTGTTGCGCGACTACGCGCCGCCTGCCATGCGCGCTCAGTGGCTGCACGATATGCGCGTGGCCCTGGAGAAGAACCACATCGGCTGGGCCATGTGGGATTATCAGACCAACTTCGGCGTAGTCACCAAAACCAACGGCGTCACCACGCCCGATGTCGATGTGCTGAACGCGCTGGGCCTGCAGCCGCCGCGGTAGCCTTTGGAACTCGGTCGCGGGAAGGCAGCATGAGCCCTGTGTGAGATTTCTTCTCGAGGAACACCTGTCTCGATGTTGGTATCGTACATAGCCTCCCTTGGATGCTATGGTGCAGCGGTACCGCACGTCGGACTCAGCGGCGCCGAGTGATCGAGCCGTATGGCGCTATGCTTAGCAGAAGGACCTGACTGACGGTCATCAGGACAAATGCAAAAGACTTTCTGGCGCTTCTGAACGTGGAGGTGCATCCCGGCCTGATCGTACTTCGTGAAGCGGTCTGTCACGTCAGGAGCGATCGGAGCGTATCGAACCGGTGCTGCGGTATCTGCTTGAACGGAACGATCCTAATTTCATGCTGAACAAGGTGATCGAGGTTGAAGCGCCGGATCGCTTCTCGACGCGCGGGTTGCCGCCTCCCTTTCTTCTCCCTTGAGAAATCACCGCTGTGCCGGCAATTCTTTTCGAGAAGAGGAAATCGAGGAAGTGCGGTGACATCGTAGCTATGTAGTGTTCAAAAACAATCATTTACTGCAATAGGATATGATGTCGCCGGGTTAGCGCCTGAAGATCGGTTGCTGGGGGAGGATTGCAGATCCCTCCACTCCGCTCCTTCGGAGCTCCGGTCGGGATGACAAGGAGAGGGTAGTGGCTTTCCTGGGAAGCTGCGATTGGGATGAGTGGATTTCAGGCGGGAAAGTAGTCTGATTCCCTGTCGATCGATGGCGGGGGGGCCCAAAAAGCCCGTTCATTCCACACTTAACTTGCTACCGGCAAGTCGTTTGCTGGAGATGACTAGATCGAGCGCCATGCTGCCGGAACTGTGAAACGGCGATACAAAGAAGTCGCGCTGGCTTGGATAACTTACAAGCGGTTTGCACGAGAATACGTCGACGTAATACCCATTCACTGACACCAGCGTTCATGCGCTGCAATAGGTATGCTGTCGGTGCATTGGCCCATCAGGTGGGAGAAATTCGATAGCAGGCAAGAGAGGCAGGGGCTAAAGCCCAAAATATTTTCAATCGTTTACGGCCCGACTAAAGTCGTGCCCTGATACAAAGCATAAGAGGCCGCGCGCCCACTTCCTCCACAAATCAACGAAACGACCGTCGCGCTTACTGCCAGCCTCCGCCAAGTGCCCGGTAAAGCTGCACCAGACTTTGATACTCGCTCCCTCGCGCCTGCGCGAGTGTCAGTTCTTCGGTATACAGCGACCGCTGCCCGTCCAGCACTTCAAGGTAGGTCGTGGTACCGCCCTTGTAGCGCATGTTCGACAGGCGGACAGACTCCTGCAGATCGGCGACGCTATCCTCCAGGCGAAGTCGCACCTGGTGCTGCTTCTGATAACCGATGAGCGCATCGGAGACGTCCCCGAACGCGCGCTGAATGGTTTGCCGGTACGCGAGCAAAGCCTGCTGGTGCTGTGACTCAGCCAGGTGGAGATTCCCGCGCAGCGCGCCGCCGGTGAAAATCGGCTGGCTTACCTGGGCGCCGTAAGACCAGAAGCCGAGCTGCGAACTCATGAGGTTGGAGAAGGTACTGCTTCTGCCGAAGGAACCGCCTCCCGACCCAGTCAGCGAAATTTGCGGGAAAAATGCCGCCTTGGCGACCCCGATTTCCGCGTTCGCCGCAACCAGAGTCTGTTCCGCTTCGCGAATATCAGGGCGGCGCTCGAGGATGGAGGAAGGAAGGCCCGGCGGCACTTCGGGAGGCAGCGGTTGCTTCACCAACGCAAGCCCGCGCGGCACATCCTGGGGATAATTGCCCAGCAGGATGCTGATGGCGTCTTCCTCCTGACCGATTTGCCTTTCCAGATCAGGAACGGCGGCGTTGGCAGTATCGAGCACCTGCTGTGCCTGGAGCACATCCAGTTTTGTCGCTACCCCGTGGTCGAGGCGCAGCCGGGTGAGTTTGACCGAAGCTATCTGGGCCTGGACCGTATCCCGCGTGATTTGCAGTTCGAGGTCGAGTTCGAGCAGAGTGAAGTAATCGGCGGCAACGTCACTGACCAAAGTCAATATGACAGTTTGGCGTGCGTCTTCCGTAGCCAGGAGCTGGGCGCGTGCGGCCTCGGTTGCGCGGCGCAGACGGCCGAAGAAATCCAGCTGGAACGCGGCGTCGGCGGAGAGGGTGAAAAAGTTGTAAGTGTTTTGGAAGCTGGGGTCTTTGCCGCCGCTGAAATTGCCGTTCCCTTGCACTTGAGGAAACAGGTTCGAGCGGGTGATGGCAAGCTGGGCGCGCGCGGCCACGATGCGCTCTGTGGCCAACTGCAATTCGTAGTTTCGCTTGAGCGCGATGCGAATTAGCTCTTGCAACTTCGGGTCCTCAAAGACCTGCCACCAGGGAAGATCGGCATAGGATGCAGCCTGAGCCTGAAGCTGAGGATTCTCGGACAGATCACGATAGACCGTAGGAGTTGGAATGTTCGGCCGGTGGTAATTGGGACCGACCATGCAACCGGCGAGCGAACCGGAAGTCAACATCGCCATCAGCAATCTTGGCAGCTTCATGAAGTGCAACTCCGTTTGTGTTTTGCAGTCTGAGGAAAAACTCTGCTTTGTATCAGGGCACGACTTTAGAGGCTGCGGAAAAAGTCGATACCTAGCGAAATCGCAGCCCTCAGCGGCTAAAGCCGTATTGATTCTACAGTTGTTACGTACGGCCTAAAGGCCGTACCCTTC
>Ga0302325_10005048_pt1 | contig 30291 bp, 21 predicted proteins | sample Palsa_T0_2_FD_201948 | JGI IMG/M metagenome (GOLD analysis project Ga0302325, IMG submission 201948) | Peat permafrost microbial communities from Stordalen Mire near Abisko, Sweden - Palsa_T0_2 | ecosystem: Environmental > Terrestrial > Soil > Palsa > Peat permafrost | place: Sweden: Abisko... | reverse complement strand
GCATGCGTAAACCGCTCATAATGCCCGAGATCGAGGTCGGTTTCCGCGCCGTCGTCGGTGACAAAGACCTCTCCGTGCTGAAAAGGCGACATGGTGCCCGGATCGACATTCAGGTAGGGGTCGAACTTCATCAGGTTGACCTTGAGGCCGCGGCTTTCGAGCAGGCAGCCGATAGAGGCTGCGGCCAGCCCCTTGCCTAAACTGGACACGACTCCGCCCGTCACAAAGATGTACTTTGCAGACATTGGTGCAACCTCTTGATTGGAATGTTGGGATTGGACGTACCTGGTGGGCACAATCAAGTATGACAGATGATTGACCTGAATGGAAGAGGCAAAATTCGGCGTTCTTGTTCTGCACGCAACCGTAAGAGGGCTAAACTTTTAGCAGGAAACTGAGCTGGCATAGCGCAGCCGACGTGAGCCAATGGCCGACAAGATTAGGATCGTCAAAACCGACATCACCACCCTAACCGTAGATGCGATTGTCAACGCGGCCAACAGTTCGCTGCTCGGTGGCGGAGGGGTAGACGGAGCGATCCATCGCGCCGCTGGGCCGGAGCTGCTGCACGAGTGCCGCCTGCTTGGAGGCTGCAAGACGGGCCAGGCAAAGCTTACCAAAGGTTACCGGCTGCCGGCCAAGTACGTCATTCACACCGTAGGCCCAGTCTGGAATGGCGGAGCCAAAGGCGAACCGGAACTGCTGGCAAGCTGCTATCGCTCCTGCTTTGCAATTGCGCGCGGGCAGGATCTGCGCAGCATCGCATTTCCCGCGATCAGTTGCGGCATTTACGGCTATCCCATCGACCTCGCCACCGAGATCGCAGTGCGCGAAACGCTTGCTGAACTGGACGGGAACAGCGACATCGAGAGCGTGATTTTTGCCTGCTTCGGCGATCAGGTCTACGACGCTTATCAGCGGCTGCTTGGATAGAGGCATCAGGCCAGAAAAAAGGGCAGGCATGATTCGCCTGCCCTCTTTGTTGTGTCGTACCGTGGGTTAGAAGTGGAAGCCTAGCTCGGCCGTCAGCGCGCGCGGAGTTACATAATGCGTGCCGCTGAAGGTCGAGAGAAAGTTATACAGCGCATACTTGTTGGTCACGTTCACTGCGGAAAGATGCAGGCTCCATCTGTCCTTGTCGCCGTGAAAGAGATTGTCCTCGCCGACCGACGCATCGAAAAGATCGCGAGGTGCAATGCGAGGCGGGTTCTTGTCGTTGTTGCCCGTGCCGGGCGCGGGAATCCGCACCAGGCTCGAGGTAAACTCTGAAGCCAGGCACGCGGCAGGCAACGGATTGGTTGGCGTAGCACGCTGGCCGTCGCAGATCAACCCAGCCTGGGCTTCTTCATCCGCTGTCAGCTTGCTCAGGTCAACCGCGGGCTGGCCGTTGAGCAAAATCGACGTGTCTCCGCAGGCGCTGTTCGGATCGTTCGAGAGCGGGTTGTAGCAGGGCACAGAACCAGCCACGAGGCCGCTGTCGTGACGCCAGTTGAAGCCGATCCATGGCCCTGTCGCATTTCGGATCTTGAATGGCGTCTGGTATTGCACATGGGTAGTCTCGTTGAATTTCTCATCATGGTCGATGCGGAATGGAAGGCCGGTAGCGCCAACCGTTGCGCCCGCGCCGCCAACCTGCGGCGGAAAGAACCTGGCGGCGACGGAAGACATGACCACGTAAGCAGAGAAGTTGTGGAAGCTCGGAACATCCGCGCGCGCGTCGAAGCCCGGCACCTTGGCATTGTGCCAATCGATGGGGAAAGTGATCGGCGTATTGCCCAGCACACTGAAGTCGAATGCGTTGTGCGTGTACTTCCAGATGTAATCGCCGCTTAACACGATGTTCTTGCCGAACGCCTGCTGAAAGCCGGCGTGGAATTCATTGCGGAAGCCCGGCTGCAGTATCCCGCTTGAACCGGGGCTGCAAGCCAGCAGCGGACTCAGGACTGCGTTCAGACATCCCTGGCTGGACAGGATCAGGTTCTCGTTGAATGGAGTCTCAAGCGTTCGAGCATACGAGATGCGCAACACGGAACTGGTGGGCTTGACCTTGTAAGAAATGCCCACCCGAGGCTCAACCTGGCTCGCTGTCGTCAGGCCGTTGTAGATATCTCCACGAAGCCCCACATTGAAGATCCAGTTGCCCGTCGTGATCTGATCCTGCGCGTAGAGCGCCAGCTCTTTCACGTCAGTATGTCCCGAGAAATTGAACAATGCGCCGCCGCGTGTCAGATCGTAGGGCGCGAGAACAGACAGATAGTTGGGATTGGGCAGATTGGCTCCGCATGCGCCTGTCGAAGCGTAGCCGGCAACAGGATTCCCAGCCGCATCCACGCACGGTGCGTTGTAGGTTGGGTCCACGATTCCCAGCGTGTCGTTCTCATTCAGATAGGTTTGCGAATACATGGCGCCAACCTTGATCGAATGAATTCCCCTGTTGTAAGAGACATCCGCGTGAGCGCCGGCATTGGTCAAAGTACGGGCTTGTCCAATGGAGGAAGTCTGCAGGTTTGCAGGTCCACGGTCGGCAAGGAAATTGTTGCTCGGATAGTAGTTGTACGCATCGCGGCGGACATACGGCCCCAAGTTGAAGACAGCGAAATCATTGAGCACACGCGTGTAAGTCGGAGCGATGTCAAAAGTCCCAATCTCCGAACGCTGGTCGGCATTCCCCACGCTTCCAAAGACCGGAGTCGACGTAGCGCCATCGCCGATTACATTCTCGACGTTGAGATTGTCATAGGTGTCCGGCGTCTGAAACCATGACCGGCTGTAGTTCAGATTGAGGTGAATGGAATCTTTGGCCGTGAAGCTGCGATCGATGCGGTCGAAGGCATTTTCCTCGTTGCCCTTGGCGTGAAAGACGCGGAACTCGGGAGAGTCCAGGAATTTGCCTGTATTCAGTCCATCGATTTCGATGAAGTTGCCAAAGTTCTTGGTTCCATAGCTCAGGTCTGCGCCGCCGGTTGCAGTTCCAAAACTTCCGAAGGTGCTGGTAACGCTTCCGGTTGGCGTGGTTACGCCCTGCCCCGAGCGCGTGGTGACCTGGATGACAAGGCTGGTCTTGCCGCCATATTCCGCTGGGGGCGCGCCAGAGATGACCGACATCGACTGAACGGAGTTGGATGGAAGCTGGTTGGAGAAGGTCTTGCTCTGTTGATCGGAGATGTTCTGCCCATCGATCGAGAACGTGTTCGAAGCGTGATCGCCCAGGCCGTGCATCTGCCCGTTGGAATCCGAGGCGATGCCAGGAGAAGTCTCCGTGACCAGCGAGCTCAAGCCGGAGGACTGGCTAACCAGCGGAATTTTTTCCATCAAGCCGCGATCTACATCGGTGTGGAAGTTGGGATCATTCTCCAGCAGATCTCCCGCATCAACGGTCACAGTGGTGGTCGCTGCGCCAATCTTGAGGTTGTCGGTCAACGCGATGGCGACCGGCGAACGCACATCGATATCTCGCGAGTAGTGGTCGAAACCCTGTGCGGTAATCGCCAAATGGTAGGTATTGAAGGGAAGGTTGGGGAACTGGTACTTGCCGGCGTCATCCGAGACCACCGACCTTGAGTATCCGCTGACGGAATTCTGGATGGTCACCTTGGCGCCAGGAACCAAAGCGCCGCTACCGTCCATCACTGTTCCGTTCAACGTGCCAGAGTTCGTGCCAGACTGCGCCACAAGCGCCGATGCCACACAGAGAATCCATAAAAATGTAAGAAGTCGGAATACAGGGCCGCGAAGAAACGGCATAGGAAATACCTCCACATGAGTAATAATGCACCTTGCAAAGTTTCCTGAACTGCGGCGGGCGTATCGGCCTGTCTATACGACTCATCCTCAGCCCCATCCCCTATGGGATGTTTCTCATTCAATGGGGTGAGGCTGGGTTCGATTGGGCCTGCGCCTGTTCAGGAAACGCGATCGCCGCAGAGATGAACTACTAGAAACTGCGCGCGCGTCGTCCTGGCATCTTAGGCTTCCGTGGGAGGGGGTCGATTGAAGAGCGTGCAGTGCCAGCGCCGGACGACTGCGTGAACCACCGGAACTGGAACCGGCGCAGAGGCTCTGACAAAAACGATGGCCGCGGTAACCACTGCAACCGGAGCCGCCGAATGCATCACCACGCAGATCGGGCAATGATCGGCATCGGTAGCCGCGGGGTGGACGTGAGCCACCTGGACAAAGGTCAGCAGGGTAAGCAGCAGCAAACAGATCAGCGAAGTCGTGCGCATAGCCCATGGCTTGCGCTCGCTCCTTCGTTTCAGACCTGATTGGCCGCCGATTTCCATTAGATTCCTGCCTACTCTAATAGAATACACAGATTGAACTCCTGGACGCGTTCTTTTGCAGTGCTAAAGTGAACGAGTTTTCGTTGAAATGACAATGCAGTGACATTCCGCGCCGGACAGAGAATTTCGCGACGACCATCGGACGCCCTCATCGTCTAAACTGTCGTCCATGCCGCTTCGCCCCAATTCGCGCATCTTCCGAGGCTTGCCTTCGCTCGCCATTTGCGCGCTGCTCGTGGGCGCGGCAGGATGGCAGACCTCGCCCGCGCAGGCCCAGAGCAGCGACGATCAGGAGAAGAAGACGCCGCTCCCGCTCAAGCCCAGCGTTCCGGGCGTCCAGGTCAACCATCGCCTGATCCTCAAAGACGGCACCTACCAGCTCGTCCGCAAATACGAGATCCAAGGCGACCGCGTTCGCTATATCTCCGTCGAGCGCGGCGGAGACTGGGAAGAACTGCCCTACAGCCTTATCGACTGGGTCGCAACGCGCAAATGGGAGCAGCAGGCCGAACAGGCCGCAGCCGAGGCGCAATCTCCCGCCATGCAGGAGGCGGCTGAGATCGACAAGGAAGAAGCCGCCGAGCGCCTGGCGCAGAAAGACCGCATGCCTGAGGTCGCCCGCGGGCTCAATCTTCCCAACCAGGACGGCGTCTTCGTCCTCGACGAGTATCAGGGCACGCCGCAACTGGTCGAGCTCGTTCCCTCGACCGGCGACCTGCAAATGGCCCGCCAGCACGGCATCCGTTCCGTGCTTCCTTTGCAGGGCCAGTTGGCGCATGTCGAGCTCGAAGGCCAGGCGGCCAAGATTCATCTTCATGTCAACGAGCCCACGCTCTATCTATCCCTGGACTCGCCCGACGACATCCGCGTTGCCTCCGAGCAGGTCACCGCCAACGCCATCACCGTCGACACTCGCGGCGCATCCCAGGTGGCCCATCCCAAGCGCGGAGCGACCTCGGCCACCTCCGGCTTTGCCATCGTCCGCGTGGATGAGCGCAAATCCGTGCGTATCGTGGGGACCGTCCACGTCAGCCCAACCGGCAACATCACGCAGGAAGAAAACGTCATCCCCATGACCGCCGAAGTCCTGCCCGGCAAACACTGGCTCAAACTCAAGCCGACAGCGCCGCTATTGATTGGCGAGTACGCCCTGATCGAGATTCTGTCGCCCAAAGACATGAACGCAACGGTCTGGGACTTTCAGGTAAACCCCCGCGCCGGCCTCAATGAAACGGCTATCGGGCCGATCGACGCAAAGTAATTTGAAGCCAAAGTTACGGTTGAATTTGGTTGCACCAGGTGCTACACTTTGAAAGTGGGAAATCGAGCCGAGAAATCTCAACGGATTTTTAAGACGGCCTGGTTTTCCAAAGCATCCGCGAAATCGCTGATTTCAGGCATTGAGCTTTGCGCAGCCATTCGACAAGTGATGCTGGGGCAGTGCGATGACTTGGGTGGGGGAGTTTTCAAGAAACGCTTGGGCAAGAATCTGTACCGCTCCATAGTCATCGCAAAAGGCGGACGCTTCTGGGTATATGAATATCTGTACGCAAAGAAAGATCGGGACAATATCGGGAGCGAGGAACTGGTTGAGTTCCGGAGACTCGCCAAGGCATACGAAACGTTGCGAGAGCAGCAGGTAATTGAGTTGATCCAGAGCAAATCCTGGATGGAGATTTGTTATGAACAGAAAGCCTAAGTTCGATCCCAGATTCAAGAGCGATGCATTCGAGGCAATTCACTCCTCGGCATCAGCTCTGTTGCGCGTTGGCGCCATCGATCAAGCTACGATGCGCGAATTCGATGAGTCCTGTCTCGCTGTTCCCGCTCCAATCGAACCGCGTCAAATCAAAAAGATTCGGCAAAGCCAACATGTAAGCCAGCCCGTCTTTGCCCGCTATCTCAATACCAGCGAGTCCACCATCGAGAAATGGGAAACAGGCGCCAAGAAGCCAAGCGGCATGGCTCTAAAACTGCTGTCCATCGTCCAAAAACATGGATTGCAGATACTCGCGTGACACCGACGCTGGACCGGTGTTGCGGAACAAGCTCGGAGATGAAGCACGATCACTCCGCCATCTAACTTTGGGTCGCAATCTGCGAAACCGCCCGCTCTTGCCATTTACCCCGCGTAAAGTCAGGAAATTTAGCCGGCGCACTCCCTCCAGCCACCGAAAGCTTACTCAAAGGCCCAGGCGCCGACCAGGCCGCGGCGTCATACACATCCATATCCGGCACGAGCCCCTCTTTCATGCACTGCATCAGGCGGTAGAGCATGATGTAGTCCATGCCGCCATGGCCTCCGAGCTTTTTGGCGATCTCGCCTTCCTGCTTCCACAGAGGATGCTGATGTTCCTTGTAAGCATCGATCGAGGCCCAGGCTTCGTCGCCGGGCTGCCCGTCAAAATAGATGCGCGGCGGATAATCCGCAAAAACGCCCTTGGTGCCGGCAATTACGTTGATGCGATCGTAGGGATGCGGATTGGACGTATCGTGCTTCAGCGTAATCGTGAGACCCTTCGCGGTCTTGATCAGCGAGGTGTTCAAGTCTCCGGTGATGTACCGCTCCGCCTGCCTTGGATCCGAAGCCGCCAGATGCGCTTTGCGATAATCGTCCAGTCCGCGCTGCGGCGTGCTCATGGAGACCATGTAATCGAAGCGGTCGCCCCGTTGAATGCCCATGTAGTTGGCCACCGGCCCCAGCCCATGGGTTGGGTAGAGATTGCCATTGCCCTTGGTGTGAAAGCTGCGGCGCCACAGGCCTTCGCCTTTGTTCGAAAACAGTTCTTCGCGAAGATCGTGAATGTACGCGCCTTCGCCATAGAGCAGATCGCCGAAGAGCCCTTCATGAACCATGCGCAGGATGAGCGTTTCGTTATATCCGTAGCAGCAGTTTTCAAGCATCATGCAGTGCCGCCGGGTCTGTTCGGAGGTATCTACAAGCTTCCAGCACTCCTCGATGGTCGTCGCGGCCGGCACTTCAACGGCAGCGTGCTTGCCATGCGTCATCGCGGCCACGGCCATCTCCACGTGCCAGTTCCATGGCGTGGCGATGATCGCCAGGTCGAGATCGTCTCTGGCCACCAGCGCTTCAAACGCATGATCGCCGTTGGTGTAGAGTTCAGGAGAGCTCTGCCCTGCCTTGACCACCAGCGACTGCGCATGTTCAGCCTTTTCGCGCACAATGTCGCAAAGCGCCAGTATTTTTACGTCGGCGGCGAGCAGGTTTTCGAGCAGGCTGGTGCCTCTTCCGCCGGTGCCGATGATGCCTATGCGGGGATCCTTCACCGGCGCGAACGGCACGCCGATCATACCGGCCGCAGGCGATTTCGCAGCTTCCGCATGAAGCGCCGAGACGCTCAGGCCGGCAGCAGTCAGGCTGCCGAGCCGGAGGAACTCTCGCCGCGATAATTCATCAAGCCCATGGGTTATTTCGTTGTTCATATCGCTCCTGACATGGATAAATTCCGCTCTAAGCCGCACGCCCGTTTGCGTTCCCGTCGGATGTCCCACCAATTCGTCTACCGGATCAATATACCTCGCGCCAAGCGAGCCCTCGAAGTCGCGTAAAAACCTGGTGGCATCGATCCAATGCCATGTGCTACCTTACAGGCCACACGGCAATCCAGGTTAGAGCAACGCTGTCTCTTGGGGTAAGCCAAAATGCACGCCACGATCGGCGCCGAATATCCCGCAGTCATCTCGTCTCCAGCAACTCGTCCGGCCGCGGTCTCGCCGCCCCCGCGCAATGTCGCCGTCGACGCATATCGCGGCCTGGTCATGCTGCTCATGATGGGCGAAGTATTGAACTTCTACAAGATGGCGAAGGCCTATCCCAACAGCCTTTTCTGGCACGTGCTCGCCTATAACCAGACCCATGTCGAATGGTCCGGCATGGGGCTGCACGACATGATCCAGCCGTCCTTTACATTTCTCGTCGGCGTCGCGCTTCCCTATTCGCTCCACAGCCGGATACGCAAAGGACAAAGCTTCGGCAAGCAACTGCTTCACACCGCCTGGCGCAGCCTGCTGCTCATCGCGCTCGGCATCTTCCTTCGCTCCACCGGCAGCACCCAGACTAACTTCACCTTTGAAGACACACTCACCCAGATCGGCATGGGCTACACCTTCGCCTTCCTGCTCGCCTACTGCAGTCCCAAATGGCAGTGGACGGCACTGGGCGCGATCCTCTTCGGCTATTGGCTTGCCTGGGCGCTCTACCCCGCTCCGGGGCCGAACTTCAATTACGCCGCCGTTGGCGTGCCCGCGGACTGGCATTACAACTTCAGCGGGTTCGCCTCCCACTGGAACAAGAACAGCAACCTTGGCCAGGCCTTCGATGTCTGGTTTCTGAATCTGCTGCCGCGTGCGTCGCGCTTTGTGTATAACGGAGGCGGCTATCTCACGCTCAGTTTTATCCCCACGCTGGGCACCATGCTGCTCGGTCTGCGCGCGGGCGAGTGGTTTCGATCCGCCGCGCCGAAGATTCCCATCAGGCGATTCTTCATTGCCGGCGCGCTTCTCGCCCTTGCGGGCCTCATTCTGCATTTCACCGGGATTTGTCCAATTGTGAAACGCATCTGGACACCGGCGTGGACGCTCTTCAGCGGCGGAATCTGCTTCCTGTTCCTCGCCGCATTCTCCTGGATCATCGATGTCAAGGCAAATCGCAAATGGGCCTTCCCGCTGGTGGTGGTCGGTATGAATTCGATCGCGGCTTATCTGATCGCGCACCTATGGGAAGACTTCATCGTGAACAATCTGCATATCAATCTCGGATATCGGATCTTCAATGTTTTTGGCGCAGGCCTGGAGCCGCTGATGCTGGGCACAGCCGTGATGCTGATCTACTGGCTGATCCTGTACTGGATGTATCGCAAAAGCCTTTTCCTGCGTATCTGAACGAGGCGCGTCGTTACTCGCGAATCGAAATCCCCAACGCCTTCATCTTGCGATACAAATGGCTTCGCTCCAGGCCAAGCAGTTCAGCCGCGCGGCTTACGTTGCTCTTCGCCTCTTCGATCTTCTTCTGGATGTAATCGCGCTCATACGCATCGCGCGCCTGTTGCAGCGTCGAGAAGTCCTCACTGTTGCGCAGGCTGCCTCGCTGCGTCAGCGGCGGCAGGTGCTTGCGCTCGATCCGCAACGCCCGCGGGTTGAGGATCAAGACCCGCTCCACAAGATTCTTGAGCTCGCGTACATTGCCCGGCCAGTTGTGCTGCGCCATTGTCTCCAGGGCTTCTTCGCTGATATCCATGCGCGGCCGGCCATACTGACGGCCAAACTCGCGCAGAAACTCCCGCACCAGCGGCGGAATATCCTGCTTGCGCTCGCGCAGCGGGGGCACCGAAAACGGAACCACGTTGAGCCTGTAGAACAGGTCCTCGCGAAAATTTCCCTTCAAAATCTCTTCTTCAAGATTTTTGTTGGTCGCCGCAATCACACGCACATCCACGCGAATCGGCTGTGTCCCGCCGACCGGCGTAAAGAGCTGCTCGTCGAGGGCAGATAGAACCTTGGCCTGCGTCTTCAGGCTCATATCGCCAACCTCGTCCAGAAACAGCGTTCCCCCATCCGCGCGCTCCAGCGTCCCACGCTTCTCCGGCGGACTGCTCGTCGAAGGCGCCCCGATGGACGCAGCAGAAGAAGCCGGAACGGGAAACGCCCCATGCCGATACCCGAAGAGCTCAGCCTCGATATGCGACTCCGGAATTGCGGCGCAGTTCAGCTCTACAAACACGCTGTCGCGCCGCAGGCTTTCCGCATGGATAGCCCGCGCAATCAGCTCCTTGCCCGTCCCCGACTCGCCATAGATCAGCACCCGGCCATTGGTCGGCGCCATCAGCCGGATCTGCTGCCGCAAAGCCTTGGCCGGCACGCTCTCGCCGGTGAGAATGCTCTGCACAGAAAACTGCCGCTTGAACTCATGATTGTCCCGCCGCAGACGCCGCGCCTCGACAGCATTCTTGAGCACGATCAGCGTCCGGTCCAGCGATAGAGGCTTCTCCAGAAAGTCGTACGCGCCCAGCTTGGTCGCCTTCACCGCCGTCTCGATCGTCCCGTGGCCGGAGATGATGACCACCTCAGGCCGAGCCTCGGCCGCCAGCGCGTGAACATCGCCAAGCACGTCGAGGCCATCCCGGTCCGGCAGCCAGATATCCAGCAGAACCACGTCGTAAGGCGCGTCCTGGAGCAGCATGATGGCCTCCGCCGCAGTGCCCGCGGTGGCTACGCCATAGCCCTCTTCGCGCAGGATCTCTTCCAGCGAACCGCGAATTTCCGCCTCATCATCGACGATCAGGATATGGTTCATCGAACACGATCCTCGGAATCAACCTACTCGGATTGTAGTCTGGATATACGTTATGCTGCCTACGTCGGCTCTTTGCTTTCCGCAGCTGGTCCGCCAAGAGAACTGTGCCAAAGGAGCACTCCTACATTCCATGCGTAAACTCTCCGGAAAGAAAGCACTCGTTTCCCTGGCTCTCTTGATTCTTGCCGCCGGCACATTGGTACATCGCATCGATGCTCAGCCGGCATCGGCCAAACGCGGCTCCCATGCGGGCGCGGCAAACGAAACCATCCCCGCGCTCATGGTCAGCGACATCCACTTCGATCCCTTCCACGATCCGGGAAAAATACAGCAGCTTGCGGACGCACCCGCAAGCCAGTGGAACGCGATCCTGGCAGCGCCGCCCTCGGCCAATCAAAAGCAGGCCTTCGACGCGCTTCAACAGCAGTGCAAACTGCGCGGCGTAGATACCTCCTACGACCTGCTTCAATCCAGCCTGCAGGCCATGCGGGCGCGCCAGCCCGATGCGAAATTCATGACCGTGAGCGGCGACCTGATGGCTCACGCCTTCTCCTGCCGCTTCAAAGCGCTTCTACCCCAATCCACGCAAAGCGATTATCAGTCGTTCGCGTTGAAAACTCTCAGCTTCGTCGTCTCATCGCTGCAAACTACCTTCCCCAAGATGCCCATCTACGTGGCGCTTGGCAATAACGACAGTGGATGCGGCGACTACAAACTCGATGCGGGAAGCGACTTCCTTGCCCAGGCCGGCAAGATCGTCGCCGGCGCTCTTCCCCCATCTCAGCAGCAGGATGCGATCAAGCAATTTGGAGAAGGCGGCTATTATGGCATTGCCATGGCAGCGCCCATGAAAGACACGCGCATTCTGGTTGTGAACGATGTATTTCTCTCGCCGAAATACACCACCTGCGGCGGCCTGCCTAACACCACAGCTGCCAGCACCGAGATGGACTGGCTCAAACAGCAGCTAGCCAGCGCCCAGCAGGCCGGCCAGAAGGTCTGGATGCTGGGCCATATCCCACCCGGCGTTGACGCTTATTCCACCGTCGCAAAGTTGAAGAACGTCTGCGCGGATGCAAAGCCCGTCATGTTTCTATCCTCCGGCGCAATGGACGACCTGATGCTGGAACACGCAAGCGCGATCCGCCTGGGCATCTTCGCTCATACCCACATGGACGAACTGCGCCTGCTCCAGCCCGAAGGCGGCGACCCCTCACCGAACGCGGATCACAGCGTCGTCCTCAAGCTGGCGTCTTCCATCTCACCGATCGACGGCAACAATCCATCCTTCACCGCCTCCCGCATCAACCCTTCCACTGCCACGCTCGAAGATTACGAAGTGTTCGTAGCCTCCAACCAGACCGGCGTCGGCGCCACATGGCCGGAGGAGTACGATTACGCCCGCACCTATCACCAGCCGCAATTCTCACCCGCGACTGTCCAAGACACGGTCGTAAAGTTCCAGGCCGACCGCGAGGCAAAACAGAAAATCAGCGAGGACTACATTCACAATTACTTCCCCGGCGACCGTTCTCGCGAACTCACGCCCTTCTGGCCCCAGTATGCGTGCTCATTGGCCAACTCCACCGCGAAATCGTATGCCGCCTGCGTCTGCACCGCGGGCAAATAGCGTGACGTACCAGTCAAACGGAACGAAAAGATCGCTTTTTGCAACATTAGGATTGTGCTACCGGAAACGGCGGATCCGCAGCGTGTGCCGCCCCGACCGGTAGAGTCCGTTCACGTAGATGGTCGCGCGGTTCTTGGTGGAGAAGATCACCTGGCGAATTCGAAGCAGCGGCGACCCTCTCGGAATTTGCAGCAGCTCCGCCACGCGATGGTCGGCCTGGGTGGCGTCGATCTCTTCGTCCGCGTAAGCCAGCTCCACTCCATAGTCGCGTTCCAGCACCGCAAACAGCGAGGTCTGATCCAGCGGAAGGTCCATTAAAGTCGAAAACTCATCGCCGGACAAATAGCATATTTCCAAAGCAACCGGTTCATCGCCCGCCGACCGCACGCGCTCAATGCGCACCAGACGGCTGCTGGAGGACAAACCGAGACGGGCAGCAATCTCATGCTCCCGATTCACGATGCCGGAAGAAACAATCCTGGAACGCGGCACCAGCCCCAGGCTCGCCATTTGTTCCGTGTAGCCGAGCAGCTTGTTGAAATGAACCTTGGGCAATGCGACAAAGGTGCCCGCGCCGTGCCTGCGCTCGACCACGCCCTCCTGGGCAAGGTCTGCCAGCGCGTGGCGTGCCGTCATCAGGCTCACACCGTGAATCCGGGCCAGTTCGCGTTCCGAATCGACGACATCACCCGGCCTGAGCTTGCCCGAGTCGATCCGCTGGCGGATCGCGCTCTGAATCCTTCGGTACGCCGGTTCTTCTTTGCTGTTGCGTTGTGTCATGTGTGCTTCGTTCTGGCAGGACAGGTATTCTCTGTGCAGCTTTTTCAGTGGGAGCCAATCTCAACATACCTCAGTCATGCCGCTTGCCGACATAAATGATTGCTATAGAGCTGCTTATGAATCTACAAATGTGCTATAGAGTTGTCAATTGCAATCCAGAAGTTATTTCCCACTGAATTCGCAAAACGATTCCTGCCTCAACCCTGGCGGCAAGCTCAGGCCCGGCTCGCACGGTCGATTTTCCGTCCTCCGATTGCATTATTCCAGCACAGACCTTTAGTTGCCCCTGAAATCGTTTCCACAACCCGAACTCAAGCGGGGTGAGAATTTCACAGTTTTTTCTGCTTGACAGTGGCTGTTTACCTGCTATATAGCTCTCACAAGGTCTAAATTCACCCATCCAGAGAAAAGGCCGTCGACTCGTATTTGAACAGGAGATCCAAATGAGACTCAAAAATCGATTGCTTCGAATTGCGGTTGGCGCCGCCTGTGTATTGATCTTGAGTACATCGCCAACTGCGCGGGCCCAGCAGGCTGCTGGGTCGATTACCGGTACCGTCGAAGATGCTTCCGGCTCAGTTCTCGCCGGCGCTACGGTTACCGTGCGTGACGCGGATCGCGGCACCACCTGGGTCACCAAAACCAGCGACGCAGGCGTCTACGAATTCCCCAGCATCACCGCGGGCAATCTATCCGTCAAAGCCGAAGCGCCGGGCTTCTCCACAGAGCAACGCAGCACTTTCGCTCTGGTCGTCAATCAGGTTGCGCGCGTGGATTTCCGCCTTCAAGTTGGAAAAGTCAGCGAAACCGTCAGCGTCAGCGATGCTCCCCCACTGCTGCAGACCGACTCCACAGAAGTGGGCACGGTTCTCGACGCGAACGAGGTCACCTCTCTTCCCCTTGTAACGCGCGATCTCAACCAGTTGTCGTTGTTGGCCCCAGGCGTTGTCAGCCCCAACATCTTCGCGTTTGAATCTTCGCAGACCACCTTCGGCACCGGCCGTCCCTACGTGAACGGCGCGCGCGAACAGGACAACAACTCCACTCTCGACGGCATGGACGTCAACCAACCCGACAACAACGACGTGGCCTACGTGCCCAGCCCCGACGCGATTCAGAACTTCAACATCATCACCAGCAATGCGCCTGCCGACTTCGGCAACTACATCGGCGGCGTGATCGTCGAGTCGATCAAATCAGGCACCAACCAGTTCCATGGAAATCTCTACGAGTACTTCCGCAACAACATTCTCAATGCGAATAGCTGGCAGGACAAGACCAACGCTTACCTGCAGGTTCCGTCTGCCGGCAACCCCAACGTGTATGTCCCAACAGGTGTTACCCTCCCGCGCCCCGTGCTGCAGTGGAATGAATTCGGCGGCACCATCGGCGGACCCATCATTAAGAACAAGCTCTTCTTCTTCGCCGACGAGCAGACTGAACTGAACAACACGCCAAGAACTGCCCAGACCAACAGCATCATTCCACAGCAATATCTAACCGGCGACCTTTCGAATCTCTGCACCAGCCAAGGCGCCACGTTTGTCAACGGCGTCTGCTCCAATGCGGCACTCCAGCTTTACAGCCCGGTATATCTCACCGGCCCAAACGCCGGGCAGGTAGCTCCCGTGGCCAGCCGTCAACCTTTCCTGAACAACCAGATTCCCATCAACAGCAAGGTCGCGGGAGCTATGGTTGCCTCTCCACTTTTCAACCAGCAGTTCGAGCAGCAGTCCTACTACACCAGCGGTTACGTACACTCTTATCAGGGCGACGTCAAGATCGACTGGCAGGCTTCGCCAAACGATCACGTCATGGGCCGTTATTCTCAGATGTACACCATCAACGAGAGCAGCAACGGCACCGACGTGCTCACCCCAAATCTGACGCGCGAATATCCGCTGAAGAACTTCGTCGTCAACTACGTTCGCACCATCTCTCCCTCGCTGGTCAATGAAGTACGCGCCGGCGCGCAGATCTTCCCGGCCAACGACCAGGTCTATACCAACGCAACCAGCGTCAACCTGCCGCAGCAGTTCGGGCTCCCCGGCGTGCAGGAAAGCATTCTTCCCGCAATGAGTTTCGGGTTTGGTTCAGTCGGCAGCCAAGACGGCGTGGAGATCTTCCACGACACCACCTATGAGGCCGAGGACTCCATCACCTGGACCCACGGCAAGCACTCCATTCATGCCGGCTTCGAGTTCTACCACTACATGATGAACGACGTATACGCCGGCAACCAGGGCGCCGCCGGCGCATTCAACTTCAGCGGTCAATACACCGGCAACGGCGTCAACGGAAGCCCCTTCGCCGACTTCCTGCTCGGTCTCCCACAGCAGGTACAGCAGGGCGTGCCCTTCAGCTTCCATCTTCGCAACAGCCTTTTCGCGGGCTTCGCGCAAGACAACTGGAAGGCCACACATAATCTCACGCTCAACGTTGGTCTTCGCTACGAACTGACCACCGCTCGCGGCGATCAAGATGCAAACAACAACGTGAACTTCGATCTTGCCACCGGCACTCCGGAGATCGGCACCAACTACGACACCTACAAAGGCATCGACAACTTCCAGCCGCGTGTCGGTTTCGCGTGGCAGCCGGGTTGGTCGCCCAACACCGTCGTTCGCGGAGCCTACGACATCTCGACGTACATGGAAGGCAACGGCGTCAACAACATGGCCGTCGTCAATCCTCCCAACGTCGAGTTGCACAACGAGCTCAACAACTCCGGCGCCGCACTGCTCTTTCCAGTAACCACACTCGATGAAGGCTACACTCCCTTCTCGGCAGCCTGCACTTCGACCCAACTTATGAGCTTCGCATCTGCTTGCTTCGCCAGCGGCCAGGTTCATGCGACCAATCCGCACCTGCAGCCGGCAGTCGATCAGCAGTGGAGCCTTGCTGTTCAGCAACAACTCAATCCGAACACCACCTTCACCATCGGCTATGTAGGCAACAAAGACGATCACATGGCGGATATCTACCTCTACAACCAGAAGCTGCTCAACACCCAGGGCCAGGCCGTACCCGGACCCTACATGCAGCCCATCGTGAATGCCGGCGCGCAGGCTCGCTACAACGCCTCCGATGGCTTCTCCCGCTATAACGCCCTCGAAGCCACCATCGCCCAGAAGAACTACCATGGGCTTGACTTCCAGGCCAGCTACACATGGTCCAAGTGCATGGCCAATTCCCTCGGCTACTTCGGTTCGTATGGCGATGAAGAAGGCGCCGGCGAATCGCAGACCCAGGCCACGCAGAACTTCTTCCAGAACGAGTACGATCCAAAGGCAGACTACGGTCGTTGCACCATCGACACCTCGCAGAACTTCAGCGCGTACGGCGTATACCACCTTCCCTTCGGCAGGGGTAAGCAGTTCGCCAGCAATGTCAACCGCGCGGTCGACTCCATCATTGGCGGCTGGCAGACTGCAGTCACTACCTCGTTCCGCTCCGGTTTCGGGATCACTCCCTTTGCCGGCGCTTTCATGGGCGACGAAAATCCCCTCTCCGCATCGACGTTGACCGGATCGTACGAACCGCGCCCCAACTGCGCAGTCGGTGTTTCGAGCTCCCAATCCATGCAGACCGTGCAGATCGGCGGCAGCATCGGCAAGACCAATCTCAACCCCAACTCGGTGAGTGAAGTTGCCGATGTTGCCAACGGCGGCACCTTTGGCAACTGCCAAAACGGCGCGTTGCGCGGCCCCAGCCTCAAGACCGCGGACCTCAACCTGACGAAGCAGATTCCAGTCACCGAGCGGGTCAACATGAACCTCTCGGCCCAATTCATCAACCTGACCAATACCCCCATCTTCAGCGTTCCCGCAAGCTGGTGGGGTCAGTACAGCTCATGCGGAGCTTGCAACGGAGTTCGCACCACCGGCCCGCTCGGCGGCGGGGGCAATACAGTCGGGGCTTTCGGTCTGTTGGATGGATCGAATCCCGGACGCGAAATTGAACTCTCGCTCAGGCTGCAGTTCTAGAGCAGAAGCAGAATTACCGTAATGTAGCGACCAGCGTGCAGGGCGGATTTTTCTTGAGAAAAAATCCGCTCGACCTCCGAGGCCTCACCTTATACCAATTCTGCTTCTGCTGTAACCGCAAAACAACTCGGACCAGGCACAAAAGCCATCCCAATCGGGATGGCTTTTGCGCTTTCAGCAAGAACCGCTTACGAATGCCGCCTCATGAAACCACCTGAACCGAAGTCTCGCTCTTCTCCGCCTCTGCATTGGCCTCCAGTTCCTGGGAACCCGTACTCTCGATCACCGGCAGGCACAGCAGAAATCGCGCACCCTTGGGCGTATTGGACTCGGCGCGAATCGAGCCATGATGCTCCTGCGCGATCTTCGCGGCAATCGACAATCCCAGCCCTGTGCCTCGCTGCTTGGTCGAATAGAAGGGCAAAAACAGCCGCTCGCGAATCTCATCCGTCAGCCCATAGCCGGTATCGCATACGGCAACTTCCACCGACATCCCATCCTCGCTCAACCCTGTCGTCAGCGTCAGCACGCGCAGCAGGCTTGTCTGCATCGCCTCGGCCGCGTTGTCGATCAGGTTGGCCAGCGCGCGCTTCACCGCGTCGGGATCGACCATTACCTGCGGCAACCCGGGCTCCAGCGTCTTGCGAATCGTAATCCCCTCCAGCCGTCCCGAGAAGAGCAGCAGCGCATCCTCCGCGATCTGATTCATATCGCAAGGCCTGGGCTGCGGCGCGGGAAACTGCGCCAGCGCGGCAAACTGATCCACCAGCGTGCGAAGCGTGCCCACGCACAGCAGAATCACCTCGCTGCACTTGCGAATCACGCTTGGCGACTCTTCCGTGGCGCGATCCAGATGCTTGCGAATCCGCTCCGCCGAAAGCGCAATCGGCGTCAACGGATTCTTGATCTCATGCGCCACGCGCTGCGCCACTTCCTTCCACGCCAACTGCCGCTGCGCGCGCAGCAGCTCGGTCGTGTCTTCGACCACCAGCACCGAGCCCTGCTTGCCCGGCCCTAGCTCCAACCGCGCGCCGGTCACCGCCAGATGCACCACACGCCCCAACGCATGGGTTTCGACCTCGGTTGAAGCTGCCCCCATGCGATGGCTTCTTCGAATCACCCGCGCCAGATCGTCGCTGCAATCGGCAGGAAAGAGCGTCTCGATCTGCTGTCCGCTCAGGTCGCTTTCGACGCGCCGCCCGATCAGGGAAGCAAAAGCGCGATTGGCCAGCAGAATCGCGCCGTTCTTGTCGAGAGTCACCACCCCGCTGGGAATCGTCTCCAAAATCGTCTCAAGCTCGCGCCGCCGCTCTTCAAGCGCCTGGTTGGCCGCGGAAAGCTGCTCGCGCGAGCTCTCCGCCATGTGGCGGCTTGTCTCCAGATCCTGCGCCATGTGGTTGAAGGCGCGCATCAGCTCGTCCATCTCGCCGCTCGACTCCACGGCCACGCGCTTGTCCAGTTTGCCGTCCGCAATCTCGTCCATGGCGTCGGCCAGCGCTTCGACGGGCCGCGTGATCTGCTTGGAAAGGAAAACCGCCAGCCAGATGCTGCTGAAAAACACCAGCGCGGTGATCACCAGCAGGATGATGAAGTACGTGGTGCGAATGCTGTTGCGCGAGCGGAACAAGGTCCAGTATTCCGAGGCTCCAACGCGAATCTGGTTGGCCGTCTCGCTCAACCCCTGCGGCATCGGCAAACCCACCACCACCAGCCGTCCTCCCGGCGTTACAGCGATGCCCGAGGCGAACTCCCGCTTCTCCCGTCCGCTTTGAACAATCAAGATCGGCTCATCGTTGCGCTGCGCCATCGCCAGCAGGTCAGCATAAACCGGCCCTTGCAGCGGAATCGTTTCGGCCTTGTCGTCATCCAGCCACGGCAGCAGACTGCGCTTACTCTCCTCAGGGGGCAGTTGATAACCTAACACCCCTTGCTTGTCCGGCCCGAAGACGGCCACATAGCCGCCCTCCAGCGTAATCCGCCGCGAGTGGATCTCGGTATTGGCCGCTGCCACGTCTCTATCCAGCGCCCCCGAAGCAACAATCGCCTCGGCTTCCAGCCGGGCATTCGAAGCCGCATAATGTTCCAGTTCCAGAACCACCCGCGTCGAATCCTCGCGCAGCTCCGCGGTAGGCTGTGAAAACCAGCGATCGACAGAACGATTCATCAACCCGAAGCTGAAGAGGAACATGAAAGCAGCCGGAGCCAGCGCAATCAGCGCCGCGCCCAAGGCCAGACGGGTCCGCAACCGGGAACCGAGCGTGCGGCTGCGCTGGTCGACAAACAGTTTCAGGATGTTCCGGATCAGCAGCACCAGCAGCGCCAGCAACACCAGAAAGACAATCACCGACATCGCGGTGAAGACCAGAATGTCTGCTGGAGTCTTCGGCGTAAGGAAGCGGTTTCCGCTGGTGTTGAAGGCCTGCAGCGCCACCAGCGCCGCCGAAATGACAAAGGCGCCCGCCGCCAGCAGGGCAATTGTACGTCGGCGTGGACTGCCAAAAAGTGACATGCCGAGATTATAGGCCGACCACCAGTTTCAGTGGGTCCGGAATCGCAGCGGACCAGCCTCGATTTTTGCAATCTGAGTGCAATCTTCCTCCCATACAATGAACCCGAGAAGCTGCACGCAAGGACGGCACCCATGAACGAGTTAGCCAGAGCACTGATCGGCAGCAGCGCCTTCGCGCCGGCAAAAAACATCCTGCAGGAGATTCCCGAGCCGGCCGCGCACCAGAAGCCTGCCGCAGCCGTGGGCGCCGCGCCCCGCTCCATCTACGAGGAGGTCTGGCACATGGCCTTCTGGCAGGAGATCAGCCTGGACTGGGTCCAGGGCAAGGCCACGCCCTACCCTGCCCATGCCTCCGAAGGATTCCCCACAAATTTCGATGAGCCCTGGGACGGTCTCCGCGAACGCTTCCTCGCCGGAACCCAGAACGCGGCAGCCATCGCCAATGACACCGAGAGGCTCGAACTTACCGTCGACTGCCCCACCAACCCTGAACGCAACCGCCCCGCGGACATGACAATTCGCGAACAACTGGAAAGCCTGGCCGCGCACAACGCCTATCATCTAGGCCGCGTCGTACTCCTGCGCCAGTTGCTCAACACATGGCCTCCGCCCGACGGCGGCGACACATGGTGACGGTGCAAGCAGGAACTGAAAGACGCCTTGCGTCGTATGTGGTGTCTACCCTGTCTATAAAATCGAGGTCTAGCATGAATAAAAGAAAGAACATCGTGCTTGCGCTGATCCTTGTCCTTCCCTCGCTTCTTTGCGCGGAAAATCCCAATCCTTCCGACTATCCCCTCGTGGTGCATGTCCAGTCCTCGCGTCTCATCGTCAACCACGATGGAGTCACCCAGGCTTTGACAGCGACAATCGATGGAAAACACGTCGAACTGGAAGGAACACCCACCCAACAATATGTGTTGCGAACAGGCGATTACAAGGCGAAAGTTGTCAAGGACGAGCATTCGAGGCCCTACGAATACCAAATGACCTACGAGATACTTTTCCCCGACGGGAAGACACGAAAATTCCTTGTCGTCGGGGAAGATGAGTAGCATGAGCGAGAATCGCGGTCCAGTTCCATTCTTAAATCTGTGAAGAGCCCAGCGGATTCAGAATCAGGTTCGTGATGTTGCTCACCGTGGGCTCAAATCCATAGCGCGGATCGGCCGAAAGCTTCTTCCAATCCGGGTTGTTCGAGAACGCCGCCCACTTGGTATCCAGTTGATCCAGGCTATCCATGCTCAGCATGTAAGTCAGGCAAGGCATCCGCGGCCCGACCAGCATGTCGCCATAAAACACAGAGTGCAGTCCGGCCGCCTTGAAGAAATCGAACTCGCCCTTGTGAAACATCTCCACCTTGCGCGCATGATCGCGGTAGCTCGGGCTCTCATAGGTCCGCATCTGGTAAATTCGCTTGCCCTTGGTCGCCGCGGCCTCCGGAGGAGTGACCTTCGGCCAGCCTTCAAACGCGATATACAACGCGCTTTCGACGCGCAGAAACGCGTTCGCAGTGGCCGGCGCCTCCCACCAGGGCTGAGCCGCCTTTTGAAAGTCCGCGTCTTCATTCAGATGAAGATCCGCCGTCACCAGCTTCTCCGCCGAGTTGCCCGGAATCAGCAGATAATAAGCCGGCGTCTCCGGACCGAGATTGATCGAAAACGCCCCAATCGGTCCAAAGCCCATCTTCGTCAGCGCCGGAATCAGAGCCTCTGAAAAATAACTCCCGGTCAGCCTGGTCTGCGGACCGTTCTCCAGCTTGTACTGCCGAAGCTGGTAAAACTCACGCCCGCTCGAAGCGGGATTTTGTGCCTGCGCATCGCGCGCCAAGGCCAAAGCCGAAGTAGCAAGTGAAGCCGCAAGAAACTGACGACGCTGCATAAAATCCCCCCCAAGGAAAATATAGTAAATCGATCAAGATACAAACTAACTCAAAACATGCGCAGGCGCAGTCCACTCCCGTCCCTGCGACTCCGCCACACCCTTATGCGTCAGTGTTCCCTTGAACACATTCAACCCCTCAGCCAGCCCCGCATCGGCCTTCAAGGCTTCCGCGGCGCCCTGATTGGCAATCCGCATCAAGTACGGGAAAGTAGCGTTCGTCAGCCCCAGCGTGGAGGTATGCGGCACCGCGCCCGGCATATTGGTCACGCAGTAATGCACCACCCCATCTACAACGTAGGACGGATCGGAGTGCGAGGTAGGACGCGCAGTTTCCACGCAACCGCCCTGATCGATCGCCACATCCACGATCACTGCGCCCTTCTTCATCTTGCTCACCATCCCCTTGGTCACGATCTTCGGCGCCGTCGCACCCGGAATCAGCACTCCGCCAATCACCAGGTCAGCCTCGCGCGTCGCGCGCCCTACGTTGTAGCTGTTCGAAGCCAGCGTATGCAGCCGCCCAAGAAAAAGATCGTCCAGCTCGCGCAGCCGGTTCAAACTCACATCCACCAGCGTCACATGCGCGCCCATGCCTACCGCAATCTTGGCCGCATTGGTGCCCACGATCCCGCCGCCGATGATGCACACATTGGCTGGCGGAACACCCGGCACGCCGCCCAGCAAAATCCCGCGCCCACCCTTCTCTTTTTCGAGATAGCTGGCGCCCACCTGCACGCTCATCCGTCCCGCAACCTCGCTCATGGGAGTCAGCAGCGGCAGCGTATTCGCCCGGTCCCGCACCGTCTCATACGCAATCCCAATCACCTTGGCCGCCAGCAGCGCATCGGTCAATCCTGGCAGCGGAGCCAGGTGCAGATAGGTAAACAGCACCAGCCCCTCGCGAAAGAAGACATATTCGCTCTCCACCGGCTCTTTCACCTTCACAACCGTCTCGGCATTGGCCCAGACGTGCCCAGCCTCGCCCACAATCTCCGCCCCGGCGTCCTGGTACTCGTGATCGGGAAATCCAGACTGCTCGCCGGCATGGGTTTCCACCAGCACGGTATGCCCAGCCTCCACCAGCGCCTTCGCGCCCGCCGGAGTCACACCCACCCGCGCTTCGTGATCCTTAATCTCTTTCGGCACTCCAATAATCATCGACACCTCTCCTCATACATCATCCAACATCGCTCTGGCCACCATTGTAGATGGCCGGCTGCACGCCTCGCTTTGAAGACAGCATCGCCCTCGGAAACCCGCCTCCTTTGCCTTTTTCTTTCCCCATTCACAATCCGAGTGCATTCTTGTGAATATGCCTTTCCGTTCCCCGGCCACTCGACGCGCCCTGGCCTGCGCGATTCTCCTCTCAGCCGCCATCCCAGCCATCAGCCAACCCGGCGTCCAGGCGATCCTCCCCAATGGCCGCCAGATCCGCCCCGCTGGCAACTGGATCGCGCTGGCGCCATTTCCCTTCGCCATCGCCCTCAAGCCCGACGGCTCCCAGGCCGCCGTTCCTTCCATCGGCTTCCCTTTCACCCTCAATGTCATCGACCACCCCGACGCACCCAACCCCACCGTCCGCAAAATGCCCTCCGGCAAAAACAACGACCCGGCCATTGAAACCCACGCCGGCCTCGCCTACTCCCCCGACGGCCAAACTCTCTACGTAGCCACCGGCGACTCCGGCAAAATCGCCCTCTACAGCACCGCCGACTGGAGCCAGAAAGGCCAAATCCCTCTCGACCGGAAAGTAGGCGACGCAGACTTTACCCGCAGTTTCGCAGCCTCCATCCAGATCTCCGCCGATGGCCGCATCCTCTACGCCCTCGACCAGGCCAACTGGCGCATAGCCGTCATCGACGCCGCCCAGCAGAAAGTCATCGCCTCCATCCCCACCGGAGCCCTTCCCTTCGGCCTGGCTCTTTCGCCCGACGGCGCGCGCCTCTACGTCACCAACACCGGCCTCTTTGAATACTCCACCGTTCCCGGAGTCAGCCGCGAAGACAAGCTCGGCACCGGCCTCAAATTTCCGCCCTTCGGCTACCCCTCCCAGGCAGCCCGTGAAGGCGTCACGATCGACGGCCGCAAAATCCCCGGCCTGGGCGACGAAAACTCCACCCGCGGCAGCTCCCTCTGGACCTACGACATCCACGACCCGGCACATCCCGCCATCACCGCGAAACTACGCCTCGGCGATCGTATTACAGAAGCCCGCAATGGTGACATAGGCGGAGCCGCGCCCACCGGAGTAGCCGCCGGCGCCGGCGCCGTCTACGTCTCCCTCGCCCACCAGGATTCCATCGCCAAAATCACTCCCGACGGCACAAAAGTCCTCGCCGAAGCTCCGCTATCCCCTTTTACCGGCAAGAAATTCGAAGACGCGCAAGGCCGCCCGCTCCGTGGCGTCATGCCCAGCGGCCTCGCCCTCCGCGACGGCAAGCTCTACGCAGCCGAGTCCGGCATCGACGCCGTAGCCGTCCTCGACACCGCTTCCATGCAAGTCCTCGAACACATCCCCGCTGGCTGGAACCCCAGCGCCGTCGCGCTCTCCCCCGACGGCAAAACCCTCTACATCGCCAACAGCAAGGGCAAAGGCGCCGGACCCAACGCCGGCAAGCTCCACAGCGAGAACTCACCCACCTACGTAGGATCGCTCGAATACGGCAGCCTCAGCGCCGTCGACCTCGCCTCGCTGCCCGATGCGCCAACCTTGACCGGGAGCGTGCTGGCCAACAATACCTATGCCATCGCCAACCGCCCGCCCCTGCCGCATCTCAAGCATTGCTTCCTCGTAATACGCGAAAATCGCACGTATGACGAAGTGCTGGGCGACATCGCAACCGCCAACGGCGACCCGTCTTTAGCCCGCTATGGCCTCGACGGCTGGGCCGAAGAGCGTCACTCGAAGCATATTGAAGAAAGTCATCTCAAAGTCACGCCCAACCTTCACGCCCTTGCCCAGCACTACGCCATCAGCGACAACTTCTACGTCGACTCCGACGTCTCCGCCGACGGCCATCGCTGGGTCATCGGCATCAACCCCACTCCCTTCTTCAACACCGCCTGGACCAGCGGCTACGGCGGCCGCCGCACCGGCGACTCCTTCGCATTCCAACCCGGCCGCCGCGCCCTCTTTGGCGGAGCCGACGCACCCATGCCTGAAGACGAACCCCAGTTCGGCTCTCTCTGGGAACACATCGCCGGCTCCGGCCGCGGCATCCTCAACTACGGCGAAGGCCTTGAAGTCGAAGGCAACGATGAGATCGACGGAGCAGCCCCCGAAGGCCAGCGCCTCTTCCTCAACTCACCCATCCCCAAACCCATCTTCGAATCCAGCGACCGCCGCTTTCCCACCTTCAACATGGGCATCCCCGACCAGTACCGCTTCGAAGAATTCCAGCGCGACTTCACTCGCCGCCTGGCGCAGGGAAAAATCCCCGGCCTGATCGTAATTCGCCTGCCCAACGACCACACCTCCGACGCGCGCCCCGCCGACGGCTATCCCTACCGCGCCAGCTATGTAGCCGATAACGATCTCGCGCTCGGCCGCATCGTGGCCTTTCTGTCCCAAACAAGTATCTGGAAGGATTCCGCACTCTTCGTCACCGAAGACGACGCCCAGGGCGGCGTAGACCACGTAGACGCCCACCGCAGCATCCTCTTGGTCGCCAGCCCCTGGGTAACTCCCGGCTCGGTCAGCCACCAGCACAGCAGCATGGGCAGCATCACCCGCACCATCGACGAGTTGCTGGGAGCAGGCTATCTCAACCTCGAAGACGCGCTGGCCGGTGAGTTCGGCGGCATCTTCACCACCACTCCGCACACCGAAGCCTTCACCTACCAGCCCAGCGACACCCGAGTCTTCGATCCACTCAAGGCAAAGTTAGCCAAACCCAAGACCAAACAGGAAGCCGCCGAACTGACCGACATGGACGACGCTCCGAAGATCCAGCAGCAAATGGAAAAATCCAAGGACCAACTTCGCAAACCAATCAAAGACAACGACTGATCCCCAATAAAAAAGCCCAGGCCTCGCGAACGAGGCCTGGGCTTCCACTTCTACAACTCAAAAGGAGAAATGCGGCGTGCACTCCTTCTGATCGGCGACTCCCGTCAGCTCGTTGTTAGCCGCGGTAAGCGTGCGGCTGTAGCAGTTACCCAGCGTGTCCTGGTAGATATAAGTCTGCTTGCTCGTCTGTCCGGAGTTAGGCCCGAGCGAGAAGCCCGTAGGCGAAGCCACGAACGTAGCCGTGTCTCCCGAAGTAAGCACGTTGCTCACATTCGAGTGGAAGATGGGAAATCCTTCCAGCGTCTCGGTCTCGTCCCGCAGAAAATTCTGCCCGACAGTCGTAACCTCGCCGATATTGCCGTTGCTCTCCACAGTCTCGAGGAAGTTGATGTTGAAGGGATACGAGACATTCGTCTCCTTGGCCGTAACCAGCGGGCCTGTCTGCGTGGTCGTCGTCGCATTCACCGTTGAAGTCTGCACCACGCCCTGCCCAAATGTGGTTGCCGAGGAAGTGACGGTCTGCGCATTGCTGAAGTTCACCTTCTCATCGATCTTCGTGCTCACCCGGCCATGCGAAGTGTTCACCCAGCCGGCGATGGTAAAGTTCTGCGCGCTGGTCACAGTCACTTTGCCGCCGCCGTTGCCGCTGGCATCGAAGACGATATTGTTCACGACCACCGGGTTCGGATCGGTCAGCGTGTTTTCTGTCAGCTCGCCCGTCACCTTCTTGCTCCCGTGATCCTCATACAACACCAACGTAGCCACGGTGCTGAAGAATTCGAAAGCGTTGTCGACGGTTACCCCGATCGTATGCGGTTGCCCATTGCTCAGAACGCCGGCAAAAGGCGTCAGGTCCACGCGGTAGGGCAGCAGGTTCAGCGTCTGCACTCCAGGAATCGGAATCCACAGGCCAGGGTCGACTCCACCGGTGTAGATCCACGGAAAGACCGGCGCAATTCCAGCCTGCGCACCGTCGATGCTCACGTTCACCTGGCGAAAGGCTGTATTGCCGCAGTCGTTCACCTGGCTTGCAACATCGTTCGGCAGGCAAAAGAACCACTGCTCTTCCTCGTTCTGGCTCTGCGCAATCACGTCGAGATACGCGCTCTCGACATTGGTCGGCAGGGTAAAGGTCTCCGTGTACTCCGGGGTCGCGTTGTTGAGCGTGACGCTGTCGTTTCCAGCCTGCGTCACAGGCAGCACCGCGTCCGCCGTACGCGGCGCGGGGTTGATAAAGTTGGCCGGGTAGAACTCCAGCTTGAAGGTGCCGAAGATGATCGAATTCAGCCCATCTTCGCCGATGATGTTGCCCAGGCTCGCGAAGCCCGACTGCGAAGTCTTGAAGAGCGGGCTGTAGTCCGTCAGATCGCGCTCGACGTGCCACGTATCCGTCAACGTCTGCAGCGGCTCGGCCGTGGTGCCGAAGAAGATGTTCACATTGCCCAGAAAAAGCTGTCCCGTGCGATCGAACTGCACGCCCGGCTGAATGGAAAAGTCGCCCGTGAAGACCACCTTCGCCCAGGGCCCGGGGCACGCCGCCGGAGGTGTGAAGGTATAAGTCGGATTGTTGAAATTCTCGAAAGCCTGGTTGGCAAGCAAGGTCACAACGCATGGCTTGGTGTTGGGCCGGGGCACGGTTGGATCGGCCGTAGCCTCTAGCGACGAGCCGACCTGGAACTGGCTCGACGCTGCATTGCTGGTTTGAGAGTGAAGCGCGCTGGCCGCAGCGAGAATTGACATTGCAACAAGGAGGCTCCTCGGAGAGGGAGCCGTCAGGAATCTGGATCGCATAGATGATTTCCCTTCTGGTTCGAATTTCAGGTGGACCCTTCGAACGTCGGGAAGAATATCGCGCCGCACAGGTCGCAGTCTATCTTTTTGAAAAGAACATTCAACTTCAGAGACGAGAACTGCAATTAACAGTCAAAATTTCGCCCTAAACGATCAATCTCCGCCAAAATCGGTTCACGCCCCGGTCCACTCCAAACTGCGAAATATAGCAAAATCACGATAGATGTACCCAAGGCCTGAACAAAGCCTTTCGGGCAGGGCTATCGTGGCTTTGCTCTAATGGGTAGATGCGGCAATTGTCCAATTCCCCCATCCCAACTCCCGCCATTGGAATCGACTTCGGCACCACCAACAGTTCCGTTGCTCTGGCCAAAGACGGCGCCGTCGAGCTGGTGCGCTTTCCCCGGCGCAGCGGCGAAACGGAGTCCTTCCGCTCCGTCCTCTATCTCGAACGCGTCCGCCAGTCCGGCCACCTGCGCATCGGCAGTTGGACCGGCCCAGCCGCGATCGAGCACTACCTCGACGCCGAGAAAAAAGGCCGCCTGATCCAGTCCCTCAAGAGCTACCTGAGCAGCAGCAACCTCACCGGCACGGAGATCCTAGGCCGCCACTTCAGCTTTGAAGACCTGATCTCGCGCATCCTCACCGACCTGCGCCTCAACGCCGAGCGCCAGTTCGGGATCGAGATTCGTTCCGCCACGGTAGGCCGCCCAGTCCGCTTCGTTGGCGCGGAAACCGATCGGGACGAAGCCTTCGCCCTAAGCCGTTTGCGCCGCGCCTTCGAGCTGGCCGGCTACGAACACATCGAGTTTGCCATGGAGCCGGTCGCGGCGGCGTACTCTTACGAATCCACATTGGATCATGACGAGCTGATCCTGATCGGCGACTTCGGCGGCGGAACCAGCGATTTCTCCCTGCTCCGCGTCGGCCCCGGAATTCGCCGCCGCGGCCGCAGCCCGAACGACCTGCTGGGCAACAGCGGCCTCGGCCTCGCCGGAGACGCCTTCGACGCGCGCATCGTGCGCAAGCTGGTGTCGCCGGCGCTGGGCGCGGGCACCCTGCTGCATCCGGCCAGCAAGATGTTGCCCGCCGTTCCAGCCTGGATCTACTCCAATCTGGAGCGCTGGCATTACCTGTCCTTTCTGCGCACGCGCAACGTTACTGAAATCCTGAAGAGCGCGCGGGCGCGAGCCATGGAACCGGAGAAGATTGCCGCGCTGATCACGCTGGTCGACGAAGACCTTGGCTTTCAGTTACACCAGGCCGTGCAGCGTCTTAAGTTTGAGTTATCGAGTGCGAATACGGCGGAGTTTCGCTTCGTCGACGGCACGTTGGAGTTGCGAAAACTCGTAACTCGCGCGGAATTCGAAGGCTGGATCGCCGACGAGTTAGCGGCGATCGAAGAATGCATCGATTCGCTCTTCAAAAGCGCCGGCATCGGTTATTCCGATGTGGACAGAGTGTTTCTCACCGGCGGAACTTCGTTCGTGCCCGCGGTGCGCCGCATCTTCGAGCATCGCCTGGGCGTGGACCGCGTGCGCAGCGGAAATGAATTCACCTCCGTCGCGCGAGGCCTGGCTCTGCGCGCCGAAGAGTCGCTCCTCAGCACGCAGAGTTAGCCTTTTGACTTATTGCCCCGACGCTGCCGGCCCGCCGGAGGTCGCGCCAGAAGGCGCACTCAGATAACGGCTGGCGAATGTAATAAAGGTCGGCCAGTTAGGCGTAGGCGTATGTCCGCCGCTGTGCTGGCGAAACGCTACATCGCCATCGATAAGCGGAGTTTCCATGGGCGGAAAGGTCGTCGTTCCCAAATCTTTCTTGCCCAGCAGCTTATAGACCGGCCCCGCCGCGGCAGCAGCCATGAACATGCCCTTCGCGTCGACCCAGCCATCGCCCTTGGTAGCTCCGCCACTGATGAAGACGGGCCGCGGCGCGCACAACGCAACCAGTTCATCGGAATCGACAGGCAGGTCCTGGGGATGGAGCGGCCCAGCGTATTTGAGGAAGTTGCCGGCCATCCAGTGATATTCCTGGGCTCCGGCTACGTTCTCCAACATTTCACCCCAGTGACGCCGATAGAGCGCAGCCCCGCCAGCGCCCGACGAACTGATGTATCCAATGGCAAAGCGCCGATCGTAGGCCATGGTCACGATGGCTGCCTTGCCGTAACGCGAGTGGCCCGTGATACCGACTTGTTTGGCGTTTACGGATTTGTCGGTTTCAAAGTAATCCAGGGCTCGGCTAGCTCCCCAGGCCCAGGCTCGCAGCGCGCCCCAGTCGTCGGGCTTGCGGAACTGGCCTTTGTTGCAGAGTCCGATAATGCCTTCCTTCAAACCTGCTCCGTTGTCGGCTTGAATGGTCGAAGGGATTAATTCGGCGTAGCCCCAGCCTTTGGCCAGAAGTTGCTGCTGCCAAGTGGGGCCTGCGGGCGTGGGCATAACGAAGTTGGGATTGCGTTTGCGCATGGCAGCCATGAACGCCGGATCGATGCCGAACTCGATGATGACCGGGACCGGGCCTTTGGCGTCCACGGGCGTGGAGACGCTCAGGTCGATATTGACGGTGATTGCGGGATCGATAGAGTTATCGACGTGGCCCACCAGCTTCTTGGTGATGACAGCGAAGTCGCCATTCTTCTCGTCGGTGGTGCTGACCACTTCCCAGGTGACTTTAGGAGTGTTGGCCGGAACGCGGCCATAGACCTCGCGATCGAAGAGTTCCACAATCTCCGGACGGCGCTGCTTCCACCACACTTTCGCTGTGGTCACCTTCTTGCCGTCGTTGAGCGTCAGCGGATCAGGCAGATCGGGAAACGGATTGGCCTTCGATTCGTCGTAGTTGGCGTAATGGGGGTCATCGGGGTTGGTGCCATTGGCGCCGCCGCGGAGCGACGTGATGCGAAGCTGATCCATCATCTGCCGATGGTCCGCCTCCGAGGCGGCCTGAATAGCAAGCTGCTCCGGCGTGGGAGTAAAGCGGGCAGCCGGCGCCGGAGCAGGCGCTGCCTGCGTAGCCTGGCCGCTCGCGCAAGGGGTCAGTTGCGCTGCAACGGCCAACAGCATTACGGCTGTCAGCAGACGAGATGAGGATCGAAACCAATTCTGAG
>Ga0302325_10005047_pt1 | contig 30295 bp, 21 predicted proteins | sample Palsa_T0_2_FD_201948 | JGI IMG/M metagenome (GOLD analysis project Ga0302325, IMG submission 201948) | Peat permafrost microbial communities from Stordalen Mire near Abisko, Sweden - Palsa_T0_2 | ecosystem: Environmental > Terrestrial > Soil > Palsa > Peat permafrost | place: Sweden: Abisko... | reverse complement strand
CTACTGCGCGGGCCCACGTTTGCGCCGGCGACGACACCGCAGCCGCCGCCGACGCGCAAGAGGCGCTCGTCTACGCCCGCCGAGCCGATGACGGCGAGGCCGTGCTGGCGGCACTCGCCACCGCCTCCGCGGCGTATCTCAAGTGCCACCGTATGGTCGAAGCACTCGACAGCGCTCAGGAAGCAGCGGCACTCGCCCGGGCGAGCGGAAACGACGAGATGCTCGTCGAGATGCTGTTGACGATCGGCTCCGTGCACTGTCATCGCGCGGCTCGGAATGCGGCGCTCGGCGCGGGACGAGAGGCGTACGCGCGAGCCGTCGCGCTCGGACGCAATGAGACGATCGCCGAAGCCGCAAGCGAGCTGTTGCGCACCGAGATCGTCTGGTGGAACTTCGCCGAAGCCGCGCGGCTGGCCGACGCGGGCGCGAGCGCGGCGGCGCGCGCGGGTTGGCTCGCCGATGCCTCGTTCCACATTAGCCGCGCGCTGTTGGCCTATTATCTCGAACGCTTCGAGGAACTCGACCGGCTGCTCGAACGCGCGTCCGCAATCCTCGCGCAGCGCACCGAGCGCCGCTGGCATCTGCCGCACGCCGGGCTCGACCGCCTCAAGGCACGCTTCTTCGCCGACTACGTCGCCGGCGTCGCAGCCTGCGTCCGCGGCGGCGCAGACCAGGCGCTCGCGACGGCCGAGCGTCTGACCGCGTCGCCGCTCTACGCGTCATCCTACATGATCCGCAACAACGTGCTGCATCTCCGCGTGCGCGCGCTCTTGGACCGCAACGGCCCCGGCGACGGGCCGGCGGCGCTCGCGCTGACCCGCGAGATCGCGGCAGACGATCTCGCGCCGGGCGTTCTCGATTTCAGCACCTCCAAAGCGCTCGCATATGCGTGCGCCGCAGTCCGCACGGGTTCCGCCGGCGCGCCGGCGGCATTAGCCGCGGCGGAAGCCGAGGTCGCTCGAGCAGCCCTTGCCACGCCACTCGAGTGCGACCGCGCCTTCAGCTATCTCGCCGCAGCGGCTGACGAATTCGGCGAAGCCGCGCTGGCGACGCGAGTGATGGAGGCCGCAAACGCCGCGCGCTCGGCCCGCAGCGCCGCTGCGGGCGCATTGTGGGGCGGACAACAGGCAGCACCGGTTGCGTGAACTCGCCTCATGTCTGCGTAACGGCGACCCGCGCAACGACCGGGCCGCACAAGCCGCCGGTCGTGTCTAGGCTCGCAGACTGCAACGTCGTCCTTAAGAGCATTGTAGGAGCGGCGCTATTGCGGTTGCTCGTGGCGGACCATGTGGAGGACGTAGTTGCCGCTGTGGCTGAAGCCCCAGGTCTGGCTGCCGTCCGACGAGCGCTCGACCATGCGCAGCACCCAATCGTAACCGGTTGGCTTTGAGGGATTCGGCATGCGAACGACGCTGAACAAGCGCGTGACGTCCTTTTCGGTTGCACTGCCCTTAGGGTTCTGGGTGTGGACCCGGTCGCCGTGCACCTCGTATGGCCCGTCGCCTTTCCAGGCCCGATTGACTGCCCACACCAAGCCCGACGTGTTCGCCACGTACGTCTGGTAGACCGCAACGTTGGCGAAATGGCCGTTCGGCGCGAAAATCTCGGTAACGCCGGCACCCCCACCGATGCTGGTCCACTCGCCGACGAGCTGCTTGCCGAGTTCCGGGGTTGGGCGATCGTAGCCTGGCAGCTGCAGGCTGTGGAAGAATAGGGCCCATACGTCGTTATCGCGCACGGCTTGATTGCCCAAGCAGTCCCACGTCTTCGAGTAGCCGATGATCGGCAACACCTTGCCGTCGTTCAGGCGGGCCATGAGCACGCGAATGGTGATGCCGCTGTTGCCGGCCTCGCCCGAGAGATCGGCGAACGACCACCCCGTGCCCGAGACGCCCTCTTCGCGGGAGTCCATGACGGCCTTTCCCAACTCGCCGTGGTACGGACCGAACTGCTTGGTCGCGGCCAGGCCCGCCACCAGCGCCATACCCTCAGTCGCGAGATCGCCTTGCGCCGGGATCGGCGGCAGCATCCAGATCTCGCACGGCAAGTCGTTCTGCGCGACCCGGCCGGTCAACGTGGTGACGCCGTCGGCGCCGTCGCTGACCGTCCAGCCGGCGGGCGCGATGTAGCGAACGGCCCCATGCATATGGATCGGGCCGGCCGGCTTCGGCGTCACACCGGCGAAGTTCTCGCCCGCGCCTTGCCCCGTTTCATCTGCGCCGGCGCCTGTTGCGCCGAGCAGTGCGAGAACGCACGACGTCGCTAAAGCGAAGAATCGAAGACGAGCCGGCCAAATCAACATAGGCAGCACTCCATCACTTGAAGCACCGGATGAGTGCGGCAGACTTCCCGCGAGGCACTCGGGAACCTGTCGATCGACCAGTTCGATACCGCGTTTACATCTTGTATTTGTGGTGCAGGGTGTAGACGGCGACGACCTTGCCGTGGCGCAGGGCATAGGTCGTCACCACGCCGTTCTCGCAATCTTCGTCGGAGAGGCAGTGGTCGACGTAGAGCAGATCGTTCTGGAAGCGCAAGTGAATCCAGCCGCTTGACATGTGGCCTTCGCCCACGAAGAGGTCCACTAACGTCGTGACGTAGGTCGCCTTGCCCGCGTCGATCGCGTAGAGGTACGCAGCCGACTCCGAGCCGACGGGCGGGCTGCACGAGAGCCGCACGACGGCGAACCTGCGGCCCGGCGCGAGTTCTCCGTAAAGCACCTGCTCGAGATACAAGGAGAGCGCGGTCCCGTTCACGTCCTGCTCGCCTTCTCCCGAGTGCATCTCGACGCGGCCCGGGTTGCACGGCGTGACATCGTAGCTGAAGTTCTTGAAATCGACCGTTGTCTGCGCGGCTGCCGCCGGCGCCGACGACGCGAACGCCGTCGCGCTCGTGAAGGCGAAAGCGAGCGCAAGCATTCGCAGCGGCCGGCCGCCGCGAAGCTGCGGCTGGCCCGCGTTCACTGGAGGTATTTTTCGACCGTCTCCGGTGGACGCAGGTGCGCGCTCGACGGGTCTTGGTTGAACTCTTCGCGTGCACGGCGCTGGCGCAAGAGGTCGTAATAACGATCCAGTTGCACGTTCACGTCGTCGAGGCGCTGGAGTTCGGAGACGCTCAGCGGGCGCTGCTCCGCCAGTTCGAACAGCCGGTGCTCCTCGGCGACGAGTTCTTCGATGTGAGCGGAAACCGCCGAATCGTTCATTTCGCGTCCTCGCGGCGGTCCACCGGCAGACCCAGTTCGGTCTCCACGATCAGCTCTTGCTGTTGGACCAGGCCAGTGTCGTCGGCAGCGTTGACGGCCTCGCGCCGGTCTTCTTCGCGGTCGTGGTGGTCGGAATCGCGTTTGTTCGTGTGCATATCAATCAACTACCCAAAGCGGGACGGCCTTCCACGATCCGGCGCAGGCCGTCCAGATCGTACGACCGTTCGCCGTTGCGATAGCGCTCCCGCTTGCGCGCTTCGGCGGCCCCGGGCGCTCGGTGGATCAAGGTACCCTTGTGGCGTCTTGGGGCGTCGCGTCGCGGCCGGTCGCGCGCGCGATCAGGCGCGCGGCGTTGGCGTGCAGGATCGCGTGCAATGCACGCTCCGACAAGCCGAGCCGTTCGATGCCTTCGCGTTCCCGCGGGTAGGCGTAGGGGATGTTGGGAAAGTCCGTTCCGTAGAGCACGCGCTCGGCGTGCGCTTCGACCGCGGTCGCGTCCACGTCGGGAACGCGACCGACGGGCGAGTTCGCGGCGAACGCCATGGTCGTATCCAGATACAGGCCGGCGTGGCCGTCCATCAACTCGAAGTATCGCAGCGTGTCGGGAACGCCGAAGTGCGCGACCACGAGGTTGAGGTCCGGATGGCGCTCGAGCACCCGCTCGACCCGTGCGGCGCCCTCGTTCGGCGGGTAAGCCCAGGGAATCGGCCCGACGTGCGCGAGCAGGAATGCGCCGCGCGCAGCGAGTTCGCGGTAGACCGGATCGAAGCGCGGGTCGTCGATCGCGAGCTGTTGCACGTTCTCATGCAGCTTGATACCGATGCAGCCGGCGTCGAGCGCGAGCCGCAAATCCTCCAGATACGCGGCGTCGTCCAGGTGCAGGGTCCCAAGCGGCAGGCCGAAGCCGCCCAAGTCGCGTGCGGTCGCGGCGAGCCAAGCGTTCAGATCGCGCGCCATGCCGGTCTTGTGCGCGTAACTGAAGAACACGAAGCGCTCCACTCCGGCGGCCCGCAACGCTGCTGCAACATCCGCCGGCTCGGTGGGGTTCGCCGACAGATCCCACGTGCTGCGCTCGGCGAACCAGCGCCGAATCGCCGCAAAGAGCTTCGCCGGATGCAGGTGCGTGTGTACGTCGATCATGGCCGTGCAGTCTGACGTCTCGTCCGCGAGCACCTGTCCCCCTCCTGGCCAGGAATCCGTCCGGCGGGTGACAGCCGCGCCCCGAACGGGTAAGGCGAGTTGGAATGGGTGCGCGCCTCTACAATCTGTTCCCGACGCTTGCCGGGCCGATCGCCGGCTGGGATGCGCACTTCGAACGCATCGCTGCGATGCGCTTCGACTGGGTCTACGTCAACCCGATTCACCGGACCGGCAGCTCGCAAAGCCTCTATGCCGTTGCCGACTACTACGAACTGAACCCGCTCCTGCGCGGCGAGGACCCCCGGCCGGCGGACGATATCGTGCGCGACGCCATCCGGGCGGCGCACGAGTGCGGCCTCTCGCTCATGCTCGACCTCGTCGTCAACCACACGGCAAACGATGCGCCGCTGGTCGAACGGCACCCGGATTGGTACGCCCGGGATGCGAGCGGTGCCGTCGTCGCGCCGTCCGCGGTCGACCCAGCCGATCCGAACAAGATCACGGTCTGGCGCGATCTGGCCGAACTCGACTACCGCGAGCGACCGGCGCGCGCGAGCCTCGTCGACTACTTCGCGCGAGTCGCGCGACACTACGTTCGCCTCGGCATCGCGGGGTTTCGCTGCGATGCCGCCTATAAGGTTCCGGGCAGCGTCTGGTCCGAGATCATCGCGGCCGCTCGGGCCGAGAACGCCCGTTGCGTGTTCGCCGCGGAAACGCTGGGCGGCAGCCCGCAAGCGGTCGCGCAACTGTACGGCGCGGGGTTCGACTATCTCTTCAACAGCTCGAAGTGGTGGGACTTCCGAGCGCCGTGGCTGATGGAACAGTACGAGGCCTACCGTCATATCGCGCCCTCGATCGCTTTTCCCGAGAGCCACGACACGCCCCGTCTGGCCGCCGAACTGAGCGGGTGCAGCGATGCCGAAATCGAAGCCGAATATCGCTTTCGCTATCTGTTCGCCGCCTCGTTCTCGAGCGGCGTGATGATGCCGATCGGCTACGAATACGGCTTCGGCCGGGCGCTCGACGTCGTGCGGACGCGGCCCGAAGATTGGGAGCGCCCGCGCTTCGACCTGTGCGATTTCATCGCCGCCGCCAATGCGACGAAAGCCGCCAGCCGCGCGCTGTCCGAAGAGGGCGGCGCGCAACTGGTCGCGAGTGAGGACGGCGCGCTCACGCTCGTGCGCCGGGCCCTCAGCTCGGCGGACGCCGTGGCCGTCGCGATCGACCCGAGCCGCAACCAGTCCGCCCAGTTCGACCCTGCCGGCCTGCAGCAGCTCGTCGGCGGCCCGCTGCGCGAACTAGGACCCGGCGCCGCCACGCCGGGAGTCCTCAACGGGGAGCCCCTTCGGCTCGGGCCGCTCGAGATTCGCTTGTTCGAACGCGCTGACGAGACACCCGCGCCGTCGAAGGGGAAGGCGATGCATCAGGTAGCCGGCCTCCTCGAGTTCGAAGTCGCCCGCTCGCACGCGGGCCCGGTGGTGATCGAAAACGTGACCCCGCAGATCGACGCGGGACGGCATCCGGTCAAACGCGTGGTCGGCGATGAAGTCGTCGTCGAAGCCGACGTCTTTCGCGAGGGCCACGACGCGATCGACGCGACGCTGTACTATCGCGAACGTGGCGAGGCGCGCTGGCGGCACGTACCGATGCGCTACCTCGAAAACGATCGTTGGACGGCCTCGTTTCCAGTCGCCCGAGCGACCCCGTACGAGTACACGATCGAAGGCTGGCCCGATCCGTTTGCCACCTGGCAACTCCAAGTCGAGAAGAAACGTGCCGCCGGCCAGGCGCTCGACCTCGAAGCGCTGGAGGGTCGCGCGCTGGTGCTGGCCGCCCGCGATCGCGCGGCCGGAACCTATCGCGAAGAACTCGACGCGGCGCTCGAGCGAATCGACGCGCTCGGCGACTTGGAGTCGCGCATCGACGTGATGCTGGGCAGCTCGATCGGGGCGCTGGTCGCGCGCGTGCCGGACCTCAGTGCCGCGACGCGCTACGAGCCGGTGCTCGGCGTCGACGTCGATCGCCGCGCCGCGCAATTCGCGGCCTGGTACGAACTCTTTCCACGTTCCGCCGCCGCGGTGCCCGGCAAGCACGGAACCTTCGCCGACGTCGAACGGCGTTTGCCGGAACTGCGCGCTCTCGGCTTCGACGTGGTCTATTTTCCTCCGATCCATCCGATCGGGCACGCCTTCCGCAAGGGCCGCAACAACGTGCTCGAGGCGGCCCCGGGCGACGTCGGCAGCCCCTGGGCGATCGGGAACGAGCACGGCGGGCACACTGCGATCGAACCTGCGCTCGGCGATTTCAACGACTTCGCGCGCCTGCTCGCGACGGCGCGCGCGAACTCGCTCGAGGTCGCGCTCGACTACGCGCCGCAGTGCTCGCCCGACCACCCCTGGGTTCGCGAGCACCCCGAGTGGTTCGCGTTCCGGCCCGACGGCACGCTCAAGTATGCCGAGAATCCGCCCAAGAAGTATCAGGACATCGTCAACTTCAACTGGTTCGGACCGCACCGCCAAGCGCTCTGGAATGCCTTGCGGGACGTCGTGATCTTCTGGATCGAACGCGGCATACGCACGTTCCGGGTCGACAACCCGCACACCAAACCGTTCGCATTCTGGGACTGGATGATCGCAGACGTCCGCGCGCGCCACCCCGAAACGATCTTCCTCGCCGAAGCGTTTACCCGGCCGAAGGTGATGCAGCAGCTGGCCAAGCTCGGGTTCGCGCAGTCCTACACGTACTTTACGTGGCGCACCACCAAGCCCGAACTGACCGAATACTTGACGGAGCTGACGCAGACCGCGGCGGCCGAGTTTTTTCGGCCCCATTTCTGGCCCAATACGCCCGACATTCTCTCACCCTACCTTCAGGCCGGTGGACGGCCCGCGTTTCGGATCCGTCTCTTCTTGGCCGCTACGCTTTCCAGTCTCTACGGCATCTACAGCGGCTACGAATTGTGTGAAAACGAGGCCCTGCCGGAACGCGAGGAGTACGCGAACTCTGAGAAATACGAGCTGGTCGTGCGCGACTGGCAGCAGCCCGAATCGATCGCAGGCGACGTAGCGCGGCTCAATCGCATCCGGCGCGAAAACGCCGCGCTGCACGATTGGCGCAACCTGACGTTCTACCGCGCCGACGACGACGAGGTGATCTTCTACGGCAAGCGCAGCGGCGACAACGTGCTGCTCGTAGCGGTCAACCTCGATCCGGCGCGCGCGCACGACCCGCTGCTCTGGCTGCCGACCGGCGAGTACGGCATCGCCGACGGCCAAGGGTACGAGATCGAGGAATTACTCGCCGGCACCAAACACGTGTGGCGCGGTTCCCCTCACCGTTGGCGTCTCGATCCGAACGAGAATCCGGCCGCCATCTTCCGGCTGACGCTGGGGACGACCAGTGATCGATAACGACCCCCTTTGGTTCAAGGACGCCGTCATCTACCAGGTCCACGTCAAGGCCTTCTTCGACTCGAACGACGACGGCATCGGCGATTTTCCGGGCCTCATGGCGAAGCTCGACTACGTCAAGAACCTGGGTGCCACGTGCATCTGGCTCTTGCCCTTCTTCCCCTCGCCGATGCGCGACGACGGCTACGACATCGCCGATTACCGCAACATCAACCCCGCGTTCGGCACGATGCACGACTTCCGCGCCTTCGTCAAAGCCGCGCACGAACGCGGCATTCGGGTCTTGATCGAGTTGGTCGTCAACCACACTTCGGACCAGCACGCCTGGTTCCAACGCGCCCGGCGCTCGAAGAAAGGCTCGCTCTGGCGCGACTTCTACGTTTGGAGCGACAGCGACAAGAAGTACGCCGGCACCCGCATCATCTTCACCGATACGGAGACCTCGAACTGGACCTGGGACCCGGTGGCCGGAGAATACTACTGGCACCGCTTCTTCTCGCACCAGCCCGATCTCAACTACGCCAACCCGAGGGTCATCGAAGCGATCATGAACGTGATGCGCTATTGGCTCGATACGGGCGTCGACGGGTTGCGCCTGGACGCCGTGCCGTATCTGTGCGAGCGCGAGGGCACTTCGAATGAGAACCTGCCCGAAACGCACGGCGTGATCAAGATCATGCGCGCCGTCCTCGATCACGAATACAAGGACAGGATTTTCCTGGCCGAAGCCAACCAATGGCCCGAAGACGTGCGCCAGTATTTCGGCGATGGCGACGAGTGCCACATGGCGTTTCACTTCCCGCTCATGCCGCGCATGTTCATGGCGATCGCCGAAGAAGACCGCTATCCGATCATCGATATCATGCGTCAGACGCCCGAGATTCCCGATAACTGCCAGTGGGCGATCTTTCTGCGCAACCACGACGAGATGACGCTCGAGATGGTGACCGAGCGCGAACGCGACTCGATGTACCGCATCTACGCGACCGAACCGCGCGCGCGCATCAACGTCGGCATCCGGCGGCGGCTCGCGCCGCTGATGGAGAACGACCGCAGGAAGATCGAGCTGCTGCTCGGTCTGCTGCTTTCGATGCCCGGCACGCCGATCGTGTACTACGGTGACGAGCTGGGCATGGGCGACAACATCTACCTGAGCGACCGCGACGGCGTGCGCACGCCGATGCAGTGGTCGATCGATCGCAACGGCGGTTTCTCGCGCGCCGATCCGGCCCGATTGTACTTGCCGCCGATCATGGATCCGGTCTACGGCTTCGCGAGCGTCAACGTCGAGTCGCAAAGCCGCAGCCCGTCCTCGTTGATCAACTGGCTGCGTAAGCTGATCGCGGTCCGCCAAGGCTACAAGGTGTTCGGTCGCGGAACGCTGACGTTCATCAAGCCCACCAATCGCAAAGTGATCGCATACGTGCGCGAGCACGGCGACGAGAAAGTGCTCTGCGTTGCCAACCTCGCGCACACGGCACAGCAAGTCGTGCTCGACTTGAGCCCGTACAGAGGCCGAGTGCCGGTCGAAATGAGCGGCTGGAGCCCGTTTCACGCGATTGCCGCAGATCGATACGCCGTCTCCTTGCCCGGCTACGGCTTCTACTGGTTCTTGCTCGCCGAAACCGCCAAGGCTCCGAAGTGGACGGCCGAACTGCCGGGCCAATTGCCGGAGCTTGCGACGCTGGTGCTGCCGCGCGACGACGCCGGCGCGACGCAGCTGGGCGGAACGGCGCTCGAGCTGTTCGAGGCCGAAGTGCTGCCCGCGTTTCTGCCCAAGCAGCGCTGGTATTCAGACAAGAACGCCGCGACGGCGGATTTCCACTTGCTCGACACGGGGCGGCTCGAGCACGACGGCGTGCGCGCGTACCTGTCGATGATCGAGGGAATCCACCGCTACTTCCTACCGGTCGTGATCGGCGGCGAGTTTTCGACCGAGCAGACCAACGACTTGTCGCAGGCCGTGCTCGCGCGCACGCGCACCGGTGCGCACAGCGGCGTCGTGCTGGACGCGTTCGCGCTGGATGAGTTCGCTCGCGCCCTGCTCGAGGACGTCCGCAACAACCGCGAGATTCCGGGCGTGCGCGGCGGCAAGTACCTGGCCCGTGGAACGAGCAAGCTCGATGCGGTGACGTTTGCCGGCACGCCGGCGGTGCGGCGAATGGACGTCGAGCAGAGCAATTCGTCCGTCGTCGTCGGGGAGTCCGTCATCCTCAAGGGCTACCGCCGCATCGATCCAGGTCCCCAACCCGAACTCGAAGTCGCACGCTTCCTCGACGCCGTCGGCTACCGAAACACGCCGGCACTCTACGGCTCGCTCGAATACGTGGACCCCTCAGGCGTGCCGACGGCGCTGGCCATCGCGATGGAATTCGTGGAGTGCCAGGGCGACGGCTGGACGGCCGCGCTCGCCTATCTCGAACGCTTCTTCGACCGGCGCAAGAACATGGCTTCGGCCCCGGCGAGCGACACGAACGACGCATCGCGCGAACACGACTACCATCAAATCTTCGTCGAGCGCGCGCGGACGCTCGGCATCCGCACGGCCGAAGTCCATCGCGCCTTTGCGATTTCGAATGGCGATCCGGCCTTCGAGCCGGAGCCGGTGACGGAGGACGATCTGGAGGCCTGGGTCGCGGGCGCACGCGCGAGCGCCGAGACGGCCTTGGTCGCACTCGCGCGTGAAATGGAGCGCGTTCCGAAGGATCTGCGCAAGTTCGCGCAGCGGCTGCTGGAGACACGCGAAGAGCTGGAGGCGCGCCTGACCTTGCCGCCCGTCAGAGATCTGGGCAGGCTGGTCAAGACGCGCTTCCACGGCGATTACCATCTGGGCCAAGTGCTGGTCGTGGCCGATGATTTCAAACTGATCGATTTCGAAGGCGAACCCGGCCGTACGCTGCCGGAGCGCCGGCGGAAGGCACTCCCGCTGCGTGACGTCGCGGGAATGTTGCGTTCGATCAACTACGCGGCGGTCGCGGCATTGCGCGGCGCGACCCACGATCGTGCCGAGGATACGAGCGCGCTCGAGCCGCTCGCGCGCGATTGGGAGCGCCGCTGCATCGAAGCCTTCTTGGCCGGCTATCGCGAAGCCATCGCCGGCTGCCCCTCCTATCCGCAGGATCCCGCGCAGGCGCAGCGTCTGCTCGATCTGTTGATCCTCGAGAAGGCCTTCTACGAGATGTCCTACGAACTGGCGAACCGCCCGGCCTGGGTGCGCATCCCGCTCGAGGGCATCCGCAGCATCCTTCACGCCCAAGACAGCGTACCAGCCCTTGCTTGAGAGGGGCGCGATCGCCGCCATCGTGCGCGGCGATCACGGCGATGCGTTCGCCGTCCTCGGGCCGCATCAGGATCTCGACGGCCTTACGATTCGGGCGTTCTTGCCGCAAGCGTCGCGGGTGGTGGCAATCGATTCCAGCAGCGGCACGCCGCTCGGGGAACTGCGGCGGCTCGATCCGGCAGGGTTCTTCGAAGGCTCGATCCCCGGCCGCTCCGCGCCGGTGGCGTATCGCCTGCGCTTGACCGTCGGCGACACGACCTGGGAGATCGAGGACCCGTACCGTTTCGGCAACGTGCTCGGCGAACTCGACATCTACCTGATCGGTGAGGGCCGCCATCGCCGCCTGTACGAAAAGTTCGGCGCCCATCCGATGCAGATGGACGGCATCGACGGCGTCGGCTTCGCGGTGTGGGCGCCTAACGCACGCCGGGTTTCGGTCGTCGGCGATTTCAACGATTGGGATGGCCGGCGCCACCCGATGCGCTTCCGCCACGGCGCCGGCACGTGGGAGATCTTTCTGCCGCGCGTCGCGCTCGGCAGCCGCTACAAATACGAGTTGCTCGGGCCGGGCGGTGGGTTGCTGCCGCTCAAAGCCGACCCCTACGCCTTCGCGGCCGAACGGCCGCCGGCAACCGCGTCGGTCGTCGCGGTAGCGGGCAGCCCGGAGTGGCACGACCCGGCGTGGCTGGCAACGCGCGAGCCCGCGAACCGGCGCGACGCGCCGATCGCGATCTACGAGGTCCACCTCGGATCGTGGAAGCGGGCCGACGGCAACCGCTACTTGACCTATCGCGAACTGGCCGACGACCTGGTCCCGTATGCTGCCTGGCTCGGTTACACGCACATCGAGCTGATGCCCGTTTCCGAATTCCCCTTCGACGGTTCGTGGGGCTATCAGCCGATCGGGCTGTTCGCGCCGACGAGCCGCTTCGGCGGCCCGCAGGACTTCGCGCACTTCGTCGACCGCGCGCACGAAGCGGGGCTCGGAGTGTTGCTCGATTGGGTTCCCGGACACTTCCCGACCGACGCTCACGGCCTGGCGAATTTCGATGGAACGCACCTCTACGAGCACGCGGATCCGCGTCAGGGCTTTCAACCCGACTGGAACACGCTGATCTACAATTTCGGGCGCAACGAAGTCGCCAACTACCTGCTGGGCAACGCGCTGTTCTGGGCCGACCGGTATCACGTCGACGGCCTGCGCGTCGATGCGGTGGCCTCGATGCTGTACCTCGACTACAGCCGCAAGCCCGGCGAATGGGTCCCCAACCGCACGGGCGGCCGCGAGAACCTCGGCGCGATCGAGTTCATGCAACGCACGAACAGCGCGTTCTACGGGGAGCAACCCGGCGCGATCACGATCGCCGAAGAATCGACCGACTGGCCGCGGGTCTCACAACCGGTCGAGTTGGGCGGGCTCGGCTTCGGCTATAAGTGGAACATGGGCTGGATGCACGACACGCTCGCCTACATGCATCAGGACCCGCTCTACCGTCGCTACCACCAAGACCAGCTGACCTTCAGCTTCATGTATGCGTTCAGCGAGAACTTCGTTCTGCCGCTCTCACACGACGAGGTCGTCCACTTGAAGGGCTCGCTGCTGGGCAAGATGCCCGGCGACCGCTGGCAGCGCTTCGCAAACCTGCGCGCGCTCTACGGCTACATGTACGCGCACCCGGGCAAGAAGCTGCTCTTCATGGGCGGCGAGTTCGCCCAAGAGCGCGAGTGGAACCACGACCGCAGCTTGGACTGGCATCTGGTCGCCGATCCGGCCCACAAGGGCGTGCAGCAACTGGTGCGCGATCTCAACCTCACGTATCGCGCTTTACCCGCGCTCTACCAGCTCGATGCCGACCAGGCCGGGCTCGAGTGGATCGTCTCCGACCGAGAGCAGGCGATCGTCGCCTTCGTGCGCCGCGCCCGCGATTCGAGCGACTTCGTCGTCTGCGTGACGAACTTCACCCCGGTCGTCCGCCACGGCTATCGCCTCGGCGTTCCGGCCGCCGGGACCTACGTCGAGGTGCTGAACACCGACAACGGCCAGTACGGCGGGACGAGCGTCGGCAACGGCCCGCTCGAAGCCGCGCCTTTCGGCGCGCACGACAAGCCCTACTCGCTCAGCCTCACGCTCCCACCGCTTGCTACGGTCATGTTGCGGCTGCAGCGGCCGCCCGCCGGACCCGCCTAGCCCCGCCGCGCGGGCCGTGCCGCGAGGGATGGCGCTCAATCCAGCTCTGACTGGAACCGAACCAGGTAAAGCATGCTTTCAAAGTGCCTTGCCGTGCTCGCGCTGCTGTCGCTCTTAGGTCAAGGCGTTGCCCCGGCCCAGGCCGAGCCGCTCACGGCAGCGGCGCTGCTCGCGCGCGAGGAAGCCGCCGACCGGGCGGCCCGGCCGGCGAGTGAAATCATCGATTGGTGGATCACCGAATCCGGCCTAACCGGAACCGAGCGTGAAATGCGGCGCGGCGACGACGAGAGCGCGACCCTGAACCTCGGACCGTTCACGACGCGCCGCGGCAAGCTCGGCGGCCGAGCCTGGCGTCAGAACGAGAACGGCTACACGATCGTGGATCCGGATGAACCGTCGCAAGCGGCATCCGCGATCTCGCAAACGCTCGTGCGCACGGGCAACCCGGAGCGCATCGTCGTGACCCAAACGATGTCGAACGGGCTGGTCGAGCGCACGTTCTACGATCCGTTGGATTTCGCCGTCGTGCGGCGCGAGTTCCAACGCGTCGGCCACCTGTTCCACGTCGACTACTCCGAATTTCACCAGGGGCCGGGAGGGCGGCGTAAAGCCTGGCTCGCGCGTGGCGCGGACGATCGCGGCAACGTTTACGAGGCCCGCATCATCAGCGACCGGCCGGGCGCACCCGTCGACGACGCGTCGCTCGCGATTCCGCCCGACCGGCGTACCGTCGTCGAATTTCCCGCCGGCCAAGACGAAGTGCACTTGCCGGCGTCGGTCGACTTCGGGCGCATCCACGTCACGGTTACGATCGATGGCTACCCGCTCACGTTTCTACTCGATTCCGGCGCGTCGGGCATCTTCATCAACCCGCAAGCCGCAAAGGAACTCAACCTGCCCAGCTACGGATCCGCCGCCTTGACCCAGGCCGGAACGTTCGCGTTTTCGCGGGTCGTCGCACCGACGGTCCAGGTCGGCTCGCTCGTGATGCACGACGTCGTGATGGAAACCGCCCCGCTGGATAGCCAGGAAACAGCCCAGGACCGGGTCGTCGGACTCCTCGGCTACGACTTCATCGCCGGCGCGGCACTGCGCGTAACCTACGGCGACGATTGGTCCTCCGGCAAAGTCGATGCGATCCGGCCGAGCGCTTTTACTCCGCCGCCGCTCGCGACCTCATCGATGCCGATCCGGCTCGATCAACAGGTGCCCGTCGTGCACGTCGGGATCGGCGATGCGGCCAGCGACGATTTCATCGTCGACACGGGGGCCGATGCGCCGGTGATCCTGTTCGACCGCTTCGTGAAGGCGCATCCCAGCGCCGTTTTTGACCGCGGAATCGGCACGGGTTTCGATCCCGATCAAAGCGCGGTCTTCGGGGTCGGCGGGCGCGTGCCGATCATGCCGCTACGGCTGTCGAGCTTCCGCTTCGCCGACCTCGATTTCAAGAATTTCATCGTGCTGCGCGCCGAGGACCCGGGCGCCTTCGGCGACTTCCGCGACGACGGTTTACTCGGCGCGCTCTTCCTGCGCTATTTCACGCTCTACATCGACTATCCGCACGATCGGCTGTACTTCGAACCCAACCAAAATCACGAACAAGCCGTAGGTCACTCCCCGCTGTAACGCCGCCCCCAATCCGGGGCGCGCGCGGTGTAACTGTGTCGTGGCTTACGTTTTCGGTGGCGCCGCGCGGAGCATTCCGGCTTGGGCGGACGAAAAGCCTACATCATATGCGTCACGTCACAGCGGCCCGCGTAAACGCCGCTTCAAGGCCTGTCGATGTGCCGTATATGGCGCTTTCGGCCCCAGCGGGGACGCGAACCGGAGCAGCGCGCGGGTTGCCGTTACGGCTCGCGCTTCTTTCGCTTGTCTTCGCCGTCCCGAGCCTTAGCGTTGCCGTCGCCGCCTACGTCAACGTCACGACCGAACAGCGCGCCATCGACACGGAGGTTCAGGGCGTCCGCTTCAACCGGACGGCCGTCCACCTGATGGAAGTCGCGGCCGCGCTGCCGGCCGGCGTTCCGGTCAGCAACGAGCGCCGCCAAGACGTCGAGGTCTCGTTCCAGGAACTCGACGACAGCGCCCGCGTCTTCAAGGCCGCCGCACTCGAAGCCGACGTGCTTTCGCCCGTGCGCCAGGCCTGGCCGAGCGTCGAACGCGGGCCGACCGGCGCCAACCTCGACCGCCTTGAGAATGCCCTGCTGCACGCGACCAACCTGATCGCCGACGCCTCGAAACTGTCGTTCGAATCGCACCTCGCCGAGGGGAACTTGCAGGACGCCGAATTTTCCAACGCGCCGCTGGTCGTGCTTCACCTGGGCGTGGCCGGGACGATTGCCGAAATGCGTCCCAGCAAACACCCGCTTCCGGTCAACGACCGGGTCAAGATCGCGGGCCTGCTCGCGCAGGCCAACGTCGGGCGCGAGAATCTCTCCACCGACATGCTCGAACTGTTCCGTTTCGATCCCACCATCCAGGGCGCGCTCGAACCGCTTTGGAACGATTTCACCAGCGCCGCAGACGCCCTCGAGCACCCCGCCAGCGGCGCGATGTACGGCGAAGCAAGCGACGCTTCGTACTTGGCTTTGAAGGTGCGGCTGGTCACCGCCGCCGGCGGGTTCACCGATGCCCTGAACGCGAATCTGCTCGAGCGGCTGCAGCAGCGCCGCGATGCCGGCCGCCAACAGCATGTGACGATCATCCTCTTGGCGCTGCTCGCGGGCCTGGCCAGTGCCGGGATCCTCGTGCTGCTGAGCCGCTCGATCAACCGGCGCAATTTGCGGGAACTGTCGCGCGCGCAAGCGGAGGCGCGCACGCTGCAGGCCGAACTCGCGCGCCAGCAAGCCGAGCATGCGTTGATCGCGACCGAGGCGCAATTTCGCGCCATCCTCGACCGCTCGGCGATGGGCATCGCCCTGCTGGATCAAAACGGCGACACGATCGAGTACAACGAGGCGGTCGCCGAACTGCTGGGCGACGGCGCCCAGATCGCCTCGCCGAACGACCCGCAATTCGCCGCGCTGGTCGGTGGCCTCGAGACGTCGTACGCCTTCGAGCGCAGGAACGAACGGCCGGACGGCACCGTCCGCTGGACCGAGGTGAGCATATCGGTCGTTTCCAGCGGCACGTCCTCGCCGGCCGTCGCACTCGCGATGGTTCGCGACGTCACCGAACGCAAAGCGATGGACGAGCGTCTGCTCTACGCCGCAACCCACGACCATGTCACTTCGCTGCCCAACCGCGCGGAGTTCATTCGCCATCTCGAACGGGTCGTGGCCAGGCGCATCGCAAGCGGCAAGAACTTCGCCGTCCTGTTCATCGACCTCGACGGTTTCAAGGTCGTCAACGACCGGTTGGGGCATCATGCCGGCGACCGGATGCTGATCGCGACGGCCCGGCGCCTGGTCGCGATCGCCCGCGAAGAAGACGTCGTGGCGCGCTTCCACGGCGACGAATTCGCCCTGCTCCTGCACGACGTGCGCGATCTCGAGACCGCGCGCGCCGTCGCCGATCGCGTGCAGGCCGAACTGCGCGCGCCCGTAACGATCGACGGCAGCACGGCGTCGGTAACCTCGAGCATCGGCATCGTGATGGGCAACGAAGCGTACGTCAACGCTGAAGACGTCATTCGCAACGCCGACGCCGCGATGTATCATGCCAAGTCGATCGGCCGCTCGACGGCCGTCGTATTCGACGACGAGATGTCGCACCAGCTCGCCTCGCGAATGCGCATGTTGACCGACCTGCAGGCCGGCATCGAGCGCGGCGAATTCCGTCTGGCCTATCAGCCGGTCGTCGATCTCACGAGCGGTTGCGCGGCCGGCTTTGAGGCGCTGCTGCGCTGGGACCACCCGCTCTACGGGAGCATCCCGCCGCTCACGTTCATCGCGCTGGCCGAAGAGTCGGGCGCGATCGTGGAACTAGGCCGGTTTGCGCTGCGCAAGGCCTGCATCATGCTGGCGAACCGCCTGCGTGGACGGATCGGGCCGCCGCTGACGATGAACGTCAACCTCGCCGTCAAGCAATTGATGGAATCGGACATCGTCAAGGACGTCGAGCGCGCCCTCGTTGAAAGCGGTTTGCCGCCCGAGCTGCTGATCCTCGAGATCACGGAGAGCGCACTCCTTGGAGAGGGGCCGCGCGCGAACGAGGTGCTCTCGCAATTGCGCGCTCTGGGCGTACGGCTTTGTATCGACGACTTCGGCACGGGCTACTCGTCGCTGCGTTACCTGCACCAGTTCCCCATCGATTCGCTCAAGATCGATCGCTCGTTCGTCAGCGGGCGCGACGGCGGCATTGCCAACGAGCCGATCGTGCAGATGGTCGTGAGCCTCGCGCATGCGCTGGGCATGGACGTGATCGCCGAAGGAATCGAGAGCCCAATGCAACGCGAAAAACTACTCGCGACCGGCTGCACGATCGGCCAAGGCTTCTACTTCGCGCGACCGCTCGATCACCTCGAAGAAGTGGACCGCTGGCTCGGCGGGGCGCTAGCCGCCGAGAGCGGCTAAAGCCTCCGCCGCTGCGGCGTCAGCGGTGTTGCGAGCTGCCCGAAGCCGCGTGCGAGCCGGTCGAACTCGCCCGCGAGCCGCTATAGGACGAACGACTGGAACTCGAGCCGGCGGGCGCACCGACGCGCGTTTGATGCGGCAGCGGAATCGAGTGCCCGATCACCGGTACGGTCGAATGACGATTGCCCGGCGGCTGGAAACAGCAAGAGTAATAGCCGGGGTACGGAGGATAGCCGAACCCGTAATAGCCGGGGCCGAAGCCATAGTAGCCGGGCCCGAAGCCATAGTAGCCGCTGCCGTAGCCGAAACCATACCCGTACGGCGCGCCATAGGCCGGATACCCGCCGCCGTCGTACGCGCTGCCGTAAGCACCGTAGGCGGACGGCGCCCCGCTGTCGCTCTGGGCGCCCCCGTCGTCGCGATCGACTTCATCGGCGTCGAAGGTCGGCCCATCCGAGTGGCCCGTGATGACGACCGCGGCACCGGCCTGCAACGTGAAGCCGGCCGGCCCGATGACGGTGCCGTCGTGCAGGGTGACGTTGTCGGTGAAGCCGCGTTCGTCGGCTAGCGTCAACGTGTACTTTCCCGTCAGCGCGGAAATCGTTCCGCGGATCGTTTCGAGGTTGGTCGCGTAGCTCGGCGCTTGCGCCGCGGCGACGACCGGAGCGTTTCCGAGCGCGAGCCCGGCGGCGAGGCCAAGCGCGGCTCTGATCTTCGAAGTTCTGCGCATCGCAGCTCCCCTCTCTACGGAGGATTGTTCCCCAAGGAGGTTGGGCCGACCCGCAGGCGAGGGGCCGAAGCGATCTGCCCGGAAGGGGACGCCTCATGATCGTTCAGCGCGCGGCGAGCCGTCCGCGCACGCTCCTGTTGCAAACGGCACTGGTGCTCGCTGGTTCGCTCCTGATGGCGCTCGGCGCGCGCGTTTCGATCGACATCGGAACCGTGCCCATCACCGGCCAGACGCTCGCGCTGCCGCTCGTGGTCGCGTTGCTGGGAACGCGCCAGAGCGTGCTCGCGATGCTTGCGTATCTCGGCGAAGGCGCGCTCGGTCTACCCGTGTTCGCGGCAGGCCACGCCGGAGTTGCCGTACTGGCCGGCCCAACCGCGACGACGGCGGGCTACCTCTGGTCCTATCCGATCGCGGCCTGGGCGATCGGCAGCCTGTACGACATCGGATTCGGCGGCACGTATTTCGGCCGCTGGGTCGCGATATTTCTCGGCATCGCCATCGTCTTCGCGGCGGGCGCCGGCGTACTCGCGATCTACCTCGGCCCGTCGGGCGCATGGGCTTTCGGCGTGGCCCCCTTCGTGCTCGGCGATCTCGCCAAAGTGACGATTGCCGCCGCGGCGCCCAAAATGTGGCCGCGCCTAGCGACGCTGCTGCGCCTCTAAGCGGCATCGTCGTCGCCCTGTTCGCGTGCGCGCGCGGCGGCGAGCCGATGGTCGCGCACGCGAGCCTACGGGCCGTGGCCGGAGTTGGCATCGAGGGCGACCGCTATGCGCGCGGCGCCGGCCATTGGTCGTTCGATCCGCGCTACGAGAGCCAGATCACGCTGGTGGAAGCGGAAAGCCTGGAAGCGGTAGCGAGCGCCCTCGGCCGGCCGTTTGGGGCAAGCGACAGCCGGCGTAATGTCGTCACGCGCGGTATCGCCCTCGAGTGTTTGATCGGGCGGCGCTTTACGATCGGCGAGGCGCTTTTCGTGGGCGAGCGCGCCTGCGACCCGTGCGCGTATCTCGACGGGTTGATCGGGTTGCCGGTGCGGGCGCAATTGGAAGGCCGCGGCGGATTGCGGGCTGCGATCCTGCGCAGCGGCGTACTAAGCGGCGGTGCAACGATCGCCGCCGAACCGGCCCCAGCCGGCCGCGCGCGATCCTAGTCGGCCACGCGCGGTTCGGCGCTGACAAGAGCGCGTAAAGAGGCCGCCAACTCCGTCCGTTCGGGCGGGCTGCCGACCGAGATGCGCACGTAATGGTCGAGCGGCGGATAGGGCGGTTTGCGAACGTGGATGCCGCGCTCGAGCAGCCCCGCGACCGCACGCCCGGCACGGGCCGCCGTGCCGAAATCGAAGAGCACGAAGTTCGTCGTGGACGGCAGCGTAGGCAAACCGAGTTCGGCACCCAGCGCGTCATACTCGGCGCGACCCGCGTTGATCTTGCAAATGACGTCGTCGACGAACGCCGCGTCCTCGAGCGCGCCGATCGCCGCAGCCTGCGCCGGCCGGCTGACGCCGTACAACAAGCGTACGGCATCGAGCGCAGCGATTGCCTCGGGCGTGCCGAGCGCGTAACCGACGCGCAGCCCGGCCAAGCCGTACTCCTTGGAAAACGTGCGCAGGCGAATGACGCGCGGATCGATGGCGTCGAGCGGAAAGCGCAGCTCGGGCGCGAGGAACTCGCCGTAGGCCTCGTCGTGGATGACGAGCGAGCCCTCCGGCAGCGCGTCGAGAAATGCGAGGACCTCGGACCACGCGTAACACGAACCGCTGGGGTTGTCCGGGTTGGGAAGAAACACGAGCGCCCCGCCGGCGCGCTCGGCCGCAGCGGTGAACCCCGCGAGGTCGAGCCGTCCGCTCGCGAGATACGGCACGCGCTCGAGTTGCGTTGCATATCCAATCGCGTGCATCTCGAAGGTCGGAAACGAACCCAAGCCCGCAACGGTCGCAGTCCCGGCCGGCGCGTAGGCGCGAACGATCCAGCCCAGCAGATCGTCGATGCCCGCGCCGACGGTTACGCAGGCGCGCGCAACACCGTGGCGCGCGGCGATCGCTTCGCGCAGCGCGGCGCACGACGGGTCGCCGTAGCGCGCGCCGTTCGCCGCCTCGGCGCGCATCGCCGCCAGGGCCTTGGGGCTGGGGCCGAACGGCGACTCGTTGCTGCCGAGCCGAAGCAGAGTGCTGCGTCCCGTCGCGCGCGCGAGTTCCTCGGGTCCGACCAACGCCGCGTGCGCGACGCCTTGCCCGATGCCGAGCGGCGCTCGCGCCTCTCTCACACGTTATCCGTCAAGCCCATCGCGATGCCGCTTACACGTTCGGCCGTCGCGCTCATTCGGAAACCTGGGTATAGGCTAGCGCAACACGGCCTCTTTCAGGGAACTTCACCAGACCATCGAGGCGGCGCTCGAGGAAAGATGAAGGCTAGGGGCCGAACAGGCTATCGGGAGCCTGCGCACAGTCGCGCAGCCAGCGCTCGACGTCGTCGGTTTCGCGCGGGAGTTCGTCGCTGAGAATACGGCAGCCGTCGTCCGTCATCAGCACGTCGTCCTCGATGCGGACGCCGATGCCGCGGTAGCGCTGGGGAACGGTCCGGTCGTCAAGCTGAAAGTAGAGGCCGGGCTCGACCGTAAGCACCATCCCGCTCTTTAAAGTTCCGTACTTGTACGTCTCTTGGCGCGCCTTGGCGCAATCGTGCACGTCGATGCCGAGCATATGGCTCACGTTGTGCAGCGAATAGCGCTTGTAGAACTGATTGGCTTTTTCGAGCGCTTCCTCGGCCGGCATCGGCAGGATGCCCAGGCGCTCGAGGCCGTGCGCGAGCACCTGCATCGCCGCAGCGTTGGGCGCCATGAAATCGTTGCCCGGCAGGCAGGCTGCGAACGCCGCGTGTTGGGCCGCCAGGACCAGCTCGTAGATCTCGCGCTGTTCGGCGGAGAAGCGGCCGCCGATCGGCACCGTGCGGGTGACGTCGGCCGTGTAGAGGGTCGGCGCTTCCACGCCCGCATCGAGCAGCAGCAGATCGCCGGCCCGCAGCGCGCCATGGTTCGACGTCCAATGCAGCGTGCAGGCGTGCCGGCCGGAAGCCGCGATCGTGTTGTAGCCGACGTCGTTGCCCTCGATCCGCGCGCGTAAGTTGAACACGCCTTCGACGTAGCGCTCGGTCTTCGAACGCGGCAAGGCCCGCAAGACGTCCTCGAACCCGCGCTTGGTCGAAGCGATCGCTCGCTCGAGTTCCCCGATTTCGTAGGCGTCCTTGATCAAGCGCAACTCCGACAGGCTGGCCCCGAGCGCGTCGTCGGTCTCTTTCGAAGTCGCGATTTGCGCGTCGACGAGCGGGTCGGTGCCGCGCAACAGTCGCACCGTGTGAGCGCCGTCGCGCAGTTGGGCGAGATCGCTTTCGAGCTGCGGCAGGCCGCGCGTTTCGAGGCCGTAGCGGATCGCGCTTTCGGAAACGCCCAAACGCGGACCGACCCACAGTTCGCCCTTGGCGCGGTCCGTAAAGAACGTGGCGTCGCTTTTGCCGGGGTTCGGTTCGACGTACATGCGCGCCGCGTGCCCGCCGGCCGGATTCGGCGTCATGATCAGGACGCAGTCGGGCTCTTGGTTGCCGGTCAGATAGTAGAAATCCGAGCCGGGCCTGAAGCGATACGACGTATCGTTGGCGCGCACTTTTTCGTGCCCGGTCGCCACGATCAGCACGTCGCCCGGAAATTGCGCCGACAGCGCCTCGCGGCGGCGGGCGAAGTGCTCGAGCCCGACCAGCGGCGCCGGCAAATCCGCTCGCGGCTCCCAGTCGGTCAGCATGAAATCAAGCAGCGCTTGCGGCGGACCGTCGTCCTGGGCGGCCGTTGCCGGTGGGGCGCCGGGGTCGGCGGGAGCTTTCGTACGTACCTCGAGCATGACCGCAAGACTTCGGCGCAGCCGGCGCTATCGCTTGCCGGCACACGTCGCGCCCGCTCTTTACGGCAGGCTCAGCGGCCGGTAGCGGATGCGGTGCGGGCGGGCGCCCTCTTCGCCCAGACGCTGACGCTTGTTGGCCTCGTACTCTTGATAGTTTCCCTCGAAAAAATACACGCTCGAATCGCCCTCGAAGGCCAGGATGTGGGTCGCGATCCGGTCCAGGAACCAGCGGTCGTGGCTGATTACGAGCACGCTGCCGGCGAACTCGCCGAGAGCGTCCTCGAGCGCCCGCAGCGTCTCGACGTCCAAGTCGTTCGAGGGTTCGTCGAGCAGCAGCACGTTCGCGCCTCCGAGCAACGTCTTGGCGAGATGCAGCCGGCCACGCTCGCCGCCGGAAAGCTGGCCGACGCGCTTCTGCTGGTCGCCGCCCTTGAAGTTGAAGCGACCGAGGTACGCCCGCGATGACATCTCGAACTTGCCGACCATCATCACGTCGAGGCCGCCCGAGACGTCGTCGAAGACGGTCTTTTCGTTGGTGAGGTCTTCGCGCGTCTGCTCGACGACGGCCAGCTTCACGCTCGGGCCGATCGAGATCTCGCCCGCGTCGGGCTGCTCCTTCCCCGCGATCAGGCGGAAGAGGGTCGTCTTACCGGCGCCGTTGGGCCCGATGATGCCGACGATCGCGCCTGCGGGGATCTTGAAATTTACGTCGTCCATCAGGAGCCGGTCGCCGTAGGCCTTGCGCACGCCGGCGAAATCGATCACGCGATCGCCCAGGCGCTCGGCGACCGGAATGAAGATCTCCTGCGTTTCGTTGCGCCGCTGGTATTCGTAGCTCGAGAGTTCCTCAAACCGCGCGATGCGGCTTTTGCTCTTCGCGTGGCGACCCTTGGCGCTCGAGCGTACCCACTCGAGTTCGCGTTTGAGCGCTTTGCGGCGCGCGGATTCCGAGGCTTCTTCCTGCGCCAAACGCTCTTGTTTCTGGTCGAGCCACGAACTGTAGTTGCCCTTCCATGGAATTCCTCGCCCGCGATCCAGTTCGAGGATCCACTCGGCGGCGTTGTCGAGGAAGTAGCGGTCGTGGGTGACCGCCACGACCGTGCCCGGAAAGCGCTGCAAGAAGTGTTCGAGCCATTCGACGCTTTCGGCATCGAGGTGATTGGTCGGTTCGTCGAGCAGCAGCATGTCGGGCTTGGACATCAGCAGGCGGCAGAGCGCGACGCGGCGCTTCTCGCCGCCTGAAAGCGGGCCGACCTTCGCGTCCCAGGGCGGCAGGCGCAGAGCGTCGGCGGCGACCTCGAGCTGCTGCTCGAGGCTGTCGCCGTCCTTGGAGAAAAGCACCGCTTCGAGGGCGGCTTGTTCGTTTGCGAGCGCATCGAAATCGGCGTCGGCATCGCCGTAGGCGGCGTAGATCTCGTCGAGCCGCTTGCGGGCCGCCAGCACGTCGCCGAGCGCCTCCTCGACGGTGGCCCGGACCGTCTTTTCCGGATCGAGTTTGGGCTCTTGTTCGAGGTAACCGATCGAAAGGTTTGCCATCGGCTTTGCCTCGCCGTCGATCTCGGTGTCGAGGCCGGCCATGATCCGCAGCAGCGTCGACTTACCGGCCCCGTTGAGCCCCAGAATGCCGATCTTTGCGCCCGGGAAAAAGCTCAAGGAGATGTCCTTGAGGATCTGGCGCTTCGGCGGCACGATCTTGCCGACGCGGTTCATCGTGTATACGTACTGCATCGACCGCGCCGATTCTCAGCCGCAAACGGCAGTTCCGCCCGAGTCCCGGCGGCGCGCTCGGGGGCCCCGGCGTTCTTGCGCCGAACGAAGGCCGGCATGACGCAGCCGCCTCCCGGGGGATACGTTCCGCCGCCGCAACAGAAGGCGGCCAATTTCAAACCCCTCTTGATCGGGTGCGGGGTTCTGCTTGTCCTGATGCTGATCGCCGGCGGCTTCGCGGCCTGGTTGACGATGCGTGCGGTCAGTACGGCCTGGCACACCGCGAGCAGCGCTGCGCAGGTCGCCCAGGGCGCTGCTGCGGGCGCGCAGCAAGCCGCCGCGGAGGCCGGCGCCTCGCCCGATGCCGAGCATGCGGCCGCAGCCGGCGTGGCGATGATCAAGTCGCTGATCAACGGCGGCAAAGGCAACGTCGCGACCCTGCCGCGCGAAGAGCTGAAGACCTACCTGCCGGCTTCGGTCGGATCGCTCGCGCGCTCGAGCGCGGAGAGCAGCGCGGGTTCTTTCGCGGGCATCTCCGGTACGTCGGCGTCGGCGAACTACGGCGCCGGCAACGGTACGGTCAGCATCGACCTCACCGACGCCGCGAACGCCGGAGGCCTCACCGCCATCGTGGACGTCGTGATGAACAACGTCCAAAGCGAGAACGATGAAGGCTATGAGAAAACGACCGAACTCGGCGACGTCAAGGTGCACGAGAAGTGGACCAACGCAGGCAAACATTCCGAGCTGATCGGGATCGTGGGGGGCCGCTTCGCCGTTTCGGTTACCGGCGACGGCGTCGACATGGGCACGGCGGAGCAGGCGTTCCAAGCCGTCGACATCGCTAAGCTCGAAAGCGTCGCCGCCGCGGCGAAGTAGCGGCTACTCGGTTACGACCTCCGCCTCGAAGCCGCGCTCTGAAATGGCCGACATGATACCGTCGAGGTCCTCGGGCCGCTCGACTTCGACCGTGACGTCGAGTTCCGCGTGTTTGGCCGAGAGGCTGCCGAAGACGCGGTGGTGCGCGATGTCGAGCACGTTCGCACCCATTTCGCTGATCGCGAAGGCGACGGTCGCGAGTTCGCCCGGCTTGTCTACCATGTGGACCCGAATGCGCGCGACGCGGCCCGAACGCATGCGGTGGCGTACGATCACCGCCGCCAGCATTCCGAGGTCGATGTTTCCGCCGCACAGGATCGTGCCGACCCGCTTGCCGGCGAAACGCTGGGGGTCGCTGAACAGGGCCGCGATCCCCGCCGCACCCGCCCCTTCGACCAGCAGCTTCTCGTCTTCGAGCACCTGCGCGATGCTGGTTTCTATCGCCGCTTCCGACACCGTCACGACGTCGTGGACGCCGGAGCGGATGTACTCGAGCGTCGTACGCCCGGGCTGCTTCACGGCAATACCTTCGGCGATCGTGGGGCCGCCGGCCGGTGGCGGCGACCCGCTCAAAGCGGCCGCGACGCCCGGGTAAAAGGCGGATTGCACGCCGACGATCTGGGTCGCGGCGCCGCTCGCCGCGACGGCGAGCGTCGCGCCCGCAATCAGGCCGCCGCCGCCGATCGGCACGACGATCAAGTCGAGTTCGGTGCCGGCATCTTCGAGCAGCTCGAGCGCGGTGCCCTGACCCGCGATCACGTTCGGATCGTCGTACGGATGCACGATCGTCCCGCCGGTTTGGTCCGCCAGGTCGCGCGCGTGCGCGGCCGCATCGTCGAAGGTGTCACCGAACAGGACGACGCTGGCGCCGAAATCGCGGGTGCGCCGGACCTTCAGAAAGGGGGTGGTCGCCGGCATGACGACCGTCGTGCCGAGCCCCAGCCGCGCGCCGTGATAGGCCACCGCTTGGCCGTGATTGCCCGCCGACATCGTGATCACGCCGCGCTCGCGTTCGGCCGGCGAAAGCATTAGCATCGCGTTGAGCGCGCCGCGCTCTTTATACGACCCGGTCGTCTGCCGGTTCTCGATCTTGAGATAGACCTCGGCCCCGAGCGCGGCTGAAAACGACCGCGAGAGAACGGTCGGTGTGTGGCGTATTCCGGTGCGGATTCGATCGGCGGCAGCGCGGACGTCGGGCGCGGCGCTCCTGGCAGGGTTCACGGGCACACCGCATTTCCTGCGTGCCGCGCACGTCCTGCCCGCTTCCGCGAAGCTTGTCACGCACCGAAAACCGTTCGTACCGGCACGCAATCGCGCGACAGGAAGGCGGCTTTCAACCGTTAACGGGCTTAGCGTTTGACCGCAGAGGGGACTCGTACAACGTGCGTGATCGGCTAGGCGAGCTGACGATTCGCGGCCTCTTGCTGGGCGGCGCGATCACGCTCGTCTTCACGGCCGCAAACGTCTACTTGGGGCTCAAGGTCGGCTTGACGTTCGCCTCGTCGATACCGGCCGCCGTCATCTCGATGGCGGTCCTGCGCGCGCTGCGCCAGGGCACGATCCAAGAGAACAACATCGTTCAAACGGTGGCCTCAGCAGCGGGTACCCTGTCGTCGGTCATCTTCGTGTTGCCGGGCCTCGTGATGGTCGGCTGGTGGACCGGGTTCCCGTTTTGGGAAACGTTCGGGGTTTGCGCCGTCGGCGGCATCCTCGGCGTGATGTACACGGTGCCGCTGCGGCGCGCGATGGTGACGACCTCCGACCTGCCCTACCCCGAAGGGGTCGCGGCGGCCGAGGTATTGATCGTCGGCGCCGGATCGCGCAGCGACGACGCGGCCGAAGAAAACAAAGCCGGGCTGTTGACCGTCGTCGTTGGTTCGCTCGTATCGGCGGGTTTCGCGGCCGTCGTCGCAATGCGGGTGTTCATCGACGAGATCGACCAGTTCTTTCGGATCGGAAACGTGGCCACGGGCATGGGCCTGTCGCTATCGCTCGCGTTGGTCGGCGCGGGGCACCTGATCGGCCTCTCGGTGGGTCTGGCAATGTTGTTCGGCTTGTTGGTCGCCTGGGGTATCGCGACGCCCATCCTGACCGCACTGCACCCGGTGGCCGGGGCAGCGGCCGACGTCGCGACGGGCGTCTGGCGACACCAAGTGCGCTTCATCGGTGCGGGTGCGATCGGCATCTCGGCGATCTGGTCGCTCGGACGGCTGGCCCGGCCGGTCGTACGCGGCGTGCTCTCGTCGCTGGCGGCGTCGCGCCGGCTCTCGCAGGCCGGCAGTGCGGCGCTGCCGCGGGTGGAACAGGACCTGCCGATCGGGACGGTCGCGCTGATCTCGCTCGCCTGCCTCGTACCGCTGGGTGTGTTGTTCGTCGCATTTCTTTCCGGTGGTGCGCTCGCGAGCGACATCCCGCCGTTGGCGTTCGGCGCGATCGTGTACGTCGTGATCGCAGGCTTCCTCGTCGCCGCGGCCTGCGGCTACATGGCCGGATTGATCGGCTCGTCGAACAGCCCGGTCTCGGGCCTCGCGATTCTGACCGTGCTCGGCGCGTCGCTGCTGCTCGCAACGCTCGCCAAGGGCTCGAACCCAGGCGTAGCAGCAAACCTCGTCGCCTATGCGCTTTTCGTGACAGCCGTCGTACTCTGCGTCGCCACGATCGCCAACGACAACTTGCAAGACCTCAAGACGGGCCAGCTCGTCGACGCCACGCCGTGGAAGCAACAGGTCGCCTTGATGGTCGGCGTCGTCTTCGGCGCGATCGTCATCCCGCCCATCCTCGACTTGTTGAACCACGCGTACGGGTTCGCGGGCGCGCCGCCGCAGCCGGGCGGTGCTGCGCCTGCGCAGGCGTTACCCGCGCCGCAGGCAGCCTTGATATCGACGCTCGCGAAGGGCGTGATCTCCGGCAACATCCCGTGGGGCTTGATCGGCATCGGCGTGCTCGCCGGTTTCGCCATCATCGCACTCGACGAGATCCTACGGGCGACGCGTAAGGGCGCACTGCCGCCGCTCGCGGTCGGAATCGGCATCTACTTGCCCGCCGGGACGATCCTGCCGGTCGTGATCGGCGCGGTCGCCGGCCACATCTACAACCGGCGCGCGCGCCGGGCACAGAATCCCGACGCTGCGCAACGCTTCGGCGTGCTGCTCGCGTCGGGCCTCATCGTCGGCGAAAGCTTGTTCGGCGTGTTGCTCGCGGCGATCATCGTGAGCAGTGGAAAGGGCACGCCGCTCGCCGTCGCCGGCGACTCGTTTGCGGGCGCCGCGAACATCATCGGGGGTCTCGGGTTCGTGGCCGCCGTGGCGGGACTCTACGCCTGGATCGAGCGGCTCGCGCGCGACAGCGCAGCGCGCTAAACCGTATGCAGGCCGGCCCGCAACGCGGCGGCCTGCGAATGGTGACCAGGCTCACAGGCCCCCGGCTGCCCGCAGCGGAGCACCTCGAATTCTGTAAAGATTGACGAGTCGGGGGTCACATTCACGCTCGATGGTGCGAACACTGCGCAAAGTGTCTGAGTTGCTTGTCGATGACAAGAAAATAAGCCACGCACCACCCTGAAAGCTCGATGGACTGGAACACCCTCCCCGATTTTCTCGCACTGACGGCGCTCGTCGCAGTCTTCGCTTCGCTATTGCCGCGCAAGCATGACAGCGATCTGCGCCTTTGGCTCGTGGGCTGGGCGCTGATCGTGATTCACTTCGGCGCAAAGATGTCCGACGCGAGCGGCTTGAAAATCGTCCCGAGCTTGATCACCCTGGGGTCGCTCCAACTGGCCGGCCTGTCGTTCATGTGGGCCGCCGTCTCGCGCCGCGTCACCTGGGATGGTTTCCTGGGCTTCTGCTCGCTCGCGATTCCGCAACTGACGTACATGGCACTCGGCGTTTTCGACGTGCAGTCGAACGGTCTCTACGTCGCGACCGCCATCGCCAGCGTCATCCTGCCGGCGCTGGTGCTGGGGCGCGTCATTCGCACCAACGCGACGGATCGCGCGCTCGCGGCGTTCGCATGCCTGATCCTGGGGATCTCGTTGCTGGTCGTGATCCGCTTCGACCACGATCCCTCCGACGGCATCAACAACATTCTGACCTGGCTTTACCTTGGAGCCGCGGTGCTGCATTGGCGGCGGTACCGGCGCGCGACGGCCGGCGTGCTGACGCTCGTCTTCGGCTTCATCGCATGGGGGCTGGTATTTCCGGTCGGCGTCGCGCTGGCCGTCTGGGCGCCGCAAGTGCACATCGACGACGCCGCTTACAACATTCCCAAGTACATCGTCGCGATCGGCATCATCCTGACGATGCTCGAAGAGCAGATGGAACGCTCGACCTACTTGTCGCTCCACGACGCTCTGACCGGGCTGCCCAACCGGCGCCTGTTCGAGGACCGTCTGGCCTCCGCACTCGCCCGGGCGCGGCGCAACCGGACGCGGATCGCGATGCTCGCGATCGATCTCGACCAATTCAAAGCCGTCAACGATTTGTTCGGTCACCACGCCGGCGACGAGTTCTTGCGCATCGTCGCGCAGCGGTTCGGCAAGCGGGTCCGGTCCGGCGACACCTGCGCGCGCCTAGGCGGCGACGAGTTCATCGTGATCGCCGACGGAATCGAGAACCGCCTCCAGGCCGAGAACTTGGCCAAGGACTTGCTGGCCACACTCGAAGATCCGATCCGTCTGTGCGGCGAGGACCTGTACGCGGGCGCCAGCATCGGCATCGCGGTGTTCCCCGACGACGGCGCCGATAGCGAACAGTTGCGCGCCGCAAGCGACAGCGCGCTCTACGTCATGAAGCGCCAGCACCGGCGCGGCGAACGGCTCACGCACGAAACGCGCGCCGTCGGCTGACCCTTGGCTCTCAGCTCGCGCGTCGCTGCATGGCGAGCAGTACGAACCCAATCGCCGCCAGCACGATCGCTAACGCGAAGGCGAATAGGCTGACGACCCCATTGCAGCCGAGCCAGGTGTCCTGCAACCCAAAGCGGTGTGCCATCGACCAGCCTTTCGCTGCCCTCGAGGGGCTCCGCTGCCGGAGACGCGTTCGGACAACGAACCGCTCTCGCCAGCCGCGGCGCAGTGTGACCCAGGTCATGACGGGCTACATCGGCTCGGCTCCGTCGCCGCCCGGTCCTCGTGCCGGAACCGTCAACTTTGAGTTAAGCCGCCGAAGCGCGGCGGCAAATCGCCGAAGGATTTGTTAAGGAGCTTATCACCTCTTGCTGCCGCGCTTTCGCCGCCCAAGCGAAACGACCATATGGATGCTGCTGTTTGGCGCGTCCATCGTTTTGCCCATCGTCATTTTGGTAGGTTCGCTCCTGGGCGAGGCGAGCCGGCAGATCGCCGTAGCCGACGGGGAGCGGCAGGGCC
>Ga0302325_10005046_pt1 | contig 30296 bp, 33 predicted proteins | sample Palsa_T0_2_FD_201948 | JGI IMG/M metagenome (GOLD analysis project Ga0302325, IMG submission 201948) | Peat permafrost microbial communities from Stordalen Mire near Abisko, Sweden - Palsa_T0_2 | ecosystem: Environmental > Terrestrial > Soil > Palsa > Peat permafrost | place: Sweden: Abisko... | reverse complement strand
TGGAGATTCTCTAATTCCGTGGAAACGGGAAGAGTCTATAAAAACTTTGAAAATACGTTATGGTAACTCTATCTTTTTCTATCAGTCAAAAGCTTACATTTTGTCAGACAGTTCTAAATCCCCACGTCTTCGGGCTCGCCTCCGATTCGTCGACCTCGTAGGTTACGTCTCTCTCCCCTTGATGATGTGTTATGGGATAATTGGTATTTTCATCTCTATTTCATACTTCATATTCATCTTTATCGCCATCAAATCCTTCTGGAAGATGCCTTTGGTTGTTAAAGGGGCTATCTTGCTCGTTTTCGTACTTCATCACCCAACCCTCTTCATTTCGCTTTCGCTTTTCGCCTGGACACCGATTTTGTCTGCTGTTGGCTCAATCTTGTACATCTACGCAAAGAGTACTCTCGGGACCCCTGGCACGCTTGACTACGTCTTCATTTCCCTCTCAATCGTTGGAAATTTCGGAGTAGGGGTTGGAACAATGTTCTATAAATACATTATAGCACCCAAATTGTACGACGAATGGCTGCTTTGCTTTAGCCCGAAATGGCCACACGATGTGAAGTTGCCATGGATTCAAAGAACCCAAAAGCTGTGGGCATGGTTTCTTTCGTGGTTTTGATGAGTTGGATCATGATTGATTCAAAAAATAGCTCGACATACGTACTATTACGTAGTATGTAGCGCAGTTTATATTTATCATGGGAGAGGTTTGAGTGTAGAAATGAGTAGCGTTCTTGAACCAGCAGAGTGTTTAAAGATTGAAATGCCTGACCACCTATTCGGTCGCGATTCAACGCGTCGAATCGGACTTATACCGTAGCTGACGGGAACCCGTCCGCCGCACAAATTCTGACATTTTACGGGTAAAATGCCGACTAAATAAAGGGTAGATTCCACGGCGAAATCCGCTTCATGTGATATTGATTTACCATGATCACAATTCACGAATGTCTCTGCAACGACCAACGCAATCGAAACAAAAAGTAATCCATTGAAACCAGCATGAAAAGTTACTTATTATCATAAACCCTAATCCCAATCCTATCTCTAAAAGCATTTCCGGGGGAGGCCGGACGAACCTCCATATAGGACCGCCACCCATCCCCCAGCTTAAAGAGTTCCTTTCCCGCGGGAAAGGCGCTTGGCATAGGTGGTCAGAAGCCTTAATTTCCGTGACCTCATTGGGCGTTTCGGGGCCTCATCACGGTTAGGACACCGAGCGCGTCATTGGGAGAAGGAACAAGACATCGAGCATGTCAAGAGTGAGATGAAAGAAGGGACACCGAGCGTGTCCCTGAGAAAATGAGATGACATTGAGTATGTCAGAGAAAGACACCGAGCATGTCTGAGAGAAAGGACACCCAACGTGTTCTTGAGAGACACTGTGCGAGACTGAGATGACATCGGATATCTCGTAGAGAAAAGAGACATGGTGGAGATCATATAGACCTACACCAGAGAAAAATTGTTAAGGGTTATTGTGAGACTTTGCACTAGACTTTCTAGGACAATTCAACGCTGTGTGTTGAGGTGCAGTGCAGATGATGTAGACATGACGATGTGGGCAGTTCGATCCTTTTTCGTTTCATGTACATCCGGAGGGACGATTGTATGTCACAGATTTCATCTGCGATTGATTCAAGGGTCTGACTGTTGAATCTCGGCTTTGGTTCATTATTATGTGAACCACTATGTGAACCATTATGCGTGGCAGGCAGTGAAGGAGTCAGGGCTTTCTGTTGAATGAGAGTGAGGTGATATGCCATCAACGTCGGGTTGGGATCGAACCATGCCTCGGCAGGTGCTGTTTGGTGGAGCCCATAATACGCGATGATGTACTCAAGTATAGCGCTCCACGGATAGTTGAGATGAACAGCATAACCTCTCTCATCCAATTGGTTAAACCTGATCCACGTAACGATTCAAACGAGGTACGAATGGACCTGTAGATGTTCCACGTGAGGAAGAAGGTTGTTGGATCCTTGAAGGAGGACTGCAATTTTGTACTGCCGATGATAATTTCCATTGGACCGCCGTCCAAGGACTGATAAACCCCTTTTAAGGATCGTTGGAGGTACGTGTGGCGAAGTTCATCGGTTCGATGCAATTTTGGTAGTCCATCAATCTCCAACATGCCATTACCGATGGAATCGATCGTGTCTTGGGAAACCCAAGAGCAACGAGGGAGAATACGATGAGGTGAGGCCACAAGCAGTGGGGGCACGAAAAGGGGACATTCGAGATCAGGTAACCCGGATACGGGAGCCGTCAAGGTGGCAAAATTTCTTTCTCTTTCTCTTTCTTCTCGTCCTGCAAATACATCAGACATTGTGTCACGTACCATGCTTTCAATTCCATCCATGAGAGTTTGCTGATCCTCAGCGTTGGAGGATGATGAGACGAGAGGGCCGACAGGTGGAGCATTCAGGGAGAGGGATTGATCCGGGGAAGGATGAGTGGATACAGGGACCTTGGCCCCGGGGACTGTCGTCAAGTTGTCTTTAGACCTGGGAAGGGTTGCTGATTTGATTGTCAACAGGCTGGCTTTATCCTGCGATGCCCTCGCGACCAGCTTGTTTAGCGATGGCGGTGGCGGTGGTGACTTTTCCTCGGCATAGTGGAGGTACTTTCTTGCATTTGGAGCGATAGGAACCATGTATATGGAAGTCTGGATAGGTGGACGTACGACAGAATAGGAAGACTGAACTGAGGAAAACAATGAATGTGTAAGAAAGGTTTTCATCGAACCTGGCGGGAGGCTGATGACAGGCGAGGTCGCCCTCTAGACATGGAATAGAGGTTGCGAAACTAACACTATTCACCTTGTACAACTTCTTTGAACATGATCGTCAGGGGTGATAGTATTCCTTTGATATCGGCAATGCCGGGCTAAACCACTTGATTTCTAGGTTACCGTCCCTGGTTGTTATTCGGAGTGGGAATGACGCAGCATTCCCAAACGGCCATCGCCACCGTAGCCACTATAAGCCCAGGTGTCGTAGAGATGCTGCCAAAGCCCAGGAGTCTTTCCTTGATTTGGTCCCTTTCCCCTGTCCACGTTTTACTGCCTCGCAATCCTGGCGAACAATTGCCGATCAAAAGCTTTTGCACAGGTGGGGGCAATTTTAAGCGGTGCAAGTGACGTTGCCATACCATAATTATAATCCATACCTATACTAGTACCCACAAAGTGTCGCAATTTCCAATACCGCACGAAAATCTATTTGCACTCAATCGACGCCCTCCAAACTGTTTCCTGAACCCCATCACGTCTTGTGATTACTAACGATTAGATTAGCTTACCAATACGGCAAACTCTCTCTTTCACTGTATCCCCGAAGATGGGGTTCGATGGATGTGAACTGTTCCTCCCAGGCTTGCACGATCGAGAGTTGCGAACGAACAAATTCCACGCACTTGTATAACCTAAAGTCATTACTGTTGCAACTTAAGATATACTCTTCTTTAGAAGGGGAACCGGACCCTTCGGAAAACAGATATTGTGCAGGTATTATTCTTCCTGCAACATGCGCTGCCGCAAGAAACAACTCACGAATATGCTCGATACTGGTCACCGACCACGCAATGTAGGAAGCCTTCCACCGCTGACCGTCCGCACCCCAGCACCTTTCATTGCCGTAGAAAAGCAGACAACTTGCCGGACTCCCCGGCTCACCCAGGATTTTGAACAATGCCATAACGTCCACATCATCACCTTCCCTCCAAGAGACGAGCGGCCACTGTCTATACTCGCTAGAGAAGGGAAGAATCTGTGTTGCTCGCAGAGCAGAAGTCGTCTCCCTAGTGGCCTTGTAGCGATCAAGGTAGTCGGCAATTGCGGTAGCGGCCTGCGGAGCCATTTGAGCCTTCAGCACTTGATAAAGATCCGTATAATAGAGATTACAAAACCGCGATCCGTTGTCAAGTTTGCGAAGGGCTGGGATTGGAGACAACCGGGCGACGTCGGAGTCTCCTGCACTGGAGATGGAGACCACCATATCAGATGACGGGGGTGACTCAAATGAAGTGCGAGCTGGTGGGGGTCCGATACTGCCCGAATGATTAACGCTGTTGAAGATTGAGTTGAAGTCAATATCAGGAACAGCATTGGTGGTGCCCATGGCATGCAAGTCATTACTACTGTCATCATTAGGTTTACGCCAAACTCACCTTTGCAACGTTGGGATGAGGTCTACGTTGGGTAGCTCTACGGGCTTTTGCGGAGGCACTTTGTGTTGAGCCAATTGTGCACTCTGCTCGTGGTTGCTTTTCAAGGTCTTGGGCCCGCAGTCTTCGGCGCTTCTCCCTTCCCATTCGCAGTTTTCACATGCGCGACTGTGGTCCCTTCCGTCCTCCACGCACTACCTCATGAGCTTTCATTGAGAATGTCGTACCACCCAGCCTTTCTGGTTACTACGACACCTTTCGCATTGATATCTTCCAGCTCTTCCAGAGCGCTTTATTGCGCGGCGGGGTCGTTCGCTTTCCCGTGACGTTTTACTTCTTCTGCGGAGAGCTCGCTGTCTCTGACTGGTAACACACGTAATTGTGGAGGTTCCGTTGTGCTTGCCCGGAGCCATCTTTGACAGTTGTAGAAGACCTGCAGATGACGTTAATTAAAGGGGTGGGATGCTCACTATTCGAGTGGCGTGGTTAAGGACGGGGCAATTCTGTTGCTTATGTAAGGCTACATTTCCTTCGAAATAAATAGCTATTCCTCCAATCAATTGCGCTTTAACAAGGGAGCTCACCTCAATCCCTACTTACCATCACCACAGTTTCCGTGTACAATGTCTTCCACAGAACGCCGCAGAGGTAACAATTCCTACGGCAACATAGGGATCCCAAAGTGCCGCCGATGTCGCGATCTTCACTCACGGGTACGATCCCAGATTGGACTTATCTGTTAGTGTTCCTACGAGAGAATAGAGGATCGTTGTGAGCGTTGTGAGCTACGTAACCTTCCGTGCGGTGAGAAATTGCTGGCACTTCCGAATCGCAGTTCGAACGCGATCAGGCATCATCCCTATTTCACCGACCACGTGGCGAACTTGGAAGCGGCTACGAGCAGAGTTGCTTGGGTCAATAATCTTACAGACTTTCAACCCCTTGTCTCGACTTCCACACAATCGCTACCATCAGTAACCCCGGTCTACAGCCGCCAGTCTAGAGAGCATACCGCTGCCCTTATTTCGGTTTGCTTTCCTTCCCTGCAACAGACAATCGTTCGGGATGCTGTGGACAACGTAATGTCTAATGCGCACCCACCAAACGCACCGGCCATTTCATCTGGTTCAAACTCGGGAAGCCTCCACGAAGTCACGAGAAACGATGGCACTGTCGCTTTACTGGGGCCGGCCCCCACGATGATATCGCCCTCAGTGGAGGCGCAGGACGAGGGACCCGCATTCAACTACTGGACGAGTCCTCCGGGAGCTACGAGTCAACCGACAGATATGGGCCTGGTATAACATTCCGTCTTGTCCTTGCTGATAACCGACTTCTCGAGATGAAGTTTGCCTTTGTGCCGATATGCTCAGTTGTTCTTGCGAGCTCGGTGCTTGGATGAAACGATGGAATCCGTAGGCGTAGGGGGGATTGGCTACTAAGTATTGTATGTATCTCCTGACGTGATGACTCAAGCGCGCTTTTCACTCGTTCTTAGAGGTAGCTTACGAACCAGGGAGTTTTATTTAAGGAATTTAGTACTACTACTATATTTACCTCAGATGCATATCGATCGCTGCGGCAAGTGGGCCCGACGTTTATTTCTCCACTGCCGACAAACCCATCCCGCGTACGAAGTGGCTCAAGTTGGCCTAGTTGGTGCAGTTCGATAACCTTATTTCGCGCCCTAGTAACTGAGAGGAGTCACATTAAATGTGTCTACTCCCTAAATCGAACCTTGTCCGATAACCCAGAGTTCACGATTGAACTAAAATTGTCGTTTTGGTGATCATCTCCTGCAGCTGTCCAAGACTTTCGAGGGATCTTTCACCAAGTGCGCGCTAACAGGATGTGGAGGTGCTCACGGATTTTGGAACAAGATGATGAGTAATCTGACGTCCTATTTCGGTGACAACTTAAGGTTCCCCAGCCGCTTACGTGGCCCAAACTTCGATCCGCTTCGCCTCTGCGCAATTCTTCTGCCAAATATGGCAAACAACGACCGAGTTTCCTTCAGTGGTCATCAACACTTTTGTGCGTGGGATTCGACCGAGCGGCTCTATCAGTTCACGATCCATATCAAGAGATCAGGCGAGGAGGCAGATGGCCGCGGAGTCTTGAAGCAGATGACCGCCATTCCCGGTTGTGGAGGCACACTATCAATAAGCTATAACTATTTCGAATACTTGACAGCTAGCAAGGACGTTTTCAAGTTTTATCTCGACCTCAACTTTGATGGCAAGCCACGGTTGAATAGCGAAGCTCGCATGTCGGTTGTCAACCCCAACGAGGGAAAGATCAGACCTTGGGAGAAGTTAGACTCGGTGGTCGCGAAGCATCCCAACAAGACACAATGGTTGAAGCAACATGGGGCCTGTACTCATGTATAGGGAAAAAACTCTCTATTTGACGAATATGTGCGGCTCAAATTTTGATGCGGTGGACATCAAAGTAGAAGTTATCCATGCATGTCCCATTGGAGACCCTTATTAACTTTCAAGGGAAAACTTTCTGATGACCCTCCTACATTTCCGATGGACATTTTGCTCACAATGGCGAGTAGATTGACAATTCCCTTCGATTACAACATCGAATTCCAAGCCACAACTTCCGATCGCAAAGGAAAGCGCAGTCTCTACGTCCACAGATCTGTTTTATCTGGAAGATCCAAATTCTATGACACAAGCATATCCATCCTTCGACGTTACTGATGGCAGTGTTTCAGTCCAATTTTATGGAGGGGGAGAGCACTGACGCTCAAGACGGTAATCAGTCAATGACTGTTCGTACCTTACCGGCTCACGAGGATTTCGAGGTGCTGCACCCCATCTTCTATTACATCTATACAGATCGCGTTCTCTTTACAGACGTCCCTGTGGCAGTTGCATCCCCCTGCCACAACGTTCCGCCGTCTAATCCGGAAGATGCCTATCGTCTTGGAGATCTCTATGGTCTTGAACATCTCAAGCAAAAAGCACTCGAGTTTCTCCTTCATACCACAACGTCATCCCACGGATTTTTGGGGAGTTTGCACTTACATACGACGCGGTTGGGAAGGTATACGAGAAGATTTTTTACGCACATTGGAATGAGATTAGGAAGAGGAATGACCTAACTGACTTTTTTCAGAATCTTCTCAATGGGGATGACGATAAAAGGAAATGTGAGGTGACAAAGAGATATGTGGAGTTAACGCAAGGAATTGAAACGAGTGCAGCATCTCCTGCACCTATGAAAGTGTAACTAAATATATTGAGCGAGGACTTTCTTCGAAGAGTCAGAAGGTAGAATTAACCGCGGAATTTCCTATTCTATTCGCGCATACTCAATTTTGACGGTGAAAAATTGGTTCGGCGTACATATTGTTGTCCACCCTTCAGAGAACTACCAATCAAGATGAGAGCTTGTAATATGAACACTCCTCGATAATCAGCGTCAACACAGCATTTATTCAGTGCGTTAGAGTGAAAATGTGCTCCTGGAGGGGAGTTGGTGAAAAGGCTACCATCCCCCGCGAGGCCAACGTTAGCTCCGACAACCAATCAACGGACTGTGCAACCACACAGGGATTAAGGTTGGCCGTCCTCGCTATGCGAGGATGCGGCTGTGCTTTTGGGCGGAGTGCGGGAGATAAGGAAACCATTGTTCAGAGAGATGCTGAAAAGGACTCATTGTTCCCGCGCGGAATAGTGGGTATTTGGCTTGCAATTGCCCAGTCGGAACAATAGTCCAGCCGCCAAACTTTTTTCTTGATGAAGGGACAACCTCTCAGTAGCCCGACTCTGAATTTCACCGCTGATCCTCCAAAAAAACGGGGCCACAGTTTCAGTTGAAACCGGAAATTGAATAAGGTTCAATCCTGCATGGGACCGCCAAGACAAAAGCAATGCTCATTATAGCACGATGGCGCGGGCCCCAACCCACTTATCCTGCCAGCTTTTACCCGCTGCCTAACATCGGAGACAATCGAACACTGATGCACAACACGGCTACCACTGGCACCATGAATTCAAAGCTCTCCGAACCGCGTCAAAAGACCAAGCGAGGTGGCTTTTGGAAACGCTTCAAGAAAGCAGACCAAGCACCCCAGGACTCCAAAGTCGCCCCATTGGCGTCGCAATCGCCCTCACTGTCAGCTGACAGCAGCCGTATCCGCAGCGAAGGCCCTCCAACTGTTCCTCCAGGCGACTCATCCGATATCACGCCTTCTGTCAGTGATGTGAAAACTCCGGAATTGGGAAGAGCCGAAGAGGGTGTAAAAGAAGAAAGGTTACCTGTAAGTGTAACGCTTGCAAAGGAGAAATTAAACAAGTCGGCGGAGGAGCTGAACAAGAAGATACCGAAAGCATTCCAGGAAAGCACGACCTTTGAGGTCGAAGGAAGCGGAGATGTCATCTCTCTAGCCGACAATATCGGTGCAGCACTTGTAGAGCTGATGGCTCAACGAAACGTCGAAAAGTCGAAGCAAGGAAAAGTACAAACCTTCGCGGTTGAATGGGCAAAGAAAACTGTCCCGTTTGCTCAGGATGGCTTGAGTATTGCCAAGGTACCTCTAAAATTTTTCAGGAAATTGTCAACTAATTGCAATAGAATGTCGTTCCTGCCCCGTACAACTTGATCGCATCGGGTCTGTTATTTGTTGTTCAGGTATTCGAGAACTAAGCTTTTCCCCTGATTTTGCAGGCCGCACAAAAGAGTTCCGATGTGGCCGATAGAGTGGACGGCACATTGGCGGATCTTTTGCTCGCAATTCAGAGCGTTGAAGTTGCCGGCGATTTTTCAGAAGTCCATCTTGAAAAAGTCCGTATAGCAGCCATATACCTTTCAGCAGCTGTGATGGATTGCTTGACTGGTCTAATCGATTGGGTAACTCGACCGGGTATTTTGCCTTTTTGTCCAGACTTATGTTAGTATGGAAGAGACCCTTGTCAACGCCTGATTTCCACCAGGAGAAATTGGCAAGTGTGCATAGACGGTTGGCATTGTATACGAGTGCTTTTCAAGCCAGAGCCATCCGGGAGAGGCAAGAGGAGGATGTCCTTGAATGGATTTGTCCAAAAGACCTAAAATACCTCACCCCAAAAGGCGGCAAAGAGTTTCGCACCACTTGTGAGTGGTTCCTCAAAAGCAGCGAGTACTCGAGTTGGGCTGGACAAGGCGATTCAACACTCATTTGCACGGGTCAAGGTACTTCCTATAATATAAGACTCTGACTTTCGTTTAGCTGGTGCCGGAAAATCACATCTCGTGTTATATCCCCCATCATTCAAACTTTTGTCTAACGAATTAGGTCGGTTATTTTCAACAGGCTCCTCAAGACACCAGAAGTCGGCATCATATACTTCTTTTTCAACCACTCTGATAAAGAGCAAACAGCGAAGAGGGTCTTCCAAGTATTGCTCCGGCAACTTCTTGATCAACTGAAGAAAATCCCAGATGACGTTAGAAAGGAGTATTCCCGCTATAAGACTGGTCCCCATAAAATCATGCCCCTTCAAGACTGGTACGAAAGTATGTTGAAGACTTGCATCGAGGAATTCTTTAACGTACACAGGAATCGAGTATTCATCTTGGTGGATGCTTATGACGAGTTGTTGAGCACCAAGGAAGGGACGCCTGAGGCCCCAGAAGGCGAGAGACGGGCGATTCGTTCTTGCCTTTCTCAAATCGCTGAAAGTGATAATGCGAAGATCCTTATAACGACAAGACGTCACTATCGTAAGGAGCTGGAGGACAGCTTTCCGAACACGCAGGTCTTAGATATCCATGCAGATCTCAAGGATATGACGACTTATCTCAGTCTGCGATTGGAAAACCTCAGCGCTGTCAAGAAGAAGAAAATCGTGGACGCACTCTTGAATGCGAACAAAAACGAAAAATGGTAGGCCTCTGGTAGTAATATCTGATTTTAGGTTTTTGCTTTTAAAGCTTCAGACCGACTACGTTTTGGAAGCGCGGGACCCACTCGAACAGAAGAATCGACTCAAGTCTCTACCCAAAGATCTAACAGGGGCATATTACCAAGTCATTCGATTTCGAATGACTCCAGGCGATTTGCTCTTTGCCTGTCGAATATTAAGCTGGATTATCCACGCGCAGCGCATCCTAAAAATGTCCGAGCTCTGCGAAGCCCTTGCAATTCAGATTGGAGAGCCATCGCTCGACAAGGGGGACATTCCTGAACCTGACGAAATATTACGTCCATGTTGCGGGCTGGTGAACCACGCTCATGATACCGACTTGGTTACATTGAGTCACGAAACTGTGAGATCTTTTCTCAACTCAGTTGATTTCCGATCTCTCCTGGAGGAACGCAAGGTCAGATCTCTTCTGTCGCATTCAGAGCTCTCCAAAATATGCTTGACCTTTCTTCAACTTCCTGTCTTTGACATGCCAAGTGACAGGATCGCTGAACTATCTCATGAGTGGTTGGCCGAATTCAAATTTGGTAACTACGCAGCCCTATTCTGGGGTGTTCATGCACGTCTGTCGGAAAGGGAAGTTGAGCTGGAAATTATAATTCTGAAGACATTCAATTCGGCTACACGGCGGGATACGATGGAAGCGCTGAGATCTGATTACGAGACTGATGGAATGTCTCTGTTTCATGTTCTCATTCAGAATGGGTTAACATTTCTCTTTATATCACCAAATATAGGTTCCATCGAGCAAGAGTGGGTTTCTTTAAGTCAATCAAGCTAATTGAAAGTCTGTTGGAAACAGTTGCTCCCGAACGGAATGTCCATAAAAGGGACAGGCGCAGGAGAACGCCGCTACTGTATGCAGCGGTGCAAGGAGACCTGCAAACGGTCCAATGGCTGGTTCACAATACTAATGCTGATATCAATGCAACAGACTCAACTGGGACGACAGCTTTCCGTCGTGCTGCAGAGCGGGGGCATTTGGACATTGTCAAATGGTTTGTTGAGGAAATGGGCTGGGATGTCGATGGAAGGACAAGTGAGGGGCTTACAACTTTACATCTTGCTGCAATGTGGGGGGGTTTGGACATTGTTAAATGGTTGGTGGAGGAGAGAAATATTGATGTGAATGCAAGGACAAATGGTGGACAGACACCTCTACATTGTGCTGCAGACGGTGGACATTTGGACATTGTCAAATGGTTGGTGGAGGAGAAGGATGGGGATGTCAATGGAAGGACAGGTGATGGGCGTACAGCTTTACATATTGCTGCAACGTGGGGGGGTTTGGACATTGTTAAATGGTTGGTCGAGGAGAAGGGCGGGGATCTCAATGCAAGGACAAATAATGGACGGACACCTTTACATTGTGCTGCAGACAGTGAACATTTGGACATGGTCAAATGGTTGGTCGAGGAGAAGGGCGGGGATCTCAATGCAAGGACAAATTATGGATTTACAGCTTTACATTTTGCTGCAACGTGGGGGGGTTTGGACATGGTTACATGGTTGGTTGAGGAGAGAAATATGGATGTCCATGCAAGGACAAATGATGGAGATTCAGCTTTACATTTTGCTGCAACATGGGGGAGTTTGGACATTGTTCAATGGTTGGTTGAGGAGAGAAATATGGATGTCAATGCAAGGACAAATAATGGATTTACAGCTTTACATTGTGCTGCAGAGGGCGTTTTGGACATTGTTAAATGGTTGGTAGAGGAGAGAAATATGGATGTCAATGCAAGGACAAATAATGGATTTACACCTTTACATTGGGCTGCAACGTGTGGGCATTTGCACATTGTTAAATGGTTGGTCGAGGAGAGAAATATGGATGTGAATGCAAGGACAAATGATGGAGTTACAGTTTTACATTTTGCTGCAGAGGGTGTTTTCGACATTGTTCAATGGTTGGTCGAGGAGAGAAATATGGATGTGAATGCAAGGACAAATGATGGAGTTACATCTTTACATTGGGCTGCAGCATGGGGGGATTTCGACATTGTCGTATGGTTGGTCGAGGAGACAGACATAAATGTCGACATCACTGACAATGAAGGCAGAACTGCATTTGACCTGGCGTGGGGACAGGAGATTTCCGACTACTTATCTACTACGAACTGTCGAGCGCGCCCGGTTGAGGAGAAATAGTCCGGAGTATGGGCGGTTATTAGGGATTTATTAGCGATGTATGGTTTTCGGTGGAGGACTTGAGTTGTAGAGGATTTCTTTTCTTTTTCTTTCTTCGCAGTTCTTGTAGGTCGTGTATCAAGAGAGACGAGTAACTTTGTAATTGATTATTTATTGACTCACAGACATCCGTTGATTTGTGCCGATAAAATTCGCAAAGCGTGGCCTTTCGCCTTCCTCACTCAGAGCTCATCTCACACCCCCTCGTCGATCAACGGCACACATGGCACTTACTCCCAAAGTCCTAAAGAGCACAGTGCACCACACACCATCGATGTGGGAAAGGAAAATGCTAGACCAGGTTCCTCGATCATACCGAGGGCATTAAAATTTGTTACCGCAGTTTCAGATGAGTAGTATATCATTGAACACTAGTAGATGATTATTTACGTCTCGTGAACTTCCGTCCGGCGTTCGGGGGCTTTTGCCGCTCACGAGAAGAACGGCCGCAATGATAATCAAGATGCGACGAATGGTAGCATAAATTTCCCTGGCCCAAATCTAATGGGCTTCTTGTCACTTCGATTCAGTACTCGGCGAAATCACCGGGGTTTCAAATCTGTGGAACATCGTCAAGAACGTGATCATCTCGCGCTGTGTTCTGGTGGCTAATGGCTGACCGGTGACAACGATTTCCGGGTCGCTCGCATTCCATCCAGCAGAATATTCCAGCAGACTTGTCCCAGATGGCGACGTAATAATCCTGGCTGCTGCCTTCGTAGCCATTGACAAGGACGAGACGGAACCCGGGGAGATATAGTCACAGAATAGTTTCCGTGAGACCCCTGCAGTCTCCCACATGTTCTTGGCTATGACTCTTCAGGATCAACTTTTAAAGCAAGACAAAGTGAATATTGGAACTTGAGATCGATAAACACCGTATTCACCGTCAGTGACAGTTGTGTAGATAGCATAAACAGACGTGCGATACCTTTTGATTTGGCCCGACGTCCGCGATCATTTCGTCAGTGAGCAAACGTTACCATCGGTTTTCGTCAGTGGATCAACTTCGCCGAAACTCGCTTTTCACACATAGACTACGAAATCTTGGGTCTAGAATCACAAGTTCCCTGCCGTCAGCGATGGATGAAATGATGTACCAAGGGGAAGAAGGTCCGCAACCCGAATCCTCTCAAACCGCGAACGTGCAATCACAGGAACCACCCCATGTAGATGGGGATGTGGGTTCCAACGTTACCGTCCATAGTTCGGATAAAATCGATGAAGAGGCAACCTCCCGAGACGAAAATCGCCCTAATCTTTCTACCGGAGTAACACGGGACGAGAACAACGCAAGGCTCTCGATTGAAATTAAGCCATTATTTGGAGAGTCGGTGGAAGAATGCAAGGCGAGGATTGCCGAGCTATTCAAACATCGCCAGAACGATGTCCAAGAATGTAATCGTTCCCCACAATGCGTATATTTCTATATTCATTTTCTAGATCGCCCAACGTCTCTTATCCGACCAGATTGGATGACCCCAGACTTTCTCTATCGGATGAATTATGGGCCCCTCACAAACAAGGAATCCTATAAGGCAGCATCCTTTCTCCAGGACCAACTCGCCGATATTAAGGCCTCACAGTGCATTCGAACCACTAAAAGCAGAGCGTCACGTTCATGGCACTCAATGTCACCTTTCCGTGCCCCAATATGCCCCACGATCGATTTCCGTGACCAAAAAGAGTTGAAGCCAAAGATCGAGAATCCAAGACCGATTGTCTTTGGGTGTTTAGATCCCAAGTTAGGGGTAGAGCTCCTTTCACAATTATACCCCACGCCGTCGCATTTTATCCCTCGTGAAGGGAAGGATGTTATTTCGGAATTAAGACGCTACTATGCAAGCGGATACAGTCAATTTCACTATACTCCTCGAACCATGGAAGTAGATATGCACACAGTTGCGGGCCTCTTGCTGTTTGAACATAATCTACTGAGGCTCTGCAGAAGACGCTATGGGTTCCGAGGGGAGACCATGGTCTTTCCCATGGGTGCTCTGGCTTTGGATGTCCTCGTACTAATCCAAAGGATAAAATCGTCTATAAGCATTGACTCAGACTTTGCACAACTCGGCATGACCGTCAGAAAGTACCTAATCTCGCCCCAATCCTACTTCTCGACAGCGGAACGCGGCACTTCCGACGCGTATGGTTCTTCAATCACACCAATGTTTCTGAAGACAATTCTGCTTACACGAGGTAACCATTTTTTACCGGAATGGAATAAGGACGACAAAGTTGATGAATTCTTCTTCCGCGTCCTTAATAGTGGCACTCCATTCGACCCGCCCAATTCTCAGAGAGATGAAGAGTCGTCCAGGCTTGATATTTCCAATCTCGATGCCTCATATATTTGCTCCGGTCCGTTTCGATTGATGCTCACTGCATGCCTCGAAAAACATCTGCAGCTCGATAAGGACGGCATTTTGTATGTTTTCTGGGATTTCACGCACGAGGTCGGAAGTTCGCTGGATATTTACAGAAGACATTTTTTATGGGACCCATCAGGGGATTGGAGCAAGTGTATTGTCTTATTGATGTATTTAACAGTTAGCACTGTCAACAAATTCCAGAAAGAACTTCGTTTAACTCATGAAATCCTATTCACGAGAAGTATTTCATCCCGGAAATTGGGGGAACGTCTGTACGGACGCTCCATTTCTTCCACTACCGCATGGGGGTCATTCTTATTCGACGACGTGACGTCCGTAAGTCTCTGTAATCACGTCTTCGACCAGACCTCTTCCAACATCTCCAACTTCCACTTCTTCGGCCCTCGGATCATCTACCTGCTACAAGCAATGGAAAACTGGCGTCCACGCACATTCCGAGAGATTTTCATCTGCGGATACGCAGCTCGACGGGACTGGTGGTTTGCAATGTTTGCCATCTTTTTCGGCTTTGTTACAATTTTGGGACTGGGATTGAGTGCGTATCAGGCGTATTTGGCCCAAATGCAGGTTGCGTTGGCACTGAAGGCTTTGAATCCTACTAGTAGCCCTAGTACGTATAGTACGCATTGATAGGGATTGAGTATTCTTTCCTATAGGTCCTGTACGAAGAGCTTCCCATCCTCAATATAAGTAGGATCGGGGCGATCACGGCCACCCGTACTAGTGGGCCACCAACTCACAATTAATCAAGAATATCTTCTGCAGTTCACAACCAAATCACTTAGTTTAAAGACATGATGTTGAAATCATCAGATATACTATACATAAAAGCTTAAGTATGTTGAATGATAGCTTATGCCCACAGATACAAATGAATAGCAAATTCCATATTTTAACAATTTCAAGTTAATACTAGGTCGGCATCGAAATTTCGTCAAAATTTCAGTGTTTTTAAGGGCATTTGGGTGAAGAAATGTTAATTATTGTATCATATAATGATAGAGCATACTTGTCTACATCAAATACTTCACAATCAATTTTTTTTGATCTGTTCTGGGGGTATAGTCAAGGAAAATGTTGTCGGTCAAGGTTCAAGAATTTCAGTTTCAATATGGACTTGCCATATTAGTACGGGTGGCCGTGATCACCCCGATCCTACTTATAGTTTACTGCGAACATTCCACTCCTTGGCAGTCAAGTTTCACGGTCGAAAATTTATAGTGTCTGATCCGACTTGCAGTTCAAGAGTCGAGGAGCAACACTGTCTCCAGGATATTGTCTCCAGAGCCAATGGCCATTCTGATAAGCCGGTGTGAAGATCGATTGGCACGGAAAGTCTATTACTATTCTTAGGGCGGCCAATGGCTGGCCGTGGAAGTTAATTTGGCGCCGGGCTGGTATGTGGGCGGGTGACCAATTGGTTAAGGTTGAAATTTTTACAGAGCTTGGTTGGCCCCCTTCGCTCCTGAACCGGCAAAACCCGTCGGGAGGGAGTCAATAATCTCACAATTGGGAGCACGCAATTTGTCACAGACCGCTGATCTCTACGCTAAAGCGCTCACTATGGCGGGGGCTTATCAGTGGGGCCAATCACGAAGCAAGACGAGCACACCAACAAATTAAGCCGAAATGAGGCCGCACGGTTCGCCGCTTTTTCCACCGCCTCAATTTTTGCAGCGCTTTCGGCCGTTTGCTGAACGCGTCTCTCAGCCACGGAGACTCGCCTCTCTCTTCCTGGCGAGTTTCTCCTGACTTGCCTGGGATCCGAGTCCTGTTTCTCATGATCTTCCCTGCGACACCAGCGACTCCATCAGACTCGTCCAAGATGGCCAGTTACTTGCGGGAAATCAACCCCCTACGGCGGCAGAAATCGCTTTCTGGCCGTCGATTTCTTGCCTCGATCCTTCTTGCATCGCTATTATTTCTTGGTATCTATTGTCGCGCGTGTCCAGATACTGATTTCCAAGCATTACGACCGTCGTCCATCCCGCTCTTCTACCCCTTGTCCTTCTCAAATCGCCTGTCGAATCCCCCCAAAGCGACCAAAGCAATCGTCTCGAACGTTCAAAACGAGGCGTATGTCCCCCTGGCCCTCGTCCTCGCGTATACGGTTCAAAAGTACAATTCACCGCTGCTGACCCTTCCGGTCGATCTAGTCCTCCTTCTCCCGAAAAAACACGACATTAGATCTTCGAGTCTCGACCGACTGGCACAAGTGGGCTGGCGATTCCGTTACGAGGATGACTTCGCAGTCAATGGATCCGACACATTGCCACAGAATTATCGGCGGAATTTCATCAAGTTGCGCCTCTGGCAGTGGGTTCAATACAAAAAGATCGCTTTCCTCGACGCGGACACGATGGTTATGGGTGATATAGGGGAGTTGCTCTCGGACGCGTATGGTATCAATTCCTTTGACAGCGCGACTAATTTCAAGATTTTGGTGCTGCGCCGGACGTATGGCCATGGATCATGCCTGCCGAGAACTTCAACGCCGGTGTCCTGTCAATCACTCCCTCGCTCGAAACCTACGCCGCCCTCGTCAACGACGCTCTCGGCAAGCCGTTGCCCAAGGATGGCGAGCAGGGGGTGTTAAATCGGTTCTATCATGTTCCCGGAAACGGCACGTCGAATTATACGCGTACTGTCCTCGATATGAAATACAATCTCAACATCGAAGCATGCCCGACTCACCGACTTAAATGGGATGCTATCTGGCCCGACGCACGGGTTGTGCATTTCACGGTGTTCAAGCCATTGAAACCGGGACATCCTGAATGGTATGAAGAACCTGTTCAATTTTGGATGCAAGAGTGGGAGGAGATGAATACTGTGTTCGGGTGGGATACGCAAGCAATTGACACATGAAATAGGAGCAGGATTGAATGATTCCCGTAGACGGTTATGGTGTCATGGTGGGCATTTCTGCCTCCGGCGGGACACTGTTAAGATATTATTTTCGCAGGGGTAAATCTGGGATAATCTCCGAAATTATTAATTAGTATTGGCATACAGTATACATCAATCGAGTTTTTTGTTCTGACTATTCTCTCGGAGGCCAACAGACTGAGCGTTTTATCTGGGTTAAGGCTTCTCCTTGAGAATATGGTTATATTACACCCCCAGGCCTGGCGGAGATCCATGAAGGGGGGGCGGTTTTAATGTTGACCACGATGCGCCTCGGTTTTTTCCCCCGTGTCGCAACTCGAGACACCTGCGGCGATACTTGGCCACCAACCGCCAGCGCGACACCAGCGGCCATGGACCTGCTGCAACTCGTCAGAATCCACGCTCTGACGCCCCGGACGATTCTCTTGCTGCTGCTGCTCGTCGCCTCGCTCGCGTTCTGGCGCCATCACGACGACATCCTCCCTGCCACCGGCCTACTTCATCCAGAGGCAGCCCCCCTCCGCGTCGCATTTTACACTGTCGGCCTCGGCAGCGGCTACTTCCGGCTGGCCCTCGACCTGCTGGAGTCGGCGTCGGCCAACTTCTGCAGAAACCAGTTTGTGCAGGTCGACTACTTCGTCTTCTCGGACCAGCCTGTTCCCTCCAACTTCAGCGCCAACTGGCATATTGTCCCGGAGGTCAAACGCGGCTGGCCCTTCGACTCGCAGGACCGGTTCAAATGGATGCGCACGCACGCTCTGGAAAACCCGTCCTACGATTATCTCCTGTGGATGGACGCGGACCAAAAGTTCGAACGGCCCATTTGTTTCGACATGCTCGGGGAACTCGTTGCGGCGGCCCATCCACACTACTTTGACGACTCCGTCACCGGGTATCCCTACGAGAATAGAGCGGAATCTAAAGCATTTATCCCCGCCGAGAACGCACGCGTACAGAACTACTTTTCCGCCCATTTCTTCGGCGGCGCGTACCACAAGATGCTCGCCGCGCTGAAGACGATGAACGACTGGATGGAGGACGATTTGTCACGGTCGATCCAAGCGAGAGTGGACGACGAATCGTACTTGAACGCGTATTTCTATCACAATTTCCCGACGGTGGTGTTGTCGAGGATATTTGTATGGCCGGAGGGATATGAGAATGAGTTCCCCGACATGTTGGCTCGGCATGGTGGACGCACAGAGGCGGCGGCGTTGGCGCGATTGATGCTCAGCAAACCGCGAAATGATCCTTGATTGATGCGCTGAAATAGTGTTTTATAGAGCAGAGTGGATATAAGTTGGCAACGTTGCATGAAAAGGCATGAGGAATCGTTTAATTAGATAGGGAGTTTTGTGATATATATGAATACTACTCTGATGCATGGAATGACGCCCAGCTTTGCCCAGCTTCCATGTATGGTACACGACAGTCTATATGACTTCTTCCCGGCCCAATGTCCCCCTTAAACTCAACAACTTTTCCCTACTAGTATCCCAAAGACCTCTCGGTGATAAATTCGTCGAAAATCAAGTCCTGCAGACTGGCTACACAAATCAGAACCTTCATTAATTCGAATACCATCAGCTTCCCCAATCAACGGGCGATCAGGCGTTGTATCTTCATTTTCTCCCGAGTAATGTCTGCCATCATAATTCGTCTCGGGCCGAGAATCCGTCAACAACCAGGCATCAATAACGCTCAATCGAATCACGCTCTCCGGATTCTGTGCAATCCATTTCCGTGCTATTTCAAAGACTGCTTTTCGTTGTTTTGCTCCCCCGTATCGAAAGTCTAGTGAATCATCCGGTGGCTCGAAAGTTGGATTCCAATCCTTGCCGCGGCAGTCAATGGCCTGGGAATTACACCGGTAGGGAAGGGGGACGGACCTGTACGACGCTGGCGGGTGTTCTGAGAATAATGTGTTTTAAACTGTGATTGAAATGGCTCTGCAGGAATTCCAGCGCGTTCCAGAAATGTTGTTTCAGATTCTCTGCATCGTTGGGAATCCATCTACTGTAAGCGTTATTGCAAACCTTTCTTACAATCCAAAGTTCAAGACAATATGCGTCGGAGGAGGATTCAATGCCAAGACTAGATCCAGATTCTGTTGCTTGAAATACTCCCAATCCTGCGTCCAAATGAACGATAAATTGACATTCATCAGATGACCGTCTTTTTCGACCATGACAGAAGTAAACTTGTGCGACCGGTGGAATCCATCCAGTCCCGGGTCGCAGGTTGTACCCTCCACCGTCCCATGGGCCCCTCTCCAAACGATTTTACAGAACGGATTCCGCATCACCGAGTCGCCGATATGAACGATATGTTGGACCCCCTGAATAGACTGTATTGCCTCTTTGACCGTGCGAGCCGGTATTTTGCACTGGTAAGGGGCATAGATGAATTGTCGATTGGTATGTTTGTAGATGTCGTGAAACGTGGGAGACGAGTCAATTGATAAGTATCGTCCCTCGTAAATTTGTTCAGCCGAACACGTTCCAAAACCTTCTTCGATTTCTGCGGTTTGACTCGTATGATGAGGCGGTAGTACAACTATATCCCACGGCGAACCTTGGACCGCGGCTCTTTGAAACGGGAACTCCAAATTCCTCCATTGGGAGCAGTAATACAACTCCGGGTAGGCATAAACGCGGTACTGCCCCGGATCTTGGATCGTGAACTGGGCCGTCAGAGTCGCATACTCGTAAGGCGACGCGTAGGTCCAATTGAGCGGGCCAAAGAGTTCAGGGCCCACGTTCAGTCGGGTCGGTCCATGGAAGAGGACCATGTAATACGTGGGACAGAGTTTGGGCTCCGGGCTGCTGCATGTGAATTCCATGGAGAAGGATTCTCCCGCGACGACTCGAGTTGGCATTTTGGCTCTCCAGGGACCTTAAGTTCAGCAACAAAACAATAGTTTCGAACCGTAAAAGAGATCTCGGGTGCCGAATAACACGTCCTTGTTGCGCTCGGGGTCCACAGCCGTCGAGGGCGTCGAGTTCGACGGCGAGGCAGGCAGGTAACTTTGCCATTCTGTGGGGTAAAGCGCGTACGTTGCTAGCAAAAGGAGCGTAGTCACCGATACCAGCAGATATCTGCCTTTCTGCCGGTATACTGAGGAGTAGGGGCGCGCGAGGGCCAGCAAAGCCGACATCGAGGGTGATGGTCGGGCACGTCGATCGTGCCAGGAGTCGGCCTCGATCGAAATTGATTGCGAAGTCTAGATCTTAGATTGGGTGGGCATTTCTAAAGAAACATCGCTGAATAAGCCACCACCTTCCATAAGACGCACTATTGACGCCGATTTTGTGACGTTCGGGACTTTCTGAGTAACAGGTGTTGCCAATCTATTTATGGACAGACCTTCCAGAAATGTGTTCCATGATCGCCCGGTTAAGATGAGATAAGATAAGATTTCGACTCTGACCCACACAACTTGAACTTGTGACTGATATAGCAATTACACGAACTACTCCCACATGCTATGTACTTTACTATGTGGGTCGCAGTGGGTGTTATACAGGCGGCGTCGGTCAGGCGGCTTTCCGACCCGTGAGATATGCCCATTTCGATCACAACTCCCGATTACTACATTCTAAACCCCTATCAACTCTCCTTCAACTCTGCTCTTATCAAAAGCTCCTCTCATGGCATCGGCCAAGCTCAAACTCCTAGCACATCTCGTAGCCATTCACTCGCGTCTTCAGAAGATCCTTAACGAGAAGCGCCTGCTTCTTCAACAAGCCCGTCAACCGCTTCTCCAGTCATGGCGCCTGGTACTCTTGATGACTAAATTGAGCCCCTATTCCACGGCAATGGTCATCCTAGGCCGCTTCTACAGGCGCCTTATGCCTAGTTTCGATTTACGTCTGAAGGGTGAATTCCTCGATTTGGTATCCCTGTCCTGGGTCTACATATGTTAATGCGAGGTGCAAGCGGCTCTTGCGAACTGTCCGATCGACCGGAAAAGGTTGTATGTCTTGGGGATTTTACTTGTTGTACTGCATCATTTTGACAGGATAATTACTTTGCATATGTGTGAGTTTGTTATGGGAGAGGACTAAGACGAGGTCTTCCGCGGAACAGAATGTGCGAATGCTTCTTTCGCATCAGTTGCACCTAGATATTCTCCGGGCGCATCTACGATTATCGGTACAAGACTTGCTTGATCCAGTCACTATACAGCGACATGAGATGATAGTATACATTTCCCGGTACATTATTAACGACCAGGCATCTGTTTTCGCGGCCGACAGCACTGCGTCGTTTTTAGCTCCAATCATGCTTGTTCAAGATACCATGTCCACGCTCTTCCGAATCTGGAGTCTTTTCGGCGTGCTTCGAAGTAAAGGTCGGAACGTGACTGGTTTGGTCGCCTTGACAGCTTTTAACACCCTCTTTGGCCGCTTTTATTCGCGATTTCTCCCACGGCATAGGCGTCACGCAGAACACGAAAGACGACGTGAAAAGTTTCTTCGGCTTGCTACAAGTATCGCCACAAGGGCCGAGGTATGTACCTTTGGTCTCAAGACTTGGATCCTTGAAACGTACGATAAATGTTGCAGGAGGTCACTTGAGGAAGCGACTTCCACGGAGACGGATTATCATATCCAATCCACGCTGAGGACGTTGGTGAGTAGTTCCACTTTCGCATTAAGTCATATTCTTGTGGCGACGCAGTACTCCCATGCTATGACTCTGTCTTCTCTTTCACTACTTCAGAATGCCACGGGCGGGATTATCAGAGATCTGCTTGAGGTTTATTCCCGAGGCAAGCGTCTGTTCTGGGAACTTCAACAAATAAGGATGTATTACGACTTCCTTGATCCCAAGATAACATCCTCGTCGCTTTCACGAATGGAACCTTATGAAGCATACTCGGAACCAACGGGCCGGGGAATGAGGATCGAGATGGACAGTATTACTTTTGCTTATCCCAATTCGCCAACGCGACCTGTGCTGAAGGGCCTGAGTTTCGTTCTTGAGGCAGGGGATTTTGTCGCCGTGGTGGGAGGGAATGGAAGTGGGAAGAGCACACTGGTTAAATTGTTGACTAGAATGTATGATGTTACAGAAGGGTGTGTGAAGATCAATGATATCGATATACGAAGGTATGACATGGATGAACTTTGGTCTCATATGTCTCTCATCAACCAAGAATACGGTATGTCCCTCGTGCTCTTGATGTCTTACAAAAAGGTCGTTACAATTTATCTCTCGGGGAGAATATCGGAGTCGGCGACGTGACGATGGTAGACGATCTAAAGGCAATTACCACTGCCGCTAGATACGGCGACGCCCTTCACTTTATCAGATCGCTGCCCCGGAAGTTCAACACCGTCTCTGGCGAATTACACCATCCAGAAGCCGTCCAGCTTTCGGGAGGACAATGGCAGCGGGTGGCATTATCGCGAGCGTTCATGCGACTTTCGAGCGCTGATCTGATGCTGTTGGATGAACCTTCTGCGTCGCTGGATCCGGAAGCTGAGTACCGGTTATTCAAGCTGTTGAAGAAGATGAGAAAGGGACGGACAACGTTTTATATCTCTCACCGATTTAACACCGTTCGTGCGGCGAATAAAATTATGGTACACCCATTGGAGCCCTGAGTCGCAGACGTTGACGATAGGTTATCGAGCATGGAGAACTTATGGAATTTGGAACACATGAGGAGTTGATGGAGTTAGCTGGACGGTATAGATACTTGTATGGATTGAGACAGATGCTCTTGCGGATGTCTCAAGTTCAAGAGCTACGACGGATGGAAGTGCAACCAGTGGTCATGGGCCAACTTAAACTGTCTCTTATGTATCTGACGCGGTTCTTCAGGGTCGGGTGTTACCGAATCGGATCACGGTCCATCGAAGCCTTTCGAGAGATTAAAAAGAATTACAAGGAAGTAATATCCGAGACTATATCCGCGTAGAAAATTAACTGTTGTGCCTGATACCCGAGACCTCACCCCAAATGACCCCTGTCATCCGAGACACTAGCCGAATAACTAGAGCCGGCTCCGACAACAGCCGGGCTTTATTTAGCGGGAGGTCGGGCGCCGTGAGTCCCTGTGTGCCACTGAAAGGCTGGCCACTCAGAGACCGCCGTCCTCGACGCCCGTTGGCCGTATATCTGGTGAGCGGCGGGCCGTTGTGCGCGGTTTCAGATCCGCGGTGGAAGCGGTGTTCTGATTGGTTCCGACTGAAAGTTTAAGGGGAAAACTTTTCCTCCCCACCACACACGAAGGATCACCATGGCGTGCGGTCCGTTCCGCACATGTGCGCCGCTGAAGCCGTCGCCGACGACGATCTTGCCCGACCGATGTTGCTTCGTGTAGTCTGAGCCATGTTTTTCCGTTCAGGTCCTAATTGCTCGGTGGAGCGCGGCGAGGAGAAACCAGGTTTTTCCCCTCTAGCCTCGCCTTCAGCGCCGCACTCTGCGGCGCACAGTAACTGTCCCCCAGCGCCTAAGACCCACTTTAACGAGTCCGTGTCGCTAAGCCGCCCCTTGTGCGCCTTGAAGAATCGATTGGCCCGGACGACAGATCAGGATGGCTTCGCGTGGCTATCTGCTCACACTTTAAGAGCACGCGAGCCAATAGGAGCAACGCTATTACGACATCCAGGGTCTCACTCGACAAATGACAGAGAAACTTTGAGCGTAGATGCCTTGGTAGACTTGAATCTAAGGTTCTTCGGCTAGCCACCGTGCACCGAGGCCTGGGCGCTTCCTAATCTCCGGCGGGAATGGGCTTTCGCTGAGAAATGCTTAAGCGGTTGTGTCAGATGGAGGCGGGGCCGGAACGCAGCGGCGGTGTGGGTCTTAGTCCCGTGAAGATTCATTTTCCATCGCCAACGTTTTCCAGAGTCTGTCACTCTACATCAAGCATGAGGTTGCTGCTGCTTTTCCTGGTCCTGCTGGGACTTGCGAGCTCGCAGAACGTTGCTGCTGCGCACGTCAAACGCGCCAAGGCTTCGACTCCTCCTGCGCAGAACAAGGTGCAGGCCACCACTACGCCTCCGACAACCACCAATGCTTACTCGGTATGGACGAGTATCGTCAACAATGACTACGGCCAAGTCAGCACGCTCTGCAAGAATCTGCTCCGCCCGAATACTCCTTCGACGACAACGCTGACCAAAACGTCGACGAGGTATCAGGATTACACTCTTACAGTGACTGCCACTACCAAGACCGTCAGCGATACCGTCAAAGTGACCGTGGGAACGACGTACACTGCTACCAACAACAAAGTCACATACGTGACAAATGGCGTGACGGTCACCAAAATCGTTCCGTACTTTCCTCTGAGAGACATGCTAATATAGTGCTACTTATACGCAAGGAGGAGCCCAGACCGTTGACGGGACGGCTACTGAAGATGCAACTGTCTACGACACTGTAACTCAGTACGTCACAGTGTCGAATCCTACGACTGAAACTGTGGATACCACTTCCACTCGATACAGTACAACGGACCAGCAAGTTGTCAATATACATCCACCACGTCCTCCGTTTATACCACCGTTGTTGAGCCAACTCTGATCTCCCTGACCACGTCTACCACCTCATCGAGCACAGAGAGTCTGGATACGACGACTTACGAGACCACGTCACAATCAACCACGTACACGGTCGTAGAGTCATATTCAACGACAGTAGATACTGCAGCACAGACGACGGATACATTGACGTTCACTTTGACTATCCCCGTTCAGGTAACAGCAACCGAGTCTACCACCACGTCTACCACGACTCCAGTTACGGCCACCGCAACGGAATCTGCGACGGAGACCGATACGACCACCACGACGTACCCTGTCACAGTCGACTTTACTACTACGACATCTGAATCTACGACAATCACCACCACGACTTCCACGACAGATTCCACGACCACGACGTCGCCTTTGACTTCCACAGTGACCGAGACGGATGTCTTTACAGAGGTCGTCACCGAGGTTTTGAGTGATTACTTCACCGAGGGCACAACCACAGCAACCACGTCGACCGTGGACTATACTACAACGTACAGTACATTGTTTTGTGAGATGGCTGACAATAGATTGGATTCGACGACGACAACTCAAACGTCCACGACTTCCACTTCCACTGCACCTCCTGAGATTGTTACTGAAACTGCCCAAGCGACGGTCACCGATACGCTGACGTTCACAATTGTCAACACCGACTCTGAAACAGTCACGGTGATACAGACGACAACGTATCAGACAAGCTTGCCCGTCACAGCGACCACTCAACTGACGTCAAGCACAACTACAAGGGTAATATCTCACGGTCATATTGTATGTTAATTTTAGACCACAACAACAAGTTCAGTCCTGGCAGCCACCGCGGCGGTTAGAACCTCGACGACAACGAGCACAACTTTGACCCTGACAACATTGACTTCTACAACAGGGACGACGCGGACAAGTACGAGTACTACAACTACGCAACCTGATGTTACGCGATATACTACGACGACGACTAGAACCACGACAACCACTCCCACTACGACCTCTATTTTAACCTCCACGGTATCCCCCATTTCTGATCCGGCTAACTTCAGACAACTCGAACAACAACCACAACGACCTCCACGTACACCGACCCAGGACTTCAAAAACGGGGCCGTCGCGAACGTCGAGCTGGCAGTTCAGTAGCCTCGCTTTTCGCATACGTCGACGGGTTCGACCCCAACTACGTCCTAAGCCAATGTTCGGGGATCGTCAAGTCTGCGAAGGAAATTACTTCGACGTTGTATCAGACACTAACGTTGTCGAGACCCCATACAAAAAGCGTTACTGCTACGGTATCGCAACAAGTCACTGTGACGACAGCGAAGAAAGTTACCGTGACGGTGACTTTGTATAGTACTGGGACGAAGAACGGGAAAGCCACTACCGTGAAATCGACTCAGACGACTACTAAGGCCCTTGTTGGTGGGACTCTTACGAATGTTGTTGCGACGGTTATGGATCTTACTACGATCCCTACTGTCACCCAGGCCACGACTGTGGTCCCTGGCGATGTCATCTATCAAACGAACATTGTTTACCAGGATGATCAGACGACGATCTACAACACTCAAGTCGTGACGGTGACATCTGACCAGACTGTTCCCGTTCAGCAGACGTCAACTCTCTCAACTACTGTTGCGACACAGGTATCGACGATTTTAGTCCCGGTCACTGTGACTGACACGGTCAGTGTGAGCACCACGATCACCGTCAGTGTTCCTACCGTTGTGCTGGAATACCATACGTGGACCATTACTGTGACAGACGTTGCGTCTTTTACTACTACGGACATGGTGTTGGCAGGAACAGTTACGGACACAACTGGAACGGATACTGGATTTGTGACTGTCACGACGACGACTTCTTCGACCAACACGGAAACAATTACCGGGACTGAGACGGATACAGTTACAAATAGCGTTACGGTAACGACATCTACCACTGAAACGGATACAGCCACGGAATCTATTCCTTCGACCACATCAGTGGCGGCATATACTGTTACCGCGATATCCACGAACACGGTTACAGAAACACAGACGGCTTCAACAGTAATTATCGTCACTACCACTCTATATCAGACGAATACAGAATCTACTACAACCGGTACCACGACATTTGTCACGACGGACATTACGTCAACGACAACTGCCACAGATAGCATCACCGAATCCTCTCTTGCTGGAACGGATTACACGGTTGTTGCTACAGAAGTCGATGTCAATTCGTTTACAACGACACAGTCAACTACAACGACGCAGACTACCACAAACACGAATACAGCCACTACATCTGAGACTACTATGACGACTACCTCAGTGACTACAACGACATCAAGCACATCATATGTTCCCTCGACACTGACTACCACCGTGTCAACTGAAACGGATATCGTCGCAACTAATACCCAAACCTCTGTCTCTGTGCATTCAGTCTATTATACCACCACAACAACCACAACCACCTCGGCGACAATCACCCAGACCCAAACCACGACCTCCACAATCCCCACCACGCTGACCATAACCTCGACCTTCTCCTTTACCCTGGGCCCACAAAGAACAACCGTCCTGGTGTCTACTTCCACCAGCGTGACGACAGTAACTTCCACCACAACCACCACATTGACGTCCACCATCACAGTCACCTCGGTCATTCCAACACAGACTGGACTCTGCGCATCGCCCAAGATCTGGGACTCCACATTCAATGGCTGCTACACCCCGGCCACAAGCCAGAAACTGTTCTCATCGGCGAGTTGCGGAGGAGTCACCGGCGTGACCATTAGCACGGTACAGTCCAGCACAACTGTCTTTGGTCCGATCATCCTTTCCGTTACTTTCACTACTCCCAACACATTCGCCAACGGACAGGCAACCCAGCCTAATTACTATAACCTGGGGATCCCCTACACCGGAGCACAAACACGTAAGCCCGATGTTATAGGTGAGATATTGACGATTAGGGTTCGGAACGTCTACTGCTGCAGGCAATATGCAGAGGAACACTCAATATACAATGACCTTCCAGGTCAACAACAAACCTGGCGAGCTCCTCAGCTCGATGAAGCCGAATGCGTATACTGAAGGTACACCTTGAAGTGATGAGAGGCTAATGCTAGCGAATGATGTTATTAGTTTCTATATCATTGATAGGATGAACACCCAGTTTTGTGTTGCACAGGCGACGATCCAGTATCTTCGCTCTTAGGCTGTGAGATTTGTGTCATTTTCTTGTATATATAGCAAATATACATAGTACTCGTACCACGACGCGTTCTCTGACAATCTCCAATCCACCAGACTTTTTGTGAGCGGAACTCCAACCCGATGCTTCAGACGGAGAGTTGTATTTCTTCGAATTGCCGGTCGATACTCGGCAGCCGGAGACTCGGGTACAGGCGCGGTCCTGACAATCTTTCCCAACCCGTCGGTAAGTGTAATGAGACCCAGCGCTAGTGGAATTGTTTGTCCCGGTCTGTACAGCTTGTTGAAGGGGGTCAAGTGGTAGTAACTGATGATTTTCCCTATTGTCATGACGAAGATGAAGGAGCCACAGACACAACGCCCCCTTCGTATCCATGCTTGCCAAAGGGATGGTGCTAGTGTAGTCTCGGTACCGGGTCGTCCGCTAGTTTTCCCAGAAATAAGCAAAAACCGGCCGTTGCTTTCCTGATTCCAACGATCGAGTGCTCGAATTGCCGGCAGCATTCAAAGAAGCGACGCGAGCTTGAGCGTCAGACGTCCCCATAGGGTTGGGTTTGGACTATGCCGCTCGCTATAATCTGTCCTTGTCCCTTGAACCCCTTCATCGAAGGAGTTCCCGAGGGACATGTAATACTGAGCTACTTCCGGTTTCTCCCGCCACTTATCGTTGAACCCATCCGGGAAATTAACTGGAGCATGACCCATTGCATTAATAACTGTAAACACTGCATTTTTTGCAGAATGCGTTCTCGATGTTGTTCGGACCCTTGTTGTACAGTGTCGGGGAGTCAGCGCCCGTGAGAAGACGAAAGTCGGTCGGCTTAATGCCAACCGCCGCGAAACGCGATTTTTGTGCATAGTGTGAAGTTCCATTTTCCAGTGCCCTTGGTAATATCTGGAACTTGAATGTAACAGTTTTGCAATTGCAGCTTCCATGGTATGTCTTCAACATTTGCATGTATGGGAATATAATTTAACTCGGAAGGGGGTGAAGGGTTTGAATGGGACCAGATACATACTAGTGAGGCCGACTGCGTTTTTGTCGAATGCATGTACTAGTATTGGGTCGACGGACCGATAAAGAAAGTTTGAAATGCTGGGCGCCGTCGAGATGTCACGCAATCAGTTATCTGCAAACGGCGTCACCCAGTAATTAGGACAACGGGGGCAAGGCCTACCAGTGGCGAAGGAGTAGGAAACTGAGGAAGTTTTTCGCGTTGTAGGGAATAAAACAGGAAGAATGAGGGTTGGCACTTCCGGCCTTAGTGATAGTATGAAGTTGGTTAAAGTTCCCGATTTATTCGCGGCGGGACGAAGTTCAAGTTGCAACGCCATCCATGTACTCCCATCTGCCAAGATCATCTCATCCAGTAACGCTGGGGTTAGATCCACCCGCTATAGTCCCATAAAGACTTACAATAAAGGAGGCAATTGATAGCAGTCCAAATAGACCCGCGAAGATGAAGGCATAATAGGTTACTGAATCACGATAAGGTCTGTGACGCAGACCAAAGAAATGTAGAGGTCGCCAATCTGCCATGCGTTGGTGAATACAGCACAACCGCGGTCCATATATGGGGAAATCACTGATATGCACAGAGGAGAGACCGCCTGACCAATTGTCCCGATAATCTGTGACAATCTGCATGTTGATACCAGCAAATTTGGTTTCCATCGTTTTAGAAGACGGGGTTGAGCGGCCGAAGAAAAGAGCGTGAGATGCCAGGAGTTCGTCCAGAAAGGTGGGAAGATTCAATTGTCTACATCAGTGGAGAAGTCAAAGGGCTATACGACATCAATCCCGTGAGATCGAGAATCGCAAGCATCAATACCGTACGGGAGTCCAAGATGAATAGAGTAGGATGCATTTCATCGTCGTCGTCGAAGCGTAGATGCAAGGAAGGGTCGCTTGTGAGCACAACTTTAAAGGCACCATTGGAAATAACGGAGGTTCGTAAATCGGACAAATTTGCGATTGACGACGAGCAAGTCTCTCCCGATTTT
>Ga0302325_10005044_pt1 | contig 30311 bp, 24 predicted proteins | sample Palsa_T0_2_FD_201948 | JGI IMG/M metagenome (GOLD analysis project Ga0302325, IMG submission 201948) | Peat permafrost microbial communities from Stordalen Mire near Abisko, Sweden - Palsa_T0_2 | ecosystem: Environmental > Terrestrial > Soil > Palsa > Peat permafrost | place: Sweden: Abisko... | reverse complement strand
GGGCGCTGCGCGGCCGTGTTCGTCGACTGGCAGTCACGGTCCGAGGGCGGCGACGAGCTCACCGACCCCGTCCGCGCTCAGTACAAGGAGGCCTACGTCGTCGTCTCGGCGCTCCTGGACGAGGCGCCGGTCTCCTACTGCGCGTTCATCTGGGTCGACCAGGACTTCGCGATGGCGCGCGGCTGGGTGCAGGGCTTCCCCAAGAAGCGCGGCGAGGTGTGGCTGACGCGGACGTTCGCGATACCGTCCGCCGCCGCCCCGGCCGGAGCCGCGGGCGACGCGTTCGGCGCGACCTGCTCGGCGCGGGGGCGGGAGCTGATGCGTGCCCGCGTGACGCTCGATCGCGTCAGCGACAGCGGCTCGGTCCATACCGACCCGCCGATCGTCAACGTCCGCTACTTTCCGCGGCTCGGCGCCGGCGACCACGACCGGCCCGCGGTGCACGAGCTGGTGCGCGCGGTCAGCCGAGACCGCTCGATGTCGGAGATCTGGGAGGGGGAGGCGACGCTTTCGCTGTTCGACGCGCCCGGGGAGGAGCACGCGCTGCTGGCGCCGGTGTCGGTGGCCCGCGGCTACCGGTTCACCTTCGCCTACACCGTCGACGACCTCGTGACCGTCCGGGAGCTGGGCGCATGACGCCGTTGTTCGAGGCCGAGGTCGCCGGCGTGCGCGTCCCCGGCGAGCACTACATCGGCGGCGAGCGGGTCGGTTCGCGCGAGTGGTTCGCGACGATCTCGCCGATCGATTCCAGCGTGCTCGCGGAGGTCGCCCGCGGCGACGCGGAGACTGCGCGGCTGGCGCTGGATGCCGCCAGCGAGGCATTCGGAGCTTGGGTCGCGCTCGGTCTGACCGGTCGTGCCGAGCGGTTGCATCGGCTCGCCGAGCTGATCGACTCCAACGTCGAGCGGCTGGCGGCGGTCGAGTGCGCCGACATGGCGATGCTGCTGCGCTCGCTACGGGCCCGGGTGATCCACCGAGGGGCCGAGAACTTCCGCAACTACGCGGACCTGGCGGTCGCGTATGCCGAGCGCGACTGGCGCTCGAAGGGCACCTGGAACCGGGTGCAGCGGATGCCGGCCGGGCCGGTCGTCGTGATCACTCCGTGGAACGCGCCGTTCATGCTCTCGACCTGGAAGATTGCGCCGGCGCTCGCGGCGGGCTGCACGGTCGTGCTCAAGCCCGCCGAGTGGTCGCCGTTGTCGTGCTCGTTGCTGGCCGGGCTGGCCGGTGAGGCCGGCTTTCCGCCCGGCGTGCTCAACGTCGTGCAGGGGATCGGCGAGGAGGTCGGGGCGGCTCTGGTCGCCGACCCGCGTGCGCGGCGGATCTCGTTCACGGGCTCGACGCAGACCGCGCGCCAGATCGGTGCCTCGGCGGCGGCGAACGTCGTGCCGTTCACCGCCGAGCTGGGTGGCAAGAACCCGCTCGTCGTGTTCGCGGACGCCGACTTGGACCTGGCGGCCGAGCGGGCCGCGGGCCAGTACGACGACGCCGGCCAGGTGTGCCTGTCGGGGACGCGGCTGCTCGTCCAGGAGTCGGTCGCCTCGGCGTTCCTCAAGCGGTTCCACGCGCGCGTCGACGAGCACGTGCTCGGCGATCCGCGGGACGACCGCACGACGATCTCGCCGATGATCCATGAGGATCACATCGAGCTCGTGGACGGGTTCGTCCAACGGGCCCGCGCATCGGGGCAGCGGATCGTGCGTGGCGGCCAGCGCGGCGACGGGCTGTTCTATGAGCCGACGCTGATCGAGCCGCTGTCCAACGACGCCGAGATCGTCCAGGACGAGGTGTTCGGTCCGGTGCTGACGTTCCAGACGTTCACCTCCGAGGAGGAGGCGGTCGCGCTGGCCAACTCGACCCGGTACGGGCTGGCGGCGATCGTGTTCACCTCGTCGCTGGACCGCGCGGACCGGATCGGCCGCGCGATTCGCTCGGGCGTCGTGTGGGTCAACACGTTCCTGGTCCGTGATCTGACCGCGCCGTTCGGCGGGATCGGTGACTCGGGCATCGGGCGCGAGGGCGGCGACTATGCCCTGGACTTCTACTCGGACCTGAAGACCCTCCAGATCCTGGAGGGCTCGACGCGATGACCGGATCATCTCCCCGGCGGCTCGGGGAGCGCACGACGGCTCAGGAGGCCGAGCGCCTGGCCTGATTCGTGGCTGCATAGGCAGATGCCGCGGACTTTCCCGCTGGGTTGTCCAGGCGCTGCCTGTGCAGCGCCCGCGGTCCGTCATCCGCCGGTTTGCGGTGGGTAGGATCTGGTGCCGGAGACCCACGGGAACAGAGGCTTTCAACGAATGGACCAGGACCGCTCAGGATGATCGAGTCGGGCGTCGTCAGGTCGACCGAGGAGGTCGCGGTCGGGTGGCTGCGCGAGGGCAGGCGGTTCGTCCAGGCGCTGCTGGTCGAGGTCGAGGGGTCGGCGCCGCTGCCGGTTGGGGCGATGATGGTGATCGACGAGCAGGGTGCGATCGAGGGGTCGCTGACCGGCGGCTGCGTCGAGGGCGCGGTTGTGACCGAGGCCGAGTCGCTGATGGCCGGCGAGCGGGGTCCGGGAATCCTCGTGTACGGGATCTCCGACGAGCTGGCGGGCACGGTCGGGCTGATGTGCGGCGGCACCGTGCACATCTTCATCCAGGAGCTTGGCGAGGGGGTGGCCGCGGTCGAGCTGGCGGTGCTCGAGGCGCACGGCTCGGGGCGGACCGCGGCGATCGCCACGCTGCTCGACGGGGGTCAGGCGGGCGCGCGGCTGTCGGTGATCGACGACGTCGTCACCGGCTCGATGGGCCGCCAACCGCTGCTTGACCGCAACGTCGCGCGCGAGGCGGCCGGGCTGCTGCAGGAGGGCAAGACGACGATCCGCCGCTTCGGCGACGATGGCGCGACACTCGGCGACGACCTGCGCGTGCACATCCGCGCCTACGCGCCGCCGCCGCAGATGTGGATCTTCGGCGCGATCGACTTCTCCGCGGCGCTTGCGCCGTTCGCCTCGCAGATCGGCTACCGCGTGCGGATCTGCGACGCGCGTGGCCGGTTCGCCCGCTCGTCCCGATTCTCGTCGGTCGCCGAGGTGCTGATCGGCTGGCCCCAGGAGCTGATGCGCGGGGTTTCGCTCGGGCCGCGTGACGCGGTGCTCGTGTTTACCCACGACGCCAAGTTCGACGAGCCGGCGCTGCTGGCCGCGCTGGCGACCGACGCCGGCTACATCGGCGCCTTGGGGAGCAGGCAGACGACGGCCGACCGCGAGCGACGGCTGCGTGCGGCGGGCGCGGGAGACGCGGACATCGAGCGCCTCCACGCGCCATGCGGGCTGGACATCGGCAGCCGCACCGCCGAGGAGACGGCCGTCTCGGTGCTGGCCGAGATCATCTCGTCACGGGCCGAGCGCTTCGCGATGCCGCTGCGTGAGACGGACGGGCCGATCCACTCCCGCGACCGCGGCTGAGCGAGCGCCGCGGCCGGTGCGCCCGCGCCGGCGGCGGGTCGCGGCCAGCTGTGCGAAACAGGTGTGGCCTGGTCCGGGAGCCTGCACGGTCGCGCTGATATATCACCAAAGCTTCGGGCGACCAGACCTGCCGCGGGTGGGTTGGGCGTCACAGCCGCGCAAAACACCCATGACGCATACGCGCGTTGGCACGGTGGGTGATATGGCCGTGCGAGCGCCGCGGCGCCAGGTGGACTGCTCAACGGGGTCGGTGTACGCTGGCCGCCATGAAGCGACTCGCCGGGCTGACGCTGATCGTCACGCTGGTGCTGGCCGTGACCGCGCTGGCGTCGTCGCAAGTGCGATTCGCGGGTGCCAACCCGACCGCCAAACAGCAGGTGCGGCCGAGCCAGCTGGCGCTGAGTGGAGACGGCACGCTGGACGTCTTCGGCGTCACGTGGGGCGCCTGGGGCGGCCCGCAGGCGACCGGGTCGGGCACGGCCGAGTACCACGGCTGCACGCCCAACTGTGCTGAGGCGAAGGTGCATCACGCGCCCGTGGCGATCACGCTGTCGAACATCCGCACGTGCAAGGGCGCGCAGTACTACACGCACGTCGCGCTGAAGGAGCGTTCGGGGCAGCTGCTCGACGCTCGGTTCCTGCGCATCAGCTGGAACCCCTGCGCCAGCGGCTAGCTGCGCGCGCCGGGCGCGGGCGACACTAGCCCCGCGGCGTCAGGTCCAGCGCATCTGACTCGAACGTGACGCCGAGCTGGGGCAGGACCACGCGCCGCGGGCCGGCGACGACATGACCGGCGACGTGGGCGCGCATGCTGCACGCGCTCGCGAGCGCGACGACGGCGTCGCCGTCCCCGGCCGCACAGTAGACGGCGAACCCCGCGCCCATGTTGAACGTCTGGTAGGCCTCGGCAGTGGACACCTCCGCGCGATCCACGAGGAACGAGAGCACCGAGGGGACCTCGGGCACGGCGTCGATCTCGTAGGTGAACGGGACCCGCGGGCGCATCAGCTTCAAGAAGCCGTGGCCGGTGATGTGGCTGAGGTAGTGGACCTGGACGTCGGAGTCCAGCAGCGCTCGCACGAGCGGCACGTAGATCACGCTCGGCTCCAGCAGCGCCCGTCCGAACGTCGCGCCGCCGGGGAGCTCGGAGCCATAGCCGCCGGGGAGCGACGCGGCGATCCGCCGCGCCAGGGAGGCGCCGTTGGCGTGCAGGCCGCTCGACTCCACGAGCACGATCTCGTCGCCGTCGGCAAGCTCTGTGCCGAGGATCGGGGCACCGCCCGGGACGACCCCGACCGCGCTGCCGGCCAGCTCGATCTCGTCGGGTGCGATCAGGCCGCTCAGCGCCGGCGACTCGCCGCCGCCCCAGGTGGCGCCCGCGTCGTCGCAGCCGCGGCGCCAACCGGCCAGGAGCCCGACTTGCCGGTCTTCGTGGGAGTACCAATCAGACGCGCCGGTCGCGAAGTAGGCGTTGACGACGAGCGGCACCGCGCCGACGCAGCAGAGATCGTTGACGATCGCCGCGACCGTGTCGTAGGCGACCGCGTGAAACCCGGCGGCGCCGAGCTCGTCCTCGCAGGCGCGGGCGATCATCGACTTGGTTCCGAGCCCCTCGACGACGAACGCGAGCGTCTGCCCGCCGGCCCGAAACACGAATGCCGGCTCGCCGCGCGACTCGTCGACGGCGCGCCCGCCGCCGGGGGCGGTCAGCAACGCCGGGGAGGTGGTCAGCGCCTCAGTCAGAGCGTTGCGCTTGCCGGCGTCCAGGGTCTGGTAATCGACGCCCGCGTCGCCGTAGGCCGAGCCGGAGCGCGGACCCTTGCCGTCACCCATCGCGCTCACCGGAGCCGCCGTCGAGCTCGTCCAGCCACGCGGTCGCCTCGCTGTCGGACGGGGCGCGCCAGTCCGACCGCGGCGACAGCGAGCCGCCGGACCCGACCTTCGGTGCGTTGGGCACGGCCGAGCGCTTGAACTGGCTGGTCTTGAAGAAGCGGCGCAGGAACTCGCCGAGCCAATGGCGGATCTCAGACTCTGAGTACTGGTTGCGCCGGTCGATCGGGATCAGGTCCGGCCACTCGCCACGCTCGCGGTCACCCCAGGCGTGGTGGGCGAGGAACGCGACCTTGGTCGGCCGGTAGCCGAACCGCAGCACGTAGTACAGGAAGAAGTCCTGCAGCTCGTACGGGCCCACGGTCGCCTCGGAGTCCTGCTGCGGCCCCTCGCCGTCGTGGTCATCGCCGGGCGGGATCAGTTCCGGGGAGATCGCGGTGTCGAGGATCGCGTCGAGCACCTCGTTGGCGTCAGCTCCGAACAGGTCGGCGGCGATCGCCCAGCGCAGGAGGAAGCGGATCAGCGTCTTCGGGACCGAGGCGTTGACGTTGTAGTGCGACATCTGGTCCCCGACGCCGTACGTCGACCAGCCCAGCGCAAGCTCGGACAGGTCGCCGGTGCCGAGCACGAGCGCCCCGTGGTGGTTGGCCAGTCGGAACAGATGCGAGGTCCGCTCGCCCGCCTGCACGTTCTCGTAGGTGACGTCGTACTGGCGTGCGCCGTCGGCGGCCGGATGGCCGAGGTCACGCAGCATCTGTGTCGCCGACGGGCGGATGTCGAGCTCGGACGCCGTCACCCCGAGCGCGTTCATCAGCGCGTGAGAGTTGCGCAGCGTGCCGGGGCTGGTCGCAAAGCCGGGCAGCGTGTAGGCCAGCACGTTCGTGCGCGGCAGCCCGAGCCGATCCACCGAGCGTGCGGCGACGATCAGCGCGTGGGCGGAATCGAGCCCGCCGGAGACGCCGATCACGACTCGCTTGATCCCGGTCGCCTGCAGCCGCGTCTGCAGGCCGCGGACCTGGATGTCGAACACCTCCTCGCAGCGCTCGCTGCGGTTCGCCGGATTGGCCGGCACGTACGGGAACCGCTCGACCCGGCGCGCCAGCGCGGCGGGCGCATCCGGCATCCGCAGCTCGAACTCGACGCGGCGGCTCGCGCGCAGGCGGTCGCGCAGATCCCCGATCGTGTCGCCGTAGCTGGAGGTCGCCATCCGGTCGGAGAGGATCCGGTCGAGGTCCAGGTCGGCCTCGATCAGCTGCTCGTCGTCTGAGAACCGCTGCGTCTCGGCGAGCAGGTCGCCGTTCTCGCAGATCATCGCGTGGCCGTCCCAGGCGACGTCGGTGGTCGACTCGCCGAGGCCGGCGGCGGTGTAGACGTAGCCCGAGATCGTGCGGGCCGACTGGCCCTCGCACAGCATCCGGCGGTAGGCGGACTTGCCGATCGTGACGTTCGACGCCGACAGGTTGCACAGCACCGTCGCGCCCGCCAGCGCCGCGTACGTGCTGGGCGGAATCGCCGACCACAGGTCCTCGCAGATCTCGACGTGCAGCTGAAGTGCCGGGAGGTTGCCGCAGGCGAACACGAGCTCGGGCCCGGCCGGCACCTGCTGTCCGGCAACCGTGAGCTCCCCGCCGATCAGGTCACGCGCGGCGCGGAACTGGCGCTTCTCGTAATACTCGTGGTACTCGGGCAGGTAGCTCTTGGGAACGACGCCGAGGATCGCCCCCTCGTGGATCACGACCGCGGCGTTGAACAGCCCGCCCTCGGCGCGGATCGGAGCGCCGACGACGATCACCGGGCGCGCGTCCCGGGATGCCTGCGCGACCTGTGCGACCGCGTGCTCGCCGGCGTCCAGCAACGCGCTCTGATGAAACAGGTCCTCGCCCGAGTACCCGGTCAGCCCGAGCTCCGGGAAGACCACGACCGCGGCGCCGCGGTCGTCGGCGCGGGCGGCCAACGCGATGGTTCGCTCGGCGTTGAAGCCCGGGTCGCCGACGCGGACGTGCGGCACCGCCGCGGCGACGCGGACGAACCCATGGTCGTAGAGCGAGTCGGTCATCGTGTCCTGCATTGTGTCCGGCCGGCGGCGGGCGACGGCGCCCCGCGCGGGTTCGCTACGTCAGCGCGGGGGCCTCCGGCAGGCTCTGGAGCGCCCGGTCGAGATCCTCCTGGACCCACTCCGGGTCCTCGAGCTCGCCGGCCAGGTACGCGTCGTAGGCGCTCATGTCGAAGTTGCCGTGGCCGCAGAGCCCGAACAGGATCGTTCGCGGCTGCCCGGCCTCACGCGCGGCCAGCGCCTCGTCGATCGCGGCCTTGATCGCGTGGGCCGGCTCGGGCGCCGGGATGATCCCCTCGGTGTGGGCGAACTGGACCGCCGCAGCGAACGTCTCGTTCTGGCGATACGCGCGCGCCGTCACGAGCCCCTGCTTGACCAGCCCGCAGACCAGCGGCGAGTCGCCGTGGTAGCGCAGGCCGCCGGCGTGCACCGGCGGCGGCACGAAGTCGTGGCCGAGCGTGTACATCGGCATCAGCGGCGTCAGCCCGACCGTGTCGCCGAAGTCGTAGGCGTAGATGCCCCTGGTCAATGTCGGACAGGCCGCGGGCTCGGCCGCGATGAAGGTCGTCCTGGTGCCGTTGCGGATCGTGTTGCGGATGAACGGGAACGTCAGACCGCCGAAGTTCGAGCCGCCGCCGACGCACGCGATCACGGTGTCGGGGTACTCGCCGGCCAACTCGAGCTGGGCGATCGCCTCCTGGCCGATCACGGTCTGGTGCAGCAGCACGTGGTTGAGGACCGAGCCGAGCGAGTAGTTCGTGTCCTCGCGCTGCGCGGCGACCTCGACCGCCTCGGAGATCGCGATCCCGAGCGAGCCGGTCGTGTGCGCGGCCTGCTGGCGGCCCGCGTTCGTCAGGTCCGACGGAGAGCGGTGCACGGTCGCGCCCCAGGTCTCCATCATCGACCGGCGATAGGGCTTCTGGTCGTAGCTGGAGCCGACCATCCACACCTCGCAGTCGAGCCCGAACAGCTGGCAGGCGAACGCCAGGGCTGAGCCCCATTGGCCGGCGCCGGTCTCGGTCGTGACCTTTTTTATGCCCGCCTGGGCGTTCTCGTAGGCCTGCGCGACCGCGGTGTTGGGCTTGTGCGAGCCGGCGGGGGAGACGCCCTCGTACTTGTAGTAGATGTGGGCGGGGGTGTCGAGCGCCCGTTCGAGGCGCCGCGCCCGGTACAGCGGCGTCGGGCGCCACAGCCGGTAGGCGTCACGGACCTGATCGGGGATCTCGATCAGCGGCTCGGCCGAGACCTCCTGCATGATCAGCGCCATCGGGAACAGCGGCGCCAGGTCCTCGGGACCCGCGGGCTGCAGGGTGCCTGGATGCAGTGGCGGCAGCGGCGGGTTATCGGGGCCGGCAATGTCGGCCATCAGGTTGACCCAGTGCGTCGGGATGTCCCGCTCGCCCAGCACGAACTTGACCTGCTCGCTCATCGCCGCTCTCCTCGGTGGGGTTCCCGGCCGCGATTGTATGGCTCAGGGGCGCGCGATATTTCTCGCCACAGATGTTGGAAATCTCGCACGGCGCCTTAACGCCGCTGGATCAGCAGCGGCTGCGCGACCTCGCCGAGGAACCCCCGCTCGTCGTGGAGCTCGGCATGGGCGAGCCCGAGGCCGTCGTCGGCGAGTCGCGTATGGCAGGCCAGATGCACCCACTCGCCCGCCGGCGGGCGGATCAGCGTGGTCGTCATCCCCGGCGGGATCGACCACCACTCGGCGATCGGCAGCGTGCTGGCGAGCCCGTTGGCCGAGTCGGCGACGATCAGCGTCCGAGCCAGCGGCGTGATCGGCTCGCCGGCGATCAGCGCCGGACGGACCCGCGTCCAGACCCCAGCCCGCCCCGGCGTGTCGTAGCCGCCATCGGTGAACCGCCACTCGATCGCCTCGCCGTAGCCCCAGTCCGTCAGGCCGAAGAAGTACCGCTGCTCCTGTTCGGGTCCGAGCGCCGGAGCGTCCGTGCGCTCGTCGTCGATCGGAGGGCGGGGGCCGGTCGCGATGTGCCACGTGCGCGCGACGGCGACGGTCCGATCGCCGACCGTCATCTGCGCCTCCGAGAGCCAGACGCGGCGCCCGGGCTTGATCGACTGCACGGTGACCGCCAGCTCCTCGCGCGGGATCGCGCCGAAGAAATCGATGCTCAGGCGCGCCAACCGCAGATCGCCCTCGATGGTGGCGTCGATCAGGTGTGCCAGCAGCGCCGCGGGCGGGCCGCCATGCTGCGCCGTGTGATCCCACGGGCTCTCGGTCGCGCGTGTCGGCTCAAAGCGGCCGTCGCCGAGTGGCAGGTAGAAGGCGTTGAGGTCGGTCATGGCAGGTCAAGGGTACGATCGGCCGCATGCCTGCCGCCGTGTCGTTCTCCGGACGCGAGTGGATCACCCGCCCGCACGAGCCGGGCCAGCCCGCGCGCCACGTCTCCGAGCTGTCCGAGGACGCCGGCTTCGTCCACACGCGCGCGAACCTGTGGCGCTACGAGCCCGGCGCGCGCGGCCGCCGTCACGTGCACGCCGAGCAGGAGGAGACGTTCGTCGTGCTCGCGGGCACGCTGACGATGGCGCTCGGCGAGCCGCCCGAGCGCGTCGAGGCCGGCACCGGCCAGCTGATCCATGTCGGGGCGGGGACGCCGCTGCAGGCCGGCAACGACGGCGACACCGAGCTGCTGCTGTACGTGTACGGCTCGCCACCGGATTTCGGTGCGGTGGTCCTGCCGGACGCGCTCTGAAAGGCCCGCGCTGCCCGGTCCGGACGCGGACGAGCCGCTGCTGCGCGCGGTGGCCGACAACCACCGCGACTGGATGGCGCGGTGGGCGGTCGCCTCAGGCGGCGGCGTCGTCGCGGTTGACGGCGCCGAGCTGTGCCTGTCGCGGGAGGCGAACCTGTTCCCGGTCGCCGCGCCCGATCCGGACGTGCTGATCGCGCGGCTGCGCGATGCAGGCGCCTCCGTGAGATCGATGATCGCGATCGCCGACAACGGCGACGTTCATCGGGCGGCGGCAAGCCTGGCCCTGGCCAGCGCGTCGGGCGGTTCGGCGGTTCGTCGGGATCTGCGTCGGGGTGATGCAGATTGGGTCCGCATACGGCGCCTCAGTCGACACACCCTGACCGGGCGGCGCCCCGGCCAGCGCGCGGCGCGCGGCCCGCGGCGCCCGATGGCCGCCAAGGCCCGCCCGCCACCGGCTTGCTTGCGCTGGCAAGTACAGCGCTAGAGTCGGAGAGGATGACCTCGACTCGCTCCACGCCTTTCTCGGTCGGCTCCGACGGGGTCGCGGCCTGGTCGGCGCTGCATGCCGGCGCCTGGATCGGGTTGCTGGAGACCCACAAGCAGCTCACCCGGGAGCTCGACGCCGAGCTCGAGGCGCGGTTTGACCTGACGCTGTCGACCGTCGAGCTGCTCGGGCGACTGGGGGCAGCGCCCGATCGCTGCCTGCGGCTGACGGCGCTGGCGAGCGCGTGTGGCCTGAGCCTCAGCCGCGTGTCACGACTCGCGGCCGGACTGGAGCGGCGCGGGCTGCTGGAGCGCCGGCCGTGCGACGACGACGGCCGCGCGGTCGAGGCGCACCTGACGAGCGCCGGGCTGGAGCTGCTGCGCGAGGCCCAGGAGGTTCACTATTCGTCGGTCAAGCGCGCGTTCTTCGACCGGCTGTCGGAGTCCGAGCTGCAAACGCTCGCGACGGTGTTCGCGCGGCTGGCCGAGCAGCCGCCCGCGACCTGCGGCACCTGACGTGCAGCACCTGACGTGCAGCACCTGACGTGCAGCACCTGACCCGCGAGCGGCGGTCGGGAGTCGACGATCTACCGATGTTCAACCGCCGCTGCTCCCCGTAGGGTTCGCGAATCGCCTCCGTCCTCTATCGAATCGGATCCTGGTCGGTGCGCCATCGGCGCTGGGTCGCTGGCGGCTGGGTCACGTTGATCGTGGTCGTCGGACTGCTCGCGGTGACGCTCAAGGGTCACACCGACGACGCGTTCAACGTGCCCGGGACCCAGTCCCAGCAGGCGCTTGACCTGCTCAACGCGAAGTTCCCCGGGACCGGCGGCGCCGACGCGCGGATCGTGTTCGCGGCGCCCCCCGGACACAAGCTGACCGACCCGCAGTACAACAAGCTTGTCAAGCCGACGATCAAACTCGCCGAGCAGGTGCCGCAGACGGTCGGCGTCTCAGACACGAACCTGAAGTCGCCCTTGACGCTGTCCAAGAACCGCACGATCGGGTTCGCCGACATCCACTTCGCGGTCTCGGTCGACAAGCTCTCACAGCAGACCAAGAACGCGCTCGAGCGCGTCGCCGGCCCTGCGCGCAAGGCGGGGCTCGAGGTCGAGTTCTCCGGCGGCGTGATCTCGACGGGCTCCAGCGGCAGCGGCTCAAGCGACGTGGTCGGGATTCTGATCGCGTTCGTCGTTCTGTACATCATGTTCGGGGCGCTGCTGGTGGCTGGGCTGCCGCTGATCAGCGCGCTGACCGGCGTCGCGATCGGGCTGCTGGGGCTGACCGCGCTGACCGGCGTGCTGACGCTCAACTCGACGACGCCGACGCTCGCGCTGATGCTCGGCCTCGCCGTCGGGATCGACTACGCGCTGTTCATCGTCTCGCGTCATCGCCAGCACCTCGACGAGGGCATGTCGGTGGAGGACTCCATCGCGTTGTCGGTCGCGACCGCGGGGAGTGCCGTCTGCTTCGCCGGCCTGACCGTGGTGATCGCGCTCGCCGGCCTGCTCGTGGTCGGGATCCCGTTCCTGTCGACGATGGGCCTCGGCGCCGCCGGGACCGTCGTGCTCGCTGTCCTGATCGCCAACACGATGTTGCCGGCGCTGCTGGGGTTCGCGGGCATGCGGGCGGCCAAGCGCCGCAAGCCTGCGCCCGTGCATCCGTGGGGCGAGCGGTGGGGCCGGCATGTCACCAGCCATCCCTTGGTCGCGATCATCGGGGTCGTGGTGATCCTCGGCGTGATCATCATCCCGGTCCATGACATGCGGCTCGGCCTGCCGGACGCGGGCACGCTGCCCAAGAGCTCGACCCAGTACAAGGCGTACGAGCTGTTGTCCAAGGGCTTCGGTCCCGGGTTCAACGGACCGCTGACGATCGTCTCCGACGCCGACAGTGTGCCCAAGTCCAAGCAGCCACGGATCCCCGGCCTGGTCGCCCAGGCTCTCAGGCAGGCCGACGACGTCGCCACCGTGTCGCCGCCGATCGCCAACAAAGCAGGCGACATCGCGATCATCACCGCGACGCCGAAGAGCGGCCCATCGTCGACGGCTACCCAGAACCTCGTCAAGCAGATCCGGGCAGCGGCCAAGCGGGCGCAGAGCCGGTACCACGTCACGGTTCTGGTCACGGGTACGACCGCGATCAACATCGACACGTCCAGCAAGCTGTCGTCGGCGCTGCCGGTGTTCCTCGTGCTCGTCGTCGGCCTCGCGCTGCTCATCCAGTCGCTGGTCTTCCGCTCGCTGCTGGTGCCGCTCACCGCGGTCGTCGGCTTCCTGCTGACGATCGGGGCGGCGTTGGGTGCCACCACGTTCGTGTTCCAGTTGGGGAACGGCCGGCAGATCCTCGGGATTGCGTCGAGCGCGCCGATCATCATCTTCCTCCCGGTGCTGCTGATCGCGATCCTGTTCGGCCTGGCGATGGACTACGAGGTGTTCCTCGTCATCCGGATGCGCGAGAGCTACGACGCGACGCACGATGCGACCGGGGCCACGATCGCCGGATTCAGGGCCAGCGCCAGGGTCGTCACCGCGGCCGCGATCATCATGACGAGCGTCTTCGCCAGCTTCATCTTCGGCGGCACGGTCACGATCGCCTCGATCGGCTTCTCGCTCGCGTTCGGCGTGCTCGCGGACGCGTTCCTGATCAGGATGACGTTCGTTCCCGCCGTCCACACGCTGCTCGGTGACCGCGCCTGGCATCTCCCGCGCTGGATCGATCGGATCTTGCCCGACGTCGATATCGAAGGCAAGCATCTGCAGGACCAGCTCGCCGACAGGTCTGGGGCCATACCGACCGAGGCCTGAGCTCACCGGCGCGGCCTCGGGCACTGGTGGTGTTCAGCGGTCCGCGGTCTCGGCGCGGGCCGACCGCACCGCGCGGCACGCGTCCTCGAGCCTGGCCTCGGCGTGCCTTCGAGCCTCGTCGGCGTGCTCGACATCCTTGTCGGCGGCGCTCAGCGCCGTGCGAGCGTCGGTCAGCTGACGTTCCAGGTCCTCGACCGCTCGACCCTGCTGTTCGCGCTGGACGCGAGCGTCCTGAAGTCGCTGATTGGCCTGCTCAGCCGCGCGCGTCGCGGTCGCGAGCGCGTGCTCGGCGTCCTGCAATGCCTGGCGCAGCTGCTCGCGACGGCGATCCTCGGCGTCATCACGCGCCTCATCCGTGTCCGCGTCCGCGCGCTGCCGACGCCGCGCCGCCGTTCCGGGCGCGGTCGGCGCAGAGCCGAAGTCGCCGAACCCGGTGTAGCGCAGCGCGGTCGTCAGCCGCCCGGCCTTCACGTGCTCGGCCGCATCGGCGTCAGTCAGAGCCGCCTGCAGCGTCTGCTCGACATCGGCGACGATCTGCGAGCCGACCGTCTGGCCACGTGCTGCCGCGAGCGCCGCCGCCTCGACGGCCAGCGCCGCGATCACCTGCCGGCGCTGCGCGCCGAGCACGCGCAGCTTGTCGGCCGACAGCGCCGTCTGGGCCTCGCGCAGTGCCACCCCGAGCGAGAACAGCTGCTCGAGTCGCTCGCCCTGCTCGAGCACGAACAGGTTCGTCACCCAGGCCGACACCGTCGGCCGGCGCATCGCCTTGATCTCGACCGCCAACTCCCGATCGCCGGCGTGGCGTGCTTCGGCAACCTTCGCGTCCCGCGCGGCGACGAACTCGCCCGGTCGCAAGGCGTACAGCTCTCGAGCCACGGTGTCTACATCCATCTCAGATCCGCAAACCGGCGACGCCCTCAGACTCGGGGTCAGGCTGGCTTCCGGCCCAGCCGGCGACCAGCTCTCACGGTTCCCGACCGCGCAGCCTATCCGTCACGCCGAGGCCCTGCACTTGGCCGGGAACCACCGGGGCACACCACGGGTCGCGCCGTGGATCCGCTCAGTTGGCGCGGGACCCGGCGGGTGGTAGGTTCGTCGCGGAGAGACGATGACTGCTCATCATCGAGGGAGGAAAGATGGCTGAGACCGTTACCGCACCTGACAAGGTCGATGCAACCGGCGAGGTTGCAGCATGGCTGGAGCGCTTCAACGTCGCGCTGGAGGCACACGACGCTGAGGCGGCCGCCGAGCTGTTTCAGACGACGAGCTTCTGGCGCGACCTCGTCTCTCTGACCTGGAACCTGAAGACGTTCGAGGGCCGTGACGAGATCCGGGCGATGCTCGAGCACACGCTGGACAGCGCCGAGCCGCGTGACTTCCGAACCGCGGCCCCGCCGACCGAGGCGCAGGGGATCGTCGAGGCGTGGCTCGAGTTCGAGACCAAGGTCGGCCGCGGCAGGGGGCACCTGCGACTCAAGGACGGCCAGGCGTGGACGTTGCTGACGACGCTGTACGAGCTCAAGGGACATGAGGAGCCGCGTGGGACGCAGCGTCCGATGGGCGCCGAGCATGGTGTCGACGCCCAGCGCACATCGTGGCTGGAGCGCCGCCAGCAGGAGGCCGCCCAGCTTGGCTATGAGACGCAGCCGGAGGTGCTGGTGATCGGCGGGGGGCAGGGTGGGATCGCGCTCGGGGCGCGGCTGCGCCAGCTCGATGTGCCGGCGATCGTGATCGATCGTCACGCCCGCCCGGGGGATCAGTGGCGCGGGCGCTACAAGTCGTTGTGCCTGCACGACCCGGTTTGGTATGACCACCTGCCGTACATCAAGTTCCCTGAGAACTGGCCGGTGTTCTCGCCCAAGGACAAGATCGCCGACTGGCTGGAGATGTACACGCGGGTGATGGAGCTCAACTACTGGACGAGCACGATCGCCACCCACGCCCGCTACGACGACGTGGCCGGTGAATGGGAGGTGACCGTCGAGCGCGACGGCGAGCCGGTGACGCTGCGGCCCAAGCAGCTGGTGCTCGCGACCGGGATGTCGGGTGTGCCCAGCCGGCCCGTGTTCCCCGGACAGGATCGATTCAAGGGCGAGCAGCAGCACTCCTCCGAGCATCCGGGGCCGGACGCGTACGCCGGCAAGCGGGTCGTCGTGGTCGGCTCCAACAACTCCGCATTCGACATCTGCGGTGCGTTGTACGAGGTCGGCGCCGACGTGACGATGGTGCAGCGCTCCTCGACCCACATCGTCAAGTCCGCGACGCTGATGGATATCGGGCTTGCCGCGCTGTACTCCGAGCAGGCGGTCGAGTCGGGGATCACCACCGAGACGGCGGACCTGATCTTCGCGTCCCTGCCGTATCGGATCATGCACGAGTTCCAGATCCCGCTGTATGAGCAGATGCGCGAGCGCGACGCCGAGTTCTACGACCGGCTGGAGGCGGCCGGGTTCGACCACGACTGGGGCGACGACGGGTCGGGGTTGTTCATGAAGTACCTGCGGCGCGGGTCGGGCTACTACATCGACGTCGGTGCGGCCGACCTGGTCGCCGACGGGCAGGTGAAGCTGGCGCGCGGGCAGGTCGACCATCTGACCGACGATGCGGTGGTGCTGGCCGACGGGACCGAGCTGAAGGCGGACCTGGTCGTATACGCGACCGGGTACGGCTCGATGAACGGCTGGGCGGCGGAGCTGATCTCCCAGGAGGTCGCCGATCGTGTCGGCAAGGTCTGGGGGCTGGGCTCGGAAACGACGAAGGATCCGGGACCGTGGGAGGGTGAGCAGCGCAACATGTGGAAGCCGACTCAGCAGCCGGCGTTGTGGTTTCACGGCGGCAACCTGCACCAGTCGCGCCACTACTCGCTGTACCTGGCGCTCCAGCTCAAGGCGCGCGCAATCGGTCTCGACACGCCCGTGTACGGCATGCAGGAGGTCCATCACCTCAGCTGACCGACGCTCCCTTCAGTCGGCGGTCAGCTTCGTGATCCAGGCGGCCAGGCGGCGCAGGTCGTCCTGGGTCAGGCCGTGGCCCGCGCCGGGCTGCACCGTGCTCGTCACCTCGGCGCCGGCGGCCCGCAGGATCTCGGTCAGCCGGGCGACCTGCTCGGCGGGTGAGTACGGATCACGCTCGCCGGCCTCGATCAGCACGTCGGTCCCGGTCAGATCCGGGATCCGGTCGGGCTCGTAGGGGAGCATCGGCCGCAGGAGGCCGGCCGCTCGCAACGTGGCGGGGTGGCGCAGCAGCACCGAGGCGGCGATGTTGGCGCCGTTGGACAAGCCGACCGCGACCAGCTTGGCGGGATCACGGCCGTAGGCTGCTGCGGCGGCGGCGACGAACCCCGCCAGTTGATCGGTTCGTGTCAGCAGATCCGGGATGTCCAGCTGCCCGACCGCGAGCCGGCGAAAGAACCGCGGCATCCCGTGCTCGAGCACCTGCCCGCGCGGCGACAGCAGCGCCGCCTCCGGCGCGAGCTGGCGCCCGAGGCCAATCAGGTCGTGCTCGTCGCCGCCGGTGCCGTGCAGGAGCAGCAGCGTCCAGTCCGAGCTGCCGGGCTCGAATACGTGGGCGAACCCAAGGTCCTGCGCAGCGGCGTTCATCGGTCAGCCCCGGCCGCCGGCCCGGCCGCGCCCGTGGTCGCGGCCGGCCTGGCCGCGCCCGTGGTGCCGGCGGTCTGCGGCCGCCAGATGGTCGGGTCCGGCAGTGGCGTCAGCCGCGGCTCGATCTGCGCCCGCTGGGCCTCCAGGAACGGCGGCAGCACGAGCTTCTCGCCGAGCGCGTCCGGCGTCTCGTCGGCGTCGAAGCCGGCGCCATCGAGCGTTGCGAGCTCGTAGAGGATGCCGCCGGGCTCACGGAAGTAGACCGACTCGAACCAGAACCGGTCGATCACCGGGGTCGGATGCGCACCCGACGAGGCGACCCGCTCACGCCAGCCGGCGAGCTCTGCCTCGAGCACCGCCCACGCGATGTGATGGACGGTGCCGGCGCCGGGGATGCCGCGTTGGTCGGACTGCTCGAACATGATCCGGCCGCCGCGCGTGGCGCCGCGAGCCTCCCAATCGTGTCCGCCCAGCTCGGTGAAACCCAGCACCTGACCGAGCAGCGCCTCTGAGCGCGCGGGGTCGTGGACCCTGGCGCGAACCGCCTCGAACCCCTGCAGCGCGTACTGCGCGGGAACCTCGCGGTGGACGGCGATCAGCGGCGCGTCCGGCGCTGAGGAGATCACGAGCTCGTGGACCATCCCCTCGGGGTCGGCGAACCGCAAACCGCCGTCGGCGATCCGCTCGGTCGCGACGCCCTCGTCGCCGAGCCGCTGCTCCCAGTAGCCGAGCGCATCCTCGCCGGCGACGCGGTGCTGGATCACGGAAACCATGCCGGCGCCGGCCGTGCCGGAGATCGCGCCCGGGTATTCGAAGAACGTGATGTCGGCGCCTGGCGAGCCCTGCTCGTCGGCATAGAACAGGTGGTAGACGCCGGGGTCGTCCTGGTTGACGGTCTTCTTGACCATCCGCAGCCCGAGCACCCGCGCGTAGAAATCGACGTTGCGTGGGGCGTCGCCGGTGATCAGCGTGATGTGGTGGATGCCATCGATCGGTTGCATGTGGTGTGCCTCAGGGGTGTCGGAGTCGGGTTGAACTGCTTGTTAGCGCAACCTTATCATCGAATGCTTGCGCGCGCAAGCATCCTTCAGCCGACGGCCCGCCGGTGCAGGATCACGTTGCGATCGGCCGGCGAGCCGGCGAGCCCCTCCGGCCGCCCCCCCTGCGCGTCCAGATAGGCGAGTTGGCGTGAGATCCGCCCGAGCCCGGACCATCCGGTTCCGGCGCCGTCGACGTGGTCCAGCATCCACGTCCGGATCGCGACCCCGCCGCCGCGGGTCGCCTCGACGGTGAGCGCCCGCGCCTGCTGTGGATAGTCGATCAGCGACGCGGTGGTGATCAGCCAGTAGCCCCCGGACGCGGTCGGTCGCGCCACGATCTCGTTGCGGTGCGTGTGGCCGTTGAGCGCGGCGATCACGCGCGGCGCCCGGTCCATCACCGCGAACAGCTCGTCGCCCGCGACCGACGAGGCGATCGGCTGGTGCGTCACGACGATCACCCAGCGGTCGCCCGCGGCCGTCAGCTGGCGCGCCAGCCATGCCGGCTGGGCGGGATCGATCGCGCCGCCAGAGCCGCCGTCGCGGCGGACGATGTCGAGCACCACGAGTCGCAGGTGGGCGCCGACATCGACCACATAGTCCAGACGGGTGCCCGCTCGGATCGCCGTTCCCCGTCCGCCGGTCGCTTGCAACCGATCGATCACCTCGCCAAACGACAGCTCGCGCCGGCCGGCGTCGGGCGGCACCCGGACGACCGGCCCGCGCAGCGCCTGGGCGAGCAGCTCGTCGACCGCAGCGGGATCGGGCGGTCCGTCGGGCGCGGTCGACGGCGCGGAGCGCAGCTGCGCCGGGATCGTCAAGCCGCGGGGCAGGTTCCACAGCGCGCGGTCGCCGATCGCCAGCGCGTGCGTCAGCGCGGTCGGCAGCAGCGTGCCGGCGACGAGCGCGTCGTGGTCGCCGAGCACCGGGTACACGGGCGCGCCGATGCCGCGGCTCCGAAACGGGCGCACGGCGTCACGCAACAGCTCGGGGTAGCGCGGCGCGTCGACCGCGGGCCGGTAGTAGAACGGGTCGGTGTCGCTCGCCAGCTGGACGCCGTAGTAGCCCAGGCGCCCGCTGCCGGGGCTGACGAGCCCGCCCGTCAGTACGGTCAGCGCGTGTCCGAGCTCGTTGTCCTGGTCGTTGTCGATCAGGTCGCCACCCTGGATCAGCAGCTGGGGCGCCAGCGACCGAACGGCCGTCCCCGCTCCCGCCAGCACTTGCGTCGTCAGCGTCTCCTGCGGTCGGAAGGTCGACTGAAACGGCGGCCCGAGCCGATCCAGGAACGTGACCCGCGCCGGCGACGATGCGTCGAGCGCGTGGGCGTCGGTGGCGTGAGCGAGCCGCGCCAGGGTCGCGGTCGGCGAGGCAACCGGGCCGAGCTCCGACCGCTCGCGTAGCGGCTCGCCGGGACCGACCCGCAGCTGGCCGTCGCCGACCGGGTCAGACCAGGTGCTGTCGAGCGTCGACCCCGAGGCCGCGGCCCGCGCCTCCTGGTGACCTGAGCCGCAGCCGGCGACCAGCGTGGTCAGACCCGCCAGCGCGCCCGCGCCCGCCGCTGCCTCGGCGAGCGCCCGTCGCCTCGTCAGGCGGCGTGCCGCGATCGGGCGGGGCTCCGGGGCCGGAAGCGACGGCGGGTTCACGACCCCAGCCCCGCCAGCACCGGCTCTCGCTGCGCCTGGTAGGTCACCCAGGCGACCGCGATGCCGCCGGCGACCAGCAGGCCGGCGACGGCGAGCGCGATCTCGCCCGCGCCGGCGCGCAGCGGCAGCGTCGCGTAGTTGGTCGCGAGGTTCGACAGCGTCGGCCCGAGCAGCCATCGCTGCAGCAGCACACCGGCGATCGCCGCCGGGATCACGAGCGCCAGCACCGCGCCGATCAGCAGCCGCGCGACGGCCGCCCCGCCCGCCCCGCAGGCCCGCAGGACCGCGATCGTGACGCGGCGCTCCTGGACGGTCAGCGCGCACGCCTGCACCAGCGCGTAGAGGCAGACGAGGCCATCGACGATCGCGATCGCGCGGACGATCGCCCGCAGGACCGACACGAGCGCCGCGCTGTTGGAGGTCGCGCCCGATGCCGTGGCCGGCGCCACCCCGAGCCGGTCGACGGCCGCGCTGACACGGGCGACGTCGGCGCCGGGGTCGAGGATGATCGCGATCGTCGAGGGCGCCGATCGGTCGGCCGACAGCAGCGCCGCCGCGGGGACGTAGGCGACGTGGCCGTCGTGATCCAAGGAGCTGACGACGCCGGCGATCCGGACCCGCAGCTCGGTGCCGGTGCCGAGCTGGATCGCGAGGGTCTGACCGGGGTAGAGCCCGAGCGCCTGCGCGAGCCCCTGGCCGATCTCCGCCTCGTCCGCGCCGTGGGGCCGGTGGCCGGCGACCAGCGGCGGCGACTCGAACCTCGTCAGGTCCCCTGGATACGCGATCGTGTCGATGGTCTCCCCGAGCGAGGAGACGTCGACCCCCTGAACCTCGTAGCGGGGCGCCGCAGCCGCGACGCCAGGGATCCGACGCACCGCGGCTGCCTCGCTCGGCGCCAGCGACGCGGTCAGCTGGTAGCGCTCGCCGAGCGCGCTCGGATCGGTCTGCAGCGTGCTCAGCTCGGATGCGAGCGCGAGCAACAACAGCACGAACCCAACCGACAGTCCGAGCGTCGTCGCGGTTGCGATCAGCCGCGCGCGGCGGGCGAGCACCAGCCGCGCGCCGAGCGTGACGAGTCCCGTGGGCACGCGCAGCCGCAGGCGCGGCAGCCGACGGTGGGCGCGCCGTGAGACGTCCGCGCCCCGCAACAGCGAGACCGCCGGCCGCGCCGCAGCACGCCACGCCGGCCATGCCGCCCCGGCAACAGCCATCGTGACGGCCACCAGCCAGCTGCCCAGCAGCGGCAGCGCCAATGCCCATCCCGGCGCCGGCTCGTTGAGCAACGTCAGCAGCCGCCCGGACGGGCCGTACGTCGCCAACGTGCCGGCGGCGCATCCGACCGCCGCTGCCGGCAGCGCGACCATCGCCGCCTCGAGCGCCTGGCCGAGCACGACGAAGCCGGCCGAGGCGCCGATCGCCCGCTGTACGCCGATTGTCCGCAGCCGTCGCTGCACCTCCGCGTGGGCCGACGCGGCAAGCATCGCGCCCGCGGTCGCGAGCGCGATCAGCGACAGCGCGACGAGCAGGTCGATCACGATCCCCGCGGCCTGATCGAGCAGCACATGGATGCCCGAGCGCGTCGCGAACCGCAGATCACGGAGACCGAAGCTCGACAGTCGCGCCTGCACGAGCGTCTCGTTGAGGTACCGCGGATCGCGGAGCCAGACCTCCGCGTAGTCGACCCGGGGCGGCAACCGGCCGCCGAAGCGACGCTCGAGCGCCGGCCCGGACACGTAGAAGCGCGGCTTGGCGAGCGGGAAGCCGACGTTGTCAGGCGCTTGCACGAGGCCGACGACGCGCTCGGGCCCCAGCCCGCGCACGTACAGGGTGCTGCCGGGACGCAGGCCCCACGCGTGCGCGAACGCCTCCTCGACGAGCACCTCGTTGCCGGTCGGGCGAAGGTTGCGTCCCGCGACGACCGCGTAACCGCCGCGGTGACCGGACACGAGCACCTCTGCGACCGCGTCGTTACGGCGATGGCCCGGGCCGGCCGCGCCGATCCCGACGTTGGTCAGCTCGAGCCGGGTCGAGTACGCGGCGACGTCGGGCAGCGACCGCAGGCGCTTGGACACGGCCGACAGCTGCTGGTCATCGAAGCGGATGATCAGGTCGGGCAGGTCGGCGGCGTGGGCTGAGCGGCCGAAGCCGAGGCCGAGCCCGTCGGCGATCACGACTGCGGCCGACAGCATCGCGGTCGCCAGCGCGATCCCGGCCGCCGTCAGCAGCGCCCGCCGCCGGCGATTGCGCAGGCCGCGTCGGGCTTCGCCGAACGCGGCGCGCAGACCGGCGGCGATCGTGGTCGGCGGCGCCCGGCGCCGAGCGTCTGCGCGCCCCGAGCCGGTCACGGCGTGAGGGCGGCCGGCGCGGCGGCGAGCCGGCCGTCGACCAGATGCAGCACGCGGTCGGCGACGGCCGCGGCGTCGGGCTCGTGGGTGACGATCACGGTCGCGCGGCCGCCGAGGCCGCGCAGCAGTTCGAGCACGGCGGCGCCGTTGTCGGAGTCCAGGCTTCCGGTCGGCTCGTCGGCGAGCACCAGCTCAGGGTCGTTGACGAGCGCCCGGGCGAGCGCGAACCGCTGTTGCTCGCCGCCTGAGAGCTCGTGCGGGAGATGGTCGGCGACCTGCTCGATCCCGAGCTCGGCGATCAGCCTCGCCGCGCGCCGGGTGCCGCCGCGCGGGGCGCCCGGCAGCCGCGTCGGCAGCAGCACGTTCTCGAGCCCCGTGCACTCCTCGATCAGCTGGAACTGCTGGAAGACGAAGCCGACATGCTTCAGTCGCACGCGCGCCAGTGCCCTGGCGCCGCGGCCGGTCATGCGCTCGCCCGCGAGCGTGATCTGCCCGGCGTCGGGACGGTCCAGCCCGCCGAGCAGGTTCAGCAGCGTCGACTTGCCGCTGCCGGAGCGGCCGAGCACCGCGACGATCTCATCGGCGGCGACGGTCAGCGAGACGCCGTCGAGCAGACGCCGGCGCGCCCGCCCGGAACCGACCGTCTTGACGAGCCCGTCGGCGCGCAGAACCGGATCCATCGATGTCAACGTACCGAGCAGATCTAAACGGCGGCGAACATCGAGCCGGGCGCCGGGCGGGTTAGGCTTGCGGCGATGCGGCTCGGGCTCCATGCGCTCGGAATCGGGACCGGCGCCCGTCGTGAGGTGATCGACGCGGTGGCCGCCGGCGCGGAGGCGGCCGGGTTCGCCACCCTGTGGGCGGGCGAACACGTCGTGATGGTCGACGACGGCGACTCTCGATATCCGTATGCGCCCGACGGGCGGATCGCGGTGCCGGCGCAGGCGGACTGGTTGGATCCGCTGATCGCGCTCAGCTTCGCGGCCGCCGCCACCAGCACGATCCGCCTCGCCACCGGCGTGCTGCTGCTGCCCGAGCACAGCCCGCTGCTGCTGGCCAAGCAGGTCGCGAGCCTCGACGTGCTGTCGCGCGGCCGGCTGTCGCTCGGCGTCGGCGTCGGCTGGTCACGGAAGGAGTTCGACGCGCTCGGTGTCCCGTTCGAGCGTCGTGGTGCCCGCGCCGACGAGTATCTGGCGGCGATGCGGACGGTCTGGCGAGACGACGTCGCGTCGTTCGCCGGTGAGTTCGTGTCGTTCGTCGACGTGCGCGTCAACCCGCGCCCGGTCCGTGACCGGCGAATCCCGATCGTCGTCGGCGGCAACAGCGACGCCGCGCTGCGCCGAGCCGCGCGGCTCGCGGACGGGTGGTACGGCTTCAACCTCGACGGCACCGAGCACGTGCATGAGCGCCTGGAGCGTCTGCGCCGCTCGTGTGAGCAGGCGAGCCGCGATCCGGCCGAGGTGGACGTCGCGGTCGCGCTCGCCGGCGGCGGCCCGCACGACCACGAGCGGCTCGCCGCGCTCGGCGTCGGCGAGCTCGTGCTGGTCAGCTCACCGCCCGCCGATCCGGGTGCCGTCGAGCCGTGGCTGGCGCGGCTCGCCGGGGGCTGACGCGCGCCGGCGCTGAGACGAACGACGCGCTGGCTGACCGTGAGTGGACGGGTCCACTAGCTGGCGGGCCGGTTGGCCCGGCCGGCCTCACGCGCGATCTGCGACAGCAGCGGGGGCACGTCCATGCGCGGTACGACGGCCTCGATGAATGTCAGCCGCTCGGCGGCACGGGCGAGCGCCAGGGCGTCGGCGAGCTCGCCGACGGTGCCGGCGCGCCGCGTGATCACACGCGGATTCCCCGGTGCCAGCGCGTTCATCAACGCGCTCCAGTCCCAGCGGGCGATGTCGTTGTATCGCTCCTGCGGCCCGTGGATCGCGCGCTCGACCGTGTAGCCGTCGTTGTCGACGAGGATCACGGTCGCCGCGATCCGCTCGCGAGCGAGCGTCGACAGCTCCTGGACGGTCATCTGTGCGGCGCCGTCGCCGACGAGCAGCACCCCATGGCGGCCCGGCTGAGCCTTGCAGGCGCCGAGCAGGGCGGGCAGCGAGTACCCGATCGAGGCCCACAACGGCTGTCCGAGGAACAGGATCCGTTCCGGCAGGCGCTGGTTGCCCATCCCGTAGAACGCGGTGCCCTGGTCGGCGACGACGATGTCGCCCGGGGTCAGGAAGCGGGTGACCGCGTCCCACAGCTCCGATTGGGTCAGCGCCTGCGCCGCCGGGACCCCGGCTGGCGGCGCCTCGGGTTTGGCGGTCGCCGGCGCGGGGGCGGGAGCGGGCGTCGTCAGGCCGGCGACGATCTCGCTCAGGCGTGTGAGTGCGTCGCCTATCGAGACCGGCGCGAACTGCGCCGCGCCGACGCTGGCGACCGTCGGTCCGAGCTCGATCGTGCGCCGCCGCTCGATGTTCTGGCTGAAGAAGCCGCTGTTGAGGTCGGTGAACTGGACTCCGGCGATGATCAGCGCGCCGCAGTCCTCGATCGCGGCCCGGACCGCGGGATCGCTGGCGCCGCCCGCGTAGATCCCGACGTAGCGGTCGTCGCTCTCGTCGACGAGGCTCTTGGCCCACAGCGAGGTCGCGTGCGTCAGGCGCCCGGCCGTCAGCAGCTGCCGCAACTGGGGGGCGGCTCCGGTGCGGTGGGCCATCAGGCCACCCAGCACGCTGATCGCACCCGTGTCGCCGGCATCGCCCAGCAGACGGGCAGCGGCCTGGGCGAACGCTTCGAGCGCCTCGGGATCGGTGAGCTGGCGGGGGTCGGGTAGCGGGTGGCCGGCGGGGGCGAGCGGAGTTTCGCCGACGTCGGCCGGGAGCAGCAGGTACCCCGGGAGGAGCGCGTCCCGAGCGGCCGTGAGCACGCGGTCGATCTCCGCCGCGGCGTTCGTCGGCGTGAGCGCGGCGCGGGCGCAGGTGATCGGCGCGTGCATGCCGAGGAAGTGCGTGAACACGCCGTCGCCGAGCGAGTGATGGACGATCCGCTGTGCCGCCTGCATGCCGGTCGCGGGCGAGCCGACGATGTGGATCACCGGGACGTGCTCGGCGAAGCTGCCGGTGACGGCGTTGATCGCGCTGAGCTCGCCGACGCCGAACGTCGTCAGCAGCGCGCCCATGCCACGCGCGCGTCCGTAGCCGTCGGCCGCGTAGCCGGCGTTCAGCTCGTTGGTGGTTCCGACCCAGGCGACGCGGTCGTGAGCGATGACGTGATCGAGCAGGCCGAGCGTGTAGTCACCCGGCACGCCGAAGACATGTTCGACATCGAGCTCGGCGAGGCGGTCGAGGAGATGGTCGGCGACGGTCGTGGTCATCTGGCATTCCCGGTGTGATCGGCATGGTCTGGTCTCAGCCCGCGTCCAGCGCGGCCCGCATCCGCGTCAGCGCGTCGTCAAGGTGCATGAGGCTCGTCGCGAAGTTCAGGCGCAGGTGCCCGGCGCCCTCCGGGCCGTAGTCCAATCCGCGGCCCAGGGCGATCCGGCCGCGGGGCAGGAATACGTCGGCCGGCTCGTCGCCGAGCCCGAGGCCGGCGCAGTCAATCCACGCCAGGTACGTCGCCTCGGGCGGGCGCCACGAGACGCCCGGCAGCCGCGCGGGCAGCTCGGAGGCCAGCCAGGCACGGTTGGCGTCCAGCTGTGCGAGCACCGCGTCGAGCCACTCGTCTCCGTGGACGAACGCCGCCTCGGCCGCGATCGCGCCGAGCAGGCCCGAGTGCTCGTGCTGGCGTCCGATCCGGGCAACGAGCTCCCGCGTGCGATCCGACGAGGTCACCACCAGGGCCGACTTGAGCCCGGCGACGTTGAACGCCTTGGACGCCGACGTGAGGCTGACGCCGATCTCACGCGCGGCGTCCGAGACCTCCAGCCAAGCGGTGAAGGTCGCGCCGGGCAGAGTCAGTGGCGCATGGATCTCGTCGGCCAGCACCCACACGTCGTGCTCGGCGCAGCGCTCGGCGATCGCGGCGAGCTCGTCGCGCGTGTACACGTGACCGGTCGGGTTGTGCGGGCTGGCGAGCACGAGCGCGCGGACCCCCGCCGCGAGCGCCTCGTGTAGGGAGCCGAGATCGAGCCGCCCGTCGTCACCCAGCGCCACGTGAACCAGGCGGGCCCCGGTGCGCGGCAGCAGCTCGAAGAACGGCGGGTACGCCGGGGACGCGAAGGCGACCGCGTCGCCCGGGCCGGCGATCACGCGGCAGAGATCGAGCAGCCCCAGCATCACGTCCGGCACGAGCGAGACCTGCTCGGGGTCGACCGTCCAGGCCATCCGGCGCGCCGCGAACGTCGCAAACGCATCGCGCAGGGAGGCGCTCGCCGGGGCCGCGTAGCCGAGGTCGTCGCGGTCGATCGCGTCACGGAGGGCCTGGGCGACCGGCTCTGCGATCGGGAAGTCCATTTCCGCGACCGTCGCGCTGAGCACGTCCGGAGGGTGGATCGACCACTTCTCGCTGCGGCGGCGGTGGAGCTCGTCGAGGCGCGGAACCGTCAGATCGATCGCCACCGGCGGGACTCTATGCCGTTGTGCTGATCAATTTCCTTCGCCCCACTTGGGACCGGGGCGAGAAACACGCCCATATGGCGTCTTAGCGGCCCCGGCTCGGCGGAAGCGTCCACCTCTCAGATCGTCGCCGGCGCGCGATTCGTGAGATCGTGCGGTCACCGTGCCGCTGACCCGCGCCTCGCTGTTCATCACGTGTTTGAACGACACCCTGTTCCCCCAGACCGGCCGTGCGGTGGTGAGGTTGCTGGAGCGGCTGGGGGTGGCGGTCGACTTCCCCTCCGAGCAGACCTGCTGCGGGCAGATGCACTCCAACACCGGCTACCCGCGTGAGGCGATCCCGCTCGTGCGGCGGTTCGTCGAGGCGTTCGCCGACGCGGAGGTGATCGTGTCGCCGTCGGCGTCGTGCGTCGGGATGGTCCGTGATGCGTATCCGGAGCTGGCTCGGCGGTCGGGCGACGACTCGCTCGTGGCCGAGGTCGATGCGGTCGTGCCGCGGGTGCTGGAGCTGACCGAGCTGCTCGTCGACCGGATCGGCGTGCAGGACGTCGGCGCGCACGTCCCGCACCGCGTCACCTACCCCCGACCTGTCACAGCCTGCGCGCGTTCCAGCTCGGCGAGCGGCCACTGGCGTTGTTGCGCGCGGTCGGCGGGATCGACCTCGTGCCGCTGCCCGATGGCGATCAGTGCTGCGGCTTCGGCGGCACGTTCGCGGTCAAGAACGCCGACACGTCGGTGGCGATGCTGTCGGACAAGATGCGGGCGGTGCTCAACACCGGCGCCGAGGTGATCGCCGCGGCCGACAATTCGTGCCTGATGCAGATCGGGGGCGGCCTGGCGCGCCAGCGCGCCGGCGTCTGCGCGATGCACGTCGCCCAGATCCTCGCCTCTGACGGAAGCGAGAGTGCGCGATGAGCGCCTCCGAGCACCCGTCGTTCCCGGTGGCCGCCCGCGTCGCACTGGCCGACACGCAGCTGCGCCACAACCTCGCCCACGCGACCCACTCGATTCGGGACAAGCGTGCCGCGGCGGTCGCCGAGCTGCCCGATTGGGAGCAGCTGCGTGAGGCCGGCCGGGCGCTCAAGGAGCGCGTGATGCGCCACCTCGACGAGCATCTGCTGGAGCTGGAGGCGACCGTGACGGCCGCGGGCGGCACCGTGCACTGGGCGCGTGACGGCGAGGAGTGCAACCGGATCGTCGGCGACCTCGCCGCCGCCCAGGGGGTCGACGAGGTCGTCAAGGTCAAGTCGCTGACGACCGAGGAGACCGAGCTCAACGAGGCGCTGGCGCGGCGCGGGATCCGTGCCTGGGAGACCGATCTGGCGCAGCTGATCATTCAACTCGCAGACGATCGGCCGTCGCACGTGCTGGTCCCCGCGATCCACAAGAACCGCACCCAGATCCGCGACCTGTTCCTGGCGCAGCTGCCTGATGCCCCCGCCGATCTGACCGACGACCCCGAACGACTGGTCGACGTCGCGCGGGCGCACCTGCGCCGGCTGTTCCTGGAGGCGAAGGTCGGGATCAGCGGGGCCAACTTCGGCGTCGCCGAAACCGGGACCGTGTGCGTCGTCGAGTCCGAGGGCAACGGCCGGATGTGCACGACCCTGCCCGAGGTGCTGATCAGCGTGATGGGGATCGAGAAGGTCGTCCCCGCGTGGCAGGACCTCGAGGTGTTCCTGGCGCTGCTGCCGCGGTCCTCGACCGCCGAGCGGATGAACCCGTACACGTCGCTGTGGACCGGCGTGCGCGACGGCGACGGGCCGCGTGAGTTCCACCTGGTGCTGCTCGACAACGGCCGCACGAACGTGCTCGCCGACCAGGTCGGACGCCAGGCACTGCACTGCATCCGCTGCTCGGCGTGCCTCAACGTCTGCCCGGTGTACGAGCGCACCGGCGGCCACGCATACGACTCGGTGTACCCCGGGCCGATCGGGGCGATCCTGACGCCGCTGCTGTCCGACGTCAGAGACCATCGCTCGCTGCCGTACGCCTCGACCCTGTGCGGCGCGTGCTACGGGGTCTGTCCGGTCAAGATCAACATCCCGGAGGTGCTCGTTCACCTGCGTGACCGGGTCACGTCGGAGCCGCCGCCCGACGCGCACGGATTGCGCGCGCGAGTCGACCCCGAGCGGTTGGCGATGCAGGCGCTCGCGCGCGTGTTCGCAAGCCGCCGCGCGTACGAGTCCGCGCAGCGGGCCGCCCGCCGCGGCCGAGGCCCATTCGTCCGCCACGGCTCGATCCGGCAACTGCCCGGTCCGCTCGGCGCATGGACGTCGGCACGGGACCTGCCGGCGGTCCCGCAGCAGAGCTTCCGTGACTGGTGGCGCGCGCGAGAGGATGGGCGTTGAGCGACGCTCGGGCGCAGATCCTCGGCCGGATCCGCTCGGCACTCGCCGACGTCCCGTCGTCGGAGCGTGCGGCCGACGTGCCCGTCGCGCGTGATTACCGGCGCAGCGACGAACGGCCGCGCGCCGAGCTGGTCACGTTGTTCGCGCAGCGTATGAGCGACTACCGCGCGCGGGTCCAGCGCGTCTCGGCGGACGCGCTTCGCGAAGCGATCACGCATGCGTGCTCCGAACAGGGCTTGCACACGTTGGCGGTCCCGACCGGCCTGCCGGACGCATGGCTTCCCGCCGGGGTGGAGCTTGTGCGCGACGACGGGCTGCGCGCAGCCGAGCTCGATCGGATCGACGGCGCGCTTACCGGCTGCGCGGCGGCGATCGCCGAGACCGGCACGATCGTGCTGGACTGCGGCGATTTCAGCGGGCGCCGAGCGCTGACGCTCGTGCCCGACCATCACATCTGCGTCGTCGCCGCCGAGCAGATCCACGGGCAGATCGCCGAAGCGCTCGCCGCGGTCGCCACCGCCGTCACCGCGCAGCATGCCCCGATCACGCTCGTGTCCGGGCCGTCGGCAAGCTCGGACATCGAGCTCGAGCGCGTCGAGGGCGTGCACGGCCCGCGCCATCTGACCGTGCTGATCGTGCACGGCGGGTGAGATCGAGATGACGCTCTCGAACCTGCTGGCGCCGCTGCAGATCGGGCCGGTGAGGCTGCGCAACCGGATCGTGTCCAGCTCGCATCAGACGACGCTCGTGCACGAGCACCTGCCGACCGACGAGTTCGTCGCGTACCAGGCGGCACGGGCGGCGGGAGAGACCGGACTGATCGTCATGGAGGCCGTCGCGGTCGCGCCGTCCGGGCTGCTCACCGCGCACACGCTCGGCGGCTACCTGGAGCCGATCGTCGATGGCTACCGGCGCGTTGCGACGGCCGTCCAGGAACATGGATGCCGGCTGTTCGTGCAGTTGTTCCACGGCGGTCGCGAGCAGATCGCCTCGGCGCCGCGGGCGCCGGCGGTGTCGTCGTCGGCGCTGCCCAGCGCCCGGTACCACACCGAGCCGCGGGGGCTGCGGACCGACGAGGTCGCCGAGCTGGTCGCCTGCTACGGGCGGTGCGCGTCGCTGGCAGCCGCCGGCGGGCTGGACGGCATCGAGGTCACGGCGGCGCACGGGTACCTCGGCGAGCAGTTCTTCAGACCCGAGTACAACCTGCGGACCGATCGCTACGGCTCGCCGGAGCGGTTCGTCGTGGAGGTACTGGAGGCGGTTCGGGCAGCGGCGCCGAGGCTGGCGCTCGGCGTTCGTCTGAGCGCCGACTCCGAGGCGGCCCGCGCCGTGGCGCCGGCGCTGGCGCCGCTGGTCGACTACCTCCATCTCGCCGTCGGCAACTCCGCCACATTCGACGGCTGCATCGGGATCGCGCCGCCGCCGCCCAGCCCGCAGGACCTGATCGGCGAGCTGACCGAGCCGTTCAG
>Ga0302325_10005041_pt1 | contig 30318 bp, 34 predicted proteins | sample Palsa_T0_2_FD_201948 | JGI IMG/M metagenome (GOLD analysis project Ga0302325, IMG submission 201948) | Peat permafrost microbial communities from Stordalen Mire near Abisko, Sweden - Palsa_T0_2 | ecosystem: Environmental > Terrestrial > Soil > Palsa > Peat permafrost | place: Sweden: Abisko... | reverse complement strand
CAGTCGTGATGAGTTACCGACAACAGTTGTCGTGAATTCATCACGCCAGAATCCGGTGCGAGCCGAAGCGGGCCAGACGTCACACGGACGAGACATAACCGCGACGTGCGCGTGACAATCGCGCGCCCGGCGACCCGGCCCGGCACCCCCGGCACCCCCGGCACCCCCGGCACCCCCGGCACCCCCGGCACCCCCGGCACCCCCGGCACCCCCGGCGGCCCGGCACCCCCGGCGGCCCGGCACCCCCGGCGGCCCGCACGCGCGTTATTTAGCCCTGATCGGATATCGGTAAGAACGCGCACACGGAGGTGCCGGCACCGGGCGGGCTGTCCAGCACAAAGCGCCCGTCGAGCGCCGACACGCGATCCCGGAGCCCGCCCAACCCGGTGCCCTCTCCATCCTGCGCTCCGCCGATACCGTCATCGCGAACCTGAACTCGCAGCACGCCGCCCTCAACCCGGGCGATCACTTCGGCACGATCCGCCTTCGCATGCTTGACCACGTTCGTCAGCGCCTCACTGACCACGAAATACGCGGTCGCCTCCACGCCCGCCGCAAAGCGCTCGACCGACACGTCCACCCTGACCGGCAACGAGACCCTCGACACCAGCGACTTGACGCCCGCCCTCAACCCGCCACGAATGAGCGCCGCGGGCAGGATCCCATGCGCCAGCTCCCGCAACTCGAACTGAGCCTGCTCAGCATGAGACAGCGCCTCCGCCACCAGCTCACCCGCGCCCGCATCACCACGTGAAAACGCTCGCTGCGCGAGCTGCAGCAGGATCGTCGCGTTCACCAGACGCTGCTGCGCGCCGTCGTGCAGATCGCGCTCGATCCGCCGCCGGCTCTCATCAGCGGCGGCGACGATCCTCGCACGCGAAGCGGCCAGAGCGGCGCGACTCTCCGCATTCGCGATCGCCGTCGCGATCAAATCCGTGAACGAACCCAAACGGGCCTCGGCATCCACCGGCAGCGGCTGCTCACCGCGCGACCCGGCGATAGCAACCCCCCACACCCGCCCCTCGACCATGATCGGCGTCCCGACCGCCGAGCGGACGCCCCGCTCGCGAGCGCGGATACCGAGCGGACCTGAAGCGTCGCCATAGTTGTCCATCCGGGCAGAACGACCGGTCTCAAGAACCAACGTCACGAGGTTCTTGCCCCCAGCGAACCGCCGGCTCCCGACTGCCACATACTCGCCTGGCCCCTGATCCCAGGCGCCCACTACGACGATCGCGCCGTCGGGCTCATAGCGCCCGAGGTGCGCATACTCGGCCGGAAGCAACCGGCCGACCTCCTCAGTCACCACCGCGAACAACTCCTCCTGCCGCGTCCCGCGCGCCACCAGCGTCGCCACTCGGCGCAACGCCGCCTGCTCCTCAGCCAGCTGTGCCAGCGCAGCGCGACTCTCCGCATTCGCGACGGCTGTCGCAAGCAAGTCCGTGAACGACGCCAGACGTGCCTCAGTGTCGTCCGGCAGCGGCTCCTCCCGCCGCGCCCCGGCGGCGATCAGCCCCCAGCGGCGGCCCTCGACCATGATCGGGGTAGCGACCGACCAACTACTTCCCACGGGAAGGTGCTCGTGTGGCCCGCCCGAGCGGGCGACGGAGGTGAGCGTGCCGTCCGACTCGTAGCGGCCCATGATCGCCGAATCGACTCCGAGCACTTGCACGATCTCCTCGACCACCGCAGCGAACAACTCGTCCTGCCGCGTCCCCCGCGCCACCAGCGTCGCGACCCGCCGCAACGCTGCCTGCTCATCGGCCAGACGGATCCGCCCGGCGTGACTCTCGCCGCTCGCGATCTGCGTGAGGATCAGGTTCACCCCCCGGAAGCATTGCGGTGCGGGTGCTGCCGCGGAAGGGGATCGGCCTCAATGGCTGTTCTGCAGCAGGTCACAAGCCAGCTGTAGGGCTAGCTCCAAGATGACCGGCGTCGACGCCGATCTCTTGTAGCTTCGGCGCCAGAACCGTGGGGTTGCCCACAGTGCGAGTCGACGCAGGCGGTGGCAAGCTAATCCCATGCCCGGTCGCATCCTTGTCGTCGATGACAACCCGCACTTCCTCCGGACAGCCGAGAAGCTGCTCGCGATGCGGTCCCTCGATCCATTTGACCTTGTCGCCGACGGCGACGAAGCGCTCGCCGCACTTGACCGCGGCTGCCCGGACGGAGTTCTGCTCGACGTCAATCTTCCGGGACGAAATGGGTTCGAGGTTGCGGCCGCACTCGCCGCGCGCTGTCCCGCGGTTTCGATTGTCTTGATGTCATCCGAGACCGACGGGGTCGACGGCCCGCAGCTGGAACGCTGCGGCGCGACCGCGTTTGTGCCGAAGACCGAGCTCGCGACGACAGACCTCGGCCTGCTCTTCGACAGGCCGCCACCTTCCCCCTGAGAGCCGTCGCGGCCGGTTCGTCAGGACTGGAGGTACTTCAGTACGGCGACCACCCGGCGGTGGCGCTCCGGTGACTGCTGGAGCCCGAGCTTGTCGAAGATGCTGGTGATGTGTCGCTCCACACCGGCGACGGTGACGACGATCTGTTCGGCGATCCCGGCGTTTGAGCGCCCCTCGGCCATCAAAGACAGCACCTCCCGCTCGCGCTTCGTCAGCCTGTCGAGGGGGCCGTTCCGGCGCTTACGGCCAACCAGGAGTGCGACCACATCCGGATCGAGCGCGGACCCCTTGGCAGCGACGCGACGGACAGCGTCGGTGAATAGCGCCACATCGCCGACCTTGTCCTTGAGCAGGTAACCGACGCCCTCGGCTCTGTCGCCGACCAGGTCCACCGCATAGCGGTCCTCCAAGAACTCCGAGAGCACGACGACGCCAACCTCCGGATCGCTTGCACGGATCTCGAGCGCAGCCCGCAGTCCGTCATCCGTAAGGTCCGGCGGCATCTGAATGTCGACGATCAGAACATCGGGGCGATGCGCGCGGGTCTTCCTGACCACGTCTTGTGCGTCCCCGGCCGCTGCGACGACCTCGAACCCGTCGCCTTCGAGGACCCGAACGAGACCCTCCCGAAAGATCGGGTGGTCCTCACCTACGACCACCCGGGTGGGGGTCGCCTCGGTCACGGCGACAACTATACGATCAAACGTTCCGGGACTTGCTCGCCGCGGGAGGCTCTGGAATCATCCCGGCGATCGGTGTGCGTTCGACCTCTCGCGCGGTGGCCGGCCGCCGTCGGTCCGTTGACCGGATTTCAGGCCTCACGGCATCGGCTGCCGTCCGAGAGGTCGCGATCGCCTTCGCTGCTGCGACGGCCGCGGTCGCGGTCTGCACGGCGCTCATCTATCCCCTCAAGCAGATCGCCCCAGTCGACTCGCTCGGCGTCATCTATGTGATCGCCGTGCTCCTGATCTCGGCGGGCTGGGGACTCCCGCTCGGTGTGATCACCGCCCTGGCGAGCGTTCTCGCGTTCGACTACTTCCAGCTACCTCCGGTAGGGAGCCTGTCGCTCCGCCACGGCTCAGACTGGGTCGCCCTCGCCACCTTCGTGATCGCCGCCACGATCGGGGGTCATGTCGCTCGAGTCGTGCACTCCCGATCAGATCTGATCGCCTCTCGCGCGCGGATCATCGCCGCCGCGGACACCGCGCGCGAGCGTCTCGCGCGCGACCTCCACGATGGCACCCAGCAGCGCCTCGTCACAACCGTCGTCAACCTGCAGCTCGCCGACCAGCAGTTCGACCGAGACCCACAGGGCGCCCGTGAACTGCTACGAGCGGGCCTCACCGAGGCGGGCGAGGCACTCACCGAGCTCCGCGAACTCGCTCACGGCGTACACCCAAGCATCCTCACGAACCGCGGTATCGGCGCGGCGGCAGCCGCTCTCGCCGCGAGAAGCACGCTACCGGTCGAGGTCGCTGCCGGCGACGAGCGCTATCCCCCACACGTCGAGGCGGCGGCCTACTTCTTCATTGCCGAGGGGCTCACCAACGTGGCCAAGCACGCGCAGGCGACCTATGCCGAGCTCAGCGTGCAGCCCCGCGACGGTCACCTGGCAATCGACGTGCGTGATGACGGCGTGGGTGGCGCCGACAGCACCGGCAGTGGCATACGCGGGCTGAGGGACCGGATCGAAGCGCTTGGGGGCCAGATGCAGATCGCGAGTCCCCCCGGGCACGGCACCCACCTTCACGCAACGATCGTCCTTCCATGAGCACCGTTCCCGCGGGCGAGCGCTCGGCCGGCGCCGGCGGGAGTGGCCCGCTGTGGCGGAGGATTGTCGCTCTGTTTCGCCCGTACCGGGTGCGTGTCGGGTTGATCGTTGCCGTGATCGCGGTCAGCTCGGGACTGAGTGTCGTCGGGGCGCTGTTGATCAAGGTCGTGTTCGATAAGGCGCTCTTTCCGCGCGGTGGTCCGAACCTGCCGCTCCTGTTCGAGCTTGTCGCGGTGCTGGTCGTGATCCCGATCGTCACCGGCGTCCTGAATATCGTCCAGACCTACTACACCAACTGGGTCGGCAACCGGGTGATGCGCGACCTGCGCGATCGGCTGTTCGGGCATCTGGAGCGGATGTCGCTGGCGTTCTTCACCGGGACGCGCACCGGCGAGGTGCAGTCGCGGCTGGCCAACGACGTCGGCGGTGTGCAGACGACGATCACGGAAACGGCGTCGTCGGTCGTTTCGAACGTCGTCGTGGTCGCCTCGGCGATCGTTGCGATGCTTGTCCTGTCGCCGACGCTGACGCTGCTCTCGGTCGCGATCGTGCCGGTGTTCGTGCTGCTCAGCAATCGCGTCGGGCGCACCCGCCGTGAGGCGCGTCGCGAGACGCAGGTCTCGCTCGCTGAGATGAGCGCGATCACGCAGGAGAGTCTGTCGGTCTCCGGGGTTCTGCTGTCCAAGGTCTTCGGCCGCCAGGATCGCGAGATCGATCGCTACGGTGCGGAGAACGCTCGGCAGGCCGAGCTTCAGGTTCGCCAGGCGATGACGGGCCGCGGCTTCTTCGCCGTCACGCAGGCGTTCTTCGGGATCGCCCCGGCGCTTCTCTACCTCGTCGCGGGACTCGAGCTCCACGGCGGTCACAGCAGCCTGAGCGCCGGCACGATCGTTGCCTTCACGACGCTGCAGACCCGGCTCTTGCAACCCATCAACCAGCTGCTGCAAGTGTCGGTCGACGTACAGTCCTCGGTGGCACTCTTCGCGCGCGTGTTCGAGTACCTCGACCTCAGGCCCGAGATCACCGACCCGCCGGGGGCCAAGCTGCTGTCCGCCGCGGATGTAAGAGGCGAGGTCGAGCTCGATCACGTCTCCTTCGCCTACGGACCCGGTGAGGGCTCGGTGCAGAACGGCGACGCGCCACGACACTGGGCGCTTCGTGATGTGAGCCTCCGTGTCGAGCCCGGACAGCTCGCCGCGCTCGTCGGTCCCAGTGGCGCCGGCAAGACGACGATCTCCTATCTGATCCCGCGCCTCTACGACGCGGCCGAGGGTGCAGTGAAGATCGACGGGAACGATGTGCGCGACCTGACGCTCGCCACGATCGCCGACATCTGTGGGGTCGTCACCCAGGAGAGCTACCTCTTCCACGCCTCCGTGCGGGACAACCTGCGCTACGGCCGCCCCGACGCGACCGATGAGGAGGTCGAGCGGGCTGCGCGTGCGGCGTACATCCATGACCGGATCGCCGAGCTCGACGACGGCTATGACACGATCGTCGGCGAGCGCGGCTACCGCTTCTCCGGCGGCGAGCGCCAGCGACTCGCGATCGCCCGCGTGATCCTCAAGGACCCAAAGGTGCTGGTGCTCGACGAGGCGACCTCAGCGCTGGACAGCGAGAGCGAGCGGATCGTCCAACGCGCGCTCGAGTCGGTGATGCAGGGCCGGACCACGATCGCGATCGCGCACCGCCTCTCAACGATCCGCGCCGCGGACGTGATCTTCGTACTCGACCACGGGCAGATAGCCGAGCGAGGCACCCACGACGAGCTCGTCGAACAGGGTGGTCTGTACGCCCGGCTCTATGAGGAGCAGTTCGGCTCGGGCGCAGTCCAGGCGTTCTGCTCGGACGGAATCGTCCTCGCCGACGGGCGCTGCGTACGTCCCGCTACCTCATCCGCCGGCGAACTCAGACCCACCGCGAGCGGTCGGATCGAGAGCTCCTTTGGGTAGGGCTTCCCCTACCCAATAGGTCGGGCACGCCGAGGCACCATCTCGGGCGGTGTCGTATGTACACGCCCGAGGGTTGGTGCGAGGCTCGATCGCGAACTGGGACAAGGTGAATTCCGCTCCATCTCTGATGGTGCCAGGAGACATCCCAACTAAGGAGCACTCGCCGGCGATCGGCTCCCAGGCTTCACCGTTGGTATCGCTGCGATTGATCTCGGTCGTTGCCATCGGGATCCTCCTGCATATGGTGGGATGTATTCACGACCGCCAGTGCCTCAAGCGCTTCACCTCCGGCTCGCCGACGCATCGGTGTGCAGATCACGATCTCATCGGCTCCCGTTCGCGTACATGCGGATCCGCCAGACAGTTCACTCCTAGGTTCCGGAGGTGCCAGTAGGGCAATCCCTACCCGCTGGGAATTCGAGCCGCCTCCGTGCTCGCTCTCGAGTTGAGCGAGCGGGGTTCGCACGGTGATGAGGCAGGGGTAGGCTTGGCGGTCGATGCGCACGAACATGCCGTCGCTGCTGCGGCCGATGTTCCCGCCTCATATGGGCGCGGGGACTGCGCCCGGTACGAGATCGGACGGAGAGCGTCGTTGACCGGTGCGGGACTCGATGGGCTGGCCGACGAGCAGGCCGCGTTGCGGCGCGTCGCGACGCTGGTGGCACGAGGGGCACCGGCGGGGGAGGTGTTCGGGGCGGTCACCGAAGAGGTCGGACGGCTGCTGTCCGCGGAATCCGCGCACCTGATCCGCTACGAGCCCGACGATACGGCCACTGCCCTCGCCGCCTTCGGTCTGACTGACCGCATCTTGCCGGCTGGTGCCCGGTTGCAGCTTGGCGGGAGGAACGTCACGACGCTCGTGTTCGAGACGGGTCGTTCGTCCCGGATCGACGACTACGGTGATGCCTCGGGGCCGTTCGGCGTCGCTGTCCGCGAGCGCGGGATGCGGTCGGCGGTCGCGACGCCGATCATCGTCGAGGCCAGCCTGTGGGGCGTGATCGTCGTGGGCTGTACCGAGGAGCAGCCGTTGCCCGCCGATACCGAGGCGCGCCTCGCCTCGTTCACGGAGCTGGTGGCGACGGCGGTCGCGAATGCCGAGAGCCGCGCCGGGCTCGCCAGGCTGGCCGAGGAGCAGGCGGCTCTGCGGCGGGTCGCGACGCTGGTGGCGGCGGCGGTGATCCAGGACGAGGTATTCGCAGCGGTCATCAATGAGATCGGCGGGCTGTTTGCGATCGAATACGCGTATATGGGGCGCTACGAGGCCGACGCGACGCTTGCTGTCGTCGCGACCTGGGGGCGGGCGGACGAACGGTTCCCGGTTGGCACCAGAGTGGCGATCGGGGGGAGCAACCTCGGCACGATCGTGTTCGAGACCTGCCGCTCTGGCCGGATCGACGACTACTCGGACAGCGCCTCAGGGCCGCTCGGTCAGTTCGTCCGCGGGGAGGGCGTCCGCTGTGCGGTCGCGACGCCGATCATGGTCGAGGGGCGGGTCTGGGGCTTGATCTCCGTCGGCTCGATTCAGACGCCGTCGCTGCCCGCGGACACGGAGGACCGCCTGGGCTCGTTCACGGAGCTGGTCGCGACGGCGATCGCGAACGCCGAGAGCCGTGCGGCTCTGGCCGCGTCGCGTGCGCGGATCGTCGCGGCCGCCGATGAGAGCCGGCGGCGGATCGAGCGCGATCTGCACGACGGGGCGCAGCAGCGCCTGGTGCACGCGGTGATCGTGCTGAAGCTCGCACTGCGGGCGCTGTCCGACGGTGATGCGGGTGCGAGTGCAATGGTGGCCGAGGCGCTGCGCCACGCCGAGCAGGCGAACGCGGAGCTGCGCGAGCTGGCGCACGGGATTCTGCCCGCAGCGCTCACGCGCGGTGGCCTAAGGGCAGGAGTCGAGGCGCTCGTGTCGCGGGTTTCACTGCCCGTGAGCGTGGACGTGTCAGTGGCTCGCTTGCCGGCCGGCGTGGAGGCGACGGCCTATTTCGTCGTCAGCGAGGCGCTGACGAACGTGGTCAAGCACGCTCGCGCAACCGGCGCCGAAATCATCGCCCGAGTTGAGGACGGAAAGCTGGTAGTGGAGGTTCGCGATGACGGTATCGGTGGCGCGCGAGGCGATCGCGGCACGGGATTGGGGGGGCTGGACGATCGCGTGTCGGCTCTTGATGGCCGGCTCGTCGTCGAGAGTCCGCTGGGTGAGGGCACCCGCGTGTGTGCGCTGCTGCCGGTATCGGACCAGGACTAACTAACCGTTCGGCGGGTCACGGCCGCTGTGGCTCTCATGACACGAGCACCCTCAGCTTCCGTAGGCCTCCACCGTCGTCGGACGCGGTGCGGATGGCGTTCGCGCGCTCGCTGAGGAAGGTCTCGAGTCGGGAGAGATTCTCGAGATGTTGGCTCGCCAACAGGAGGGCGACTCCGGCGTTGACCGTCGCCTTGCCGGGGTCTTGGGCGGCGTCGCGCACGCAGGAGAGAAGCTGGCGGGCTTCCTCACCGTCGGAGGTGTGCGGCGGCGGGAGCGCGCCGCCGTTCATCAGGGCGATTCCGAATGCGCTGTACCAAGTCTGGAGGGCTCCTAGCTCGCGGTCGAGGTTGTGACCGCAGTCATCGAGCCGGGCCTCGCCGTCGGCCATGTGCGCGAGTACCGTGAGCGACTCCGCCGCGCGGCGCACGCGCGACGCGCCGCCAACCAGCGCGGCGACGTCCTCGACGTTCACCCGGGTAGCGGAGCGTTCGCCGAGGTACTGACGAAACGCCTCATCGAGGCGGCGGACGGCCACGTCGGCCGCGGCCCGCGCTGCGGGCGCTGCGTCCTCCGAGGTCCGGCCTTCGATCAGCTGCCGCGCGGTGGCGGCGAGATAGTCCACTGCACGCGCGTACGCCACGGCTAGGTCCTGGCGGACAAGCGCAGCCGCACCGCGCGGCCAGAACAGCAACCCGACCCCGAGACTGACCGCAAACCCGATCGCGACGTCCTCGGCGCGAACCAGCCCCACCCTCCAGCCCACGGGCGCCAGCAGGTTGAACAGAACGAGGACGAACACGGTGAAGCCGGCCTGGCCCACGGCGAAGGAGATCGCCCGCGGTCCGTACGCGGCCAGCAACACCGCGACGGGCAGAACCCCCCAGAGCACTCCCTCGTGGGTACCGATCGCGATCACGAGCCCCGCGCCGACGACGATCCCGACCGCGGTCCCGGCGAGGGCGCTGAGGATCGACCAGCCGGTCCCCAGAGCGTTCGATCGAAGCACCGAGAGCGTCCCGAGCACAACCCAGAAACCGTGCTCGACACCCGTTCGCTGAGCTATGTAGACACCGAGCGCGAGCCCCGCCGCGCCGCGCAGACTGTTCTGAAACCAGACCGAGGCAACGCTTGCGTGCTCGCGCGCGCGTTGCTCGGTCGCTCGTAGCGCCGTGCTCTCCGGCAGCGATCCTGGCTCTGGCCAAACGAGCTCGGGCGCGTCCGCTCCGACCGCCCGCAGGGCGTAGCCGGCGACTTGACGGACAGAGTAGGTCGTCGCCCGGATCCGGAATGGCAGCTCCAATGCCTCGGTCACCGCGCTGGCGGAGGCGTCGGGCGCCAGGTCCGGCAGCCGCTTCGCCAGCGCGGGCGCGACGCCGTCAAGCGCCGCGTCCAGCCGCGTGAAATCGGGACGTGCCTCGCTACCCTCGAGCCGCTCGGCCGCCGCCCGCAGCACCGCCGTCGCCGCCGCCATCGCTTCTTCGTCCTCCGCCCAGACGCGGTCGGGCACACCGTGCTCGGCGGGCGGCAGCAACAGCGAGAGAAGCCAGTCCAGCTCGCCGGGAAGCGACGCCAGCGCGGCCAGCGGACCGGTTGGACCTGTGGGGCGTTGCTGAGTGCCGCGCAGGCGCCGCTCGAGACCCTCGACCGCCTCGCCGGCGACGTGTCCGCGTTCGGCCAGCTGGTCTGCGTCCGCGTCAAGTACGTCGGCAACGCTGCGAATAGCGTCGGCGGCATCGCGGTGAAGGTCCGCACTTCGACGAGGCGGCCACAGGAGCATCACAGCGAAGATCGCCGCGCCGGTCGCCAGGCCCCAGCCCGCGAGGCGGTCCGGGATCGCGGAGTCCGCCGCCGGAACCGTCGCGGGCAGGACGAACGTGAGGATGGCCGCGGCCGCGGCCGCGGCCGCCGAGAAGTATCCGCTGAACACGCCCGAGAACAGCGTGCCGAAGCCGACGACCGCCATTGCCGCGGCGGCGAGCCAAGGGGTGCGACAGCACAGTGTTCCGAGCGTGATGAACGCCGCGCCGACGCATCCAAGCGCGAGGTAGGCGACCAGGCGAGTCCGCAGCGGACCGGTGAACTGCGCCAGCACAAGCAGCGCGAACGATCCGAAGGACGCGAACAGCGCCGTCGACTGATTCCCGATCACCTTGTCCGCGAATGCGAACACCGCAGCGATCACGATCGCGGCGCGCGCGGCGCTCTCTAGTGCCGGCCGATCCACCACTAGTGAAGACACGACCGCTCCCTAGCCTCAAACCAGGGCCCGCAACAGATGCAGCTCATTTCCAACCTCTCGTTACGAATCCGACTCGATCAGGTTCTCACCGGCCCTCGTGTGGGTACATACGGTCGCGCTAGAGAAGGCGCCTCCGGTTTTCGGAGGCGTATGTAGGGTGATCCCTACCCGGCGTGCGATCGTGCCGAAGTGATCGCCGGGGTTTGGGTGAGCACAGCGCGCACGAGCCGGCCCGCCAACCCTTCAGAGCGGTGGCAGCCAGAGGCCGCCGACCGGCATCGTGTCGCCGCCGCTCCGATGGCTGGCGAGAGCCCGTTCGTGGGCGCCGTAAACCCGAAGATCGGCGTACCCACCTGGCGCGTCGCGCAGGATGAACACACGCGGAAGATCGGTCAGCTTCAGCCAGTCACGCAGCACGTAACTCGCCTCGACCTCGGCGATCCAGACCTCATCCTGGTGCCAATGGGCGGTCGTCACGTGGGCCGTCGACCGCAGCTGCCCGAGAAAGTCACCGAGCAGTGCTCGGATCGCCTCGACGCCTTCTGCCCGGCGACCGTCAGCGGTCAGCAGCCGGCCATCCACCGCGAACATCGCCGCGGCCGCATCGGCGTCGAGTTCATCAAGAGCTGTGAGCAGTCGATCGACCGGCGAGGGGGTCACGCCAGAACCATACCCTCGACCGTCGTGGTGCGGCGGTAGGGAAATCCCTACCCGGCCCATAGGGAGCCCCGGGGGATTGCCTCGGGAGGATCCGTATGTACGCGCACAAGGGACGATGGGAACCTGTGTCACTGCCCAAGAACCGCACCGCACCTCCACCTGATCGGAATAACCATGTACCAGACGGCACTTAAGAAGACACCTCTCGGCGAGACGGGCCTCGAGATCACCCGCGTCGGATTCGGCGCGTGGGCGATCGGCGGCGGGGACTGGGAGTTCGGCTGGGGGCCGCAGGACGATGAGGAGTCGATCGCCGCGATCCATCGCGGGCTCGAGCAGGGGATCAACTGGATCGACACCGCCGCCGCCTACGGCTTCGGCCGCTCGGAGCAGATGGTGGGGCGCGCTCTGCAGGGCGTCGTCGAGCGACCGTACGTTTTCACCAAGTGCTCGCTCCTGCCGGGTCCTGGCCGCATCGTCGAACACAGCCTGAAGCGCGATTCGGTCCTGCGTGAGGCGAGCGCGAGCCTGGAGCGGCTCGGGGTCGACGCGATCGACCTTTACCAGATCCACTGGCCGATCCCGGTCGAGGACATCGAGGAAGGATGGGCGGCGCTCGCCGAGCTCAAAGAGCAGGGACTCGTGCGTCACATCGGCGTCTCGAACTTCGACGTGGACCAGCTGCGGCAGGTCCAGCAGATCGCACCCGTCGAGACGCTCCAGCCCCAGTATTCGCTGATCGAACGCGATATCGAACAGGAGCTCCTTCCGTTCGCTCTGGAGCAACGGATCGGTGTGATCGTCTATTCGCCGATGGGTTCAGGGATGCTTACAGGGAAGATGACGCGGGCTCGGATTGAGCAGATGTCCGACAGCGACTGGCGCAAGCGCGATGCGCGCTTCCAGGAGCCGCGGCTGTCAAAGAACCTCGACCTGGTCGACCGGCTGACCGCGGTCGCCGAGCGCCACGACACCATCCCCGGCGCCGTCGCGGTGGCCTGGGCACTGCGTCACCAAGCCGTCGACGCCGCGATCGTCGGCTTCCGGCGGCCCGACCAGGTCGACCCGATCCTCCCTGCCGCCGGCCTTGAGCTGACCGACGAGGACCTGATCGAGATCGAAGGGAGTGCACGATGAGCAACACAACACTGGCTACCACAGGATCAGCCGCTCAGGCCGATGAGCAGAAGGCGCGGGTCGGGCTGTTGGGCGTCGGCCTGATGGGTTCGGCGATGGCGGGTCGTCTTCTCGATCAGGGCATCGCAGTCATCGCATGGGACCGCAACACCGAGCACGTTCGCCCTCTCGAAGGTCGCGGCGGCGAGCAGGCGCAAACACCAAGCGAGGTCGTGAGGGGCGCCGGGGTTGTGATCACCATGCTCCCAACCGCCGACATCATCCACGAGCTCGTCGACCCACTGCTCGACGATTGGCCCGAGGGCACCGTCTGGCTGCAGATGAGCAGCGTCGGGGCGGCCGAGGCCGACGAGCTGACACAGGTGGCCGAGGCACACGGGGTGACCCTCATCGACGCACCCGTCTCAGGCAGCACCCATCCCGCCGAGGAAGGACAGCTGACCATCCTCGCCTCTGGACCTGGCTCCGCCCGTAGCGTGGTCGAACCGATCTTCAACGCGCTGGCATCGCGGGTGCTCTGGGTCGGGGAGGCCGGCATGGGCTCGCGGCTGAAACTGGCCGCCAACCACTGGATGATCACGATGGTCGCCGCCCTGGCCGAGTCGATGCGCGTCTGCCGCGACATGGGGCTTGATCAGGAGCAGTTCATCGCGCTCCTCGATGGCGGGCCGCTGGGCTCGACCTATGCCCTGCAGAAGCTGGACGAGATGCGCCGCCACGACTATCCCGCGGGCTTTCCGGTCCGGCTCGCCCTGAAGGACCTACAGCTCGTTCGCGAGGTCCAGATGAGCTCGGGCGCCACGATGCCGGTGCTGGACGTGGTTCTCGAGCGCTTCGCGGCCGCAAACGTCGACCTCGCTGACCAGGACGTCGCCGCCATCTACGAGCTGTACGGGCCCGCTGGGACGTGAGACGGCGCATGACTAGCCGCCGCTCGGGTGGAGCCCGGTTGCTCCGCAGGCCTTGAACGCGGCCTCGCGCGTCGGGTTGGCGCTGCCAGAGCCGCCGGCGCCGGCGGGCGGGGTTCCGGAATGAGTGGTGGATGTCCCCGCGCCGGCGGGGCTTGTCGCACCGTCCGGGTGCGCCGCGATCGTGACGCCGTGGTCCTGCATGCACTTCACGAACGTGGTCCGGCTCGCGCTCGACGTGGTCGACGTGGTGGTGCTGGTCGTCGAGGAGGAGCTGCTCCCGCACGCGGCGATCACCACCGCGGTGGCGAGTGCGGTGAAGCCGAGGATCACTCGGCGGTATGTGGACTTGTGGTGGGTCATCGGACTTGTCCGCCGGAGTCACTCACCGAGGCGGCGGTGATCGTGCCGTCCGAGGCCTTCGCGCCCTGGATCACGACCGTGTCGCCTGGTCGGACCGACGTCTTGGCGACGCTCTCGCTCTTGGTGACCTTGGTCGCGGAGGAGAGCTTGACCTTGACGGTGTTGCCCGAGGTGTCGGTCAGGTAGATCGTGTTCCCGTCGGCGCTCGAAACGGTTCCGATCGAGGCGTTGGCGCCACCGGCCGCTCCGCCCGGGAAACCGCCGTGCCCCGCCGCGCCCGCGGCGGAAGCCGCGGTGGTCGGGGTCGCGGTCGCGGTGCTGAGTTGGCCCTTCTCGACGCGGACGCCGGCGTAAAACGCCGCCGCGCACAGGACCGCAGCGGCGAGTGCGGCGGTCTTGCGGCCCCACCACCGCCGCCTCGGCCGACCGGGAGTGGCCAGCCCTTCGGGCTCGGGCTCGGGTTTCCAGTTCTCGGCCGTGTTGTCGTTGTAGGGGATGGCGCTCATGGGATGCCTTTCTGGTTGGGGCTATTCGAAGCGCAGCGCTTGGATGGGACGCATCGCGGCCGCGCGGCTTGCGGGGTAGGTGCCGAAGAACAGACCGGTCAGAAGCGCGGCGCCGAAGGCGAGCGCGATCGAGTAGGGCGCGATCACCGGGTGGACGCCCGCGATCGTGAACTGGCTACCGATCACGCCGGTGAGAACTCCGGCGATACCGCCGATCAACGAGACCAGGACCGCCTCGATCAGGACGTTGAAGTTGCTCGTCCCCCCGGAGCCCGGGTGGGCGGGTCGAGCTGACCAAGTATGTTCGTCACCTCGGTCTGCGCGGCGCCGAGCTGAGGCTCTGACTTGGCCTGCACGACGATCTGGCTGATGCTGCCGTAGCCGTAGCCGGTGAGGGTGTCCTGTACCGCGGTGAGCGGGGCGAACGCCACGTCGTCCTGGTTGGCGGTGCCGTTCGATCCCTTCGACGCGGTGACACCGACGATCTGGTAATTCGTGCCGTTGACCTGGACCGTGTCTCCGACCGGATCCTGTCCGTCGAAGAGCTCGGAGACCACCGTCGGCCCGACTACGAGCACGCGGCTGTGGTCGCTCTCCTGCGCGCTCGTGAACCAGGCGCCCTCGCTGGTGCTGTAGCTGCGTGCCTTCTCGTAGCTCGGGGTGGTCCCGACGAAGGTCGACGGGCTGTAGGTGGCACCGTCGTAGGGTGCTGGAGGCGGATGTTGCGCGCAGGCCACCGACCGGCGTGCTGCTCTGCACGAGCAGCACGTTCGAGCCGAGCGCGTCGATCTGGCTCTGCACCGCGTCGGAGGAGCCGGTGCCGACGGCGATCAGCACGATCACCGAGCCAACCCCGATCATCAGTCCGAGGATGGTGAGCGCCGAGCGGAGCTTGTTGGCGATCAGGCCGGCGAAGGCCACACGGGGACCTATCGGGTAGCGGTCAGCTCGCTCCCGGACGATCGCGGGATCCTCCTGGTCGCGGTCCCGCTCGACACCGTGACGGAGACGCTCGACCGTCTGACCGACGTGGAGCTCGTGATCGCGGGCGTCGTCCTCGCTCTGCTGGCCTCGGGGGCGTTCTGGCTCTTGCGAGTCGGCCTTCGTCCGCTCGAGCGGATCGCGGAGACGGCCGCGGGCATCGCCGATGGCGACCTCGATGTCCGCGTCTCCCCCGCCGAAACGAGCACCGAGGTGGGGCGCCTCGGGCTCGCCCTCAACGGGATGCTCGAGCGGCTCGAGGAGGCCTTCTCCCGCCGCGATCAATCCGAGGAGCAGCTGCGTCGCTTTGTCGCCAACGCATCACACGAGCTGCGCACGCCGCTGACCTCGATCCGAGGTTATGCCGCCTTGTTTCGCCGCGGCGCCCAGGACAACCCGGGAGATCTCGCCAAGTCGATGGCCAGGATCGAGTCAGAGGCGACGCGGATGAGCGCGCTGATCGACGACATGCTGCTGCTCGCACGTCTCGATGAGCGCCGGCCCCTCGTCCGGCGGCGAGTCGATCTCGTGCCGATCGCGCTCGACGCCGCCGAGGACGCACGCGCGCGGGATCCGGGACGGCCGATCACCGTGCGCGAGCACGGGCACGTCGTTGTCACGGGCGACGAGCAGCGGCTGCGCCAGGTGGCCGCCAACCTCCTCGCCAACGCCCAGATGCACACACCGCCGGGGACCCCCGTGCAGGTCGACGTCGCCGTGCGCGGCGATCAGGCGATCCTCTCCGTCGCCCGACGAGGGGCCGGGAATCGACTCCGAGCAGGCACCCCACATCTTCGAGCGCTTCTACCGCGGGACCCCGGTCGGTACCCAGGACGCGGCGCCGCGGAGCGCCGGCACCGGCCTCGGTCTCGCGATCGTCGCGGCGATCATGGAGGCCCACGGCGGGGCCGCCACCGTCCGGTCGACTCCCGGTCACGGCGCGACGTTCGAAGTTTCGCTCCCCCTCGCCTCATTGACCCAGTAGGCACGCGCCGGACCGGGGGCGTATCCGTTGCACGTTTTCCGGGTTTCCCTACCTTGGAGGACGAGCGGACCGGCGATCATCGGAGCTTCAACACGAGACGAGGTGAACCAACATGAGCCTGGTGAAGCACGCACGCACGGGACCGCTCGCTGTGATCGCATCGGACGACGCCGACTACGAGCGGCTGGGCTTGGCGCGCAGCGCCGTCGCGCCGTGGGAGGACGGAGCGCGCACCGACAACCGTCGAGGGACATACGAGTGGTGGTACTTCGACGCTCATCTCGACGACGGCTCCAGCCTCGTCGTGGTGTTCATGAACAAGGATCTCGCCGCGCCCGACGACCCGCTCACACCGACGATCCGGATCAACCTGGACCTCGCGGACGGCCGCAGCTACGAGAAGATCGTCACCTACCCCCCAGAAAGCTGGGAGGCCTCAACCAGCGAGGCCGACGTGCGGATCGGCGAGAACCGGTTCAGCGGCGATCTGCACACATACCGGATCCGCGCGACCGTCGAGGAGATCAGCGTCGATGTAACCCTCGTCGGTGAGGTGCCGGCCTGGCGTCCCCAGACCGGCTTCCTGCTCTACGGCCCCGAACGCGACAAGGAGTTCGCCTGGCTGCCCTCAGTCCCGGAGGGTGCGGTGACCGCGAGCTATCGCATCGGCGACGAGAGCCATGAGACGACCGGCATCGGCTATCACGACCACAATTGGGGGAACGTCAGCCTCGTCAAGATCGTCCATGATTGGTACTGGGCGCGTGGGCAAGCCGGCCCGTATTCGGTGATCGCATCGCTCGTCACCGCCCACGAGCGATACGACTACACCGAACTGCCGATCTTCATGCTCGCCCGGGACGGCGAGGTGATCGCCGACGACTCCCGGCGCGTGCGGTTCGAAGCACTCGAGACCTATACGGACGAGAACACCGGCAAGCCGGTAGCGACGAAGACCCGCTACACCTACGCCGGCGACGACGACGAGCGCTGGATTGTCACCTTCACTCGCGATCATGATCTCGCAACGTCCCGCATGCTCGACAACATTCACGGCCCCAAACGGGTGCTGGCACAGCTCGCGAGGTTCGACGGCGCCTATCTCCGCTTCACCGGGACCCTCGACATCGAGCGTTGCCACGGCGACGCGCTCGCAGAGAAGCACAGCAGCACGGCGATCTGGGAGCTGATGTACTTCGGACACTCCCGCTAGTCGGCGCCGACGACCTTGAAGTCCTGGCTGACGAAGATGTGGTGCGGCCAGTTGACGCCGATGTTGTGAACCTCGTACTCGCCGTTGCTCAGCTTCACGACGCGGTCGACGATGCCACCGGGGTATGCCGCCAGGGCGGCCTTGGTGGCCTTATTTGCGGCTGTTCCGCTGACGATGGTGCCGGTCCCCTGCTTGTAGCTCGCCGGGATCTGACCGGCCTGCTTGGACGTGGACGGTGCGCCACGCTTGAAGGGAACCACCTGGGAGGCCGTCTTGGACGCGCTGGTTCTCGGTTGGACGATGACCTGCGTGGCCGTGATCGTGGTGTTGTCGGTGGTTCCGAGCACGAGGACGGTCTTGCCTTTGGTAACGGCGCCGGCCGATGCCGAGCTCGTGCCTTTCTAGTAAGTCGTGGCCGATGTCTCCTTGACAGTGACGTTCTGGCCTGCCGACGTCAGCAGCTTGAACCCCGAACTCGAGACGCTGCTGACCTTACCGATCGATCCGCCCGCCGCCGGTCCGGAGCGGGCGTTGGATGCCCCGCCGACCGCCGCGTGTTGCACTGATATGGCCGATTGGAGAACATGGACTGCATCCTTTTGTCGTCGGCTGATCGTGAGTTGGTGGCTTGCTCCCACGATGCACCGACAAGCTGTGAACCGCCTGTGAGGGACCTGAACGGTTCCTGTGACGAGGGCGTGCGATTGTCACGCGCGCGTCGCGGTCATGTCTCATCAGTGTTACGACCAGCCCGATTCAGCCCGCACCAGAATCTGGCGTGATGACAACACGACAACAGTTGTCGAAAACTCATCACGACCCCAGGGAAACCCGCCGCCCAATGCACCCGCCACCGCGCCTCGCTCGGCGCGGGGACGAGGGCGGCTAGCCGGCGTCGAGCACTGGCGGAGCGGGGATCGCGACTAACTGCAGGTCGTCGATCCCCGCGAAATCGCCCGGGTTACACGTGTACACGGGCACCTGGTTGGCGATCGCGGTCGCAGCGATCGTCGCATCGTAGGTCCCCCCCGCGGTCTTGCGCCCCGCGCGTCGCAAAGCTGCTGCGACTCTCCCAAACGCACGCGCTGCGGCTGCATCGAACGGGAGCGGATCGAAGTCGGCCTCAGCCTGCTGTAGATGGGCCTGACGTACAGCGCGTTCCCGCTCATCTTGAGCCACCAGCGGGCCGACGGACAGCTCCGCGAGCGTGACCGCCGTGATCACCGGCTCTTGCGGCAGCTCGGTCGCGTCCGTGAAACGGGCCAGCAGGATGACCGTGGAGGTGTCCAACACTCCGCGTAGTGGTTGAGCGGCTGCGCTCACAAGCTCGGGTCGATCAGTTCGTCGATGTCGCGGCGGACCGCGATCGGGTCAAAGCGGCGGCAGGCGGCGGCAGGCGGCGGCAGGCGGCGCCAGCGCGCCAGCAACGCGTCCGCGGCCAGACCGGGCCGCGCCAGCGGGCGGAGCTCAGCCACCGGCTTGCCTGCCCCGGCAATCCTGATCGGCTCTCCGCGTGATGCTCGCTCAACCACCTCGCCTCCCTTATTCCGCAGGTCTCAGATGCTCACGTCTGCCATCAACACACTGTCTCATGCGTGATACAGGACAACAAGATCACCCGCCCGAGGCGATTGGAAGCGCGGTGAAGGTGTCGTTCGCAGGGTTGAACAGCTCCGCGCTCCGCGAGTGGTCGGCGCCGCCGGCGATCAGTACCTGCCCATTCCGTAGCGGCGCGGCCACGGCGTTCACGCGCGGGAAGTGCAGCTCGGTCGGGCCCGACGCGGGGAGCGCGGTGAAGGTGTCGTGGGCAGGGTTGAACAACTCCGCAGTGCGCAGGAAGGCGACGCCCAGCTCGACACCGCCGGCGATCAATACTTGTCCGCTCCGCAGCCGCGCCGCGACGGCTCCGAAACGCGCGGTGTGAAGACTGGTTTCGCCCTATGCCGGTAGCGCGGCGAAGGTGTCACTGGCGGGGTGGAACAGCTCGGCGCTCCGCAGGCTTCTGATCCCGTGGCCGCCGCCGCCGACGATCAGCACCTGTCCGCTGCGTAGCGGGGCGGCGACAGCCTCGACGCGGCCGGTGTGCAACTCGCCCGAGGCCGTGAGCACCGTGGCGCGAGCCGAAACCGCGACCGGAGTTACCGCGCCCACCATCCCGGCCAGGACCACCGCCGACAGCCGGCCGGTCAGCGCGATTCGCAGAGCAATCACAGCGCGTCGTGCGATCCGCGGGCGATCCACCGTAGCTCTCAGGTTACGAAGGATCCGATATACAGGGCTTTCGGTGCGCGATCAAGCTCATGATCCCTTGACCGAGATCGCGGGCGCCACGGCTGCCGGCGGGTCGTCCGAGCGCCTGGCGGCATTGGTTGATGGGTACGCGCGCCGTGTGTACCCGGCGGTGCTCGAGCAGCACGCCGGCGCGTCGGTGTCGTCTCCGTTGGGCGTGTGGCTGTTGCTGGCCGCGTGCGTGAGCGGGGCCGGCGTTGATCATCGGGCCGCACTCGAGGAGGTGCTGGGCTGCTCAGCCGATGACGCCGGTGAGCTGCTGGCGGTGTTCTTGGCGGCACCGCCGCCGGCGTTGAAGGCAGCGATCGCGGTGTGGGTCAGCGTCGCGGATTCGACCGAGGAGCTCGCGGGCTGGGTTCGCGGTCTTCCTGGGGCGGTTGAGTCTGGCTTCATGCCGACCCAGGGTGACGCGGACGCATGGGCCGAGAAGAACACGCTCGGGCTGATCGAATCGTTCCCGTTGCGGATCGACGCGGCGACCAGGATCGTGCTCGCGTCGGCGCTGGCGACGAAGGTGTCGTGGCAGGTCCCGTTCGAAGTTGTGCCGGCGTCGGAGCACCTCGGAGAGCAGAGTCCTTGGCGGGCCGGGGTCGAGCGTCTGCTGTGGGACCGTGAGCCCGCCGGTCTGGCGTCGATCGCGGACACTCGCAGTGCCGGGCTCGTCGCGGTGCACCAGGCTGTGGCCGAGGAGGATCTCACCGTGATCTCGGTTTCCGCGGACCCGGACGTTCCGCGGGCGGCGGTGCTGGACGCCGCGCACGAAGTCGCCGCGTTCGCCCGCGAGGGCTCCCCGGCGGCGGCGTGCTCGCTGTTCGATCTCCCGCTGGGGAGCGGTCACTCGTGGCAGATCACCGAGCGTGAGACGCGGACTTACCTGGCAGGCGAGCGCGTCGAGCAGATCGCCGGTGTGAGCCTGCCGTCGTGGCACATGAAAAGCCGCCTCGACCTCCAGGCATCAGAGCTGTTCGGAGCCGCGCCGGCACTCGAAGTGATGCGTGAGCTGATCGGCCCACGCCCGGACGACATAACAGATGCTGCGCAGGTATCGGTGGCGTCATTCACGCGCGATGGGTTCGAAGCTGCGGCCATAACCGAGTTCATGGTCGCCTGCGCCTTCCGCGCCCCGCCGCAGGAGACGGGGACCGAGCGCGTGGCCATATTGCGCTTTGACCATCCCTATGCTGCGGTCGCGATCTCCGGCCGTCCGACGCACCCCCAAAGCCTCGCGCACCCCGTCGCGCCGTTCACCGGGTTGCCGCTGTTCAGCGCCTGGGTCGAGGAGCCGCGAGAGGTAGAGCAAACGCCTCCGCCCGGGCCTACGGCTCCTCGGGGTCGTCGAACGTCGCGTCCAGGTTGAACACAAGCTCCGCGTGCAGCGAGTCGAGCCACCGTTTGACGGTGGGCAGCGCGAGCAGCTCGTCGAGAATCTGGGGCGTGAGAGCCGCCTCCGAATCCTCCCCTGCATGGGAGTCGGTCAACAGCACGAAGCTGAAGAGGAGCTGATCGATGATCGGCAGCGGCGGCGCGACGAGGTCCGGGCTGACCTCCATCACGAGCAGCAGATCCGGGCGCCTTCGGAGTGACTGCATCACGGTCGCGAGGTCCCCGGCCGCCTCGAGCGCGATCGCCTCGATTTCCGCGGACGGCCCTTCCTGCTGGTAGCGCGCATGCAGCGCGCGGTAGACGTCGGCGTGGTGGAGCAGCAGCGCCGCGGCGCCGGCGTTGCGCGACGCGATAAACGCCGCATCGGGGCTGAGTCCCGCGGGAGCGCCGCTGTCGTCGAGCAGTGTGCGCCTGATCTCGCTCATGCGTCCGCCTGCTTCGTACTCGCGAAGATCTCGCGATGGATGCTGACCCAGTCCTCGATCCCGTGCTTGGCGAACAGGCCGTCGAGCTCAGCCTGAGAAAGAAGAGCCTCGGGTTCTGGATCCTCCTCAGCCAGAGCTAACAGCCCGTATCCGAGCCGGGCGAGCACTTTCATCGCCTCGATCGGTGATCGGCTCTCGGGAATCGATTCGAGCAGCTTCAGATAGAGGATGGCCTCCCACAGCATCCGGCTCACGTAGGCGATCCAGCGCGCAGTCTCGAGCGCTTCGGGACGAATCTCCGCTGCGGACGCGCCGGCCTCGCGGCGCTCGGTCAGGCGAGCACAACGCTCCAAGCCCTCCTCAAACGCGTGATACATGGTCACCAGCAGCTCGCCGTTGGTCTCGCTGAGTACGGGTGGACGTTCGCGCCTTAGCTTCATCTGCTTATCGCTTTGAGAATACCGTCGATCATGTGGATGCCGGCGTTGGCCAGTGGGCCTCCAGCGCCGGCCAGCGCATTCCGCATCGCCACCAGCTTCGCGACCGCCCAACCAAGGTACACCCCGCCGTGCGCGGCGACCTCGACGAGGATCTCATGGAGTCCGGGCGGTAGGGCGACACCACCCTTGGTGATCACGTTCAACGCCGCGTCCGCGACCTTGCCACGTACCTCGGCCTGGGCCGCGGTCGCCTCCTGGATCGCCTGTTTGCGCCCGGCCCAGGCGACGCGCTGCGAGGAAGACGAGGTCGGCACCCTTCCTCTCTCCTCGAGCTCCTTCAGAATTTGCGCGTACTCGTCGGCGCCGGCTTCTTGAACGGCTTCGCGTCCTCCCGCGCCGAGCCCCATCTCCGCCGCCAGGCTGGCTAGTTTGCGCCCGAGAGCCCCGCCAAGGTCTTCGATTGCTCCCCCCGTGCCCAATGTGGCGACCGCCACGATCAGGTTGGTGACGTCGCCGGGCGAGGTGAGGTTCTGATGCCCTGAGTCGTAGTAGGCCCCGTAGCCTGGAATCTGATTCTGTGACCACGGGTTGCCGGTCGGGATCACGCCGCCGTAGACGCCGGGGAGGACGCCGGGCATCGCGGCGCCACCGGAGACCGGGAGCCCGAATCCGGGGCCGGCGGCTCCGGGCGGTTCTGCGAATGGCCCGAAGGGGCTGGCGGGTCCGGGTCTGCCGTTGGGGAGCGTGGTGCCGGTCAGGGTCTGGGTGTAGCGCGACTGTGCCTGGGTGAAGTCCTCGAGCACGGCGGTGGCCTGGCGCGCGTAGCCGCTGGCGCTGTAGGCGGCATTCGCCGCGTCGGTCTGAGCGCTCGAGATCTTGTTGTTGAGCTTGGTCATCTCGGCCGGTTTGGTGGCGGAGGCAAGCTTGTTCCCGAGTGTGCTCGCGGCGCTCGCGGCGCTCGCCTCAGCGGTCATAGCGGCGTCGTAAAGCACGCGCAGGCGGCCAATCTCCGACTGCGCGTGATCGAGGGCGCGCGAGTATCCCGACACGGCTTGCGCGCAGTCGCGGAAGGACTCGGCGCCGCCCCGTGCAACCGACGCGAGCCCTTCCGAGCAGGCGTGGTAAGCGTTGGCGGCGTACCCCTGCCAGTCCTCCGCGAGGGTCGCGCTCGCGCTACGCAGCCCGCTCTCGACGCTCTCGAAGTCGTCCGCCGCGCTCGAAAGCGACCGGACGATCGAATCGATCTCCCCGGGCGAGCCCGTCGGCGGATCGGGGAACCCGCCGCCACCGCCGCCGCTCGCCGAGCCCGGATCGCCGCCGACGATCACGGCTTGAACCCCCCGAAGTACTGCAGCGCGGCGATCGAAATGATCCCGTTGTCGGTCTGCAGATACCCGATCGATGCCATCCCGACGTTGCTCGAGAGCTCTCTCACCGTCTGCTCGAGATCGGTGCTGGCAAGCTGCGCCCGCGCGCACATCGCACCGAACGCGACACCGATCGGCTCGCTGCCGAACGCGGCCTCCTGTCCCACCGAGACGGCGGTCCCGGCCGAGCTCGCATGGTCGGCGGTACCGTCGATCAGCATCGCGGCCGCCGCCAATGTTGGGGTGATCACCGAGAACGTACTCATCTGTCGCCCAGTATCAGGCCGTCGGGCGGCTCGCGAAAGCCCCCCGGGTGTGAAACGAACCACCCCCCCACCGGGTGTGGAACGGACCACCCGTACCGATCAGGTCAGCGTGCACGGCCGTGAGTCACTTCCAGAACGGCGTTGCCGCGCACCTGGCGAGCGCGGATCTCCCCGATGGCTGGGGCGGTTTGATCCCATGAGCGGACGGTGCCGATCTCGGGATGGAGGCGCTGCTCGCGAACGAGCCGAACCAAGCTCTCGTTGAAGAGCTAGCAGTCGGTCGCTTGCGGCCGGCCAGAGGCCGGCCGCGCGTCACAACCTCAGCCGACCGGAAAGTCGACGAGCGACCCCGCAGCCGAGACATCTGGGCCCTCGGTGACGACAATGCAGGACAGCGTCAGCGTATCGCCGCTCGCGACCGTCGGTAGCGCCTGCAGGTCGAGCGTGTTCGACCCGGTGACCTCGGTGGACTCGGTTTCGAGGAATGTCTCGTTATCGAACAGCGAGCAGTTGACGGTGGCGGTTGAGGAGCTGAACAGGTCGACCTGGCCGTTGACGTAGTACGGCGTGTCTGAGGGGCCGGGCGCGGACGCGGACACGCTGGCGATTTCCTGGTACCCGGAAACCATGAGCGGGATGCTCCCGCTCGCTACGCCCGCAGTCGCGCTGAATCCCGCGGCCTCGAACCCCGGAGTCAGTGGATATTCGCAACCCCGGGAACCGCCCCCGCTCGCGGACAGGCTGTAGAGGACTTGGAACATGGGGCACTCGCCGAGCAGACCCGAGTCGACGCTCAGCGCGTTGCCGGTCAGCGTCAATCCCGAATCTGTGCCGACCGAGTAATTCGTCCCGGGCGCTCCCACGTTGCCCATCGCGCCCGGCGCGCCCGGCGCGCCCGATGGGCCGGTCGCCCCTCGTGGCCCGGGCCTCGAGTACTTCTTGATCAGGGAGATCACCTGAGCCCTGGTGAGCGGCTTGTGAGACTTGGCCGCGGCCGCCGACGGCAGCGCCGCCAAGGCAATCCCCGACCCGGCTGCCGTGATCGCGACCACGACTCCGAGCCCCGCCCATCGACGTGTGACCTGCTTCATGCCGCTACCCCCTCGAGTTGAATTGCCAACATGCTGAGAGCGCCTCCGGCGAAGCCTAACCAAGCGCCGCGACGAACCTCAGGAGCGCCGCGCCGGTTTGATGACGTTGATGAAGCTCATCATTCCGGCGTCCTCGTGGGCGGCGATGTGGCAGTGGAACATCACCTTGCCGGTGAAGTCGGTGAACCGGATGCGCAGGACTACGTATCCGGCGACCCCGTGCCTCTTGTAAGGCACCGGGACGATGTCCTGTGCGCCGATGTAGCGCTGCGGGACCCCGTTGATCGACATGACCTGGAAGTGGTCGGTATGGATGTGGAACGGGTGGATCTCGCTGCTCTCGTTGTATACGGTCCATTGTTCGACGGTCCCGAGGACGGCGGGGGTCGAGAAGATCGACTTGTTCGGGTTGAAGGTCTTCCCGTTGATGTACATCACGCTTCCGTCGGGGCTTTCGCTCAGCTTCAGGATGCGGTACCGGGAGATGTGAGCGGTTGCCAGCGTCGGCTCTGCGGTCGGCACCGCGCCGGTAGGCATTGCCAGCCGCGGCGTCGTCGGTGTGCCCGCGACGCGCAGCTTCATCAGCTCGACGTCGGGGTAGCTATCGCCGCCGGGACCGGTATTGAGCGCGAGTGTCCGCAGCCACGTCTGACCGGGATCGGCGCCGGCGGTGACAAGGACGTCGTAGCGCTTGGCAGGCGGCAGCAGCAGCGTGTTGGCTGTGGTCACCAACGCGGATGGGTAGCCGTCTTGGCCGATGACCGTGAAGCGGTAGCCGTCGAGTCTCAGCTTGTAGAAGATGTCGGCCCCTTCGTTCGAGAGGCGCCATAGCTCGGTTTGTCCCGGGCGCATCGTGAGGACCGGGCGAAGCTCGCCGTTGACCAAGCGGACGGTCGGCAGGTCGGAGTCGATCGAGATGTCGCCCGCGTTCTGGAGGATGTGCCCGGCCTTGTCGATCTGCAGATCCTTGAACACGAGCGTGTGGGCGGTGATGTGCCTGAGCCCAGGCGGCAAGAGGCTGCGGTCGTCGCCGACGATGATCGTCCCGGACAGCCCCGCGAAGATCTGACTCTCGATGTCGGCACATGAAGACGATCGAGGCGATGTCGACGGCATCCCCGGCATCGCCATCGCCTCATCGCCCATGCACATGTCGTGGTCGTGGTACCAGAACGTCCCTTGCGGCTGATCGCGTGGGATGTTGAGGTGGTAGACGAAGGCGCGCCCCGGCGGAACGGAGATGTACGGGTTGTCCGCGCTTCCCGACGGTGAGACGTGCATGCCGTGGAAGTGAAGGTTGGTGGCGGTGGGCAGCTTGTTCACGAACGTCAGGGTCACGCGCTCGCCGGGCCGGAAGTGCATCGTCGGGCCGATGTAGCTCCCGTCATACGAATCCCCCCAGATCCTCTTGCCGTCCAGATCGAACCGCGTCGCGGCGGCGACAAGGCGCAGCTTCAAGTGCGACGGCGTACCCGTGTTCAGATTCCGCGGATCGCGAAACGGAAGGCCCGAAACCATCCCGCGCGCCTGCTCCACACTCGACGCAGGAGCCGCAGCGGCGTGACCCGAGGACTCGGCGAAGGCGGAAACGGCAACCGCCAACCCGACCACCATCGATGCAACGTAGCCAACCTGGACACGGCGCTGCAGGCGCGAACGGCGTCGAGACGGCGCCGGCACATCAACGCTGTCCCCGGGGCCGGGCCCAGCGCGCTTCGAGGCATCATCCTGCGCCATAAGACGAACTCCCCAGATCAACCCGACGTGGGCCCTGCGTGCGGCCGGCGAGACCGTATCACACATTAGGGCACCCTAATTAGGGCACCCTAATATCGGGAACTCTGCAGGAAGACGCTGATCGCGCCTAGTGGTCGTGCTCGTGCTGCTCTGCGTGACCGTGCTTATGGGAGTGGGGGTGTGAGTGCACGTGGTCACCGTGGCTGTGCTCGTGTCCGTGCGAAGCCGCCGCGGTCGGCTGCGGGGCTGAGGCTCCCGGATGGCTGGCGCAGGCGGGACAGACGCCTACGATCGGGAAGTGGGTGAAGCGAGCCTCGTAGCCGAACAGTTCTCTGATCTGGTTGCGGACCGGGTCGAGCTGGTCGGGCGTGACGGTGCGAACGGCGCCGCAACGCTCGCACGTGAGGAATTCCCGCTCGCCCCGTCCGACCAGTGCGTAGAGGCCGGGTCCGTGTCCGAGGTGAACATGCCGTGCGAGGCCGTGCTGCTCGAGCGCTTCGAGGTTGCGGTACACCGACGTTACCTCGAGGTTCAAGCTACTCGCGATGTATTCGGCCGACACCGGCCCGTCCGCAGAGAACAGTGCCTCGAGCACGAGCCGGCGAGGGGTCGTGAGTCTCAGGCCTCGATCGCGGAGTGCGTCTTGGGCGTCGGCGAGATCGGCGAACGTCAGCCGTGGGGTATCGGGAGCGACGGTCATGGAATGTCCAGTGCGGCGGCCGTCGTGACTGCGCCGGCGCGGATCGGCCGCGGCGCTTCGGGTGCTGCCGCGCGAAGGTGCTCGATATGGCGAAGCGTTTCGTCGAGCAGCGCGGCGACGTGCGAGTCGTACAGGGTGTAGGTCGTGTGGCGCCCGTTGCGCCTACCGACCACCAGTCCAAGGTCGCGCAGGATCCGCAGCTGATGCGAGACGGCGGGTTGGGCCATCTCGACAGCGAGTATCAGCTCGCCGACGTTGCACGGGCTCTCACGCAGGCGAGCGAGGATTCGTACCCGGCTCGCCGTCGCGAGCGCGGCCATCACCCGCGCGATGTGCTCGGCCTCGTCGGCCGTGACCGGCGTCTTGGATGTGACTCCGTGAGCTTCACTCATGTACGCATGCTGTCATGCACATTGGTACATTTCAAGTCAGGGGATTGAGCGCGTAGGGCAAGCGGCCGATTGACCGCGAGGGGACTCCGAGACGACGGCGAGCGGACCTGAAGTAAATCCCAATTAGAACCGAGTTGCAATTGGTACTCGGTTCACGTAGGTTAACCGCGCTCCGGCCCCAGATGCCGGCGGAAGACCAGATTGGGAGTGATTCACTCTGAGCACGCAGAGCCCGCGAAGCGGCCTGCCAGGCGCCATCCACGGGCAGTTCGGGATCCTCTCCTACATCGCTCAGGTCGCGAAGGAGTTCACTCCGAGCGAGCGGCGCCGAGCCGCGCTGATGTTCGCAGTGATCGCCGTCCTTCACATCGTCGGGTTCGCGGTGTTCATCCTGTTCGTCGTCCCGTCGCACTACAAGGGCCTCGGCATCGGCGTCGCCGGCCTGGCTTACTCACTCGGGTTGCGCCACGCTTTCGACGCCGACCACATCTCCGCGATCGACAACACCACGCGCAAGCTGATGAATGACGGCAAGCGTCCACTCAGTCTCGGATTCTGGTTCTCGCTCGGTCATTCATCGATCGTTGTCGCGATCGGGGTCGGCGTCGTCATCGCGGAGAAGGCTGTCTCCGGCGCGGTCTCGAACAGCCACTCGCATCTCGAGCGGTTCGGCGGGATCTTCGGCACCGTCGTGTCGGCGTCATTCCTCTACCTGATCGCGCTCCTGAACGTCGTGATCCTCGCCGGCATCTTCCGCGTGTTCCGTTCGATGCGGCAAGGCAGCTACGACGAAGCCGAGCTCGAGCACCAGCTTCAGAACCGCGGGCTGATGTACCGCTTCTTCGGCCGCTGGATGAGGTCGATCAACAGGGAGTGGCAGATGTACCCGGTCGGCCTTGTCTTCGGGATGGGGTTCGACACCGCGACCGAGGTCACGCTGCTCGCGACAACGGCCCTGCTGGCCACGCAGCATCTCCCCTTCTACGCGATCATCTGCCTGCCGATCCTGTTCACCGCCGGGATGTGCCTGATGGACACCCTCGACGGGATCTTCATGAACTTCGCCTACTCATGGGCGTTCTTCAACCCGGTCCGCAAGGTCTATTACAACCTCGCCATCACCGGGCTGTCAGTCGCGATCTGCTTCTTCATCGCCACCATCGAGGTGCTCGGCCTGCTGCCCCAGGAGATCGGCGGCCTGCACGGCGCATTCTGGAGCTACATGGCGAGGTTCGACATCAACAAGGCCGGCTTCGTGATCGTCGGCATGTTCGTCGTCACCTGGGCCGCCGCGCTGGTGTTCTGGAAGTTCGGGCGCGTCGAGGAAAGATGGAGCGCGAAGCTGAAGCGCAGCCCCGCGGAGCTGATCTCCGTCCACTCGATCGTTGGCGGCGGCTTGGACTCGCCTGAGTAGGCCCACGGCGGCCCCGGCCGCGCGCCGGCCGCTACGGCCAGTCGATCTGCTGCGCGAGTTGCGCCGAGCCGGTGTCAAGCACCGCGCTGCGCTCGATCTCGCGGTACTCACCGTCCGCAAGCGCGAACCAGTGAACGACTTGGTCGCCGGGGTCAACGATCACGACCTCGTCGACGGCGTGCGCGGCATAGAAGCCGAGCTTCTTGTAGCTCTCGTCACCCGGGGAGACGATCTCCACCACGAGCGCGCCGCTGGGATACCAGACGCGGTCCGAGAAGTCGCGATGCAGCCCCAAGTCCGGGACGCGGTAGTCGTCATCGGAGCTACCGAGGTTGAACCGGCCGGTCACGACGAGCCCCGCGGCGCGGGCGAGTGGGGCCAACAGCACCGCGAGCTGGGACTCGATTGCGCCATGCCGTCCGCGAGGTGCGGGGTTCATGTGGAGCACACCCTCCCACACCTCGTCGAACAGATCCTGGCCGAGTAGGCGACGCCGTTCGATCAGCGCTCCGAGCTCCTGTGGCTGGGGATCGAGCACAAGCGTTGGCACGCCCTCAAGCGTACAATGGCTGGCTCAGGCGCCCCCACGTTCGTGAGAAAACCGGTCATCTGACCGGTGTCTCGCGAACCGGCCATGTATAGGGTCGGGATCGTGCGGATCGAGATCGAACTCGACGACACCGAGCGGCCGAGCGGGAGGGTGAGCGCCGACGACCGGGCGCCGGTCCCATTCAGCGGCTGGGTACCGCTGATCTGGCTCCTGGAGCGGCTGATAGCTTCGGCAAGGCTCGCGGCGCGTGGCCTCGGCGACGAGCGAGGCCCGCGATGAGACGCCCAGCTTGCGTAACGCGTTCGAGACGTGCCAGCCGACCGGCACCGCCGATCGCGCTCGAATACCGGTCATTTGACCGGTGTTTCGTGGTCGGGTGCCTGGTAGGTTCGGGCGCATCCAGGTGTCGTGGTCGTGACCAAAGGGGGTTGTCGTGCTGCGGGTGATCGTGAAGAGGCTGAGGTCGGGTGTCGGTAGGCTGCCGGTCGCGTGGCCGGTCATATTTACCGTCGTGTTCGTCCTCGGCGGCTTCGGGGCCCAGCCGGCCAGTGCGCAGCCGAGCAACCTGTTCGGCGGCGAGGCCTTCGGGCTTTCTGGGTCCAACGGCACCACGACGACGACCTTTGGGGACACCGGCCCTCTGCCTGACTCCGGCGGTTCGCTGAGCGCCAGCGCCACGTCTGCGGCCATCCCTGATGACGCGACGACGACGGGAGCGCTGACCGCGTCGGTTAGCGGGAGCGGCAGCCAGGCCCAGGCCGGCTCCACCGCGCAGAGCGTGAGCATCCTCGGAGGCCTGATCACGGCAACCTCAGTGACGGCGAGCGCGAACGTCAATTGCGACGGTGAGAGCGGCGCCGAGGGTACTCAATTCAGCGACCTGAGCGTGCTGGGACTCCCCATCGTTGGGACGCCGG
>Ga0302325_10005040_pt1 | contig 30321 bp, 27 predicted proteins | sample Palsa_T0_2_FD_201948 | JGI IMG/M metagenome (GOLD analysis project Ga0302325, IMG submission 201948) | Peat permafrost microbial communities from Stordalen Mire near Abisko, Sweden - Palsa_T0_2 | ecosystem: Environmental > Terrestrial > Soil > Palsa > Peat permafrost | place: Sweden: Abisko... | reverse complement strand
CTCGATCTCGGCCATCGCCGTCAACCTGGACCGGCCGGTGATCCGCGAGTTCGTCAGCGAGCTCAGCAGGTCCGCCCGGGAAACCGAACCTGACCTGCGGCTGGCCTGGGGCGTCAGCCAGCGGCACCAGGACCCGGTCACGCTGCCGCGGGCCTTCGACGAGGCCAAGACCGCGCTGTCCGCGGCGCACCGGTTCGGCGGTGACGGCATCTTCCTGTACGAGGAGCTCGGCATCGCCCGGCTGCTGCTCGGCTCCGGCGACGCGCCGGACCTGCAGGCGTTCGTCCGTGAGGTAACCGGGCCGCTGATCGAGTACGACAGCAAGAACGACGGCGCGCTGCTGCGGACGCTGCGAGTCTTCTTCGATGCCGACTGCTCGCAGCGGACGGCGGCGGAACGCCTCTTCGTTCATCACAAGACGCTGCGGTACCGGCTCGGCCGGATCCGGCAGCTCACCGGCCTGGACCTGGGCCGTCACGAGGACCGGATGCGGGCCGACCTGGCGCTGCGCCTGCTACAGGTCAACGTCGGCCTGGACGAGGAGAACGCGCTGGCCGGGGGGCAGTGACCCTGGTGCCGCGGCGTGACGGCGTCCGCGCGTGCGTTATCGTCGGCTTGCCAGTTCGTTCGCACAGGCGCGGGGCCGGGGAGGAACTGTGGACATTACCCAGCTGATCCTTGATGACCACCACGAGCAGCGGCGGCTGTTCGCGATCCTGGAGCAGATCGACCGCACCGAAACCGGGGTGCTGGCCGCGGTCTGGGACCGGCTCGGCGTCTTCCTCGAGCTGCACGCCGCGGCCGAGGAAGCAATCTTCTACCCGGCGCTGCTGCAGGTCGGGCTGGCCGCGCACCGCCAGGCCGGGGTGGAGGACGAGACCCTCGACGCGATCGCGGACCATAACGACATCAGGGACGCGGTCGCGGACGTGGCCCGGCATCAGGTCGGCACCGACGAGTGGTACGCGGCCGTCGCGGCGGCCAACCTGGCCAACAGCGATCACATGGGCGAGGAGGAACGCGAGGGCCTGACCGACTTCCGCCGCCTGGCCACGCTGCAGCGCCGCCATCAGCTGGCCGTCGCCTTCGCCGCGTTCGAGGCGCGGAACTACGCTGGCGTGCCGCCCGTGGACAAGGACCCGGAAACCTACGTACGCGAGGCCGAGGGCGAGCTGCCGCCGGCTGGGAGCGGCTCGCTGAGCATCGGCAGCCTCAAGCGCGGCTGACGCTGAGCTCGCGGCGGCCTGGCTGGCCCGTCTGCGGGACGCCATTCCTAGACGGGGTGCGCCCGGCGTGACTGGCTCAGGATGCCCTGACCAACTCGATGCTTCATCGTGCCGGCCATAGCCGGCTCAGGGCCCGCGCGCTTAACGGGGGTTACCTGTGTGAACTGCGGGGCTCATGATGTTCTGGCGGGGCGATCGAGACGCTGGTACAGGGCGTCCCAGACCGTGATGCCGCGAGCTAGCCGATGGTCCAGCCGCCGTCCACCAGGAGCTCGCTGCCGGTGGCGTAACCGGACAGGTCGGAGGCGAAGTAGACGACCGCGGGAGAGATCTCGTCTGGATCAGCGATGCGCGGGATGGCTAGCCGGTCCTTGCCGCGCTCGACGAAGGCTTCCTCGGTCAGGCCCTCGCCCATGAGCAGCGGGGTGGCCACGGCGCCGGGGTGGATCGAGTTGACCCGGATGCCGTACGGGCCCAGCTCAGCCGCGGCCGCCTTGGTCATGCCGCGCATCGCCCACTTGCTGGTCACGTAGGCCAGCGCGCCCTTGGTACCGAGCATCCCGGCGTTGCTCGAGATGTTGACGACCGACCCGCCGCCGGCCGCGCGCATCGAGTCAAGCACCGCCCGCATGCCCAGGAAGGCCCCGCGCACGTTGACGTTGAAGGTCAGGTCCCAGTCCTGCAGCCGGGCCGTCTCCAGCGAACCGCGGATGAGCACCCCGGCGTTGTTGACCAGGACGCGCACCGGACCGAAAACCGACGTCGCCGCCTGGACCGCGTCGGCCCAGCCAGACTCCGAGCTCACGTCGAGGTGGACGTAGCGGGCGTTCTCGCCGATGTCCTCGGCCACCTTGGCGCCAAGGTCGTCGAGCAGGTCGGTGAGCACCACCCGCGCACCCTCGGCGGCCAGCGCCCGCGCGTGCGCCTCGCCCTGCCCGCGGGCGGCCCCTGTGACGATGGCGCAGCGCCCGGCCAGGCCAGTGTCACGACCCCCGGTCACCATGAGCCTAGACCAGCACTAGAAGACTTAATGCATACAATCTGATCGCCGCTTAGCGTATTCTCGCACAAGATTTGTCTGCCTTCTTCTCGGATAGCTCACTATTGCATACAATTTATGATGGGAGGTAGGCACTTGTCTGAGCTCGGAGAAGGAACCGCGGGAGCGGCAGGCCCGCTGGCCGGGGTGCGCGTGGTCGAGTGCGGTTCGCTGATCGCCGGTCCCTTCTGCGGACAGCTCCTCGGCGACTTCGGCGCCGAGGTGATCAAGGTGGAGGATCCGGCCGGCGGTGACCCGATGCGGACCTGGGGGCCGCGGAAGGTCGACGGCCTGTCGCTGCACTGGCCGATCATCGCCCGCAACAAGAAGTCGGTGACGGCGAACCTGCGGGAGGCGGACGGCCAGCAGCTGCTGCGCCAGCTCGCGGCGGTCAGCGACATCTTGATCGAGAACTTCCGGCCGGGCACGCTGGAGCGCTGGGGGCTGGGCTATGAGGAGCTTTGCGCGATCAACCCGCGGCTGATCCTGGTCCGGGTCAGCGGCTACGGCCAGACCGGGCCGTACGCGCTGCAGGCCGGTTTCGGCTCGGTGGGCGAGGCCATGGGCGGCATCAGGTACGTGACCGGCGAGCCGGACCGGGCCCCGTCCCGGACCGGGATCTCGCTGGGTGACTCGCTGGCCGCGACGTTCGCGGCCGTGGGCGCGATCTTGGCCCTGTACGCCCGGGACAGGACCGGGCGGGGGCAGGTGGTGGACTCGGCCATTTACGAGGCCGTGCTGGCCCTGATGGAATCCGTGCTGCCCGAGTGGGAGCTGGCCGGCTACCAGCGCCAGCGCACCGGCTCGGTGCTCCCTGGCGTGTCGCCGTCCAACGTCTACCCGGCGGCGGACGGCGACGGCGTGCTGATCGGGGCGAACCGCGACACCGTGTTCAGCCGCCTGGTGACGGCCATGGGCCGGCCAGACCTGGCCGTCGACCCGCGGTACGCCACCCACGAGGCCCGGGGAGCGCGGCAGGCCGAGGTGGACCAGCTGATCTCGGCCTGGACCTCGACCCTGGACACCGACCGGCTGCTCGAAGTGCTGGCCGGGGCGGGCGTGCCGGCCAGCCGGATCTACCAGACCAGGGACATGTTCGACGACCCGCAGTTCCGGGCGCGGCAGGCCATCTTGCACCTGACCCACGGCAAGCTGGGCTCGTTCCCGGTTCAGGCCGTGGTGCCCCGGCTGTCCGACACCCCGGGCACGGTGCGCACCCTCGGGCCCGAGCTCGGGCAGCACAACCAGGAGATCTACGGCAGCCTGCTCGGCATCGGCCCGGGCCGGCTGGCGGAGCTGCGATCGAAGGGAGTCGTGTGAACGGCGAGCCGGCACCCGGCGGCGTGACCATCGTCGAGGTATCACCGCGCGACGGCCTGCAGAACGATCCCGGCGAGCTGTCCACCGGGCAGAAGATCGAGCTGGCCGCGCGGGCCCACCACGCCGGGCTGCGGCGCATCGAGGTCACCAGCTTCGTCAGCCCGCGGGCCGTGCCCAAGCTGAGCGACGCCGAGCGCGTGGTGGCCGGGCTGAAGGAACGCGACCTGGCCGGGCTGTCCATGATCGGGCTGGTGGTCAACGAGCGCGGGGTGCACCGGGCCGCGGCCGCCGGGGTCGACGAGATCAACGTGGTGGTGGTCGTCTCCGAGCCGTTCAGCCTTCGCAACCAGGGCATGACCGTGGCGCGGGCGATGGCTCAGCTGCCGGACCTGCTGGCCGCGGGCCGGGCCGCCGGCCTGCGGACCACCGTGACCGTCGGAACCGCCTTCGGCTGCCCGTTCCGCGGCGAGATCGACCCGGCCGAGGTGCGCGACCTCGCGGCCGGCATCGCGGCGGCCGGACCCGACGAGATCGCGCTGGCCGACACCATCGGCGTGGCCGGGCCTACCGACGTGACCGAGCGGTTCGCCGCGATCCAGGCCGTACTGCCTGCCGCCACCGGGCTGCGCGCGCACTTCCACGACACCCGGCGGACCGGCATGGCCAACGCGGCCGCAGCCGTGGCCGCCGGAGTCACCTCGCTGGACGCCAGCCTGGGCGGCATCGGCGGCTGCCCGTTCGCCCCGCGGGCCACCGGCAACATCGCCACCGAGGACCTGGCGTACCTGCTGGGCCGGATGAAGTGCCCGACCGGGGTCTCGCTCGGCCGGCTGATCACCGGGGCCGAATGGCTCGGCGAGTCGCTGGAGCACGAGGTCCCCGGGATGCTCAGCCGGGCCGGCGCGTTTCCGTCCTGAGCGCGGCCGGCCGGCGCGGGCCGAGCTCGGTCACGGCCAGCTCCCCCGACGCGTACTGGGTGCGCAGCAGCCGCTTGTTGTACTTGCCCACGCTGGTGCGCGGGATGGCTTCGGCGAACACCCAGTGCTCGGGCAGCCACCAGCGGGCGACCCGGCCGTCCAGCCAGTCCCGCAGCTCCTCGGCGGTGACGGCGGCCCCCGCGGTCGTGGTCACGACCACGCAGGGCCGCTCGCCCCAGCGCTCGTCCGGGACCCCGATGACGGCCGCCTCGATGACCTGAGGGTGCGCGGCCACCTCCGCCTCCAGGCCGATCGAGGAGATCCACTCGCCGCCGGACTTGACCGCGTCCTTGGCCCGGTCGGTCAGCCGGACGTAGCCGTCCGGGTCGACGGTGCCGACGTCGCCGGTCCGCAGCCACCCGTCGTGGAATTTGGCCGGGTCGCCGTCGGACAGGTAGCTGGCGGAGATCCACGGGCCGCGCAGCTCGAGCTCGCCGATGCTGCGGCCGTCGTGCGGCACGCGGCTGCCGTTCTCCAGGTGGACCAGCCGCAGCTCCACCCCGGGCAGGATCCGGCCCTGGCTGAGCGAGTCCTCGAGTGCCTCGGGGCCGTTACGGCCGCGGCGCGGCCGGGCCAGCGTGACCAGCGGCGAGGTCTCGGTCATGCCCCAGCCCTGGATGAGCGGGATGTCGTACTCGTCGCGGAACGCCTGCATCAGCGACCGCGGCGTGGCCGACCCGCCGATGACCACCCGGGAGATCGAGGACAGGTCGGCGTCCGGATGCTCGCGCAGGTAACGCAGCACGTCGATCCAGATGGTGGGCACGCCGTTGACGAAGGTCGGCCGTTCCCGCTCCATCAGCGGCACCAGCTGGTCCGGCTTGAGGAACCGGTGCGGCAGGATCAGGTCCCCGCCGCACCAGAAGGTGGCGTGCGGATAGCCCCACGCGTTGGCGTGGAACATCGGCACCACGATCATCCCGCGGTCGTTGGCGCTGAGCGCGACCGCGTTAGCAGTGCACAGCGACAGCGAGTGCAGGTAGATCGACCGGTGGCTGTAGGCCACGCCCTTCGGGATGCCGGTGGTACCCGAGGTGAAGCAGATCGCGGCGGCGGTGCGCTCGTCAAGTTCGGGCCAGGAGAACTCGCCCGGCTGGCTGCGGACCAGCTCGTCGTAGCGGTAGACGCGCACCCCGTCGAGGTCGTCGACCTGCGGCGCGGGCTGGCCGCGGACGATGATCGCGCGGACCGACGGCATCCGGCCCAGCGCCGGGATCAGCGTGTCCAGCAGGTCAGCGTCGACCAGCAGGACCCGGTCCTGCGCCAGGGTGACCGTCTGCACCAGCTCGTCGGCGAACAGCCGGATGTTGGCCGTGTGCAGGACCGCGCCCATGGACGGCACGGCCAGGTACGCCTCCAGGTGCTCGCGGTTGTTCCACAGGTAGGTGCCGACGCGGTCGTCGCCGTGCACGCCGAGCTGGCGCAGCGCGTGCGCCAGCTGGGCCGCGCCGGCCGCGATCTCCTCGTACGACACCCGGCTGGCGCTCTGCTCGTCCTGCGCCGTTACCACCTCCCGGTCACCGTGCCAGGTGGCGCCGTGCCGCAGGATCGAGGTCACGGTGAGCGGCAGGTCGTCGCCCATGGTGCTCTTCACGACGTCTCCTCAGCCGCACCGGGGCGCGATCCAGTCCGCGATGGCCGAGGCCACTTCGTCGCGCCCGTCGGGCCGGTCGCGGAAGTAGTGCTCGCCCTTGATGTCCAGCCGGCTCTTGTCCGGCGCGGCGATCTGCCGGTAGATGGTGTCCGCGTCGCTCGGGAACACGCCGGAGTCGCCGGTGGCCTGGATGACCAGCGACGGCATCGTCAGCCGGGCCAGGTGCAGCTCGCTGCGGGCCTGCGAGGTCTGCAGGCTCCACATGGACAACCAGCTGTGCAGGGTGTTGATGGCGCCGACGCCGGTGACGCCCTGGTTGGCCTGCCGGGGGTCGCCGCGGTAGCAGTACGGGGTCGGGCGGTCCGAGGGGTCCAGGGTGGGGTCCACGAAGCGCAGGTCGGCCCAGGTGCGGGGCAGCAGGAACAGCCGGTCGGGCACGCCCCGGGCGTTCAGCCGGGCCAGCTCGGCCTGGGCCCAGTCGGTGACCCGCTGGTTGCGGGCTCGCTGCCCGGCCCGGTAGCGCGTCACGAAGTCCTCGTCGAACGGCGGCTCGCGGCCCTCGGCGTACATGTCGAGCTCGGGATCGACCGAGGTCGGGTCGGTCTCGTCGGTCACCGACGGGTCCAGCCAGCCGGTCAGCACCTCGGGACGGCCGGGGTGGGCGGCCAGGCTGACGTACAGGTCGCCTGCGGGCAGCTCATGCACCTGCGGCAGCAGCGGGATGCCGAACGACGCGGTGATCACGTCGGCCTGGCACTGCGCGTTGTACGCGGCCATCAGCGACCCGCCGCCCGAATTACCGAGGAGCACGATGGTCTGCGCCCCGTGCTCGCGGAGCCAGGCCACGCCGCGGCCGACATCGACCAGGGCCCGGTCCAGGGCGAAGAAATGATCGGCCCCGCGGAACCTGGTGTTCCAGCCGAGGAACCCGTAGCCGCGCTCGGCCATGAGCGCGGACAGGTAATGCTCGGCGAAGTCCACGTTGTAGTGCGCCGCGATGAGCGCGACTTTCGGCATGGTCCCGGCCGGGCGGGTGTAGAAACCCTGCAGCGGGTAGCCGCCGGCGCCCGCCCGCGGCGCCTCGGGCGCCTCCATCGTGACGATGTCGCGCGTGACCCCGGCCGGCAGTTCGCTGGCGGCGGTCACGACGCCATCGGGCCGGACCCGATCCCCTCATGCATGCCTGAGTCTCCTTCGTGGGCATCGACTTCGTGGGCATCGACTTCGTGGGCATCGACTTCGTGGGCATCGACGCTGTCGGGCCGATGATAAGCCAGCGTCCGGGTCGGTAGGCAAGACCTAAATGTATGCAAAGCTCTGTAACTCCTCTTTGGCCTGGCTTGCCGCCTCCCGAAGCTCTGCGCCGTCAGATGATGCGGATATCCTGCACCTATAAGTACATAGGCAGGTGCCGATGGACCGTTCGAGACTAATTTGTTGCTTGACTCTCGAAGAGCATAAGTCCTAGATTGCATACATTCCTTCGGAGGCTAGAGAACCCGGAGCGTGTCACGCGGAGGTGGCGCCTTGGCGAACCCGGCAGACGGCAACACGGAGCCGACGGCCGCCGTGGCCGCCTCCGCTGCCGCCTCTGCTGCCGAGGGAGCCGGCGACGCCGGAGCCCGCACGCAGCCGGCCCGCGAGCCGCAGGCGCCGGGCATGCCGCGGGCGCCGGCGTCACTGGGCCGGATGGAGGGCACGGCGGGCTGGGACCTGTGGTTCGGGGTGCTCCGCGGCCCGGTCGTCATCGGGGTCCTGTTCGCGATCGTGATCGCGGTCGGGTCGAGCTTCGACATCTACGTGGCCGGCAGCATCGCCATCTACGGCCTGGCCTCGGCCGGGCAGGGCTGGCTGATGGGCCGGGCCGGGCAGGTGTCGCTGGGCGGCGGGGCCCTGTTCGCCGTCGGCGCCTTCGCGGCCGCCTTCACCACCCAGGTGCACAGCCTGGCCGCCTTCCCGCTGCCGCTCATCGCGGCCGGCCTGGCCGGCGCCGTGGTCGGCGGCATCGTGGCCGTGCCCGGGCTGCGGTTCCGCGGGGTCTACCTGCTGCTGGCCACGCTGGCCCTGCTGTACGTGGTGCAGTTCGCGGGCGAGCGGCTGCAGCAGAACGTGACCTACCTGGCCGGGGTGACGATGAACCCCGGGCCTGGCGCCACGCTGCTGGCCGCGGGCCGGCCCGCGACCGCGACGGCCGTGGTCGTGCTGATCATCGGGCTCATCGTCATCGAGCGGCTGTACCGGACCCAGGCGGGGCGGGAGTGGGCTTCGGTCAAGGAAAACGAGATCGCCTCGGCGGCCATGGGCATCCGGGTGCGGCGCCGCAAGGTGCAGGCCTTCGTCGGCAGTTCGGCGGTCACGGCCGTGGCCGGCGGCCTGTTCGCCTACTACATCGGGCTGGTCTCCTACACGGCCTTCGACCTGAACCTGACCTTGCAGCTGGTGGTCATGGTGTTCATCGGCGGCGCGGCCGCCGCGATCGGCCCGGTCGTCGGGGCCGCCATCGTCACCCTGCTCCCCTACCTGCTCAACGACACCGTGGGCCACGTGGTCCAGGCGAGCTGGTACTCCCAGAACGGCCCGTTCCTCGAGCAGATCATCTACGGCCTGGCGCTGGCCCTGATCCTGCTGTACGCCCGCGGCGGCCTGGCCGGGCTGCGCACGGTGGTGGTGCGGCTGGCCCGGCGGCGCACGGGAGCGCACGCGGAACGGCGGGACGGGCCCGACGCCGCGCCCGCGCCCGGCCCCGAGGCCATCGCGGCCCGGGCTGAGCTCCCCGAAGTACCCGCGGCTCCGGAAGCGACCGCGGCGGCCTCGCCGCCGGCGGCCGCGGTATCAGAAACGGCCGCGGCGGCGGGGGCTGACCCCGAGCCGGCCAGCGAGGGCGTCCCGGCCGCCGCGGCGAAGATCCCGGGCCAGGCTCTGCTCACCGTCTCGTCGCTGAGCGTGCGCTACGCCGGCGTCGGCGTCGCCGTCTCCGGGGTCAGCCTGGAGGTACGCGACGGAGCCATCCTCGGCATCCTGGGCCGCAACGGGGCCGGCAAGTCCACCCTGCTGAAGTCCATCGGCGGCTTCCCGCCCCGGGACCGGGTCCGGCTGGGCGGCATCGTCCGGATCGGGGACACCGAGCTCAGCGGGCGCTCGCCTGAGTACTGCACCCGGCACGGCGTGGTCCTGGTGCCCGAGCAGGGCAAGGTGTTCCCGGCACTGACCGTCCGCGAGCACTTCGCGCTGGCCGGGGCGCGCGGCAAGGCGGTCACCGAGACACTCCGCAAGACCGGGCTGACCATGCTGGAGCGGCGGCTGGACAGCTACGCGGCCAGCCTGAGCGGCGGCGAGCGCCAGTTCCTGGCGCTGTCCGTGGCCGTGCTCCGGCAGCCCCGGCTGCTGCTGGTCGACGAGATGTCGCTCGGCCTGGCGCCGATCGCGGTCGCCGAGGTCGGCAAGGCCATCTTGCGCATCCGGGACACCACCGGCTGCGCGGTCATCTTGGTCGAGCAGAACGCGCCGGTGGCCGCGGCCATCGCCGACGAGCTCGCGGTCCTGGAGAACGGCCAGGTCATGTGGCAGGGCCTGCCACCCGACCTGCCGGAGCACGCGCTGGAGACGGCGTACTTCGGGGTCGGCGCGGGCGGCGACGTGGTCCGGGAGGCGGGGCTGTGACCGCCGAGCTGGAAATTGACGACCTCGCTGTCCGGTTCGGCGGCCTGCAGGCCCTGGACGGCATCGCGGTCACGATCGAGGCCGGCACCACGCTGGGCATCATCGGGCCGAACGGAGCGGGCAAGACGACCCTGCTGAACGCCATCTGCGGTCTGGTCAGGCCCTCTCGCGGAGAGGTCCGCTTCCGCGGTCAGCCGCTGACCGGCCGCAAGGGCGAGCAGATCGCCGCGGCGGGCGTGGCCCGGACGTTCCAGCTGGCCGAGGGGTTCGGCGACTTCACGGTCTGGGACTACGTGCGGCTGGGCATGGCCGCGGCGGGCCCGCCGCGGACCGGCGCGGCCGCGGACCAGCGCTGCGCGGCCGCCCTGGCGACCATCGACCTGTGGCCGCAGCGGGCCCGGCTGCTGCGGTCGCTGCCCTACGGCCTGCGCAAGCTTGTGGACGTCTGCCGCGCGACGGTCAGCGAACCGCACATGCTGCTGCTGGACGAGCCGACCTCGGGCCTGTCCGCCCAGGAGCGGGCGGACATGGTCGTCCACCTGCGCATGCTCAAGGAGACGATCCGGACGATGCTCATCGTCGACCACGACGTGGGCTTCATCTCCGCCGTCTCCGATCATCTGTACGCCATCGCTTACGGCAAGCCACTCACGCACGGCACGCCTGAGCACGTCCTGAAGCATCCCGAGGTCATCGCCGCCTACATGGGATGACCGCGGGGTGCAGACCCCGAATTAATCCAGCGAACATACCCAACGAAGGGGTACCGCTTATGAAACACCGCCGGTACGGGGCCGCTGCGGCTCTCGCGTCGTCGCTTATCCTGCTCACCGCCGCCTGCTCAAGCTCAGGCTCGAGCTCGGGATCGGCGGGCAGTAGCTCCGGGTCGAGCAAGGCGCCCTACAACATCGGCCTGGCCGCGGGCATCACCGGCCCGGCGGCAGCCATCGTCACAGGCGAGATCGAGGGCATCAAAGCCGCCTTCAGCCAGGTCAACGCCAGCGGCGGCATCGACGGCCGCAAGCTCAACCTGATCACGAGCGACACCCAGAACGAAGCCACCACGGCCGTGGCCGCGCTGACCAAGCTGGCCACAGAGAACAACGTCATCGCCAGCTTCGGCGACGTCCTGGCCAACAACTGCCAGGCTCAGGTGCCGGTGGCCAAGGCACACCAGATCCCGCTGATCTGCGGCACGGTGGACCCGGAGCAGCTGCAGCCTGCCGAGCCCTACGTCTACACCGAGTACGGCGCGGAGATCACCGAGACCAACGGCATGACCGACATCATCGAAAATGCGCCGCTGAACATCGCCCACCCCAAGGTGGCGATCGTCTACCTGCAGTCTTCAAGCAACGAGCCGCTGTTCAACGCGGTCGCGGCCAAGATCAAGGCGGACGGCGGCCAGGTCGTTCTGACCGACCCGATCCAGGCGGAGCTTAACCTGTCGGTGGACGCCAGCAAGGTCATCTCCAGCGGGGCCAACGTGGTGGTCGAGCAGATCATCCCGCAGCAGCTCCAGTCGCTGGCCCAGTCGCTGGCCAACTCGGGCTCCAAGGTGCCGATCGTCGCCGAGGCGACGACCAGCTCCTACCAGCAGATGGTGCTGCTGAAGAACCCGAACATCTACGAGATGTCGCTGAACCCGTTCGTCGACCCGACCTCGACCGACCCGGCCGTGACGGACTACGTGAACGCGCTGAAGCAGCAGGGCCTCACCGGCGTCAGCGCCATCAACGGGCAGTCCATCGCCATCACCTACGCCTCGGCCGAGGCGCTGATCGCCGCGCTCAAGATGTGCGGTGCCTCGTGCACGAACACCGAGGTGGACACCGACCTGCAGAAGGTGTCGCTGAACCTGCCCGGGATCGACACCGACTACTCCTACACCTCGACCCAGCACTACCCGCAGACCACGTTCGACCTTTACCAGTGGTCAAGCAGCAAGAACGACGTCGTGCAGCTGCGCGACGACGTGCCGTCTAACCCGATCCCGAATAGCTGAGAGAGGCACCAGCACATGGGCGCCCTGATCCTCATCACCACGCTGACCCTCGGCGCGGTCTACTCCCTGATCGGAGTGGGCTTCGTGGTCATGTTCCGGGCCACCGGGGTGCTGAGCTTCGCCCAGGGCGCCTTCTTCCTGCTGGCCTCGCTCATCTTCTACAGCCTGACCAACGACGGGCTCGGCCTGTGGGCCGGCCTCGTCGTGGCCACGATCCTGGTCGGCCTGGCCGGGGCACTGTGCTACCTCACGGTGTTCCGGCCAGCCGGCTACGACCTGCTGTTCGTCTCGCTCGCCACGGTCGGGCTGGGCACCGCTATCGAGTCGGCCATCGCCCTGGGCTGGGGCTCCAACTTGTTCGAGCCGAAGAACCTGCTGCCGACCGCCGCGCACAAGCTGTTCAGCGGGATACGCATCACCGACCCCGAGATCGTCACCATCATCATGGCCATCGTCTTGATCGTCGCCCTGTTCGCGCTGATCTACCGCACCCCGGTGGGCCTGCGCATGCGGGCGGTGGCCAACGACAGCGCCCTGGCCGCCTACGGCGGCGTGCGGGTCAGCCGGATCTCGGCGCTGGCCTGGGGCATCTCCGCGGCCGCCGCGGGCGCGGCCGGCGTCGGCTACACCCTCGGCACGGTCATCGACCCGTCCACGCTGCCATCGCTGGGCATCGTGGTGTTCCCCGCCATCATCATCGGCGGCCTGGACTCCCTGGCCGGCGTAGCCGTGGGCTCGATCGTGCTGGCTCTGGTCCAGACCTTGGTCTCGGTGTACGTCGGCAGCAACTGGACCGACATCGTGGCCTACGGCCTGCTGCTGGTCCTGCTGTGGATCCGGCCGACCGGGCTGTTCGGGTCCAAGAACCTCGTGCGCGTATGACGGCGGCGGGACTACGGGCCGGCGAAGTACGAGCGGATCTCGGTCATCAGCTCGGTGTGCACGGGCGACAGGATGCGGCTGCGCCGGTGCACCAGCCAGACCGGAGCGGCGATGTGCATGCCCTGGACGGCGATCTCGCGCAGCTCGCCCGCCTCCAGCTCACGGCGCACGGCACTGCGGAACAGCGGAGCCACCCCGACGCCGTTGACCACCGCCGTCTTGATGCCCTCGGGATGACCGAACTCCATCACGACGCGACGCGACGGCAGCCCGGCCGCCGCGAACTGGCTGTCCATGAACACCCGGCGCAGCGACCCGGCCTGGGCCTCCACGAACGGCAGCGCGGCCAGCTCCTTGATCGTCAGCAGCTGCTCGCCCGTGACGCCGCGCGGCGGCGCCACCAGCACCACCTCGTCCACGCCGATCTGCTCCGAGACCAGCGACGCGAGCGGCGGCGGGTCCGCTACCGCGACCACGGACAGGTCGTTGCGGCCGGTCATGGTGGCCTCCATAGCCAGCTCGGCGCCCGTCACGTCGACCCGGATGCGCACGTCGGGATGGCGCCTGGCGAACGCGCTCAGCAGCGTGGGCAGCTCATAGCTGCCGGTCGACATGCTGGTGCCGATCACGATGGACCCGCGCAGGCCGTCCGACAGGCCCTGCAGCTCGCGGTCGAACTCCCGGGTACGGCGCAGCACGTCGGTGCACCACTGGTGCGCCAGGCGGCCCGCCTGCGTCAGCACCAGGTGCCGCCCCTCGCGCTCGAACAGCTTGGTGCCCAGGCGGCGCTCCAGGGACTGGATGTGCTCGGTCACGACGGGCTGCGCGACCTTCATCTGGTCGGCGGCGCGGCTGATGCCGCCCAGGTTCACCACAGTGTCGAAAACCTGCAGCTTCTGGATGTTGATGCGGTCATCTATAGCCACGCAACGAGGTTAGGCCAGGACATGGATGATATTGACGAGATGCTCGGGCAGGCGGCGCGGGGCCGCCCGCCCGCGGCGATCTACAGCTCGCCGGTGGTGTACCGGCGCGAGCGCGATGCGCTGTTCCCCCGGACGTGGCAGTTCCTGGCGCACGAGTCGGAGATCCCCGCGCCCGGCGACTTCGTGGTCCGCCGGATCCTGGACGACTCGTTCATCGTGGCGCGGGACGACGACGGCACCGTGCGCGTGCTGCTCAACATGTGCCTGCACCGCGGGATGCAGGTATGCCGGTCCGAGATCGGCAACACCTCCCACTTCCGCTGCCCGTACCACAACTGGACCTACCGGAACACGGGCGAGCTGGTCGGGGTGCCGTTTCACCAGGACGCCTACGGGGGCGAGAAGGGCCTGGTCAAGGCCGACCGCCGGCTGATCAGCCCGCGGCACGACAGCTACCGCGGCCTGATCTTCGCCTGCCTGGATGACCAGGCGCCTGCGCTGGCCGAGTACCTGGGCGACTACCGGTTCTTCCTCGACTACTACCTGCACCAGAGCGAGGCAGGCGCCGAGTTTCACGGCCCGCAGCGCTGGATCATCAACGCGAACTGGAAGATCGCCGCCGAGAACTTCGCCGGGGACAGCTACCACACCCCGCACACGCACGCCTCCATCGTCGAGATCGGCCTGTTCCGCGAGCCGCGCGCGAACAAGCGCAAGGAAGGCGCGACCTACCAGATCGGCCCGGGCGGCGGCACCACCTACAAGCTGCCTGCTTGGGACGTCCGGGACAACCTGGCCTACGTCGGCTACCCGCCGGAGATGATCGAGCGGATGCAGCGGATCTGGTCACCCGCCCAGCAGGAGCTGGTCGGGCCGGGCCGATTCATGGTGTCCGCGTCCACCCTGTTCCCGAACCTGTCCCTGGTGCACAACTGGCCGCAGGTGGACGCGGACGGGCTCGTGGTGCCGTTCATCTCGGTCCGGCTGTGGCAGCCGACCGGGCCGGACCAGACCGAGGTCTTCTCCTGGTTCGTGGTGGACAGCCAGGCGCCGGACTGGTTCAAGGAGGCCTCGCACCGCGCTTACCTGCTGTGCTTCGGCTCCTCCGGCATGTTCGAGCAGGACGACGTGGAGAACTGGACCTCGATCACGGCCATGTCCCGCGGTCACCTGTCCCGGTCGGTGCTGCTCGACTCCACCATGGGCATGACCGGCGACACCTCGGCCCCGCAGGCCGACTGGCCCGCGCCTGGCACGGCCCACGTCGGCTTCGGGGAGTTCGGCCAGCGGGCGTTCCTGCACCGGTGGGCGCAGTACTGCGGCAGCGGCCACGGCCAGGCGCCAGGGCAGGCGCCAGGGCAGGAAGGGACCGGCTGATGACCGAACCTGGCCTGGTGGCCGAACCCGGCCGCCGGCTGGACGCGGCCGAGCAGCATGCCGTGGAGCAGTTCCTCTACGACGAGGCCGCGCTGCTTGACCGGCACCGCTACCGGGACTGGCTGGCCACGCTCAGCCCCGGCGTCAGGTACCGGATGCCGATCACGGTGAGCGTGGCCCAGGGCCGGCCTGACCAGCTGGCCGGCCTGCAGCACTTCGACGAGGACCTGTACGGGCTGACCAAGCGAGTCGAGCGGCTCGAAACCGACCACGCCTGGACCGAGGAGCCGCCGTCGCGGCCGCGCCGGTTCGTCACCAACGTGCGCGGGTTCTGGCTCGACGACGGCGACCTGGACGTGCACAGCTCGCTGCTGCTGTTCCGCAGCCGCGGGGACATCCGGCCGCCAGAGTGGCTGTCGGCCGGCCGGCGGGACCGGCTGCGCCCGGACGGCCCGGGTTTCGTGATCGTGCGGCGGGAGATCTCGGTGGATGAGTCAGTACTGCGGACGCAGAACCTTGCCCTGTTCATCTAGCTCCCTGCAGGGCCGGGTGGCCGTGCTGACCGGGGCCGGATCGGGTATCGGGCGGGCCGTCCTGACCGCGTTCCTGGACGCCGGGGTGCGCTGCGCGGTGCTGGAGTCCGCCGCGGCCAAGTGCGCGGAGCTGCGCGAGCTCGGCCCGGACGTGGCCGTGGTCGAGGGCGACGCGACCCTCGCGCCGGACAACCACCGGGCCGCCGAGGCCGCGCGCCAGTTCGGCGGGATCGACATCGCGGTCAGCTTCGTCGGCATCTTCGACCTGTACCGTCCGCTCACCGAGATCCCGGATGCGCAGTTCGACGCGGCCTTCACCGAGATGTTCACGGTCAACGTCAAGAGCGCGCTGCTGCTGGCCCGGGCGGTCGTGCCCGACCTGCGCCGAAGCCGGGGCACGCTCATCCTCACCCTGTCCAGCTCCAGCTTCTACGCCGGCCGGGGCGGCCCGCTGTACGTGGCGTCCAAGCACGCGCTGCGCGGGGTGGTGCTGCAGCTGGCGCACGAGCTGGCCCCGGACATCCGGGTGAACGCGGTGGCGCCCGGCGGGACCCTGCAGACGGACCTGCGCGGGCTGCGCAGCCTGGGCCAGGACGGGGTGCGGCTGGACGACCGGCCCGGCCGCCAGGCCGCACTCGAGCAGCGCACGCCGCTGTCGGTGGCGCTGTCCGCCGCCGACCACGCCGCCAGCTACCTGTTCCTGGCCTCCGACGGGGCCGCCGGGATGACGGGTGAGATCTTGCGCAACGACGGAGGTCTTCTTGTCCGCTAACCAGACCGTCCCCGAGTTCCTCATCAGCAGCGCCGGGCTGTGGCCTGACCAGCCCTGGGTCCGCACGCCGGACGGCTCGGCGTCCCGCGCCACCGTGCTTGACCGGGCCCGTCACCTGGCCGGCGGCCTGCGCGAAGCCGGCGTCCGGCCCGGTGACCGGGTCGTGCTGGCCGCACCGAACTCCGTGGACTTCCTGGTCGGCTGGTTCGGTGCCATGTTCGCCCGCGCGCCCGTGCTCGCGGTCAACCCGCGCGCGGCCGCGGCCGAGCTGGCCGCGGTGGCGCAAGGCCTCGAGCCGCGGCTGGTGATCGCCCCGGACGCGGACGGCCCGGCGCTGCGGCAGGCCCTGGCGGCCGGGCCCGCGGGCTCCGCCCCGGCGGTGCCGGTGACCGGCATCGGCGAGCTTGAGCAGGCGGCCCCGGCCGATCCGCTGGCCGCCGCCCCGGAAGAGCACGTCGCCTTCCTGCAGACCTCGGGCAGCACCGGAACGCCCAAGTTCATCATCCGCACCCACCTGATGTACACCCTGGCCGCCGAGGCCTTCCCGTGGTGGCTGGGCCTGACCGACCGCGACGTCATGCTGACCACGCTGCCGCTGGCGCACGGCAACGCCCAGCTGTACTCGGCGCTCGGCTCGCTGGGCCTGGGCGCCACCCTGGCCCTGCTGCCCGGTTTCTCGGCCACCACCTTCTGGGACGACGCGGTGGCCTACCGGGCCACCCAGTTCAACGCGGTGGGGGCCATGCTGGAGATCCTCATGCAGCGGCCCGCCAGTGCGGCCGAGCGGGAGCACCGGGTCCGGCTCTGCTATACCGCGCCGGCCCCGAGCCGCCCGCGCCACCTGGCCATCGAGGAACGCTTCGGCCTGCACCTGGTGCTGGGCTACTCCCAGTCCGAGGCGGGCGGGTTCGGCCTGATCATGCCGCTGCAGGGCGTGCCCAGGTTCGGGTCGATGGGCAAACCGCGGCAGCACCCGCGGCTGGGCACCGTCACGGCCGCCCGGGTCGTGGACGCGCAGGGCACCGAGCTCGGCGACGACGCCGTGGGCGAGCTCGAGATCCGCAACCCGACGGCCACTCCCGGGTACCTGGGCCGCCCGGCGGAGTCCGCGGCCCTGCTGCGCGACGGCTGGCTGCGAACCGGCGACCTGGCCTGGCGGGACGCCGAGGGCTTCTACTACTTCGGTGGCCGGTCCAAGGAGCTCATCAGGCACAAGGGCGAGAACCTGAGCCCGTCGGAGGTCGAACGGGTCCTCGAGGACCACCCGGCCGTGGCCGTCGCCGCGGTCATCGGCGTCCCCTCGGACCTGAGCGAGGAAGACGTCAAGGGGTTCGTGGTGCTTGAGGCCGGCTCGACGGCCAGCGCGGCCGCGCTCTTCGAGTGGTGCTCAGCCCGGCTGCCGCCGTACAAGTGCCCGCGCTACCTGGAAATCGTCACCGACCTGCCCACGACAGAGAACCACAAGGTGGCCAAGACCCGGTTGCCGCGCGAGCGGACCGCCGGGGAGACCGACCGTCAGGAGACGCGCCATGGCTGATCCAGCGCAGCGAGCCGCCGGGCGGCCTGAGCCGTCGCAGGTCCGCGGGCCGCTGAATGGCGTGCGGGTGGTGCAGGACGGCAGCGCGGTGGGGATCTCCGTGGCCGGCCTGCTGCTGGCCGAGCTCGGCGCGTCCGTGACCCGCATCGGCGGCGTGCCGCCCGCCGACGGCCCGGGCCGGGTCGTGCACCGCCATCATGCCACCGCCGATCCCGCCGGGCCGCCGCCGGATGCTGACGTCCTGCTGCTCGGCGCCGGCCGCCAGCTGGCCGCCACCGCCCCGGTAGTGGTGCGCTTCGACGGCCGGCCCGCCGAGGACCTGGACGGCCTGGCTCCCGCGGGCACCATGCTGACCGAGGCCCGGTCGGGCCTGATGCGGCTCCAGCTCGGCCACCGGGACGGCCCGTTCTGCCTGGCCTCGCCGGTGGCCGGCCTGGGCGCGGGCATCTTGGGCGCGCTGAGCGCGGTCAGCGGGATGCTGAGCCGCGCCCGTGGCGTGCGGGCCGCCTGGGCGGGCACCGTCAGCGACCGCGACGGCGCGCTGGTCATGCAGACGCTGTCCGCGTCGTTCCTCAGCACTCCGGCCGCGGCGGACACCCGGCCGCGGTACCGCGACCCGTACACGGTCTCGTTCAGCCCCCTCATGCGGTTCCACCGGGCCCGGGACGGCTGGGTGTTCATCGCCGCCGTGTCCCGGCACATGTGGCATACGCTGTTTGCCCTGATGGGCCGCTCCGACCTGCTCGAGGACGGGGAGCTGGACGCGGCGCTGCCGTTCAACATCGCCGACCAGGTCCAGGGCGAGCGGCTGGCCGCGCTGGTGGCCGAGTTCGTGGCCGGCCGCACGGTGAGCGAGTGCGTGGACCTCATGGTGGCGCACAAGATCGTGGCCGCCCCGGTGCTGAGCGGCCGGGAGTTCCTTGACCACCCGCAGGCCGCGGCGAACGGGCTGCCGGTCGAGGTACACGACCGGCTCGGCACCCAGCGTCAAGTCGGCCGGTTCGTGCGGTGCACGGCCGCCGGGGCGGACGCGTCCCCGCTGGGCGCCCTGGCCAGCGTGGCCGCCGGCCCGCTGCATGGCGTCCGGGTGATCGACGTGTCGCGGGCGGCCGCGGGCCCGATCTGCGGGCGCGTGCTGGCCGACCTCGGCGCCGAAGTGGTCCGGGTGGAGGATCCGGCCGGCGAGCACAGCCGGCAGGTCGGGCTGACGTTCGCGGCCAACAACCGCAACAAGCTTTCGCTCGGCGTCGACCTGACCCGGCCAGAAGGACTTGACCTGCTGGCCCGGCTGACGGAACAGTCTGATGTCGTGCTGACCAACGCGCTGCCCGAGGCAAGTGCCCGGCTGGGCATCGACTACGCCACCGTGGCCGCCCGCAACCCCTCCGCCAGCCACATCTCCATCCTGGGCTTCGGGCGGCGGCCGCCGTTCGGCGGCCGCCGGGTGGTGGACGCGGCCGCCCAGGCCCGGTCCGGCCAGGCCCAGGCCGAAGGCGGCGGCCAGGAGCCAGTGGGCTGCACCGGCGGCTTCCTGGACAACGGCACCGGCTGGCTGGCCGCGCTGGGCTGCGTGGCCACGCTGTACCAGCGGCAGACGGCGGGCCACGCCGGCGCGATCGAGGCCGCCCTGGTGAACACCTCGGCGTTCATCCAGCTGTTCCGGCTGACCGACCCGCCGTCACCGGCGCCCCAGCTGGATCCGGACCGCTGGGGGTACGCCGCCGGCCAGCGGCTCTACCAGCTCCGCGACGGCTGGATCTGCGTCGCCGCGACCAGCCCCGCGGGCCGGCAGGCCTTCGCCGCCGTGCTGGCGGCCGCCGGCGTCACGGACACCGTGCAGGCGGCCGCGGGCGTCACGGACACCGGCCAGCAGGTGCACGGGGTTGCGGCCACCGCCTTGGCCCGGGTGCTCGCAGAGATGACCGTCGACGATGCCGGGGAGCTCTTCGGCCGGGCCGGGTTCGCCGACTGGACCGTGGTCCGCAGCCTGGAGGAGGCCGCTCGCGACGGGGAAGACTTCATCGGCGTCCCGCAGGAACCCTGGGGCTTCCTGCTGCAGCCGCGGCTGCTGCCCCGCTACGACGGCGACGAGCGGCCGGACGTGACCGGGGCGGCCGGGGCGCCCGGGCGCGACGACGCCGCGGTGCTGCGGCGCTACGGGCTGTCCGGCCAGCACGCGGGGCTGCTGGACAGCGGGGCCATGCGGCGCGAACCGGGCCCGACCACGCTGCAGGCGAGCTCGGTTTGACCGCCGCAGCGCGGCCCCGGGTGCTGCTGACCGATCACGCCTGGCCCGGCATAGAAGTCGAGTCCGGGCTGTGCGACGCGGCCGGCTTCGAGCTGGTCGAGGCGCCCGCGGACGCCCCGGAGGAGGTCCTGGCCGCGCTGGCGGCCGACGTCGACGGGATCTTGACCTGCTGGGCCAAGGTCACCGCGCGGGTGATCGCGGCCAGCCCCGCCCTGCGGGTGGTGAGCCGCATGGGGGTCGGCCTGGACAACATCGACGTGGCCGCGGCCGCGGACCGCGGCATCGTGGTCACCCGGGTACCTGACTACTGCGCCGAGGAAGTGTCCGACCACGTGATCGCCATGGTGCACGCCTGGGCCCGGTGCATCCTGGCCGGGGACCGCGATATCCGGGCCGGCCAGTGGGACCCGGCCCGGTACACGCCGCGCCGGGTGCGGACCCTGGTCGCGGGCGTCTGGGGCCTGGGTCCCCTCGGCCGGCGGACGGCGGAGAAGCTGGCCGCGCTGGGCTGTGAGGTGCTGGCCGACGACCGGCACCCGGAGCGGGCGCCGGCCGGGGTGCAGGCCGGGCCGGCCGAGACGCTACTGGCCCGGTGTGACGCGCTCAGCCTGCATCTGCCGCTCACCCCCGATACCACCGGGCTGATGAACGCCGGGCGGCTGGCGGCGATGAAGCCAGGCTCGCTGCTGGTCAACACCAGCCGGGGCGCGCTGGTGGACGTCCCGGCTCTGGTTGCGGCCCTGGACCACGGCACCCCGGGCGCCGCCGCGCTCGACGTGTTCCCCGGCGAACCCGAAGTCCCGGAGATCTTGCGCCCGCGGCCGGACGTAATCCTGACTCCGCACATCGCCTTCTCCTCCGCAGACTCAGTCCTTGAGCTGCGCCGCCGGGCTACCGAGAACCTGCTCCGGGTGCTGGCCGGGCAGCGCCCCGCTCCGTGATGGCGGAGCAGGACAGCTTCGAGACGGTGCTGGAGGCGATGCGGGCCGCAGGCCGCATCGGCGGGCACAGCACGGTACGGCGACTGAGCGGCGGCGTGTCCAGCTTCATCGCGGTCGTCGGCGAAGACGGCGACCCGTGGGTGCTCAAGGCCGCCCGGCACCGGCTGGACGTCCGGGACGACTGGACCGCCGATCCCCGCCGGGCCCACCGCGAGGGCGCCATCCTGGCCGCGCTGGACGGCTCGCTCGGCCCGCTGCGGGTCCCGCGGATCTACCGGATCCACCACGACCCGCCGGTGCTCGAGATGGAATGGCTGCCGCCGCCCGCCGTCAACTGGAAGGCCGAGCTGCTGGCGGGCCGGGTGGACCTCGGGGTTGTGGACGCGCTGGCCCGGGGCATGGCGGTGCTGCACCAGCTGGCCGTGCCCGCTCCTATCGCGGACCCGGCAGGCGCCGGGCTGTTCGACTCCCTACGGCTGGACCCCTATTACCGGCACGTGGCCGCCCGCCGTCGCGAGCACGCGGTCGCGCTGGAGCGGCTCATCGCGGACTGCACCGGGTACCGGCCCGCCCGCCTGGTGCACGGGGACTTCACGCCCAAGAACGTGCTGGCCACGGACGGGCCCTCGGTGCTGCTCGACTGGGAGGTCATCCACGCGGGCGACCCGTCCTTCGACCTGGGCATGCTGAGCGCGCACCTGCTGCTCAAGGCGTGCCGGGACCGTTCGGCCCCGGGAAACCCGCTGTGGCGGGCCGCGGCCGTCCTGGCGCGGGCCTACGACGGCCCGGCCGATCCCGGGCTGGCCGTCCGGCACACCGGGGCCATCATGCTGGCCCGGCTGTGGGGCAAGTCGCCGGTCGAGTACCTGACCGGTGAGCCGGAACGGGCCGCGGCCGCCGCCATCGGGGGACGGGCCCTGCATGACGGCTACGGCTCGCTGACGGCCCTGCTCGAAAACCTGGCCGGGCGCGACGATCTGGCGGCTCCCGGCGATCCGGCGGGGCACGGGGAACGGCACGGGGAGGCGTTGTGATCACTATCGCCGCGGTGGACGCGGGCTGGCTGCTCGACTCGCGGGCCACCCCGACCATTGAGGTCACGGTGACGCTGACCGACGGCTCCCGGCACCGGGCGATGGCCCCGGCCGGGGCCTCGACGGGCTCGCACGAGTCCGCCGAGCTGCGGGACACCGGCGACCCGCGCTGGCGCGGACGCGGCGTGAACGCCGCGGTGGCGGCGGCCCGGCAGATCGCCGGGCCGGCCCTGGCTGGCCTGGCCCTCGACGACCAGGCGGCCATCGACGCCCGGTTGATCGAGGCCGACGGCACCGCCCGCCGGGACCGGCTCGGGGCGAACACCATGGTGGCCGCGTCGATGGCCTGCGCGCGGGCCGGCGCGGCGGTCACCGGCCGGGAGCTCTGGCAGCATCTCGGCGACGGCCGCCGCCCGCTGCTGCCGGTGCCCATGGTGAACATCCTGAGCGGCAACCTGCACGCGGCAGGCGGCATGGGCATCCAGGACATCCTGGTCATTCCCGCGGGCGCCCCGAGCGTCGGCGCGGCGCTTGAGTGGGTACACGACGTCTACCACGCCACCGGGGAACTGCTCCGCGAGCACGGGGCGTCGACCCTGGTCGGCGACGAGGGCGGCTACGGCTCGCCCATGGCGGACAGCGGCCAGGCCATCGCGCTGGTCGTGGCCGCCATCACCAGGTCGGGCCGGCGCACGCCGGACGATGTCGGCATCGCGATCGACGTGGCCGCCACCCACCTGGCCCGGGCCGGCGGCCGGTACGAGCTGGACGGCCGCTCCTACACCCCAGGCGAGTTCACCGGCCTGCTGGCCGGGTGGGCCGCGGACTACGCGCTGCTGTCCGTGGAGGACCCCTTCGACGAGGACGACTGGGACGCCTGGCAGGACTTCGCCCGCCGCTGCCCCAGCCTGCAGCTCATCGGGGACGATCTCATCGCGACGCACCTGGACCGGCTGCGGCGGGCCGCCCGGGCCGACGCGGCCAGCGCCGTGCTGACCAAGATCAACCAGATCGGGACGGCGACCGAGGCGCTGCAGGTGGCCGACGAGGCGGCGGCCCTCGGGCTGCGCGCGGTGATCTCGGCCCGGTCCGGCGAGACCGAGGACGACTGGCTCGCGGACCTGGCGGTGGCCTCGGGCGCGGGCCAGATTAAGGTCGGGTCGGTGGCACGCTCGGAGCGGCTGGCCAAGTACAACCGGCTGCTCCGGATCGAGCGCTCACCCGGAGCGCCGCCCTATCCGGGCTGGTCCGGCCTGCCACCGTTCGGCGGACGAAAGCAGGGGCAGAGCTGATGGCAGGCACGTCGAAAGAGGACCGGACAGGCCCGTACGAGCAGATCTACCTGCGGATCATCGAGGGCGTCTACCGGCCAGGGGAACGGCTGATCGAACAGCGGATCGCCGAGGAGCTGGCGGTGTCCCGGACGCCGGTGCGCGAGGCCCTGGTGCGGCTGGAGGGCGCGGGCCTGGTCGTCAACGCCCGGCACAAGGGCGCCATGGTGCGCACGCTGAGCCGTGAGGACATCGTGGACCTGTACGAGCTGCGCGGGGTACTTGAGTCGCTGGCGGCCAAGCGGGCGGCCACCCGGGCCAACGACGACGAACTGGCCCGGATGGACGAGGCCATCGAGTCGTTCGACGCAGCCGTGACCGAATCCTGGCCCATGAGCATCGACCAGCTACGGGCGCTGAACACCGCCAACCGCCAGTTCCACGAGACCGTCCTGAACGCGGCGCGGCATCCGCTGCTTGGCCAGCTGCTGTCCGTGACGGTGGACGCACCCCTGGTCTTCCAGGCGTTCAGGCGCTTCGACCGGTCCGAGTCCGAACGCTCGAACCTGTTCCACCGGCTGATGCGGAACGCCATCGGGACCGGCGACGGGGAACGGGCGGCGCGGCTCATGACCGAGCACATCGACCAGGGCCGCGACGTGCTGCTCGAGGGCTTCGACCGGGTCGGTTCCGTGACGGGCTTGTTCGAGGCCGAGCCGGGCGGGCCGGCCGGTTAAGGGCAGCCCGCCCGGCTCGATCGGACGTGCTCAGCGTTCTCCGGCTCCGCGCTCCTCGGCTCCAGCTCCGGCTCAGCGCTCCCCGGCTCCGGCCAGGTCGGCGCCGATGTCGCGGCTTTCGGCGCCCTCGGGTGCGGCGATCTCCTGCACCGGCTCGTCGCGATCGTCGTACTCCAGCCGCAGCGCCCGGCTGAGCGTGGCGTGCATGGCGTACATGGCCGTGATGTAGGTCAGGTCAAGGATCTGCTCGTCGGTCAGATTCTCCTTGAGGATGGCGAACACGGCGTCGTCGGCGCGGCCGTGGTCGGCCACGATTCCGTCGGTCCAGGCCAGCACGGCCCGCTCCAGCCGGTCGAACTGGTCGGATACGCCCCAGGCCGGGATGGCCTTGATCTTCTCCTCCGCCATGCCGAGCTTGCGGCACGACTTGCAGTGCTGGGAGAACACGAAGCTGCTGCCGGACAGCCAGCCCGCCCTGGTCTGACCGAGCTCGCGCAGGACCGGGTCCAGGCGCTCGGCCGACTTCTGGTAGAGCGAGAACCCGGCCACCGCATGGTGAAACACTTCCGGGGAGTTGGCGAAGACCGTCCACCAGTTGCCGGGCGTGCCGGTCGCGGTCCCCGGCTCGGCTACCGGGTCACGGTCGGGACCGAACATCCGGTCGTAGGCGCGCAGGACGAACTCGTTGGGCGCCTCGGCCCGGGATATCTGCCGCAGACGGGGCATCTGCCTGGCCTTTCGCTCGGAGGACAAAACGAAACTATGAGCCTTATTGTATACTTCTTAGCCTCGCTGAGGGAAGATTAACGCCGCTATCTGGTCGTTTACAGATCTCCTCAGCATGTTTGTATGCAATCGATGGCGATCGCTAGGGTCGCTGAAGCCTAAGCGACCGCATCTCCCTGGCCGCGGCTGCGGCCCGGTGAGCCTGCGACGAGGGACCGGACGCGGCCGCCGCCTTTGGAGGTTGCATTTGGGACTGGAGAGGCGGACCTTCTAGCAGTCTGGGATAGGACAGGCCAAGCGATAGCTAGCCACGTGACGGGCAGCCGCCTAGAAGCCAGGATGCACCAAGGTCACGTGTGGGTGCAGGTGCGGCGGAGGGCGTCCGGGGTCAGGTCGGCGAGGGCGGGGTAGCCGTCTACCGCCATCATCAGGTCCGCCTCGGCGAGGAGGCTGCGCAGCACGTGGACGATGCCGTCGGTGCCGCCGATGGCCAGGCCATAGGCGTAGGGGCGGCCGACGGCGACGGCGGTGGCGCCCAGGGCGAGCGCCTTGATGATGTCCGCGCCGGACCGGATCCCCGAATCGAACAGGACGGGCAGGCCGTCGGCCGCGGCCACGACTCCGGGCAGGCAGTCCAGGGCCGGCAGGCCGCCGTCGGCCTGCCGGCCGCCGTGCGTCGAGCAGTAGATCCCGTCCACTCCCCCGTCCCTGGCGCGGCGGGCGTCGTCGGGGTGGCAGATGCCCTTGACGAGCAACGGCAGCGTGGTCAGCGAGCGTAGCCAGGGCAGGTCGTCCCAGGTGAGCGGGTTGCCGAACAGGCGCGCCCACAGTCCCACGGCGGCCGGCAGGTCCGCAGCGGGGTCGTGACCAAGCCGGGCCCGGAACACCGGGTCGCTGAAGTAGTTGGCCAGGCAGTGTCCGCGGAGCTGAGGGAAGTTGCTAGTAGCCAGGTCACGCGGGCGCCAGCCGGTGATCCAGGTGTCGAGCGTGACCACGATGCCGCGGTAACCAGCCGCCGCCGCCCGCGATACCAGGCTGGCGGCCAGCTCGCGGTCGGTCGGCGTGTAGAGCTGGAAGAAGCCGGGGGTGTCACCGAACCGGCCGGCGACCTCTTCCAGCGGATCGGCGGACAGCGTGGAGGCGATCATCGGCACGCCGGAGCGGGCGGCGGCGGCCGCGGTGGCCAGGTCGCCGTGGTCGTCCTGGCAGCACAAGCCGATCACGCCGATCGGCGCCATCAGCAGTGGCGACGGCAAGGTCATCCCGAACAGCTCGACGGTCAGGTCGCGCTGGGTCGCGCCGACGAACATCCGCGGGATCAGGCCCCATTGACGGAACGCGTCGACGTTGGCCCGCTGGGTATGCTCGCCGCCCGCGCCGCCCGCCACGTAGGACAGCACCGAAGGGGATAGCGCCTGGGCCGCCCTGGCTTCCAGTTCGGCGAAGGCCATCGGGTAGCCGGGCTGGACCCCGCGCAGGCCGGCCCCGTAGATCTCCAGCTGGTAATCACCGAACGCGGTCATCGCAGGTTCCTCCTCGGGGGCACAGGACAGCACCAACACAGGGCGTCAAGGACCATCTTGACCGCAACTGATCTGCACCCAGGCACCGACCCGGCCGGCTACCCGGGCCGGGAAATCTAACGGTTAACAACCAGAGCACCTTCGGTTCAGGATCTCCTGACCGACCGCAACTCAGCCAGCGAATCGATGGGGTGGCAGACGATGAGCAGCAACCGTACCGCGGTCTCAACGGAAATCGAGCTGGGGCTGGTCGGGCCTGAGCAGATGATCGTGCCGCTGATGGCCAGCCTGTCCTACAGCTGCTCGGATCCGTACGCGATCCGGATGGCGTTTCACGTAGGCACGGACAAGCCGGTGGAGTGGACCCTCGCCCGCGACCTGCTCGCGGCGGCCCTGCACGGTCGCGAGGGTATCGGCGATGTCCAGGCCTGGCCGTCAGCGGCATCCTGCGACCCGACATTGGATGCGGCGGCCGTGGCCGGAGGCCCGATCTTGAACATCGCGATGAGCTCGCCGTTCGGCGCGGCCCACTTGGAGATCAGCGCGCAGGCGGTCGCGGGCTTCCTCTACCGCACCTACAAGGTCGTGGCGGTCGGGGACGAGTCGGGTTACCTGGACTTCGACGCCGAGCTGGCCGAGCTGCTCAGCCAGGGCCTCAGCGGGCCGGCCTAGACACGATGGCCTCGATCAGGTGCGGGCCCGGCTCGGCGTAGCCACGGCGCAGTTCGGCGTCAAGCTCGTCGGCCGTGGTGACGCGGACCGCGGGCACGCCCAATCCGGTGCTGATCTCGGTGAAATCCGGGGTCGGGCCGGACAGGTCGAGCATCCGGGCCGCGCGCTCGCCCGCCGCACCGGCAGCGGTGCGGCCCAGTTCCATCCGCAGGATCGCGTAGGCGGCGTTGTTGAGCAGCACCGTGGTCACGTTGAGCTGCTCGCGCGCCTGAGTCCACAGCGCCTGAATCGTGTAGAGCGCGCTGCCGTCGGCTTCCAGGGCTAGCACCGGCCGGTCCGGCGCGGCGATCGCCGCGCCGGTGGCCACCGGCAGGCCCTGCCCGATCGCGCCCCCGGTCAGGGTCAGCAGGCTGTGCCGCGGCGCGCGGGCCAGCGCCGCCGGGATCGCCGCTCCCGCGGTGTTGGCCTCATCGGAGATGATCGCGTTCTCCGGCAGTGACGCGGCGATCGCCCGGGCCAGCGAGACGGGCGTCAGCGGACCGGGTTCCAGGCCGGCCGGCGCGGCTTCCGCCAGGATAGGCGCGATTCCCTCGGCTACCTCGTCCGCGAGCAGTTCCAGGGTGGCCGCCGCGTCCTCGTCGGGCTCGGCGAGCACGCTCACCGGGCAGCCGCCGGGCACCAGGTCACTGGCCCGGCCCGGATAGGCGAAGAACGACACGGGCGAGCGGGCTCCGGCCAGGATGAGGTGCTCGGTCCCGGCCAGCTGGGCCTCAGCGTGCTCGGCCAGGTAGGCCAGCCGGTCCACGAGCGGGAGCCCGGCACCCCGCTCCATCCGGGCCGGAAACGTCTCGGCCAGCAGCCGCGCTCCGGTCGCGGCGCTGACCCGGCTGGCGGCCCGCAGGCCGCGTTCGGTCAGCGCGTTCCCGCCGAGCAGGACAATGGCGGGGACACCGGACGGGAGCAGGTCAGCGGCCGTCTTGATCCGCTCGTGGCCGGCCGCCGCGGGCCGGACGGCGGGCCGCGGCGGCGCGGGCAGCGCGCCGTCGGTCCACGACACGTCGGCCGGAAGCACCAGCGTCGCGATCTGCCCGCCGCGGGCCGCCGCGACCGCCCGCATCGCATCCTGGGGCAGGTCACGAGGCGAGCCGCAGGTGTGCACCCAGCCGGATACGGTCCGCGCCAGGGCCTCGATATCGGACTGCAGCGGCGAGTCATAGCGGACGTGGCCGGTGGCGTGTCCCCCGACGACGACCAGGACCGGGCTGCGGGCACGGCGGGCGTTGTGCAGGTTGGCGAGCCCGTTGGCCAGACCGGGGCCCAGGTGCAGCAGCACGGCAGCCGGGCGTCCGGCGATCCGCGCGTAGCCGTCGGCGGCGCCGGTCGCCACGCCCTCGAACAGGGCCAGGACCCCGCGCATGTCCGGCACCGAGTCCAGGGCACTGACGAAATGCATCTCCGACGTGCCCGGGTTCATGAAGCACACGTCGACGTCCGCGCCGACCAGGCTGTGCAGCAGTGCCCGCGCTCCGATCATGGGCACGATCGTAAGCCCCGCGCCGGCTGAGCCCCGACGTAGGCTAGCCGGATGACGAACGGCCTGGTCGAACGTGCCGTCGCAGAACCTGGCCGTGGTGGTGCTCACCCAGCTAGACGGACGGGACGGTGACGACGGGGCCGTGGGCGTGGCTCAGCACCGCTTGGGTAACCGCGCCGGCGCCGGGCAGGCCGTGCTGACGGGGGTGCCTGCCGAGCACCACCAGGTCGGCTCGGGCCGACAGCCCGGCTAGCGCCCGGCCGGGGTGGCCGAACAGCACGTCCTGGCTGACCGGGACGCCGGGGTACTTGGCCCGCCAGTCGTCGAGCAGCGCGGTCAGCCGCTCGGTGAGCCGCTCCTCGATGCCGGGCGAGCCAGGGGTGGCGAGCGCGACGAAGGCCTGCCCCATGCCGGTCTGCGGCGTGTCGAAGGCGTGCACCGCGAGCACGGAGGCCTGGCGCAGGGCGGCAGCTTCAAAAGCGAAGGAAAGCGCGGCGGCGCTGCTCTCCGGATGATCCACGCCCACGGCGATCTGGCGGTGCGAGGTGGTGATCTCGTCGCGGACGACGACGACCGGGCAGGGCGCGTGGGTGGCGGCGTACCGGCTGACCGAGCCGAGGACCAGCGCGGTGAACGCCCCGGCACCGCGGGACCCGACGACCAGCAGCAGCGCGCCCGAGCCGGCCTCGGCGACCGCCAGCGCCGGCGCCCCGGTCAGGTGATCGGTGTCGATCAGCAGGTCGGCGGACACCTTCGTGGCCCGCGCGGCCGCCGCGGCCAGCGCGACGTCGCGCTCCTGGGTCAGCGCGTCGGTCACGACGCTGATGTGGGGCCCGCCGTGGTCCTCCATCATCCGGGGCAGCAGGGTGGCGGCGGATACGATGCGGAGCGCGACACCGCGCAGCACGGCCTCGCGGGCCGCCCAGTCGACCGCTCGCAGGGATTCCTCAGAGCCGTCCGTGGCGGCCACGATAGGCTTTGCCGACATGCTGGTCCTCCTCAGGTGGTCTGGTGACCTGGCTGCGAGAATGCTCTCATGGGACATCATCACTCAGCACGTTCGCTCGGCTCGAAAGGGTCGATCATGAGCATCGGCTCGACCGGCTCGATCCTATCCATCGGGTCGACCGGCTCCATCTTGTCGATCGGCTCGGCGGGCTCGATCTTGTCCATCGGGTCGGCGGGCTCGATCGCCTCGCTGGGCAGCTTCGCCTCGGCACTGTCGGTGTACTCGGCGGCAAGCGTCGGCTCGGTGCTGTCCGCGCTTTCCCAGGGGTCGGTGCTGGCCTGGCGGTCCAGGTCGGCAAAAGCCAGGCCGGCAAAAGCCAGGGCAGTAGAGGCCGGATAAGCAAAAGCCAGGTCAGCGCGCTGAGTGGGCTCCGGTCATCAGGGCCGCGAGATCCTCGGGATGCAGGAAGGACGGCGGCGGCGGCGGTCCCCAGGAGAACAGCCCGCGGGCTCCCTCCAGGTCTTCCGGCTTCCATAGCTGGTCATCGACGATGCAGTCCATGTCCGAGTAGTACTCGGAGAAGTTGCCCGCCGGGTCCTTGAGGTACCAGAAGAAATTCGAGCCCGCGTAGTGCCGGCCTAGGCCCCAGACGTGCCGCTCGGGGCGGCCGTCGAGCATGTCGAAGGCACCGCGCCCCACGTCGTCGATGTCGTCGACCTGCCACGACGTGTGGTGCAGGAAGTTCACCGGCGCGGCCAGCGCGAGCACGTTGTGGTGATCGGTCGAGCAGCGCATGAACGCGCCGACATCCTTGATCCGGTCACTGACCTTGAACCCG